>Ga0307512_10000519_pt1 | contig 56755 bp, 58 predicted proteins | sample 14_EM_MG_FD_200267 | JGI IMG/M metagenome (GOLD analysis project Ga0307512, IMG submission 200267) | Populus trichocarpa ectomycorrhiza microbial communities from riparian zone in the Pacific Northwest, United States - 14_EM | ecosystem: Host-associated > Plants > Roots > Unclassified | place...
ATGAAGGGAACGCATTATCGTGCCCATTATTGAGATTTTCACTGGGGGGGGGTTTCAAAGTTGTCCATTAATTGTACATTAATTCTCTTATTATTTCAACCATTAATCCAAATTTGGCCCAAAAAACGACTTAATGGGCATGTTAATGGAATGAATAATGGGCTGGAATAAGGGAACTTTGAAAGACCCTAATGATGAACGAATATGCCGGTGGGAGAGATATCAAGAAAAGATAGCAAAGGATATGACAGTGTAAAGATGCTTTGTGGAGTCGTACAGCAACTGAAGCTAATGACACAAGACAAACGGAGCAGAAGATGCCAGTAACCCACGCTACAACAGCCTATTAAGCCTATCAGGGTCCATAGTTTTCTCAGCTATCCGCTTACGTCGCTCCTCATCTTGGTCCAAGCCGGAGCCCCTCAACAAAATCGCGAAGTAGGTCCAAGCCTTCGGTATATCGATCGTGAGATCGTCTAGGACCTTGGCCAATTCGTTGAAGCCTCTCTCAAAGAGCCTAGGAGCGCACAGTCCCTTCTCCCGCACACGGATGAAGAGTTCGCTCACCAGAACCACGTCCGGCTCCTTCATCCCAACGGATTTGGTGACCAGAGCGTCCACCAGCAAATGACGACGTCTTATTGAAAGACTGGAAAAGTATGCCTCGGCCTCGTCGAGCATGCGGATGCTGAAGAATTCCTTAGTGTCCTCTTCAATCTTCGCTTTGGCCTCTTCCAGTGATAATGCAGGCGGACCGACTTGGGGCGAGACAGCTTCTCCTGTGGCCTCATTGTCCGAGCCTTTCATCTGGGCACGCCTCTCTTTGGCAACCTAAACAAGGTTTATCTCGGTCAGTTGGTGTGGTACGATTTAGGTGAGGAACCTACCACTTCATGGACTTGAGCAATCGTCGTGGGGGAAGCGACGGTACTACGAGGGGTCCATCCACGTTCGCGAAGCTGCATGACACCCTGAGAAAGTCCATCAGACGGTCTGTCGGAAACAAAAGTGACGTGTAATACTAACGTGCAGCATAGATACCATGTACGCATTGACGATTTTAGTTTCCATCAACTCCTGCATGCGCAAGAAGTACACATCAAGGTATGCCCGAGCATTTGGCGTGTCAAGTAGACTGCCGACAGTTGTAAGGAGCTCGCACAGGCTCTCGATATCCTCCCTTTCGGGGTTTTCCATGTTGCCGAGGAGCTTCTTGATACACTCGTGCATGATACGTTCCGTCAACATCTGCAACTTGAACAACTCGCCAAGGAAACGGATCAGACCCAATCCACGATGCTTTGCCTTGGCTGCCGCGTAATATTCGTCCGAATACAGTCCAGATTCCTCTCCTCCTTTGGTCTTCTCGTTGGCTTCTTTGATAGCTCGGTCCTCGGTTGCCTTAGTCGCAGCAGCGGCAGCGGTTGTCTCCTCGTCCACCCACCCGCGCTCAAAGTCTTCCTGGCACCGGTTGAGCAAATATTTCCGGAAAAGTTGGCCACCGGCGAATGGCTTGCCCTCTGCACTCTTGATTCCGTCGTCTTGTACCTTGGGACTGATTTGTTCCATCATCTGGCGACACAGGCGCGCATACATCTCGGAAAACATTGTTCCATTGGTAGCCATTTCGAAAACGAGCTTGATGACTTGGGCCAGCATCCGCCCGTCATTCTCCCGCTCCGACTTATTTGCCCATGCAATGATTTGGTCAGAAATTGAGTCGAACCGCTTTATAGTAAGCTTATTGAGTAGTGCTGTGACCTTGCGGTTGACCATGTCAGGCGAATCGGGGTCAACGCCCGCACCATTGTGACACGTGCTGGTTGCCACCCAACGGTTTGCGGACATCTCTAGCGGAGCAACAGGCTCCGTATGGGAACCCATAGCAGAAACCGGCGTGACAGGCCCTGCGTTTCCTGCGACGCTTGCATGACTAGGGTTAGTCGCGCCACGCTTGCTACGCACGCGGTCACGGCGTGTGCCGCTTTGACTGATCGTGCATACCATCGCAGGGGGGTGGCTTCCAAGTGGGTCATCAGTGAAAGGCACGGAATGGCCAACGCTAGCGCCGGGGAAACGTTCTTCACTCGACATCTTGCTCACTGAGGTGGAAGACTGGCCCATCTGGAATCCACTACCGGCGCTCTTGTCCATTGAGGGAGATATGAAATCTGGACTATGAGACGCTGGCTGGGTGTTCGGAGGCATAGACAGGCTATTTGAACGACGATTGCGACCTGAACCACCTCGGGCCATCGTGAGGGACTTCAAGTTGTCAGTCGGTTTAAGTCCGATGAGCTCCAGCGGCGGAAGGTTATCGGGCTTCTCCTTGCAGATATTCATAAACTGCAGAAGGAAAGCACGATCATAACTGCGAAGAAAACATGTTGAGAATCAAAGGCGCAATGACGTACACCTTGAAGACGTACAGGAATTTGCCCTCCTGGGTGTTAACACTGAACTCAAGTTGGGGCTTATTGATACCCTGGGGGTATGTGATACGGTTGATGTCTTCGATGGGACGAGCAGTAGCGAGCGCAGAAGGTAAAAGCGGAGCGATGTCAGTCTCAGTGGTCGTCTGAAAATCCAGTGGGCCGGGCCGCTTCTGCGGTTGCTCAGGAGATGGAGGAAGACTGGAGTCGATGCGTAGTGGCTCCTTCTCCACTGAAAGTTCCGCAGGGATTTGCGGCGCGGGTGGTGTTGATGGTGGTGGCTGTAGATCGGCAGCACTTTTGCTGGCCGAGGCTGGCTCTTCGGTGGCGGTGGTGGCGGGCTGCGATACATCGACCTCGACCTCGCCTTCTTCTGGCAGGGAAGGCAGGGAAGAAGGGAACTCCTCCGCATCGTCGGGGAGATAATGGGTATTCTCAGAGGTCTCAACAGCCTTGACTTTGTCTTCCTCTGCCTTGAGCTGTCTCTCTGCTTCCTCCTTCGCACAAGCTTCTTCTTCTCGGAGCTTGCATACCCGTTCCCGCTCCACACGCTCTTTTTCTGCTTTCTCATCGGCTTCGCGTTGCACCCGCGCCTCCTCCTCTAAGCGGACGCGCTCTTTTTCCTGTTCCTCCTTTTCACGCGCCTCCTTCGCTGCACGTTCCTCGGCCTCTCTGCGTTCCTTCTCTTCCTGAGCGGCACGTTCCTCGGCCTCCCTGCGCTCCTTCTCCAAGACGGCACGTTCTTCGGCTTCCTTTCGCTCCTTCTCGGCGCGCTCCGCTTCCTCCCTCGCCTTGCGCTCCTCTGCCTCATGACGCTCTTGCTCCTCAATTTCACGGCGGGCAGCAGCTTCATTTGCCCTGATCAAAGAGTCACTTGGTTCGGTCTTATCCTCGCTTTCCCCTTCTTTTGTACTCTCCTCGACCAGGCGCTTTTCTTTCTGTTCCTGGCTCTCTATCCGGATGGGATTCCATTTGCTATCCTTTTCGACAGATGCGGGAGAAGGTGGAAGAGGAGGGACGAGTGCGGGTGCGGGTGCGGGTTGAGCGCGCCGCTTCAGCGTGTCAAGAGTAACTTCTTGTCCAGAAGCGTTCTTAATTGATACCTTCTTTGCAGGAACGAAGGCGCTAGCATTGGCGCTGAATGGTGTTGACTGATTAGCAGTAGAAGGAGAGTATGGAGTAGAGATGACGGAGGGATAGGGTTGAGAAGCAGACGGCTGATGGGGATGATGTATAGGCAAGATAGCTTGCGGTTGAGTAGTCGGTACGGGCTGGGTAGGGGGGCTTGAAAAGAGCTTTGCAACGCTCTTCTTGTCGATCTTTTGGGAAATAGAAGGCTTGGAGGTAACTGCAGGCGCAGCCTGAGAGGATGATGTTGAAGGACCGGCCAAGGGTAGAGGTCGATGGGTAACGGCAGGGTTGGCAGAGTCGAACCCGCCATTCTCGACAGCAACGGAGCCAAAAAATATGATACTCTCGGCGGGTTTTGCTGCCAGAGCAGGTGGTGGCGGGGAAGAGATAGGTGCCGGTGCATCATCTATCGAGCCAAAGGTCGCAGGTGATCCTTGGCGACGCAAATTAAATGGAGGGGGCGGGGAATAGTCAGAGGCCGCATCAGCCCCGAGCATGTCTTCCTTCGCCTTCTGCTGTCCTTCTGCACCATTCACCACACGAACTTCCTCTGCCTCTTGGTGGCTGCATAGCCGTTCCTGATTCGCCAGGGATGTTTTGGGCGTGATGGGGAGGATATCACTTGCCTTGGCTACAAGAGCAGGCGTAGCCGGATTCGACGGCGAGGACTACATATAGATCGTGAATCACCAGTGGAACAGTTGGAGGAGTGAGCTACCGTTATGTGACGCTGAATAGCTTTGATCGTTTCGTGCATCTCATCCAGCCTGCGATGCGTGTGTTCACGTTCAGACCATACGAACAATAAGGAGCTCGCAAATAAGAAAGGTGACCAGTGTTTCGACATATCGAGCCAGGTTGAGGGGAAGACCCAGCCAAAAAATGATGCCATACAGTACCTGGACAACAGTCATCAGTTGACGAATCACGTAGTAGTAGAAATGTTTACTTACGCGACGACGATAGTAGGTACAAGTTGATGACGCTCCGCATAAGCAAGCTTGCTCAGGCTTGACCAGACAACTGAAGTTAAGCGCCCTATCTCATCAAGTGTTGGCAGGCTAAAAGTGAGGTTCGAGAATCAGTCCCGTAATCTCTGAGCAGAACACCAGCAAATTACCCATCAACACACTCGAGGCTACCGGGTGGGGTGCTATCACATAAGTCTGGTAATACGGAAGGCGCATCGTTAGCACATATTTTAGGGGGGAAACATTTGTGCCTACTTATATCCCCTGGGATGCGCGGCACGGATGAGCAGTCCGCTACTCTTGCCGCTACTAGTAGGGCTGATGGGGACCGTGCTGGTGATTCGTTCACGCGGCGGCCCGGAGGACCGAGACCAGGACTTTGCCACGGAGCTACGGGATTTAATCGTTGGGGGTGGGGCATAGTACCTTTTACAAGCGACACAGTCAGGCGAGACGTTCCCACCTTCACATAACGTGGAACCTACTCCAGTTCTCTGATAACGTTGAAAGCATAGCCACCCAGACGACACTAGTATCGGCGTTTGGGTTACTTGCAGGCGACAAATCTTTTCGTGTGTTTGGCCCAGTGAGAACCGAAAATCCCTAATTTTGCTGATGCTAAGAGCTCACCATAGCACACTTTATGTATCTCTATGTTGGAACGCTGGAGGAGGTCCATTACCACGTCGGGCCGGAGAACTTCCAGTGACTGCCAACATGGAGTGAACAAGATAACCGAAAAATCAAATATCTACTCACAGAGTCTTCGCCAATCCCATAAATCCTTTCCAAGTCGTCATCATGAATGAGTGCCATGTCACAGTCGGGAGCTTGCTGTATAGTTTACGTTAAAATCCAGCCTCTTTACGCAGCGAGGAAAAGACGCAAGGCCTATGGTACTTACTTCACTGATGTAGTCCAGTAGAACGTGAAGAGGATCTCGGTGCTATAAAACCTCAGAATACAGCCGTAAATACTAAGAAAGAGGATTCTTACAGTCTGGATTGTAGATACAAGAGGCATCGGCATCTTGGAGGTCCGAGTAACACGAAACCCTCGGATGAATATAGTTTGATTTTCGGGAAGATTCTAATTACCAAAGCTGTCTTAGATACATGTGCTCTTGCTAAGAACACACCGGGCGCCAAACGTACCGTCCCTTCGGGGCCATGGTTAAGCACTGCCCCCTCAACGGGCTCGCGTGAGAATTGGATACTATTGCCGGGATCATCACCATGAAAATGCTTTACTCCAAATGACGCCTGTGCGTCATCCTGGTCTCCGGAGAAGGTGACATTGGTCCAAGATACTGTGCGATCGCAGCCAGTGACCAGAATAATTTCTTCCATCTTCTCGATCCCTAGGTCAAGCTGTCGGGCGAAGGCGAACCAGTCGTCGGCACGCTTCACCATCCACTCGCCAAAAACACTCTGCGCAAGAGTGTCTTCACGTCGAGCTTTGACTGGGAGGGAAAGGACTGCGCCTTTCCTCCTTGATTGCTTAAATAAGACCCGCTCAAAGTCATCTGGGCTGAGAAAACATAAGCGATGATAAAGTTTAGATCATGAATTGCAATTACCCAGAGGAATAAGTGTCCAACTTATTTTGCACGCCGACTCCGACAGAACTGTAATTCCCACAACTAAGAGTATCTTGGGTGATATGATTTGATGATCCAGGGACAAGTTGTTTGTGATCCGTTGGAACGTTGGACTCGGATTGCTCCGCCTTTGGATGCAAGACATTAAAAAGGCGGTGAAATGTCCCCTTGCGGATGAAGCCGACGTCGCCAACTTTCACGGGCCTATTCGGCTCCGGTGGACTTGGGTCCCACAGGGCATGTCCAAATGCAGGGAACTTGATCGCCAGTTGTTCGCGAAAGATATCGAAGGCCATTGGGTGCTGTAGGGATCAAGGAAACTAGTAACGCGTACGAGAGAGGTTTGCCGTGGATAGATAACAACGTCGTAAAAGTCACTACGGACATGCTTAAGGGTGACAGTGGCAGTCGCCCGCAGCACCCGCAGCACCCGCAGCGAAGACATCGTCCCTGATGACGATAACGATAATCTGCGACAATGTTTTGAGCGGCCGATTCGGCGACCGATTCACCTCCCGTCCGATCGCTACCGGGTCTTCCCGTCAGTTCACCACAGTTATAAACCATCATGCGTCATAGCCATACCTCTAACCTCTCAGCTGAAGGGGTATCGAGATTGCGAACAAAGGCTGTAGGTTGGACAAACTAAGTACATAGTCGGAGGTATTGCAATATTTCGATGAAATCCTATTAGACAGTACCAGTACTAATTGACGCAAGTCTCCGCATTGGTGAACAAGTGGGTTTGTGAAGTGCAAAGAAAGCTGCTGGTCTTTGCAAAGGGCCCAGGGGTGCTGTAGCAGGCTTGTTGATTTGACAGCATATGTCATTACAGCATGTCCTGTTCTTCCTGATGTGATTACGATAATGGCATGCACAGTGCACCGACGCACCGTCACCGTTAGAAAGCCATGATCAAAAGCTTTCAAACAACCCCAATTCCATATCACTGCAGATTTTACAATTTATTCCAATCAGTTTCTGACAGACTGTGATAGCTGGCCAATCAGATTTCAAGACTTAGCATAAATCCACAGGATACATGGGAAAATCCACATGGTGCATTCTTAGTTACTGCCACTGTGGTTTATGAGATATGCCTTAAATAATGAAAACGTCTAAAACACTTGAACAGTTTTGTTGGCACTGTATTTATATTCTAGTAGGTAGATGGATGGGTCAGGATGATGAACAAACATGAGAGAGGTATGAAGAAAGGTCAGTAAAGGATATAGAGTGAGGGATGCTTTAGCGAGTCATACAATAAGCTAATAGCACAGAACAGACAAGGAAGAAGATGCAAGCAAACCCACGCCACAACAGGCCATTGAGTTTATCCGCGTCCATTGTCTTCTCAGTTATTCGCCCACGCCGCTTCTCATGTTGGTCTAAGCCGGAGCCTCTCAACAAGATCGCGAAGTATGCCCGAGCCTTCGGTACATCAACTGAGAGGTCGTCCAGGGTCTCCGCCAATCCATTGAATCCTTCCTCGAAGGCCGCAGGGCTGCATAGTCCATTCTCTCGTACACGGATGAAGAGTTCGCTCACCAGAACCACATCTGGCTCCTTCATCTCGATAGATTTTGTGACCAGAGCATCCACCAGCCAATGGCGATGTTCCGTTGGAAGAGTGGAGAAGTACGACTCGGCCTCATCGAGTATGCGGATACTGAAGAATTCCTTAGTGTCCGCTTCAATCTTCGCTTTTGTCTCTGCTTCATACAATGTAGGCGGAGCAACTTGCAGTGAACCAGCTTCTCCTGTGACCTCGTCGTCCAAGCCTTCCTTCTGGGCGCGCTTTTCCTTGGTAAACTAAAAAAGGTTCATCTCAGTCAATCGGTGTTGTAAGATTTAGTTGAGGAGCTTACTGTTACATGGATTTGAGCAATCGTCGTGGGGGCAGCGACGGCATTATGAGGAGCCCATCCACGTTCCCGGAGCCCGATGACATCCTAAAGACCACATCAATCTGCGTCGGCCGGAAACATAAGAGACCTAGAACACTGACCTGCAGCATGGACACCATGCGTGCATTGACGTTTTTATTTTTAGTCAACTCCCGCATGCGCGAGAAGTACACATCAAGGTGTGCCCGAGCTTTTTGCGTGTCAAGTAGACGGCCGACTGTTGTAAGGAGTATGCACAGGCTCTCGATCTCCTCCTCTTCGGGATTTTCTACGTTGCCGAGGAGCTTCTTGATACACTCATGCATGATACGTTCCGTCAGCATCTGCAACTTGAACAGCTCGCCAATGAAACGAATCAGACCCAATCCACGACGCTCCGCCTTCACCGCCGCGTAATACTCGTCTGAGTACAGTTTCAACACCACTCCTCCTTTGGCCTTCACATTGGCTTCTTTGACAGCCTGGTCTTCTGTCGCCTTGGTCGCAGCGGTGGCTGCAGTTGTCTCCTTGGCGACCCACCCGCGCTCAAAGTCTTCCTGGCACCGGTTCAGCAAATATTTCCGGAAAAGTTGGCCGCCAGCGAATGGCTTGGCTTCAGCATTCTTGATGCCATCGTCTTGTACCTTGGGACTGATTTGCTCCATCATCTTACGGCACAAGCGCGCATACATTTCAGAAAATGTAGCTTCATCGGTGGCCTTTTCGAAAACGAGCTTGATGACTTGAATCAGGGTCCGCCCATCCTTCTCTCACTCAGATTTGTTTGCCCATGCAATGATCTGGTCTGAGATGGAGTCGAAACGCTCCATGGTGAGCTTATTCAGCAATCCTTTGACCTTGCGGTCGACCATCTCAGGCGAATCGGTGTCAACGCCCGAACCATTGCGACGCGTGCTGCCTGCCACCCAACGGTTCGCAGAAATCTCTAGCGGAACAACATGCTCCATAGGACCCATCATAGAAACTGGCATGATAGGGCCTGCGTTTCCGGGGACGCTTGTACGACTTGGGTCGGCCATGCCGCGCTTGCTACGCGTGCGTCCACGGCCTGTGCCGCTTTGACGAATCGTGCGTTCCATCGTAGGGGGTCGACCTCCGAGTGAACCACCAGTGACATACACAGAACGACCGGTGCCAGCAGCGAGGAAACGTTTCTCACTCGACATTTTGCCCGCTGAGGTCGAAGACTGGCCCATCTGGAATCCACTACCGGCACTCTTGCCCATTGAGGGAGGGATAAAACCGAGGCCAATAGACGCTGACCGAGCGTTCGGAGGCACATACAGGCTATTTGGATTACGATTGCGACCAGAGCCACCTCGGGACATCGTGTGAGAAGTGTCAGCGGGGTCGAGCCCGATAACATCCGCCAGTAGGAGGTTGCGTTCTTGTCCCTTGCGACTCTCCTGTTCCTCAACTTCACGGCGGGGACTAGCCTCATTGTCCCTGACCAAACCCTCACTTGATTTGCTCTTATCATCACTTTCTCCTTCCTTTGCCCTCTCCCCAGCCAGGCGCTTCACTTTCTGTTCCTGGCTCTCTATCCGAATGGGCTGCCGTTTGCTATCATTTTTGACAGATGCGGGAGACGGCGGAAGAGGAAGAACGGTTGCGAGTTGGGGGCGCTGCTTCAGTGTGTCAAGAGTAACTTCTTGTCCAGAAGCGTTCTTGATCTTGATTGAGACCTTTTTTGCGGGAACGAAGGCACCAGCATTAGCGCTGAGTGACGTTGATAGATTAGTAGTCAAAGGCGTGGATGGAGGTAAGGTGGCGGAGGGAGGGAGTTGGGGGGGAGATGGGTGGGGGGGATGGTGCATGGGTGGGATAGCATTCGATTGAGTAGGTATGTCAGGCATCTGTTGTGGGGACAAGGGCAGGTTTCTTGGTGACATTGGTAGACCAGCAGATGGTGGAGCCAGACCTGGCGGATGATGAGGCGGTGGGGGTTGGTGCTGAGGTGGAAGGTGGTGGTCTACCTATTATCTTTGAGAAACGGGTAAGCAACACATGCCTATTGATGTTGATCCATCGTCTGCCGGCACACGTCCCGGGCCGCCCTTCCCGTCAGTTCCCGATAGTTTTGAGCCATACTGTATCATTCCAACGGATGAAGTGAGATATGAGTAAGCCAAACCAACCTCTCAGCTGAAGGGCTATCACTGGGCTATCCGAGTCGGGATCGGGATTGCAAACAAAGATCGTAGGTGGATTCCTTTGGAAGTGCCTTGGGCCCTCAGGCTAACTGAGTACATAATCAGGTGTATTTCAATATTTCGATAAAATCTTATAACATGGTGTCAGTGCTAATTGACGCAAGACTTCGCATTGATGTACAAGTGGGTTTGTGAAGTGAAGTGCAAAGAAAGCTGCTGGCCTTTGCGAAGGGCCCGGGGGTGCTGTAGCAGGCATGGAGATTTGACAACGCATGTCATTACAGCGGATTCCTGTTCTTCCTGAAGAGCACACATGACTCCTATGATGCTTAACAGATTCGCGAATTGGCGGCATCAAAAGGACCTGGCTCGTGGATTCTTTGGGCGTCAGTGGATGCTGCAGTGTGGTTTGAGCTGAACTATATTTTATTAGGTTCATGATAGGAGGTCTCGAAACCCACGGCTGTGACATGGCATGACTGCGCAAACGACTGCGCAAACGCAAAGAACCCCGTTGGGCTATTAGGATCCCAGGCTCCATTTACACCGGCAATACGGCAACTGACATATTACTGAAATTTCCATGTCCTAGGCAAATGGCCGATGTCGCGGCTCATTCCAATATGCCCGCGGAAATCGCCATCAAACCCCGGTTTGACAGCCAAGCCGCATCTTCCCTAGAGCATTGCGATCGCGCTTATCTCCGGGGAACGTGCATCAGGCCGTGGTGACAAAAATCATCGAGAGTGAACTCGCATTGCACGAAACCAAACTACAACCTCATTCGCGCCGAAGGGAGGATGTCATCTAAAGTCCACGATCAACCATCATCGTCCTCGTTCTCTACCTGATCCTTCCTGACCAGTCCCCACGTATCACCTCCTTCTCGCACCCAGTTCTCATCAGGAAACCTCACGCCCCAAGAAATGGCATAGTGGTCCAACACGAGCTCGAGCTCCTCCACCTCGTCGAGCATCTCGAGCTGCGCGATCCGCCGCAACTCCCTCGGCTCAACGTACGTCCGCCTGATCTCGCGTAGCGTCAACGCCTGCGCACTCGTGAACCCCACATCGAGGAACCGCCGCGAAAGCGAGGTAATATCGGTATGTGGCTCTGCGCCAGGGAGCGACACGCCTCGCGACTGTGTGATGTGGATAGTAGCACGGGACGATCGATGAGGAACAATGTCAAACATGAGGGAAAACCATCAGAAGTGAGAATGAGAGCGCGAGCACAGCACGCACCTTCAGATTATTCAACATGACGCGTCCGAACGCATCGTTCAGCTTGAACATCTCATACACGACGCCGCCAAGGGGTCCCGCAGTCGCCCCTGCCGCGGCAAAGTAGTCGACGAACCATCGAATGAGAGCGTTAGACGCATCGGGCGTCATATACGCGAGGACGCATTCGAAGAGCAGCAGCGTCGGCAGGGACGGTGACAGTAACGGCTCGTCGTCCTTGCCAGAACCGGAGGCTAAAAGTGGGGCCAACGAGGCAGCCGGAGGTGTTCGCAGGTCCACGGGGAGAAGGTTGTACACCGGAGAGCGGAGCGTGGTCCCTCCTCCGCCTATATGTGTGGGAGAATAGAGCAATGGCGGACATACAAAGAAAAGGGCGAGATTAGTGAGAAGAGACAATGAGGAGGAAAGAAAGAGGGCTAGAGTTTGAATAGTACCATACCGATTGAGATATCGTCCGGGCCGCCCAAAGCAGCGTTCAACGCCCTACTCCTCCGAATGGCCATAGCCTTGCGCGACGTATTCTCAGCGAAATCGATTTCAATGTACCGTTTCAACCGCGCAGCATGTGGACCATCCTATCTAACCGAAAAGCAACCAAACGACCCCCGATTGTCGTTGTTAATGTTCACACACGTTACATTTGTTTGAGAGAAAAAAAAAACAGGATTTCACGCACAGCGAGACGCCAGAAACGGGTGTCGCTACCTGCACCGAGGCTTACGATTTGTACTTTACGCTCGCCAGAAAGACGGAACCAACCGTCGAGAAGATGATCGATCCCCCAGGCGCGGAGGTAGGTGCCAATATTGATTAGCGGGGGTCGTGGTTGCTGTAGGTGGGCACGGGGGACAAACGCGGCGATGTATGGATCGGTGAGATAGCCCTTCTGGACGGTGGAGAGTCGGGCGATGGCGGCGTCGTTGTCGGTTGCGCGAATGGGCGCATCAAGATCGGCGTTCTTCGTTGGTAGTTGGAACATTATTGGTCAGCGAAAAGGTCCAAAGCCAAGTGATGATGACACGAGAGACAGAACATGACATTATGACGCAAGGGATCTCGTCGCTTGATCTCTACGGGTGGAGGAAGAGGGGAACATGCTATCAATATACATAAGGAACCCATGTAACAAGACGGGAGACCGATGTAAGACAAAATGAAAATAAGTAATGTGCCGCGATGATGAACGAACATGGGAGAGAAATGTGAAGAAAGAACGGCGAAGGATATAGAGTAAGGGATACTTTAGCGAGTCGTACAGTAAGCTAATGACACAGGACAAACGGAGCAGAAGATGCAAGCAAACCCACGCTACAACAGTCTATTGAGTTTATCAGCGTCCATGGTCTTCTCAGCTATCCGCCCACGGCATGCCTCATCTTGGTCTAAGCCAGAGCCCCTCAACAAAATCGCGAAATAAGTCCATGCCTTCGGTATATCAACCGAGAGGTCGTCCAGGGTCTCGGCTAATCCATTGAATCCTTCCTCGAAGGTCCCAGGACTACAGAGTTCCTTCTCTCGCACACGGACGAAGAGTTCGCTCACCAGAACCACATCTGGCTCCTTCATCTCGATAGATTTTGTGACGAGAGCATCCACCAGCCAATGGCGATGTTCCGTTGGAAGAGTGGAGAAGTACGACTCGGCCTCATCGAGCATGCGGATGCTGAAGAATTCCTTGGTGTCCTCTTCGATCTTCGCTTTGGTCTCTACTTCTGACAATGCAAGCGAGCCAGTTTCTCCTGTGGCCTCATCGTCCGAGCCGGACTCAGACGCGGCAGGCGTAGACACTTTCGATTCTTCTCCAACAGGCTTGGACCGGGGTAGTAGCTGGAGCCTCCGCCGCTGTGGTGCAGGTTCCGAAGACGCCCCAGCTCCTAGATCCACGCTGGGCTTCCGGCTAGGTGGCCGACTACCTTTAGACACGGCAGGTTCAACCACGGCATCCGGGTTCTGGAGCATTGAGAACATGTTCGAACTCGTCGAAGGGGTACGAGACATTGGTGGGTTCTTGGGGTCTGTTCCCTTTTTGGCAGTAAAGATACTTCCAGGACCGAAGGTCATCGGTGTCGCCTTGCTAATCTTTCCGAATTGAGATAGATCGCCTGCCTTTGGCGGCTGCCGAGCTGGAGCATTCGAACCAGCGACCGACCATCCATCAGGGTGAGGGGGCTCCGCCGCATCGCGGTTGCCGCCGCGACGAGATCCACCACGAGACATGCTAGTATTCTGCCGAATGTACGATTCTTTCCCCTGGGCAAGTTTCTCTTTGTCCTCTTTGGCGGCCTAGACAAGATGCCGGTCAGTTGGTGTGCTACGATCTACGTGAGGACCTTACAGTTTCATGGACTTGAGCAATCGTCGTGGGGGCAGCGACGGCATTACGAGGAACCCATCTACGTTCCCGGAGCTCGATGACATCCTAAAGACCACATCAATTTGCGACGGCCGGAAACATAAAAGACTTGGAATACTGACCTGCAGCATAAAGATCATCCGCGAGTTGACGTTCTTGTTTTTCGTCAACTCCCGCATGCGAGAAAAGTACACATCAAGGTGTGCCCGCGCTTTTTGCGTGTCAAGTAGACTACCAACTGTTGTCAGCAGCTTGCATAGGCTCTCGATCTCCTCCTCTTCGGGGTTCTCCACGTTGCCGAGAAGCTTCTTGATACACTCATGCATGATACGTTCCGTCAGCATCTGCAACTTGAACAGCTCGCCAATGAAACGAATCAGACCCAATCCACGACGCTTCGCCTTCGCCGCCGCGTAATATTCTTCTGAGTACAGTTCCGACTCCTCTTCTCCCTTGGTCTTTTCATTCGCTTCTTTGACAGCCCGGTCTTCGGTCGCCTTGGTCGCAGCGGCTGCTGCAGTTGTCTCCTTGGCGACCCACCCGCGCTCAAAGTCTTCCTGGCACCGGTTCAGCAAATATTTCCGGAAAAGTTGGCCGCCAGCGAATGGCTTGCCCTCATTGTTCTTGATGCCATCGTCTTGTACCTTGGGACTGATTTGCTCCATCATCTTACGGCACAAGCGCGCATACATCTCAGAAAATGTAGCTTCATCGGTGGCCTTTTCGAAAACGAGCTTGATGACTTGAATCAGGGTCCGTCCATCCTTCTCCCGCTCGGATTTGTTTGCCCATGCAATGATCTGGTCTGAGATGGAGTCGAAACGCTCCATGGTGAGCTTATTGAGTAATCCTTTGACCTTGCGGTCGACCATCTCAGGCGAATCGGTGTCAACGCCCGAACCATTGCGACGCGTGCTGCCTGCCACCCAACGGTTCGCAGAAATCTCTAGCGGAGCAATATGCTCCATAGGAGGACCCATCATAGAAACTGGCATGATAGGACCTGCGTTTCCGGGGACGCTTGTACGACCTGAGTCGGTGCCGCGCTTGCTACGCGTGCGGTCACGGCCTGTGCCACTTTGACTAATCGTGCGAACCATCGTAGGGGGTCGACCTCCGAGTGAACTACTAGTGACAGACACGGAACGACCAGTGGTAGCAGCGAGGAAACGTTCCTCACTCGACATCTTGCCCGCTGAGGTTGAAAACTGGCCCATCTGGAATCCACTACCGCCGCTCTTGCCCATTGAGGGAGATATAAAACCGAGGCCAATAGACGCCGACCGAGGGTTCGGAGGCATAGACAGGCTATTTGGGTTACGATTGCGACCAGAGCCACCTCGGGACATCGTATGAGACGTGTCAGTAGGTTCGAGCCCGATGACATCCAGCGGCGGGAGGTTATCGGGTTTCTCCTTGCAGATATTCATAAACTGCAGTAAGAAATCACGATCATAACTATGAAGGAATCATGTTGAGAAACAAATGCACAAGGATATGAATCTTAAAATCGTACCGGAATTTGCCCTTCTGCGTGTTAACATTAAGCTCAAGTTTGGGACTCTTGATACCCTGAGGGTACGTGATACAATTGATGTCTTCGATGTGGCGAGCGGTGGCGAGGGCGGAAGGTAGAGGCGGAGCGATGTGGGAATTAATGGTTGTCTGAAGATTCAGCGGACCAGGTCGCTTCCGCGTGGGCTCAGGAGATTGGGGAAGAGTAGTGTCGATACGTAGTAGTTCCTTCTCCACGGGCTTGGCTGGAAGTTCCGCAGGAATATGCGGCGCGGGCTGTGGTGACGGTGATGGCTGTGGGGCTACAGCACTTTTGTTGGCTGAGGTTAGCTCTTCGGTGGCAGTTGAGGCGGGCCGTGATGCCTCATCCTCGACTTCGCCTTCTTCTGGTAGGGAAGTGGACTCCTCCGCATCGTCAGGGAGAGACTGAGCATTCTCAGAGGCCTCAAGAGCCTTGACTTTGTCTTCCTCTGCCTGGCGCTGTCGCTCTGCTTCCTCCTTCGCACGAGCTTCCTCTTCTTCTTGGAGCTTGTGTAGCCGTTCCTGCTCCACACGCTCTTTTTCTGCTTTCTCCTCCGCTTCGCGTTGCACCCGCGCCTCCTCTAAGCGCACACGCTCTTTTTCCTGCTCCTCCTTTTCACGTGCATCCCTCGCTGCACGTTCCTCGGCCTCTCTGCGTTCCTTCTCTTCCTGAGCGGCACGCTCCTCGGCCTCCCTGCGCTCCTTCTCCAAGACAGCACGTTCTTCGGCCTCCTTTCGCTCCTTCTCGGCTCGGTCCGCTTCCTCCTTTGCCTTGCGTCCTTGTTCCTTGCGACGCTCTTGTTCCTCAATTTCACGACGGGCAGCAGCTTCATTTGCCCTGGCGAGGGCGTCACTTGATTTGCTCGTATCGTCGCTTTCCCCTTCTTTTGCCCTCTCCTCGGCCAGGCGCTTTTCTTTCTGCGCCTGACTCTCTATCCGAATGGGTTGCCGTTTGATATCCTTTTTGACAGATGCGGGAGAGGGTGGATGAGGAGGAATCGTTGGAGGGGGGGCCCGCTTTAGTGTGTCAAGAGTAACTTCTTGTCCTGAAGCGGTCTTGATTGAGACCTTCTTTGTGGGAACGAAGGCACCAGCATTAGCGCTGAGTGACGTGGGTCGATTGGTAGTCGAAGGCGTGGATGGAGGTGACGTGACGGAGGGAGGGGGTTGGGGAGCAGATTGGTGAGGAGGATGGTGCATGGGTGGGATAGCATGCGATTGAGTAGGTGTGCCAGGCACCTGTTGTAGGGGCAAGGGCGGGTTTCTTGGTGACATTGGTAGACCAGCAGATGGTGGAGCCGGACCTGGCGGATGATGAGGCGGTGGGGGTTGGTGCTGAGGTGGAATGAGATGGTGGCCGGGCCATTGTTGTGGATAGAATTGGTCTGGGGGCACACCAGAAACGAAGGACGGGTGAGGATACTACAACATCATCAGGATTAAGCATGTCCATGTGCTGACGTCATCAAATCAATGGAGTTATACGCACGTAGTAAGGGGCCCACATGGCGGAAGGTGGAGGTAGCCCACTAGGTGGGCCAGGGGGCGCATGTGGTGTCAGCCTCGGACTGGGCAGAGCCGTAGGCGCAGGACCAGCACTGGGACCGCCAGAACCAGCTTGCGGCCGACCACTGATACCGACGCTATTGGCTTGGCCATTCGCCATGGGACGCGAATAAACGGGGGACCGAGGAGCGGTAGAATTACCATTTTGACCTTGGCGTGGAGCACTTGACGCGAAGGGGGGCTGGTATGGCTGGGCCTGACCGGCTTGGGAAGGTAACGGTACGGGTCGTGATGCAGGGGAAGCTGCCTCAGGGGGGGGTGTCGGTACGGACTGGGTGGAAGGACCTTGAAAGAGCTTTGCGATGCTCTTCTTGTCGAACTTTGGGGCAGGAGAAGGCGTAGAGGTAACTGCGGCCGCAGCCTGAGAGGATGACATTGATGATGCGGCGAGGGATGGGGGTCGATTTGTAACGGCAGACTTTGCAGCGTCAGACCCACCATTCTGGACGGCAACGGAGCCAAAAGATTTGACACCCTCGGCAGGTTTCACTGTCGGGGCAGATGCTGGCGAAGAAGAGATAGGTGCCGGAGCATTGCCTATCGAGCCAAAGGTTACAGGTGATCCTTGGTGACGTAAATTAAACGGAGGCGAGGAAGATGGGATGAAAAGTACCTTGCTTCACCGCATTTCGAGGTATGTTGACACCATCTTTTACGGAGACGCCTTGGCCAAGAGCGCTGGGACGGCGGGAATGTGTTGGATGAAAGCCGGCGGGATGTGTGGCGGAAACGGGGGTAGGTGGGGCAGGAGATTGCGAGCGTGGAGTAGTGTTTGCGCTGTTTTGTTGTGGAGGGCCCCGTGCCCAAGCAGACTTCGACGGAAGAGGAGGATTCTTTGGCGTTGAGGCTGTTGCGGATCTGCTCATTCTGCGAGGCATGGTGAGCAAAGTCAGGAAGGGAGATGATGTTTTCGTATGGAAAGTGAGAAGAACAAGTCGAGGTCAACTCGGATAAGATACAATGAGAATAATAATTAAACGGCAGTCACGCAAACAGGGGGTGAGAGAAATGCACGGAGATGTTAATGCCGGGAGTAGAGAGAGCGGGGGCCACGCGAGCGATAGAGGCGGTAAGCATTTGAAAGGGAATAACAATGGGACACAGTGGATAGAGATCGAGTGGGATGGAAAAGCAAGGGGAAGATACTCACGAATGTGGACGAGTATCGCCTGTCGGGATGGGGGAGAGATCTGAGTTTTTGTGACTGCGATGTGGGAGTAGTACGCGCTCGGGTGGTCTTTTCGAAAAATGACCTGCCAGCAGGCGAACTGACTAGCAAGTAATTCGACAGAGGCAAAGAAGAATAGGAGAAGGGGGAAGGGGGTGAGGAGAAAGGGGAAAGGGGAAGGGGGGTAGGATGGACGGATGAGTCCAATCCAGAGGTCAGTCCTGGGGACGTGAAGGGTGAGTAAATGCACCACTCGACAGCTCCCAAAGAAAAACAGCCTCTTACCTGGACCCCTGTCACCTATCCTCACAACTATCCAGACCCGTGACACCCTTTTCCGCCCCAATTTACTGACCTGACAAATGTCCGACACTGACAAGACACAATTGACCCTTTAAACTCTTCAAACTCATGATAACTTACTATAGGATCACGTTGAGATATTTTCGCAACTTGAGAGTCACCTGCGCGCCTGTCCCACTCCTGGTGCTTTCGGTACTTTCATGATCCGGGCCTGCCCAGCTTTGGGCGGCTGCTGTCTAACATGTACTGGCGTGGTCCAGTTCACGCACACCCAACTCTAATAACGAATATAAGGCGAGCCGTCCTCGAGCTATTTTCCGCTCGGCCAAAATTACCCTCATGACACCGACATTCAACCCTCGCAAGAATTCCCTCTCCATATCCCTTACAGAATCCGTCGTCTTCCTTCGCTCCCTAGACGTTTCCGCCCATCCGTCCACGACCCGCGAAAATGCTTCTCCGTCTATACTCCGTGGTCTTCTAATCCTAACCCTAGTTAGGCCGACTCGCATCTGCAACATTCAGGTCGAGCTCATCGGCCAGTCGATCACAACGTGGACGGAAGGTACGCTGTCCCATATGGTCCTTGTTCGCATAAATATCGATATCGATTTGTCATTGCCGCAGGACAGAGCACACGTTATCCCTCAGAGTTGCACGAGAAAATTAACCTTTTCTCCGCGACTCGCACCTTTTTTCAGGCGCCCCGTATCCCTTCCGGCCGCCGTGCCTTCTCCCTCGAACCAGGACTCTCTCACTATGCCGACGATGCCGAGTTTATTAATCATCATCGTCCGTCCACACCATCGATAGCACGCGATTCAGGCCACATTCACCAATTCAACCCCGTCGATATACCTCGAGGCAGAGCGCGCGCTCCCGCTCGCCTTAGCGCCGACGAGTATATCCTGCAGCGTGAACGTTTTCCACAGGTGCATTCGCCCTCTACGCCTGGCCTTAGTTCTCCATCCCCTGCGTCATCGGAGGATGAAGATTCGGTGCCTCCACTTAACTCACTCGTAGATCGCTTGCATGCACATCCCCCGCTTACATCTTCGCAACCGACAATCGAACGGCGGTCGCCCACAACCTCACCTCCGTCTATGATAGACTTGCCCTTTGAGAGCCGATCATTGTCACGTACGCGCCCCCTGCCTAAATCTTGTCGTCATTGCTCTCATCATATTCTGCCCTTGTCGTAGGCAACTCCCCGTCTATCTCACACCTTTCACTGCCCGCCAACTCGAGCCGGCATTCACCAGAGCCTTCCTCACTATCACGCGAGGGTCGTCGTGCCTCCTTCGATGACCAGTCGTTAGAACGCCAACGTTCCCCAAGTCGTGGGCGCGTGCGTTCCCGGTTTAGCTTTGCCAGTGTGTCGAGTTCTATACTAGAAGCCATGCGCAGCGTGCAGGGTACGTCCAGCGAACGTGGTCACTCGAGACAACGTGAAGAAAGTGGGGACAATGAGCATTCTCACCCTCGTCCCGCTCGTCTTAACCACGTGGAAGAGGCTGTTGTCATCGATGGCAACAAGCACTGTCCGGAGAGTTCAGGAGACGGATGGCAAGAGTTCAAGAAGGGTATGCATGTTGTCCTGGTCTCTGTCATCTCCTGCTGATTGACCAACGTGCAGGAACATACACGTTCCCCATATCTTTTGTGATCCCATCCCACGTGCCTCCCACGATGCAATGCAATTACGGTTCCGTCTCCTGGCGTTTAAAGGCCAGGGTCCATCGCCCGGGAGCATTTACGCCCAAGCTCACTGCCTCGCACGGGGTCATCCTCGTTGCGTCCCCAGGTGAAGACAACAGGGATGATACCGACAATGTCACCATCGAACGGTTTTGGGAAGGTCAAATGCAGTATATGCTCTCTGTCTCAGGCCGAGTATTCCCCATTGGTGGCACTGTGTCAATAACGCTCACCTTGTTGCCCCTGGCAAAGGTCAAGATATTCAAGATCTTGGTGCAACTGGAAGGTAATGTAATCTATCTATGCTCCCCGATTACCATCACTGAGGTCAACAGAGCGGGTGGACTACTTCTTCGCCTTTTCGCCCACGGCGCGCCGCAAGGATCCTGATCGGCAGATCGAGCTCCTTTCCCTCCAGTCCAAGGACGAAGACACGCCACTTCTCCCGCTCCCCCAGGTGGTAACTCCAGCCACAGAGTCTTCGCTTCATTCCCTTCTCAGATCCCATGACGACCTGTCAGAGTTTATGGCAAGTTTGGCGGGACCTGGTCCGTGGACGCTCCAGATGGCCTTGACGGTGCCGGATACACACGGGACGCTGCACTTTTCAAACAAAAACAAGCGTGCGCCGATAGAGATCACACATACCCTCAAGGTTGTGGTGCGCGTGCAGCGAGGCGACGAGCAAGAAGTAGATTCGCAAACGGGGAAGCCAAAGAAGTATGACATTGTGATGCGAACGCCCGTACACATGCTTTCGGTGCGTCCCTTAATTTTATCGAATTGTGCATCAAACGCCGTCGTGATTGACATGCGACTGTATGTTCTAGCCCCTGTCAAATCCCCAGCGCACCGCTCTCCCGCGCTACTCGGAGAGCCTTGGTGCTCGGTCCCCATTAGGTGCCCCATGCGCCCCTTGTGAGGATCATGGGGACCCTCGTCGCTGCATGCGTCGTTCTGTTATACTACAGAGCCAGATGGCGACGGGCGCCTTCCGTCCTTTCGCGTTGCCTGAAGAACAGTCGGCCGAAGTGGACTCATTTTACGAACGTAACGTGACTTTCGAACGGTTGATCACTGGTCAACAAAGGGAGGATGGTATCCCACCACCAGCTTACTGCGCTGCTTCATGACCTCGCCGGTAATGGACTGATCTACTTTATTTATGACCCGGCCACGTATTCGTTTACTATTATTGAACGTATAATGTTTCAAGATGACACCAGGAGATCAGACGGAATAATGTGCTATTGTAGCGGAACGAAATATAATGGAGACAATGGGTTCGTTGTCGGATGGATCGATATAACATCGATGGGACAATAATTGACTGACTGACAAAAGAGCGCAAATCCAAAATGGTGGCCTACCGAATGGGGGTCGTTAATAGTTCTTCGTGCACGTTGAAATGCCTGTTTTCAATTTAATCAGCACACCAACCAAAACAAAAACAAAAAGAAAAACTATTGCGGGGACAACTCACGTCTCAACATGTCCCGCGGCCCGACAGGACCCTTCGCCGTTCTCGCCCCAGGTGACGATCCACCGACCAAGCACGTGGCCAGCACCGTCCAGCGTCTCCGCGACCGTCTCCTCCGCGCCGGGTTGCACGCCCACGGCGTCCTCGGGGGGCAGCTGCACGCGCCGCGCGAGCTCCCAGCGCGCAAAAGCGCGCGGCGTATCGCAGAGGAACACGGGGTCGTACACGCGCGTCCTGCGCGGCGACAATGTCAGCGTGAGCGTCGTGAGCTCGATCCCTGCGGGCGCGTTCTCGTTGTGCGAGTGCGTCGTCTGTTGCTGTTGCTGCTGCTGCTGCTGTGCCGTGGGTGGTGTGCTTGCGGTGGTGGAGGTGGTGGTGGGGGGCAAAGTGGACAGGCGGCGTAGGGTTGTGACGTAGGGTCTGCCGCACCATCCGACGAGCGCTGTGGAGACGCCTGAGGTGGCGAGGGCGGTTGCGGCGAGGGCCGCGCGGGCTGTGGATGGGAGGGACGACTCGACGATGAATATGAATGGGGAGAGTGTGCTCGCGAGCGCGAGGGAGGAGAGGGAGAAGATCTTGAGGCGGCGGAAGGTCCGCGTTAGTGGACCGACATAAATGATCGATACGTCGTCGTCGTTGCGAGGAGGGGAATTGCGCGTTGCGTCGGCAACTGCGGCGGTGGATAGAGACGCTGCTGAACTTGGGGCGCAAACCCCATAGGGAGGTCGAGAGTGCAGTCGTCTGCGTGATAGGGCTGGTATGACAGGGTGAGTCACGCATCGTCCAAATGTTATTCTCGATGGGTGTAACAGAGCCCTTTGAAATATTACTCGTTGCATAGAGTGCGGAAGGGTGTAGTGCATGGTTCAAGGAATCTTCGCACAACGCGCAGGCGTAACACTTTGAAGCTGACCGGGGATGGACGGGACGGAGATCATGGACATGGACACACGCGGCTCCTCGGCTCGACCGCCTAATTCTTCGTGTGCCCCTATTTGGAATTCTGTACCAATACCAATTCCATCAATCCTGTGCTGTACCAAGCTTTCTCTGCGCAAACATAGAGATGCACATCTTTGTACAGAAACTTAATAACGCCCTCTGCTTTGGGATTGTCGGCTTTCACTGCATCAGCCGTTTTGCTATATGTGGGGGCGGTGTACTGGCTTACCACAACCACTCCACCGTCCTGTATCTAAACCTATATAAAGGGCCACTTCCCCTTCCCCAAATCCCCACTTTTCGTAACCCACAACATGTATGACAAATCATCATCATCTTGTTTTCAAACCCTTTTCGAGGCCGCTTTGCGAGACTACGAGAAGCAGACGGGGACGACATTGGCCAAGCACCCGCTCACCCATCAACTCCAGGATTGCCACTCTGTCGAATCTGTCATGGCCGTTCTTGAAGACCAGGCACGAGCCTTGCGTGGGTCCGGGGGAAGCGATAGCAGAGTCATGAAGCCGCTCAAATCTGCTGTCTCTGTTCTGCACACGCTTTCCACCACCACTCTCGGCGAAGCCATCGGCCTGGTACGTCGGACATCAAAGATGGGTGTTGGGCATTGCTGACGCTTGTTCCGTAGCCTTTCCCACCGGCAAAGGCGATATTTGCTGGCTTTGCCATCCTAGTCTCCGTTTGTGCCTCTCTTTAGTTCCTGTGCGACCTTCCCTGACATCCAGTATCAGGCTGTCAAGGAAGTCAATTCCAGTTACGATGCCCTCGTCGACTTGCTCGAGTCCATCGAACACTTCGTAAACCGTCTTGAGATCTACACCAAAATCTCACCGACGGAAGCTATGGTCGAAATCATCGTCAAAATATTGGTGGAGCTTCTCTCCACCCTTGCTCTGGTAACTAAACAGATCAGGCAAAAGCGACCAAGTAAGTCTGTCATCCTCGGGGATACTTCAGTTTACCGAACAACACGCAGTAAAATTTGTGAAGAAACTCTTGGGAGAGCATGATGTCGAGGCAGTGCTGCAACGACTTGATCGACTCACGCTCGACGAGGCTCGGACCACCGCAGCCCAGACTCTCGAGGTCGTTTATAACCTTGTCCAGAACATGAAGATCATCATGGCAGGTGAGTAACTTTTGAAACTCCACTTGCCTAGTCACTCACCGGCTGTTGAACATTGCTCCTCTAGATGGCAAGGCATCGATAGCGTGCGTTCAGAATGCATTCAGTACGTTCTACTGCCGACAATGAGTCAGTACGGTTCCTGATTAAGGTTTAGAGCTCCTCCAGCAAATAGCGACCAACATGAACAAGTCGAAGAGTTAGTTACATCTTATTGCCGACGTTGAGTAGTGAATATTGAGACGACCTCGCAGGTGCCAAGATGCAGAAAAACTTTCGGAGGTGGCTCTCCCCGCCAGATCCCTGGGAGAATCATAACACTGCCCACAAGTCTCGCCATAGTGGAACAGCAGAATGGTTCATTCAAGGGAGCGTTTTCACGAAATGGAAACGGTCCCCCACTGGTTCCTTACTATGGATTCATGGCAAGCGTCAGTATCTTTCACATCAAATTACCCCTTTCTCGGGGCTGATGATTGTTGCTTTTATAGCGGGCGCAGGAAAGACCGTTCTTTGGTACGTTTAATTTTCAATATATTTATCTATCGTGGAGCTTATACCATACGGACAGCTCTGAAGTCATCCGGGACATCGACGCCTTGCGGAAAGCCGGACTCGCCTCCCTGGCGTTCTTCTATTGTGACTTCAGGGAGGACCGAAAGAAGAAGCTGCATGGGTTGCTCTCTTCTCTGCTCGTCCAGCTTTGCCATCAGTCCGACTCCTACTACGACGTACTTTCCAATTTCTACTCGGAACATGGAAGTGGTTCGCAACATGCTAGCGATGATGCGCTTGTTGGATGTTTGAAAGACCTCCTTAAACTGCCAGGACAAACCCCTGTCTACCTAGTTGTGGATGGTCTGGACGAATGTCCGGTCACAGTTAACATGCCATCGCCCCGAGAAGAGGTCCTGGACTTCATCGACGACCTTGTCAAATCAGAACTTCCGAATCTGCGACTCTGTCTCACTAGCCGACCAGAAATCGACGTCAAGGTTGTTCTCAGTCCCTTGACATCATATTCCATTTCTCTCCACCGAGAGAAGGGACAAATGCGGGACATCGACAACTTTATTACGTTTGTCGTTAATACTGATAAAGGGATGCGAAGATGGAATGCGGAGGACAAGCAGCTTGTTATCGACGTCCTGACAAAAAGAGCTGATGGAATGTAAGACATATTGGTACCTTACTTCTTTACGACACTCACACATACCTCTCATTGTAGGTTCCGGTGGGTGTACTGCCAAGTCGCCTATCTTCGAGGCTGCCTTCCGGGACGTATCCGCCACGCTCTGGCCGAATTGCCAGAAACACTCGACGAGACATATGAGCGTACCTTGCGGAGGATCCACGAAGTGAATTGGGAATTTGCCCACCGTCTCTTTCAATGTGTCGCGGTGGCCCCCCGCCCTCTCAGCGTCAAGGAACTGGCGGAGTTCCTGGCCTTCGACTTTGAAACAGGACCGATTCCCCAATTTCACGAGGGTTGGCGCCTGGAAGACCCAGTTGCCGCTGTGCTGTCAACATGCTCCACTTTGCTTGCCGTCGTCAACGTAAAGGGATCCAAAGTGATACAATTTTCGCACTTTTCGGTGAAGGAGTACTTGACGTCTGCCCGCCTCACCGAAAAGTGTGACCCTATCTCCTCCCGTTTTCATGTGTCTGTGGCGGCCGCTCATACCCTTGTCGCACAAGCATGTCTGGGCCTTTTACTACACTTTGATGATGACATCACCGCAGGCAGCCTACAGACATTTCCTCTCGCCGAGTACGCTGCCAGACACTGGGTTGGCCATGGTCAGTATGCGGATGCGTTGTCAAACCTACGAGATGGCATCAAACTCCTCTTTGACCCGAGCAGGCCGCATCTAGCCGTCTGGGTGTGGATATACGCCCTTGAAGGGTCATGGAGTCAAACTTGGTGGGTGGAGAAGCCACCGCGGCCTAGAGAAACGCCGTTGCACTATGCTGCTCTTTATTGTTCCGACACCACTTTGAGATTCCTGGTCACCGAGTACCCCGAGGACGTGAACGCCCGGTCCCAAGACGACAACTCGACCCCATTGCATCGGGCGTCGGGCAACGGACGTGCGGAAGTGGTGCGCATCCTTCTCGAGCACGGGGCAGATCCCATAGCCCAGAACAAGCGTGGGTTGGCCCCGTTGCATCGGGCATCGGATAGGGGACACGTTGAGGTCGTGCGTCTCCTGATCGGGTTTGGCGCGGGCGTGTCTGCCCGGGACGACCAAGGGTGGACCCCGTTGCACTGGGCGTCGGACAGGGGACATGGGGACGTCGCGTGCGTCCTTCTCGAACACGGCGCAGATGCGACGGCCCACGACGAGCAAGGGTGGACCCCATTGCATCGTGCGTCAGACCAGGGACACGCGGAGCTCGCCCGCGCCCTTCTCGAACGTGGCCGCGCGGAGGTGACAGCCCGGGACAAGTACGGGTGGACCCCGCTGCGTCACGCGACGGAAAAGGGACGTTTGGATGTCGTGCGCGTCCTCCTCGCGCACGGCGCAGGCGCCACAACCAATTTTACGCGCGGCTCGCTGTCCCAGGCGGGGCTTGCCAGCGTATGTCCTATTCCACCCTTTTGGGTCTGGCACTCGTCTGCGAGGGAACTACACGACTCGATGACCATCCCAAGAAGCATCAGCTGTTGGAATTCATAACATTATGCGGGCTGCTGTCGCTGTCGAACCGTGGCGGCGCGGGGTAGAAGTTGCGATAAGGGCGGTTTCATATTCGTATCCCAGAGGTGTCAGACGTTCCATTCTATGTACGATAGTGAAGAAACCACAATGTATTCAACACAGGATTCTATCTCCATCTTAAGTACTGGCCAACAAGGATGGCTGCCAGTGAGTAATCTTACTTCGAACCTGCAACGATATTTCGACGTCTGCAAGGGATACTATATGGAGACATGGACACCAGTTGCATTCTAACATTGTCATAGTTTCCTCTCGATTCCATCTTGTTCGCGACAAATATCCATGATGCGTCGCGAGACGGTTACTGTCGCTGAGACCGCAAGACGTGAGCTGATCTGTATGGCGTTCCATTGCGCAATACTTTATTGTATCACGGCTGGCATCATATTGCTCGTGTACTCACTTGTATTGTTCAGAATGTTCGGGCCACGAGACTCACGGGTACTATAATACACTTGCTAGCTCCGCCGCCTGCTTTTAATCACCGGTTTGCCGCTTTGATTTATGGCAACTGTGCCATGCTGTCAAATAATTGATGCGACTGATCACCACGGACGGGAATGGAAGCCCAGGCTCAAGTTGATTTGGGAAAGGGACAACTGTTTAGTGTTTTAAAATCGTTGCCCCATCATTTTTGACGGTAGCCGTGTGGTTATCAGCTGTGAGATGAGGGTGACTCTATGATTAAGTATGATGGTGGGTAATCTGAGTGCTAGACAGCGATTAGGGAAGCAGTGAGTGGTAAACGTCTCATACAGGTTCTAGTAGCATGCAGTAATAAGTCAAAGCGTGACAGAGGTGAGAGTATATCTGATCAATCGTCACTGGCGTAGCCGGTCAGTATAGATCCTATTTCGAGGGGCTCAGATACGCACTCAGCAGGTTCCCGTCGAAGGAAAAGATCTATTGCCGCGGAGAACGCAGCAAAAGCCAGGCCCCCTCCAACTGCGCCTGTTGGTCCAGAATTGCGCGCAAGAATACCCCCGGCGACAAAACCAGCAGCGACGGGGTTCACCATGTCATTTCGCGCTCGATACTGTGGGTGAATCAGACCTTGTCAACGGACAAGTCCAGAAAGCTGGTAGAACATATGCGAACCGATTCGATGACGCACTCAATCCCCGCGTACAAAGCTCCGACCTTCCCAAAGCCCTTTCCGCTCCTCCACATACCTCGGCCCATCTCCTTGAATATCTCCATCGACTTCTGTGTGGTGTTCAAGTTCTGTCGTAATAACGGGTCCTCGTACGCGAACGACGAAGACATCAACGAAAAGAATCCACCGGCAGCGAAACCTGATGAAGGTTAGAAAAAAACGGTAGGTGAGGTGCGAGAGTGAGTGAGAAACAGGGCGTACCGAAGACACCAGCCATGGTCGTTTTTCCGAGGCAAGATTCCATCCCGGCGGACATGTAGTCCTGGTATTTCTTGATCTGCATCACGTTCGCGCGGTCTTCCTCCGTCATCCCCGGAGGGAGTGGCTCCCTCCCTGCTGGGAAGACAGGAGCCAAGAGAGGGTGTGTTTGCATTGCGATCCTGATTCTGCCAACCTACGAGGTGTCGGTCGCGGCACAGCGGCACAGCACACGCCGGCACCAAATTTGCTTGGGGAACGGTCCGGGTCGGCCCGTCACGATTTCGGAAACTTCGACTACGATACGCGTCCTCCATCTTTTTAACTAAAAGAGATGCAGACACCGATGTACTACCCGAAAGCCGAGTTTATTGAGACAGTAAGTGTCACCAGCATTGATGAAGAGACGCGTTTTACTTATCAATCGTCAAGGACACGGGCAACAAAGTCTCGCGTCGTGCCACAATTTCAGGACCTCAGAACATTATCCTAGGCGGGAAGACGATCATCTCGAACGGTGCCATCATCCGAGGGGACCTGAAGCGTGCTGGTCCCGGTCATGCTGTGGTTATCTCGTTGGGCCGGTATTGTCTCGTGGGGGAGGGGTGCGTCATGAGGTGCGTCTTAACACTGCCCCTTTGGTCTACTCTCCAACCGAGTCGACCGTCCGACGCGCGTTGTGACCCATCATCCAGGCCGCCTTACAAGACGTATCGCGGTGCATTTAACTATTACCCTATGAAAATCGGTGACTTTGTCCACATTGGTGCCAATACCATCGTAGAAGCGGCGACTATCGGCAATCATGTGGAGATCGGGAAGAACTGCGTGATCGTGCGTAACGTCTTACAGCTCGTCCGGTTCGTCTTAGAGTCTCACAGGTTCTCTACACAGGGAAAATTTACAATCATCAAGGATTGTGCAAAGATTGCGGATAACACTATCATCCCTCCCAACACGGTCATCCCGGGGCTGACCCTCTTTGCCGGCTCACCTGGTTCGTGCGACCGTACCATAAAAGGAGGCCGATCTCATGTTTTGCTCGATATAGGTCACTTTGTCGAAGATCTTCCAGAGTCTACGCAAGAAGTCGTCGAAGCACACACCAAGTCGTATTACACGCGATTCCAGCCAACTGAGCGTTAACGTAACGGAATACACATTTCAGCTTTCCGCTCGGTGTCATCTTCGGATTGGCCACAAATGTACGTCGTTGCTTCTCGATACGTCATGGCACTGTTGAAGCCTGGGCACTGACCAGGCCCTTTTCCGGAGTTGGCGTCATCGACGGGCATATCACCGGGTACTGTGACGGAGATCGGCATTCAAAGCACGGGGCTAGAACGTGAAATCAGTAACTTTCCCCTTCAGGAGGAAAGTCCAGTCCTCCAATGTCACCATTCTTCGTACTCTATCCATTTCGCATGCCAAGTTTTGGCTGTGTAAGGTCGGAATGTGGTAAGAACCGAGGAGAGTTAGATGCCCTATGCGTGGAATTATATGTTGACAAGCGACGAAGATAATAAATGCTCGTTTTCAGGAAGGCTTGACATCCCTGACTTCTGTTAGTGACACTGTTGGCCTTATGTACGCCAACTATCCCAGTAGGAGCTTGTCCATCGTTATTGGGCCCAGATGCACGCATCATCTTCACCTATTCCCGGGACGATGGTTACACGATCGCTGCGTCATCGGGGAACAGGTCAAGCACCACCCTAAATGGGATATGCGGAGACAACGGTAAAGTCGATACTCACAAGCTCGCGCGCAACAACTCCTGGAAGTGATGAATCATCTTTTCTCGAGTACATACTCGCCCCGCTACATCCTTGTCCGAGGGTGTTATGCAGCAGCTGGCCACCTATGACCCCAAACCCCGGCAGACCGCAGGACGAGCTTTGCTTCCGAGTCGACCACCTCCACCGCGTGGTATGGCACCTCTTTTCCAATTTGACGGCTGCCCCACGCGGTAAAAACAGACTGTTCCGCACCGCAAATGATTTACCACAGAAATAAGGACTGCTTCCACATCACCGACAGGCGCAAGCTTTCCAGCAACTCACGGGAGTTCTTGGTATGCGAAGAAATTGTGGACCTGACCGGCGTGGTCAAATTCTCGCCCACTTTTGTAATAACACACACGGCAGCCATGTTCAATGTAACCTGACAGTGATGGAATGCACATAGTAGGAGGATATCATTGAGGTGTACGGTTTTCACGCCACATGAGAAGTTATTGCGAACGCTGCACATTGGTACGTGTCTGAAAATTGAAATGAACCACTTCTTAGCACCGTCCAAACGCCGGATGATCAGGACTTTGATATGAACCGGTGAGGTAGAGTGGATTCCCGGTTTGTGTGGGTAACCAGGAACCGGCTCGGGCCACCTTTGACTTCTATGCAAGTTAATTTTCCTAAACATAACGATCCGTGCCTTTCTTAAGTGAGTGTGATTGGGCGTTAAACGGAGAACGTGTGTCAGATCTGATTACGTGGTTGTTTGCGCTTGTGCCAATCTTGGACCGTCGGCGGGGCGGGAACGGGAACGGGAACGGGAACGGGAACGGGACTTTTAGTGGCACGGCTCCACCGGTACGACGGTCTTACCCTCGCCCTGAGATTACAGAAGTAATACAGAGTGTCTACCTCCTCTCCTGCTATTGCCCCATTTGTCCTACAGAGTTTTCGAATAACCAACACGCTTTCTCGACAGGTCAAGCGCAACAGAGCATCGCTAATCCAAACCACCTGAGGAAGCTATCTTCTTCGGAGTCCGTCGTCAATGACTTAGCAGTTTGACTCTCAGGCTGTCTCAAGTTCCTCCGGCATCGTTCTTATCCGAGGTTCTAGGAAAACCCTCGGATTCTCACAACTTTGTCGGTAATACGCTTGGGCCTGGGCCGGCAAAGTAGGCTAGGGTCATCACCGCCTGCCTGGCTTTGCGATTCGCGCCTCTGTTCTCCTCCACATTCCCCGCTCTATCACCGCATTTTTCACTCCAATCCAGAACTTCGGTCGTCTTGTACTCGCCAGCTGAGGGGAACCTTCCAACTCTCCTACTATATCCCCATCGGTCGATAATATGATTATTCTTTGCGATGCTGACAGAGTACCATGTGGCGCTCCGTCGGACTACGTTTGCGTCATGCCAAGTCTCTCCTATCATCTTTGCTATGCAGTCTGTTTTTCTGTCTTTAGGCCCAATTTCGGCGTTTCAATTCAGTCTGTCTCCGCGCTGGCTTGCTGAAAGCTGCGTTCATACCGGGTTTCAATAGGCCGGTCCTGCGGACCGTGGTACACCCTCACATCTCATCATGATATGAACCACCTGATGGGGTCGCCCCGGCTAACGTGGTAGTACATGTGCATCCTATTCGTGTTCCCATATATGCCATAAAGTTGCTATACAAATCCAGAGACGACCGGACGATTGTTCAATCATCAAACTACCGCTTACGGCTTCACAGTGGCGCTTGGATCTTGACCAGGATGCACGCCGTATTACCCATTTCCCGATGACTGCCTCCCCTCGGACCTAATGCGGATTGAATTCATCGCCTCTCGTATAAATACGAATTGGTCCAGGACATTTTGAAGCAGCACAGCTAGCTCTTGCATCCCCCAGTCCTCTTCTGTCTTCAATTTTCAACACTCTTCTCTATTACCTGTCCAATGGCTCCTGGAATCAACTTCCCACCCGCTCCCACCACCGTCTCTATGCACGAGACATTGGCCCTCCCAATTACCTATGGACCAGCAGGGAACCAAGTGAAACACTCTGCTCCTTCATCTTCCGTTTACTATAACCCCCGTCTCGACCCAAAAAATTATCTCGACGGCCCGCTCTCCTGGAATCCTGCCACCAGGCTCAGGCAGATGCTGGCCCGTCCGGGTATTGTGGTAAGCCTTCACAACACAAAGGATGCCCATACAAGCACGAGACTGACCACGCAACTGCCAGGTTGCCCCCGGTATCTGCGACGGCATCAGCGCCAGGTGCGCCTTGGAAGCAGGCTTCACCTGCCTCTATCAGAGGTATTTGTGCTTTATTCTTTGAGCTCTTCCCATATCTGACCCATTGCTTCTACAGTGGTGCAGCTACCACCGCATCCCGTCTTGGTCAACCAGATTTGGCCATTGCCACCCTGAATGATTTCGTTCAGAGCGCTCAGATGGTGTGCAGCATCGATCCGACCGTCCCCGTGATCGCAGACGCAGACACTGGCTTCGGCGGACCTGCTATGGTCGCCCGGACCGTGACTCAATACGCACGAGCGGGTGTCGCTGGATTGCACATCGAGGATCAAGTCCAGACAAAACGCTGCGGCCATCTACTCGGCAAGCAGGTCGTCTCACGGGAGGAATTCGTGACGCGCATCCGGGCAGCCGTTCTGGCGCGGGATTCCATCCCTGGAGGATCGGACTTCGTTATCATTGGACGCACGGATTCGGCGCAAGTGCTCGGCATGGAGGAAGCCGTCCTGCGATTGAAACTGGCGGCGGACGCTGGTGCCGATGTGTGCTTCATTGAAGGTGTGAAATCAAAGGAACTTCTCGAATCGACGGTGCAAGCCCTTGCGCCCAAACCCGTAAGTTTTAACACCTCAAGATAAATCTTCTTTCTTTCTTATTCTGTCGTCCAGGTCCTAGTCAATGTGATTTCTGGTGGCCTTACCCCGTCCTTCACTTCGAAAGAGGCTGGAGAGATGGGAGCCAAGATCATCAGTGAGTCTCTACCTCGTGATGGCAACGTGGATGTGATGTACTGAATGGACGCAGTTTTCTCTCTTGTTTCCTGTGTGGCAGCCGTACATGGGATCCGGGCTGCGATGCAGTCGCTCAAAAAGACGGGCACAGACTTCACTTCCGCGCAAGGAATGGACCCAAAAGCGTTCTTCGAAGTGATGGGTACGTGAAACAACAACGATTTTGAAGTTTGAGCGGACTAACGCTCAACGTGAATTTAGGCCTCCAAAACATTGTACAATTAGACGCGCAGGCGGGTGGGAAGGCATTCGAAAAAGTGTAGTGGTGTATTCTGGATAACTCATACGGAGAGGGGTTTTGAAAACAGTAAAAGTCGAGCATTCATGTAAAGAGTGTCATAACCATATACGCGCACATTAGAACACTATCAGAACACGCAATTAGAACATATTTCTTCTTTCCCATTCCCACAGACAATTTTTTAACCCGTCTTAGTCGGCCCTGACACAAGTCCACCGTCCGAATCTATGGAAAAGCCAGTCTCGTGGAAAGTCGTCGCACAACAGAACTCGAGAGAGAGAGAGAACTGTTAAATCATTGTTCATGGTGTGTGCGCACACAGCGCACAAGTCGCCATGCTCCCAAATGTATCGATTTCACCAGAAGAGGGAGGAGATATAAATATATGACAGTAAGCCTGAAATTAAAGCAATTGTCAAATATACAGTGTGGACGCGAGGGCAAAAAACTTACATGCAGACGGATGGATTGATATACTGCAGAGACAAGGACGGATGTATACTAGATGACTGGGAGGAAGTCCTTCGACTCAAGTATCAGAATAGTCTTTCCATGCCACAAGACGAAGTCAGGGAGATCGGAGGCGAGACGGAGCAAGCAGTTTTTCACGGGAGCCACTTACGTTTTTTTTTTTTTTGGTTAATTGATCTACGTTCGTAACTCATCACGGCAGTGAAACTTCCGAGTCCTCATTAAACTGGACACATCCAGCTAGGCGGGCGGTGGAGGGCAGGGGCAGCAATGTGCGGCGTGAGCGGACTAGTAACGTGTAACCTGAATGTGGGCCTCCAAAAGATTGTGGAATTAGAATCGCAGGTGGGTGGGAAAGCATTCGAAAAAGTATAGTGGTGTATTCGGTGGATAACTCATAAGGATAGGGGTTTGTAAATGGTAAAAGTAGAGCATTCATGTCATAACCACACACACGGACATTAGAACACAGAACACTATCCGACGGAACCCGCAATTAATTAGAACTTAGAACATGTTTCTTCTTTCCCACAGTCGCGGTCACGCGATTCGTTTTAACCCGTCTTAGTCAGCCCCCACACAATTCCGTGCGCATTTTGCATCATTTCAATTAATAGATCCATGGAAAAGCCAATCTCAGGGAAGGTCGTCGCACAACATAACTCGAGAGAGAGCTGTTGGATCATTGTTCACGGTGTGTGCCCACACAGCGCACAAGTCGCCGTGCTCATGACTTTCCCAGGCAAAGTATACGATGTCACCGAGTTCCTAGACGGTATCTGACATTTGAAGTGACCCCCATCGGCTTCATTTACGCTCATCCCTTTGTGATTTTTCTCTAGAGCATCCTGGTGAGAGTCTCATCAAGACCTTTCTCAACGTCCTTAATCATGTCGTCTAGGTGGGAGCAAGGTCATCCTGAAATACGCTGGGAAGGATGCCACGTATGACAATCCGAAGCCTCTTTTACAACTGGGCTAATACGGCACAGTCAGGAATACGAACCGATCCATCCTCCAAATGCCATCATTGATAACCTCCCTCTAGAGAAACAGTGAGGCCACGCCATTGCTTACGAAAGTCGGGCATCACTGAGCTCAAGTAGCTTAGGACCAGTGGAAGAAGGCACAGCTGTCAAGGTCGAAGTCAAGGTTACGGATCAGGAGTGGGCGCGCTTAGAACGTGTAGAAGCACGACCACCACTATCGGAGATTCTCAATCTCCATGACTTTGAGGTGCGCCTCGGTCCCCGTGGTCCCACTCGCTCGCTACCGTCTAACTGCATAATCAAGGCCATTGCGAGACTCACAATGCCTGAAAAGGCGTGGGCATATTATTCTTCAGCCTCGGATGATGAAATTACCAATCGCGAGAATCACGCTGCTTTCCACCGGTCAGTATCAAACTAGCAGACCTGGACCCGAGGAATCACGCTCATGCTCTAGTTGCTCAGGATCTGGTTCAGGCCACGGATTCTGCGTGACGTGACCAAAGTTGACTGGTCCACGACCATTCTGGGTCACCCGTCAAGAATGCCAATATACATCGTCAGCCCGTTCAAATGCTTGTGCGGTTTCCTACTGACGCTTTAAACAGACAGCGACAGCTCTCGGAAAGCTCGGACACCCAGACGGAGAGCTTAACTTGACTCGAGCCGCAGCAAGAAACGGTGTCATCCAAATGGTTCGCCGCTACGTGCCCTATTTTGTCTTCTAGTTGACACATCGTTGGCCTAGATACCTACCCTGTCGTCGTGCTCTTTCGACGAACTAGTCGATGCCGCACAACCAGGTCAGGTGCAATTCTTCCAGCTGTACGCGCCCGTCTACTTTCAAAAATTTCATGAGGTTATTTACGAACTATGAAGATACGTCAACAAAGACCGAGCCGCAACAAAGCGCACTGTGCAACACGCCGAAAAGCGGGGCATCAAGGCGCTTTTTATCACGGTGGATGCCCCACAACTGGGCCGGCGTGAGAAAGTTGGTTCATCTGTTGTGTTACAGACACCTTGGCTCACACGCGAGGACATAGGATATGCGCATGTCATTTGACGCTGCCGATCCCCATGAAATCAGCAAGTCCGGCGGTGGTCAAGTTGATCGCTCCCGAGGCGCCGCAAAAGCGATCACGGTATGTTCCCCATCGAACAGGTAGGCGCCAACTGACGTCATCTGGACTCAGGGATTCATCGATCCTGGCTTGAAATGGGCTGACATTCCATGGTTCAAGAGCATCACGAAAGGTGATATTGCTCCCACATCGTCTCCAATATGTATTGATCAACTCCCAATTATCAAAGTTCCGCTTATCCTCAAGGGCGTGCAGACATGGGAGGACGCTTTGGAAGCGTATGACCAGAACCTCGCAGGTGTCGTCCTGTCGAACCATGGTGGTCGTCAACTCGACTTTGCGCGGTCCGGAATCGAGGTTCTCGTCGAGGTTGTCGAGAAGTTCAAGGAGAAGCGCGGCACCACCTTCCCCAATGCCCGATTCCAACTCTTCGTCGATGGGGGTGTCAGACGCGCGACAGATGTCTTAAAGGCCGTTGCTTTGGGTGCCACTGCAGGTGCGTATCTCAAGCGCGTGGATGTCGAGCGAGAAGGTCTTGACATCATCTTATGCTCCTTTTCAGTGGGGATAGGCAGACCATTCCTGTATGCGTTCTCGACGTATGGCGTCGATGGAGTCGATCATGCCCTCCAGATTTTGCAGGTCCGTTGCTTGGCCAAGTGACTTTGATCTTTCTCCAGTCTTGATTTCGGTTCTTTTCTAGGACGAGTTCGAGATGAACCTACGTCTCCTGGGTGCACAAACTATCAGTGACGTTGTCCCCGCCATGGTGGACGCATCCAACATTCACACTCATCTGGTTGCTGTCCCAACAGATCAGCTGTACGAGTCCAATTGTACGTGTTTTGCTGAACCAGTTGGGACGAGCATTGACTCTTTTCCAGATCAGGGCATGCAACATGCACGTCTAAGGGATATCAAGGCGAAGACGAAACTCTAGCTCTGACCCATAATCACATAGTGTATACCTTGCATTTGCCTGCGCTAGAGAGCTAGCTCTCCTGTCAATTTGTTATCGAAAACTGCTCAGTTATGTCATTGGGTATTGAAGATCAATCCGCTTTGCTATGCTACAGTACGTGAGGCACGATAGATATACGCACTAGGCGTAAAAAAATAAAGTGTCCAGCATGGACGTCTCTAGCAGATCGACCGATCCCATATCGCGGTCAGTCTGCCACCTTCTCACCACCACGCCACCACGGCCCGCCGCCGCTCATCCAAGCAGCGACCATCCACGCCTCGTGACGAAAAGCGGCGACGGCCTCCGTATCGGCGTCCCTATCCGCGCGCCATGCGCGAAGCTCCAGCGCGCGGGCGAGGGCGCTGAACCCCGCCGAGCACCCCTCGTGGGCCGAGGGGCGCGCGGCGAACGCCTCGCGGTGGATGAAGATGAGTTCGAGATATTCGCCGCAGCTCGTCTGTAGCTCGTCGGCCGCGTCCGGGTCGTACGACCGCGTGAGGGCCTCCAGCAGCCCGCAGGGCGCTGGCGTGGGCGGCGCGTCGGAGGAACTTGAGGAGGCCGTAGTGCCGGACTGTTTCGAGGAGGCGGGTGCCAGTGGGAGACGCGAGGTGATAAGTAGGAAAGGAAAGGAAATAAGAGAGGGGCGGAGGAAGAGGGGCACAAAGTTAGAGAGGGAGTTAGTGTTAGGGAAGAGGAGGATGGGAAGGGAAGGGAAGGGACGTACTTGTACTTGGTAGTTCTCTGCGTCGTTCATCTGGATGTCGGATGCGGTGGGGTTGGGTGCTGGCTCGTTTGTCTGCCTCCACACGCAGGTCAGAGTTGGTTGACAAGCCCGCCAGGTAGGGCGGATCGATGGGGCCCACCCTTATCCTTTGCTGTAAGCTGAGCGAATCCAGCAACGTCGCCAGTTCAATGTCGAGCTGGGGGATTGATTCCGAAGATCAGCATCGATGGACATCAAAAAGGGGGGGAAAGTGGGGATATCCACCTCGGACATGGGGTGAGAGTGGATGGGAGAGGGCATTGTCATGACCATCGTTTCCATTATTAAGTTTGTTCGTGTTCGCTATTGTCCGTGGTTGATAATGTAGGGAGTGAGATGGATATCGTTTTCTCTAGCTCGGAGAGGTTTCCTTTTTATCGAGGGGCCGAGTCCGAGTCACATTATTGAATGAAAATTGAAGAGGAGACACGCGCATGTCGCGCCGTGAGGATCACGGGGGAGAATGGCCTCACCGTTGCCACGCCGTCTGGAATGGTCGGATCAGGCGTGCTCGGTTCAAGCTCTACTGGGCTAAACCACAGGGGTCTAAGGGCATGCATGGTTTGACGTCGAAAATGCCGCCCATGATGGATCAATATCACATCAACTAAGACTAGTACTCAAAGTACTCTACACGAGGCAGAGGGCCCGCAATGGCCATCGATGGTTATCGTAATCACGCGCACAACCGCCATCTTTTCACATCCGAGTCAATGCATCATTCGCGTATGGAAACACGAACATACGTCACTCTTCTTCACTCGGTTAAGCGACAAGGGACCCAATCTAACGCAGCGCCCCGAAACCTAAAACGAGGCACACAGCCACGCAGACGCTTCCGAAAATAGCGACTGAGGGCTCAAGAAGTCCCCAGAGACATGCAGCCGTTCCGGTAACGACGAGCACAAAGCCGACGAGCGCGAAGAACGAACATACGCCGTGGCATTTGCTCAACAGGGCCGCCAACACAATTGCATTCTTTTGGGGATCAGCATCATGGGTGCTGTCGGCGCCATCAGCAGGTGCCCCAAGGCATGGCATCGCCGCGCGTAAGTTGAACAACGGCTCGCGCCGCATGTCAATATACCGACCTGCCGGGTGATGCAAGAGCGCAGCGAGGGTGTCCGTGGCGTCCGAAAGCAACGAAGATGCCACGCCAGTAGAAGTCGTGGAGTCGGTGGAGAAGACCCGGGTGGTGGGTACAGGAGACGGGTGAGCACTTGATGTAGCCCCGTGCTCGACATTCTGCACGAATCTTACGTACCCTGGCCCGAGGGTGGAGGGCGTCTGCGAGCGGGTCGCTGCGATCGGCTCAGAAATGCGGGGATCCGCGGGTTCGGCATCAGCTGTGATAGCGACAGCCCTGGAACTGGGGTTCCCGGGGATTGCCTGTGCATCGCTTAGCCTGTGACGGATGAGGACAAGAGAGCCGACGTATGCCAGGACGGCTTATCACACAACGGTTGATGTGTCAGTGAGTGCCCGTAGACCTTCGACAGGATACAGTACTCTTACCTGCCGCCGCATGGAAGATCAAGGCACCGGTCAAGGACGAAAGGGCCAGTTTGTTAGCCAGGCCCCCGTCAACCCCTTCAGAGACTAGCTTGAAAAGCAAACTGTCTATGGTCGTAAAGAAGCTAGCCTGTATATGCCTGCCAAGTCAGACGGTGTTCAACCTAGCGATGCTGACTGACATAGAGGCTAGTCAGCCGCAAACGATCGGCCCAGACTTGGGTAGCCTGGATAGCTGCATGTACCCCGGCAGCCCTCGACAAGACTGCTTTATCTTGACTGGTGACTATCAGGAGCTGTTTTAATCATGCTCGGGAAGCGAGGGTACAACGCCTCATACGGGTGAGAGGCCTGCCGACTGGTAAAGGTTGATCTTGCTGTGACCTGGGGTCTGCATATATGCGCATGTGTTGAAGCTACCAAACGGTTTTCAGGGTGGAGCGTACCAGAAGCCATGACAGTTTGCTACTGTAGCCGAAAGTCAGGGACGATCTAGTACTCTGCCCACACAATATTGTCAGTCACAACTAAACATTTTCCTGAGCGTACTGGATAAATGCGGAAAATACAAGCTTGAGAATCCACGGGGCTCTAGGATAATCTTAGCGAGAAAGCTGAGGGTTGATGACCAGGACATGCTGGCGACGGACATCGATGAGAGCGTATGCTTTCCTGGAATGGCAAGGGCATTGCCGTCTTTGGATGTTCCAGAAAACTGGACCCAGCGGTGATCCCACTAGTCGGTGGAACCAAGATAGAAGGGTAGAAGTTATCAACGCACCCGGCCACCACGGAGGTCAGCGTGGTGACCCCAAGACGTGAAGCTTGAGGTGAAAGGCAGTGGCCCAAACGGGAGAACGCAATCAGACGACAATACCGCCAGCAGCCTTCCCCGTGCCCTCGGCAAGTAGTCTGTTTGCTTGTTTCCTTGCCACATCACTTACACCTCTCGTCACTGACCCTTTATGCACGCTTTATCAACTGTGTTCGCAGCAAGAACATATCTGCCCTGTATAGTTTACGGGTTATCAGACAGTTATTATCGAAGCTGTACGGTCTCTGTGGACCTGTTCTGGACGTTTCCGCCAATATCCTGTGTTATAACCATAGCGAAAGTTTCTGAATTCCTGTGCATCGGTATCATGTATGAGAACTGTGTCATGTGTTATGAAGTACGTGGCAATCTGGAAGGGATGAGTACTGTTGGCGTCAATATTGGTTCTTAATGCAGTGCTGCGATCGCGAGGACGATGCAGGAAGCGACGCATGCACTACCAAAAATAGCGACTGGACGCTCGAGCACCGTCCAGACGTAGGAAACAATTCCCGTAACGACGAGTAGGAAACCAGAAAGGGCGAAGATAGAGCAAACACTGTGGCACCTATTCAGCAGGCGTACTAAGGCCTTCGCATTCTTCTCCGCATCTGCTTTGGGGTCACGACTGGGGACGCATGGTACCAGCCTGCCGAAGTTGAACAATGACACGCGCCTAAGGTTGATATTGAGCAAGGGTGGCTCGTCCAAGAGTGACGTCATCGTGGAAGTAAGCGTTGAGAAGAAGGGTGGCCATCCAAATAGGAACGGTGTGGTGGGGGAGGAGCTGAAAGTATGAGCATGAGAATGATGGGCGTGTCCGGCCTTCTCGCGAGAGCGTGAGTTCCCGGACTCTAAAGCGGAAGGAGTCCGTTGCTGGTCAACGGACGATGGCCCAGAAGGGGTATATTTGGCATAGACAGTAGCAATCGATGAGTCAGCAGTGCTGGGGGTTGATTGCACGCCGTTAAGCCTGTAACGGATAAGGACAAAAGCTGCAACGTAGGCGAGAATAGCTAAGCAAATGAGGATGATCGTCAGTTGGAAAAATAGAGAATCCATTTAAAATCGCATACCAGCCGCCGCGTGAAATATTAAGGCCCCGACCAACGATGCAAGCATCACTCTACTCGTAGTGTTGCGCCTATCCTTGGTGGAAGCGAGAGAGAATAGCACACTGTCGATTGACGTGAAAAAACTGGCCTGGATGTATGCGCTGAATTTTGGGGGATTCCTGGCCTTAAAAGTCAAATTTCTGTTACTTACATAGACACTAATTAACTGCAACCGTTCAGACCATATTTGTGTGATCCGAGAGATAGTGTGAAAATCAGCAGCCATTGCAAGCGTTTCATTTTCCCGAGCTGTAAACGTCGAAATTGAGACACTAATGAGTTGGAGACTCATGTTGTGAGAATCTACTTGCACCGCTTTTGACTTGGTGGTGGTTCATCACGAATGCGTGGTCGATTAGTCGAGGGACGAGCACCTATATGCGCATATGGTCGATAAATAAATCAAAGTGTTTGGATAGCATGAAAAGGGAGAAGAACATACTGTTAGCCATGGACATCGGAAGTTGTGAGTTGATGAAGCTGGTTGCAGTACTAGTGCCGACAGAAAGACGGACACAATAAACGTGTTTTTGTGTTTGAAATAAATAACGTAAATTTAGTCAATTCAAGGCGTGGGAATGATCGGGCCCGCGCGCTTCCGAGATAAGTTCTCACCACTGTCCGCATCTGGACTGACGCGACGGCGAGTTGGTGAGTCAACTGCGATGATACCAGGCCATTAAAACTACGCAAAGGCCACCGGGATTATGGCCGCATGGCTACATCGAAGGCAGGCCGTTGCCACGGCGGACAGCTTTTGTGGTATGATTCTCCGGGGATACCCGATGTTTTCAGTCCAACCTATTTCCTCATTGATGGGCAGTTGTCGTCAAGCATGTTCATTGGCCGCATTATCCCATCAACGTCACCGAAGGGATCGTGCGTGTTCTGGGATAGGGCCTTCTCGATGTGAATTTGCTGGGGCACGCAGGTGCCATAAGTAGCCCCACCCAAAATTCTGCGCCCTCTTCAACCCGCTTGCCTCCGTTGCTCTTGTGCTCAGCACTTTGCTTGTCCAGAAGTCTTCTAACCTTTGTTGACTCACTGTTTACCCCGTGATGCGTTTCTCTATACTTTTCGTTCGTCTCTCTGCCGTGTTCTGGACTGTGGTCAACTCATCATGGCCGTCTCTTCCAGGTTCTTACCAGTGCCTGGGTGGTGACTGCTAAGGTCATCATCATCATGGTTGGGGGTAACACTACGGACGATGGGACGACTACTTTTGTTCCTCAAAGAGTAGATGCCGCCCTTGGCGATGAGGTTCGGTTTAATTGTATGCATTCCTCTTTCTCCTTATCAAGGACTGACCAGTTGCAAAAGTCACGAATGGGAATCACACTGCAACCGAGTCAACTTTCAGCAGCCCTTGCATCCCGGCACACGAGACGGACAACACTATCAACGGTTTCGACTCCGGCTTCAGAGACACCCAACCTGGCACCACCGGTTCCATTCTGAGTGTCCCCATACTCATACAGAATGAGAATCACACATTCTGGTTCTTTGATTTTAACACTTGCGGCCAGGGTGGTGTCGGCGTGATCAACAACAACGAGTCATCCAGCGAAACACTGGACGGCTTTACGGTGGGTGTTTCTATGCCTTACGGCTTTCTCACGCCCACATTTTCCACGTTTTGGGGGAAATGCTTACGCATTGCATCAATATTCCAGCGAAACGCCATGCGTCTGAATGGCACCTCTTCCGACAACGCCACCACCAGCTATCGGACATCTCCCACCAACCCGCCTTCACCTTCGTCGAGCGTACGCAAATCTGCCTCCGACCGCACGTTTACGGCCGGTGCTATGGGTGTGATCCCATTGTTCATTGCGGGGCTATTGGTCTAGGTCAACTAATTCGAACTATTTCCGCGAACTTTCTGGCCCTTTGGGCTCCGCAACTGCCTATCTGGGTCCTTGACGTAAATGCGTTTGCATTTGCGCATAGATCAGGTTGTCAGAGTTTAGCATCGCTATTATTTTTCCATACGTGCCACGGTCATTTCTTGATGTCTGTATGAGGGTTTATTACTGCCGCTGTTGTCAAGGGAGCTCTAATAGGACTTGCCTTGGATACACCTGGCATCTCAAGTCGTGACTTGCGCATCTGCGGGGAAAACGTCATCAGCGTTTATTATGTCATGGTACCGACCGACGAGTACTAAATGGCGGGTCTGACCGTTGAGTCCGTCTTGAAATTCTTTCCCACGCCTGACTGACAACCAGCCACCACACTCCAGCACTTCACCACAACTTCAATCCCGGAGATATCCTGCCACACAGATACCCTAGAAATACCTAGTCTTTTACAGGGTCTCTGTGAAAGACCTGGCGTTTCTGGCGTATCTGTGCCATAGGTGTATTTCGCCCAAGGTGTTCGGGCTCGAACTGCCAGACAGGCATGGACTCCAGGAGTCCGTCGAGGTCGAGCTTCGCCTGGACTGGACTGAAACTATGAACTAATAAACTTGCATATCTCCCCATGGCACTTCAACTTCTTGCTCTTGCTGTTATCACTGCGCATATACTAGTATCTGCTGCTCCTACACCTACACACAACCACACCCATCATTTAAACAATGTATTCTGAAGTTTTCTACCCAATGGCGCCACGCAACGCAGTTCCGAGGATCCTTCGCCATTATCACTACCAGCACCTCCCGCCTCCGGAGGAACCCACTGAGTTCATGGCGGAGCTTCGCCGAGGCCTGCGCGGTGTGGACAAAGGCGGCTTTTGGGGCAAGGTGAAAAGCGCTGGGTGGCGTCTCCTGCGTGAGTCTATGCCTTTCTCCGCGATGACACCGATGCTGACAACATCCATATAGTTAACATTGACAACTACGTCTTTGAGGAAGATCCACCCGACCGCCCGAACTTCCCGGTTGCGGCGCCTCCGACTCCCCGCCCCCGTGTTCGGAAGGTCTCTCCAGACATCCACATTACACCGGTCGGATGTCCAGATTACCTCCTTAGCCCCCCGCCGCCCCAGGAGGACGACTTCCTCATCGTCCCCGTTCGCTCGTCGCGCGCGGGAAGGCCACGACGCCAGGAGAGACTGCCTCCATCCCCGCGCCCACTCCCGACCCCACCTGGCCCGCCGTCGTGTCCGACCCCGAAGATCTTGTGTTGCCCGTGGGCAAACAGTCCCTCCATGCAGCCTTCGCCGACTACGCCGTTGACCGGCTCCGAAGCCGAGGACGCCGCCACTCGCTTCTTTATCGCGGCCGCTCCCTACCTGTTCTCGACGATCAACGAGAGCATTTCCACACTTGAGGACGACGACGAGTCGCAAGGCCCGGACACCCCCGACCCCTCCACGGACGCGGCGGCGAGCGGCCAGATGCCGGGACCCAGAGATGGCACTATGATGCTGGACAAGACCCAGGCCAAGGACATCCGGGACGTCGCTGCCGACACGGAGTTCCTGGAGGATATTGGCTTGAGTCTACAAGCTTTTATAGCGCTTCTCGACGGCGTCGACATCCAGTGGGGTGACGACTAGGCGGGCTGAGATTGGGCGCATGCGTGGAGGGGCGTCCCAGGTAAAAAGGTAAGTGAGCGAGTTTATTGAGCACGGTGCACTCTCTAGGCACTGGCACGGTACCGCCCTCCGCGACAATATGCGGCCTCCATTCTCGGTTCCCAAATTCTTGGACTGGGAATCTGGCGTGGGAAGGACCCTCACAGACCGACGGGCGGGCCGACGACACAAATCCGACGACTCGCCTCGACTGCCACACAAGACTGACCGGTTTGGAACGCATCTGTTGGATGATGGACCGCTCGACGCTGGCGGGTGGTCGGTCGTCGTCCTTCGGCCAGGATGGCGACTGTACTTCTCGTCAGTGGGGAGGTGCCCAAATGAGTCCAGGTACGTCAGCTTGGTCCCGCTGCGATGCATGACAGGATGATCTTAAGTTCTGCCCCATAGTCAAGTTCAGAAGCTTCCTGTTCCCATAGGCGCGACGACGTGGGGGGTCAGACTCGTCTGCAGTTCCTTTCGGCCGGGAGCTGTGGGCGGATTTCCTCTGCGTTGTTGCGCAGCCTTCAGTCCCATCGAGCATCGGTGCGTCCAATTCCCTTTTATCTCATGCTGGCATCGTCACTCACGCGCTTCTGATGGCAGCGAGAATCCGACTACTTGGCAAGGTTTGGTGGAAAATTGGGTGGTGGGAATACGTTCTTCTGCATATATCGGTGCGTCCTCTCTGTTCCAATTGTCTGAGAATCCGACTCACAGTCACATTCAGAAGCTGCCCATGTCGGTCACGGGCAATGGACTAGGCGCGACAACGTAGAGGTCAGACTTGTCTGCGGTTCCTTTCGGCCGGGGACTGTGGACAGCTTTCCTCTGCGTTGTTGCGCAGCCTCCGACTCTATCAAGCATCGGTGCGCCTAGTCCAGTTTGATTGAGGCTGGTACCACAACTCACTCTCGACATCAGCACGGCTTCGAATATAAGCCTTGGTGGGAGAAGGACGGTGTGAATATGTTCTATCGGTGCGTCCTCCTTTTTTTCGTTAATTCGCCATCTGACTGCTCGTCTGCAGCGCTGTTGCAGTCGTGTCGTCGGGGCGGTCTCGGCCGGCTGTCTTGATGGCACGCTTGTGATGGTCGTGGTTGCGCGCATTGTTCCGTGGTCCTGTAAGGTCCCCGTTCCATCGTCTACCCCCGCACCATACTCATCGCTTATGCAGTTCTTCAAGTCCTCAAGATGCAAGTTCGATCGGGTTCTCGGGTATCTGTGGATTAGTCGTGCCCCCGTACCTTACATGCTCGTGTCGATGTTTTATGTCTGCGCTCGTGCCTCGCTCTCCATTCGTCATGTCATGCCCAATCTACGCCCGAACACGTGTCTGGTATCCGGGCCGACCTCTTCAGTTCCAGAGGCGCTTTCAATCGTGAGACCAAGAAATAGACCCAGCAAACGAGGCATTGAGAAACATTTAGGAAATCCAAACGGAGAGCAGCCGAAACACCAAATGTCCATTACGGTCCGTGGCCAACCAAATAAGCAACGACTGCGGCGTATGCGAGTTGAAGACACGGCGGGGCGATGCGTGAATTCATTGTCGTGTGCTGTGGCCGTTGAGAGCCCTTTGAGAAGGGTAAGAGGTGGAAAAGGTTTTATCGGGTTCACAGCCCAACACATCAGCAGAGGCGGGTGCTGTTAGCCTTTGACCGCTGGCTGTTGAAGGAAGTAAATCAGATGGGTCCCAGAAGGTGTTGATTGGTTCCATGATCACCCTCCGAGCAGGGCACCTCTCTCTCTCACACTCTTTATTGCCTGTGGTATTTTTGGTGGGCCGCCTTGTCATCACCCCCCTTCGCAGTCTAGATTGTCTTCTCCCGGGCCTGCCCCGAAGCATCAATGAATCCCGGCAGGATACACGATTTCTAATGATCGTGTCGCTATTTCGACATTGTCTTTTTTCGCTCTCAAGTGGCTCGTAATGTCATTAACGAGGCGAACCTTGGACGGCCTCCGTGTTGCTGGGCTCGTCGTGGGTATCGGCCTCGTCACCACTTTTACCGACCACATGAGGATAGAGAATTAAGTCGCTCCTCGCGCCCGGAACACATGGCCCACTGCGGCCGGTTGCAAACTTCGATGATGCCTAACGGTGTTTCAACTGGCGCGAGCGACCAGTGAGCGACCTGACTCGGAGAAGGACTTGGATGATATTAGGTTTGTGAGAGGAGACTCGGAAGTCACCGGGAAGTCCGGCGTCGGATGTCCAAAACCCCAACCCACTAAGCCAAACGTGGGTGTTGTCACGATCCTCTGGCTGGCACGTTTGCTGTCTCGTGAGATTATTTTTATTACTGCAGGACTTTTCCGTCCGCCTTACGTCTGGTCACACTAAGTAGTAACTGCCCGAAGACCTTCTCTCTTCTCAGAACCTCATCGTCTCGCTATCGCCCTTTGTCTACTTCTGGCCTCGAACAACGGTGCGCCGATTGAGTTACACAAACACAATGAGCGCTCGACCCAAACTTACGCCCATCTGTTTCAGGCAACGGCTTTGCGTCCATTAGATAACAACACAGCGAAGGGCGCACCTTCCCCCAAACCCTCTACCACAGAATCCCACTATCTCGTTATCATTTCCTCACAACCAACCAACACCCATTCTCAAGACCACATTTTTCTCCCATTTCAGCATGACTGACCAGTCAGTATCATCTCGCTTCCGGACGGCTCTGGAGGATTACGAAATAAAGACAAAAATATCATTGGAGAACCACCCACTCGCTCAGAAGCTCGAGAAATGCCATTCTGTCGAGTCAATCACTACCCTTCTTCAAGATCAGGCGAGAACCTTCGGTGAATCTCGAGGAAAAGATAGGATAATGAAATCAATCAGGAGTACAATATCGTTCCTATATAAGCTTTCGGCCACCGCTGCCCTCGGTGATGACTTAGGCCTGGTACGCCAGAAGGCGCTGAAGACGGTGTTCCATGTCTCTGATATCGTTATACAGGCATTTCCACCTACGAAGGCATTACAAACTGGCCTCGGTGTCCTACTCACTGTATGTGTCTTTCTACGGCTCGTCGTGCGTATCGATATGACATTAGAGTACACCAGGTAGCCAATGGATCGACCGCGAGCTACGATGCCATCGCCGACTTGCTCGAGTCGATCGAACATTTCCTTAGGCGTGTCGATATATATACTAGGATCCCTCCGACACCTGCCATGGATGAGATTTTAGTCAAAATAATGGTGGAGCTGGTCTCCACCCTTGCTCTGGCCACAGCAGAACTCAGGCAAGGACGACCGAGTGAGTCCCTTCTCGCTGACGTATTCTCTTACTCAGTGCAACGCAGAGACATTCGTAAAACAGCTTTTTGGAGGGGGCAAGGATGCCGAGGTCATCCTACAGAGGCTAGATCGGCTCACCCTTGATGAGGCTCGAACGACTGGAGCGGAGATTCTTAAAGTTGTCTACGGTCTTGTCCAAGACATGAGTAAGCAAACGTATTGTACTTGTCTCTCACTGGCTATTGAGTACTCTTCCTGTTAGATGGCAAAGCATCTGGTGACGCTGTCCGGGAAGTTCTTGGTACATTTTGTTGGCAACAGCGAACCAGTTCTGTAGCTGACTGAGCGTTAGAAAACCTACATGAAATGGTGAGAGGTATGGACAAATCGAAACGTCGGTGATATCTTGGTGTTGCCATTTCTATCTGAATATGCTGAGATCGCCTGTCAGGTGATAAATTACTGCAAGATATTCGAAATTGGCTCTCCCCTCCCGATCCTTGGGAAAATCATAACATCGCCCGCGATTCACACTATGAAGGGACAGCGACGTGGTTTATTCAGGGCGATATCTTCTCGGAATGGAAATCATCTGGGCCAAGTTCTCTTCTCTGGATACATGGGAAAAGTCAGTCATTGCCTGCACTACACCTTCGCCGATGCTGACGCTGACGGTTTTCCTTTATCTTAGCTGGAGCAGGGAAAAGTGTGCTTTGGTACGTTAACCTCCCAATACTTTGTCTCAAGAACTTATGGTGGCGACTAGTTCCACAATCATAGAGAATATCGATACCATGAGGAAATGTGGGCTCGCGTCCCTAGCATTCTTCTACCACGATTTCAGGGAAGACAAAAAGAGAGATCTGCGTGGGCTGCTCTCTTCTGTCTTATTCCAGTTTTGCGACCAGTCCGACTCCTACTACGATGTCCTTTCCAAATTCTATTCAACACACCGCTCCGGTGGACAAAAGCCTAGCGACGATGCGCTTGTCCGTTGTTTGGAAGACATGCTGAAACTTCCAGGAAATGCCCCGATTTTCTTGATTGTGGACGCATTGGACGAGTGCCCGAACACATCCCCTATGCCATCCCACCGTGAGAAGGCCCTGGCACTTGTGGAGAGGCTTATCGACTCGCAACTTTCGAATCTTCGCATATGCGTGACAAGCCGGCCTGAGGTCGATATCAAGGATGTTCTCGGACCTTTGACTTTCCGGTCAATTTCTCTACAAGATGAAAGGGGACAAATGGAAGACATCGAGAACTATATCGAGTCTGTCGTTGAGAAGGACCCAAGGAACCGAAGGTGGACAGCACAGGACAAGCAGATGGTCATTGACGTTCTCACAAGAAATGTTGACGGGATGTAAGCCACCAATAGCTAACCTCTTGAAGACTCTCTGATACCTGTAATGTAGGTTCCGGTGGGTGTATTGCCAGGTGCTCTATCTTCGCGGCTGCCACCCAGGACGTATCCGGCATGCTCTCGCCGAATTACCGGAGACACTCGATGAGACGTATGAGCGTACTTTGCGGGAGATCAATAAGGCAGACTGGGAACTTGCACATCGACTGTTTCAATCTGTCGCTGTGGCTTCCCGCCCTCTCCGTGTCGAAGAATTGGCGGAGTTCCTCGCATTCGATTTCGACGCGGGACTAACCCCAAAATTCAACGAGGGATGGCGTCTGGAGGATCCGATCAATGCGGTACAGTCTACTTGCCCCGGTTTCCTTACCGTCGTCGACATTGGAGGTTCCCAAATTATCCAATTTTCGCATTTTTCCGTCAAGGAATTCTTGACCTCTTCCCGCCTTGCCGAAGCAAAACAGGAGATTTCCCGTCATCATGTATCTATGACCCCTGCTCACACCGTCGTTGCAAAAGCCTGCCTCGGAATCCTCCTTCACCTAGATAAATTTGTCGCCGAAGACACCCTCCAGAAATTTCCTCTCGCCCCATATGCTGCCCTACACTGGATTGACCATGCCCGGTTCGAGGGCGTGTCACAAAATGTAGAAGATGGGATGAATATCCTGTTTAATTCGAGCAAACCGCATCTCGCCGTCTGGGTCTCACTACACAACATGGAATTGCCCTCCTGGAAGCTATTCAAACGAGGCGAAAGGCCATTTCCACCCAGCGGAACCCCCCTGCATTATGCTACCATTTGCGGCTTACACACCCTTGTAAAGGTGCTGATTGTTAAGAACCCACACGACGTGGACTCTCGGGGCTCCGACGGCTTGACTCCTCTGCACGTGGCGTCACTCAGGGGATATGAGCAGGTCGCTCACGCCCTTTTGGAGGGTGGCGCGGATATGACAGCTCAAAACGATGACCTACAGACTCCGTTACATGTGGCCTCGAGAGAAGGACATTTGCAAGTGGTGCACGCCCTTCTTGAGCACGGTGCATCTACAACAGCCCGAGATAAGGTCGGGTCGACGCCACTCCATCTCGCGTTGCAACCTCGAGACGTAGAAGATGCACACGTTCCTCACAGTGGTGCAAATGCAAGAGCCGAAGATGATGGCGAGAATAGCCTGGCACAGTTGGATGGAGCCGTACAAATCGACTTTATATCATATATGATTTCCCAAAAGGCAACTATTCAAGTCGCCCGCTACTATCTTGAGCGCGAAATGGATACGACAGCTCAAGGCAGCACTTTGTCGTACGTGGCGTTGCGCAATAGACATACCGGACCCCTACGCTTCCATCCCAAGTCCGAGGCTGCGGCAATGGCTGGGTACAGGAGCGAGTGGAACCATTTGGGATCGCGGGGCGGACATGTAGAAGTCGCGCAACTTCTACTTGAGCACGGTGCGGACGCGACAGCGCGAAACGAGCAAGGAGTCAACCCTTTGCTTTTTGCATCGCTCAGCGGATATATTGGAGTTGTGCAGTTCCTTGTCGAGCACGGCGCAGATCCGACAGTCCAGGAGAAGGATGGGTGGGCTCCTTTGCATTTGGCATCAAAAAACGGACACGTCGAAGTTGTGCAGTTCCTTGTTGAGCACGGCGCAGATCCAACAGTCCAGAACAATACCGGCTGGACACCTTTGCATTCGGCAGCGCTCAGCGGACATATGACAGTTGTGCAGTTCCTTGTCAAGCACGGCGCAGATCCGACAGCCAAGAATGATGATGGGTGGAGCCCTTTACATTTGGCACCAAAAAACGCACACGTCGAAGTTGTGCAGTTCCTTGTTGAGCTTGGCGCAGATCCGACAGTCCAGAACAATACCGGCTGGACCCCTTTGCATTTGGCGGCGCTCTGCGGACATATGACAGTTGTGCAGTTCCTTGTCGAGCACGGCGCAGATCCGACAGTCCAGGAGAAGGATGGGTGGGCTCCTTTGCATTTGGCACCACAAAACGGACACGTCGAAGTTGTGCAGTTCCTTGTTGAGCACGGCGCAGATCCAATAGTCCAGAACAATACCGGCTGGACCCCTTTGCATTCGGCGGTGCTCAGCGGACATATGACAGTTGTGCAGTTCCTTGTCGAGCACGGCGCAGATCCGACAGTCCAGGAGAAGGATGGGTTGGCTCCTTTGCATTTGGCATCAAAAAACGGACACGTCGAAGTTGTGCAGTTCCTTGTTGAGCACAGCGCAGATCCGACAGTCCAGGACAATACTGGCAAGACCCCTTTGCATATAGCGGCGCGCAGCGGACATATGACAGTTGTGCAGTTCCTTGTCGAGCACGGCGCAGATCCGACAGAACAGGAGAAGGATGGGTGGACTCCTTTGCATTTGGCATCACAAAACGGACACGTCGAAGTTGTGCAGTTCCTTGTCGAGCACGGCGCAGATCCGACAGTCCAGGAGAAGAATGGGTGGGCTCCTTTGCATCTGGCATCACAAAACGGACACGTCGAAGTTGTGCAGTTCCTTGTTGAGCATGGCGCAGATCCGACAGTCCAGGACAATAATGGCAAGACCCCTTTGTATTTGGCGGTGCTCAGCGGACATATGACAGTTGTGCAGCTCCTTGTCGAGCACGGCGCAGATCTGACAGTCCAGGACAATACTGGCTGGAGCCCTTTGCATGAAGCGGTGCTTAGCGGACATATGGCAGTTGTGCAGTTCCTTGTTGAGCACGGCGCAGATCCGGCAGTCCAGGACAATACTGGCCGGACCCCTTTGCATTTGGCGATGCTCAGCGGACATATGACAGTTGTGCAGCTCCTTGTCGAGCACGGCGCAGATCCGACAGTCCAGGAGAAGGATGGGTTGGCTCCGTTGCATTTGGCATCACACAACGGACACGTCGAAGTTGTGCAGTTCCTTGTTAAGCGCAGCGCAGATCCGACACTCCAGGACAACGCTGGCCAGACCCCGTTGCATGTGGCGGTGCTCAGCGGACATATGACAATTGTGCAGTTCCTTGTCGAGCAGGGCGCAGATCCGACAGTCCAGGAAATGGATGGGTGGACCCCTTTGCATTTGGCATCAAAAAACGGACACGTCGAAGTTGTGCAGTTCCTTGTTGAGCATGGCGCAGATCCGACAGTCCAAGACAATACCGGCTGGACCCCTTTGCATGAAGCAGCACTCAGTGGACATATGACAGTTGTGCAATTCCTTGTCGAGCATGGCGCAGATCCTACAGCCAAGAAAAAGGATGGGCGGTCCCCTTTTCATTTGGCATCAAAAAATGGACACGTCGAAGTTGTGCAGTTCCTTGTTGAACGCAGCGCAGATCCAACAGCCCAGGACAATACTGGCCGGACCCCTTTGCATTTGGCGGCGTTCAGTGGACATATGACAGTTGTGCAGTTCCTTGTCGAGCACGGCGCAGATCCGACAGTCCAGGACAAGGATGGGTGGACTCCTTTGCATTTGGCATCACAAAACGGACACGTCGAAGTTGTGCAGTTCCTTGTTGAGCATGGCGCAGATCCGACAGTCCAGGACAATACCGGCTGGACCCCTTTGCATTCGGCGATGCTCAGCGGACATATGGCAGTTGTGCAGCTCCTTGTCGAGCATGGCGCAGATCCGACAGCCAAAGAAAAGGATGGGTGGACCCCTTTTCATTGGGCATCAAAAAACGGACACGTCGAAGTTGTGCAGTTCCTCGTTGAGCACGGCGCAGATCCGACAGTCCAGGACAATACTGGCCGGACCCCTTTGCATATAGCGGCGCGCGGCGGACATATGACAGTTGTGCAGTTCCTTGTCGAGCACGGCGCAGATCTGACAGTCCAGGACAATACTGGCTGGAGCCCTTTGCATTCGGCGGTGTTCAGCGGACATATGACAGTTGTGCAGTTCCTTGTCAAGCATGGCGCAGATCCGACAGCCAAGAAAAAGGATGGGTGGACCCCTTTGCATTTGGCATCACAAAACGGACACGTCGAAGTTGTGCAGTTCCTTGTCGAGCACGGCGCAGATCCGACAGAACAGGAGAAGGATGGGTGGACTCCTTTGCATTTGGCATCACAAAACGGACACGTCGAAGTTGTGCAGTTCCTTGTTGAGCATGGCACAGATCCGACAGTCCAAGACAATACCGGCTGGACCCCTTTGCATTCAGCGGTGCTCAGCGGACATATGACAGTTGTGCAGTTCCTTGTCGAGCATGGCGCAGATCCGACAGCCAAGAAAAAGGATGGGTGGACCCCTTTTCATTTGGCATCAAAAAATGGACATGTCGAAGTTGTGCAGTTCCTTGTTGAGCACGGCGCAGATCCGGCGGTCCAGGACAATACTGGCCGGACCCCTTTGCATATAGCGGCGCGCAGCGGACATATGACAGTTGTGCAGTTCCTTGTCGAGCACGGCGCAGATCCGACAGTCCAGGCGAAGGATGGGTGGGCTCCTTTGCATTTGGCATCACAAAACGGTCACGTCGAAGCTGTGCAGTTCCTTGTTGAGAACGGCGCAGATCCGACAGTCCAGGACAATACTGGCTGGACCCCTTTGCATGAAGCGGTGCTCAGCGGACATATGACAGTTGTGCAGTTCCTTGTTGAGCACGGCGCAGATCCGGCAGTCCAGGACAATACTGGCCTGACCCCTTTGCATATGGCGGCGCGCAGCGGACATATGACAGTTGTGCAGCTCCTTGTCGAGCATGGCGCGGATACGACCGCCAAGAAAAAGGATGGGTGGACCCCTTTGCATTTGGCATCACAAAACGGACACGTCGAAGTTGTGCAGTTCCTTGTCGAGCACGTCGCAGATCCGACAGTCCAGGAGAAGGATGGCTGTACTCCTTTGCATTTGGCATCACAAAACGAACACGTCGAAGTTGTGCAGTCCCTTGTTGAGCACGGCGCAGATCCGACAGTCCAGGACAATACTGGCCAGACCCCTTTGCATTCGGTGGCGCTCAGCGGACATATGACAGTTGTGCAGCTCCTTGTCGAGCACGGCGCAGATCCGACAGTCCAGGCGAAGGATGGGTTGGCTCCTTTGCATTTGGCATCACAAAACGGACACGTCAGAGTTGTGCAGTTCCTTGTTGAGCACAACGCAGATCCGACAGTCCAGGACAATACCGGCTGGACCCCTTTGCATTCGGCGGCGCTCAGCGGACATATGACAGTTGTGCAGTTCCTTGTCGAGCATGGCGCAGATCTGACAGTCCAGGACAAGGATGGGTGGGCTCCTTTGCATTTGGCATCACAAAACGGACCCGTCGAAGTTGTGCAGTTCCTTGTTGAGCACAGCGCAGATCCGACAGTCCAGAACAATACCGGCTGGACCCCTTTGCATGTGGCGGTGCTCAGCGGATATATGACAGTTGTGCAGTTCCTTGTCGAGCATGGCGCGGATACGACCGCCAAGAAAAAGGATGGGTGGAGCCCTTTGCATTTGGCATCACAAAACGGACACGTCGAAGTTGTGCAGTTCCTTGTCGAGCACGGCGCAGATCCGACAGTCCAGGAGAAGGATGGCTGTACTCCTTTGCATTTGGCATCACAAAACGAACACGTCGAAGTTGTGCAGTTCCTTGTTGAGCACGGCGCAGATCCGACAGTCCAGGACAATACCGGCCAGACCCCTTTGCATATAGCGGCGCTCAACGGACATACCGACATTGTGCAGTTCCTTGTTGAGCATGGCGCAGATCAGACATCCCAGGATAAATATGGGTGCATTTTGCATTGAAAAATGGACCTGTTTCAGTTCTTGTTGATCATGGCACAAATCCCACAGTCTAGGACAGGGATGTGTGGTCCCCATTGCATTGCATATTGGAAAATGGACATGTCGAACCTGTGCTGTTCCCTATTGAACATGGTACAGATCCGATGGCCCAGGTCAAATGCGGGCGGACTCATCTGCATTTGGCATCTCAAAACAGACATATGCATGTCACACAGTTCCTGGTCGACTGTGGTGCCGACGTAGTGGCCCAGGACATGGATGGGATGGCCAGTTTGTGCTCGGTTTTGGGAAATGGTCATGTACAAGCTATTCAGCCCAATTTGAGGCATTCAGCAGCCCAGACAAAGGTGGGGGAACTGCAGTTGGCGTCGCACAAAGGACATTTTGTAAGTCATGCAGTTCCTTGTCGAGTTATGAGTCGCATGAGTCCTCATAGAGCGCGACACAGATGTGATAGCCCATGCCAAGCTCGGATGAACTCGGTTGCACTGAGCTCACGACAGGAACATGTATGTGTTTCCCGATTCCTTGTACGTACTACCGTCTAGATCTAACCGACCACAACAGCGTGAATCCCATTTCATCCCGGGAAGTGTCAGCTAGAGGATATTGTCGTATTTTGCAGTCACTCCAGAAACACATGGCGAAGGAGCAGTATGCCAAGGTACATAATTGTATTTTCCTTTGAAACTTCGTTGCCGAATCTGATACGACAGCGGAAAGACCGCCTCTCACATCAGCCTTGTCGACCGAGCTCAAGACGAACCCAGATAATATCTCTTGTTGGTATAATCTTTAAGAATTCTGTTGTAACAGTTTCTGATTGACCAATATTTTTTGCCACCTAAGCCTGGCCCCCACCCACTCATCTATATGACTATCGTTCCCCCACTCACTGACTTCGATAATTCCCTCACCGTAGTAGCTGGTCTGTCACACCTTCAATTTCACCCATGGACTTATTTCACCACTCCTGTTCGTTGTTCAACCCATTGTTGTTTTACTGCTGGTTCACAGCATTCGTAGACTTTGACTTTCTGTCTGAGAGAGACCCATCTCCCAAGGACTGCCACCTCTGCGTTACTCTCGCTCTTGAGTCTCTTCTTACAATATTCGTCCTGACCTTGACAGATTATGAGTGTCCTTGCCTGTATGAAAGCGGTCCGTTCATCTCTTGCGTATATGAGTCTCACTGTTCCTCGACACTAAACTGAGCTGTCACACATGTACCATTCCATGTCAGGGATGAGACTGAGTCTCTTTTCCTATTGCGTTAGTGGACCGACCCATCGTTTTTCCCTTTTGTACTCCACTGCGTCGTAGGCTCGTAGGCGCACCAGTTTGTGACTACATGTAATCCATGAGCCGTCATAGTGTGAAGTTTTGGGTTGACAAATATTGAAGCATGATGGCACTTATATAGGCTTTCAACCCATAACTACCTTTGTCTTTCTCAGCGCACCCATGCCCTATCCCAGACTGACCCAGGTGGGCAGTCAATCGCGAGATCTACTCCAAAGGTGAATGAATAAAATCGTATAATCGAGAAAACTAATCCAGCATGTCAGGGAACAGTCCCGTATTAGGTTTGTGGCCCAATGGGATGTTAGCAGTCAGAAAGCTCAGTGAAGGGAAGGACCAACCAGGTCAACATGACTGGTCGAGTAAGCCAGTCAAGTGGAAGCGAACAGAATCGGAGTGTGATGTGGAACGGCCAGGTCCGAGCCCGACAAAATGGATGTCGGTCGGATGGTTAATGAGCAATGAGCACTGGGTACTATCAATCTTGCCTATGACTGTGTAATGCCCTGAAGCCCGTCACAGCGATACGCTCTTTCCTGTGGATTACCGCACCCAGCGGAGGATGTATAATTTGACCCGACCTGAAACCTCACTAGGCCTCACTGTTTGACCAATGACGTAATCCTACAATCAAGACAATTGCAACGCTGAGACGCGAGCAACGTTCAAGATCCAATGTGCCCACTGGCACCAGTTGGCACATTCCCCTATCAGTGACTGTGACGTGGTGCCCATATCAATGGAGTGTGAGAGCGTCATCAACAGGGCAGACGGTATGACATGTCGTACTAATACAACCTGAGGTATATATGGATGGGCAGTCCCCGTATTCCGAGGAGCGCTGCTGTACCAAATACTACCAATTCCACTCCCTAACCTACTAGCATAGTCTACTTCCACAGTAATCACACAGGATTACTGTGCGTATGATCAAACATGCGCTCTAGAAGCCCATTGAACCTATTCTTCACTCTAACGGAATTGAATGCGAGTGGATGCCGTCAACTTGTCCATTCTCAAGGCATAGCCCGTGTCTTGGAACTTCGACTGCGACGCGCGTTGCGGCTAACATTGGGGTCTGTGGAGGAGTTTGGTGGTCGTCGAATGCCTCGCTCTGTGCTTTCGTC
>Ga0307512_10000520_pt1 | contig 56755 bp, 57 predicted proteins | sample 14_EM_MG_FD_200267 | JGI IMG/M metagenome (GOLD analysis project Ga0307512, IMG submission 200267) | Populus trichocarpa ectomycorrhiza microbial communities from riparian zone in the Pacific Northwest, United States - 14_EM | ecosystem: Host-associated > Plants > Roots > Unclassified | place...
GGGTCCACATTCATGGGGATCAATCCAAGTCGCTGCGAAAAAACCTCGTCCACGATGACGGAGGTATTGTTCCACACGTATACATATTCTATCGCAACTGCCGGAACCTGCAGCCCATCTCAATAACGCGTCCGACCAGCGACGAGAGTTAGACCCATACCTCTGCGATGAGTATCCGTCGTAGTGCGTTAGCAATGGAAGCGTCTACGCCAACAAGGTCAAACTCTATTGACCGTGTTGAGAGCTTTTGTATCTTGACTCGTAGTTTCTGCGCGGTCCCTGAGCTGAGTGAGAAAGTGGACACCACAAAATGTTCTGACACACTTTCTTGAACTTTGTCAAATCCCATGAGTGGTCCTCATCCGGGTAATGGCCAGGGAAGTCAGTGCTTGAAACATTGGTGACACGCTCTTCCAACAGCCCAACGTGCACCCTCGGGTCGAATTCCTTAGACTGCGAGGTTGATGCCATGTCTCAGAAAACATTTCTCAATCACGATCACGCGCCATCGCCCACGACAATCAGCTTACATAAACGGGTCCTCACACAACTTGTTTGGACGCAGAACGGTACGGCCTGGGTATGGTACATTTGCGGCCGAGTCGTACTAGTGTCGTACTACGAGACACCTGAGAAATTTATCTTATAGAGGAGAATACTACACGGTTGGGTTACCAAGATTATATCCTTGCTCACACTGGCACTGATGTTTCCCATGCCCCTGGTTTAGCGTCATTCTTATTATGATTGATCTTTCGGATATTCAAACCGACATGTCTTCCCACTGCGTCCTTATCTGATGAAGCTATTCTCCTCAATCGTCGTTCTCGTCGCCGTACATTTGCAGGTTCTGCGCTCCGGTGCGCACCAACAATCCCCGTTCACAGACGCGAGCCACAACGCGCCGTCGCATCGCGATTCCTCCGAGACCTGGAGCGAGAAGTACGGCGAGCAGTACGACCTCCCATTCTCGGGCCCCCTCGCCTTTTCCCACCTCCCCTACGTCCGCTGCCTCGAAGACGTCTCTGCCGCGTTTGACATCGCGCTGCTTGGGATGCCCTTCGACACTTCGGTGACGTACCGACCGGGCGCGCGCTTTGGGCCCACGGGCATTCGCATCGGTAGTCGCCGTATCGGAAGCACCGGCTATCGTGCATGGTCTTTGTCCTGGGGACTTGATCCCTATGAGCAGGGCCTTGAAATCATCGATTGCGGGGATGTGAGTGTCGCTCCCGCCCGTTGGCTGCACGCACACATATATCTGTTCCTTTTTTTTTGTGTGTTTTCTGACTGAGAAACTGGTGTTCGTCGTTGCATCAAGGTCCCAGTCAGCCCATTCAACAACGAGTTGGCGCTCGACCAGATGGAAGTTGCATACTCGACTCTCCTGCAGCGCGAAGTCCCTCACCCTGACCGTGTACGAAAGATCGGCTCGACGCGGCCATTCGCAAAGGACAACAAGGAGCACCCCAAAATCGTCACGTATGCCATCCGCCGTGCCCTTTAATCCCTGTCGTCTCTTACCACCCCACCCACTCACCACAGCCTCGGCGGAGATCACACCGTCGTTCTCCCCATCCTGCGTTCGCTGAATAAAGTCTATGGGCCCGTGTCGGTCATCCATTTCGACGCCCATCTCGATACGTGGGCGCCGTGGGCCGAACAAGAGCGCATCACGCACGGCACCTTCTTCCACGTCGCGCGCGAAGAGGGGCTTTTGTCAAACACAAGCGTGCATGCTGGCATCCGGTGCAAGATGACAGTACGCCCCAACCTGGCTGCTGCGCTCCGAGTATATGTGTAACCGTGTATCGGGTACTGCGCAGGGCGAGGCCGATCTGATAGAGGACGAAGACGTAGTCGGATTCAAACTCATCTCGACCGATGATCTTGATGATTTCGGCATCGACGAGGTGATCCGGCGCATCCGTGAGCGCATCAAGGACAGCCCGGTTTACCTGAGGCAAGCATAGCTTGGCACACGTATTAACTCCTCAAGGATAGCTACTTACAATCGCTTCCGTTGCCCAGCCTCGACATCGATGTGATTGGTGCGCTTGGCTGGCCTCTTCTCATCCACAGTAAAACTGATCACCCATTGACATTGACGCTCGCAGACCCAGGCTTGGCACCAGCTAGTGAGAAAACAGTTCCACGTGCTTGCACCGCGTTTCCTCAAAATGTTCTATTCCTTTTTTTTGTAGCTGGGACTCCCGAAGTGGGCGGTTGGACGACCCGCGAGGTCAAGCGCGTCATCCGCGGCCTCGCAGGCCTTAACTTTGTGTACGTTTAAAGTCTCGCAATTTAATACCCTGCACTTCTCTCTTACGAGCGCGCGCTTCCTCTTCCACTCATAATCAGCGGTGCAGACGTCGTCGAAGTCGCACCTGCCTACGATCACGCAGATATCACGAGCATCGCCGCGGCCGACATCGTTCACGACTTCCTTTCTCTCTTCGTATCGGCTGCGCCGCCGAAACGACGAAGAGGACGTCATCCGCAGAAGGACGAACTTTGAGAAGCGCCGGGATGTGCTGAAAAGGAAAAGCAATTCGGGGACGAACAAAGACTTGAGCCAATTTGTGAGACGCCTTCGTTGCTATGACACAGTAGTTCAAACACAAGCAACATGGCCTAGGGCACTACGTTAGGGTGTGCTAACTCGTAGCGACTCGTCGATAGCGTGGAGTGGTACAGAATCATTGAAGAAAAAATTAGTCCGTAAGAGTACTAAGAGATGCGAATAAACAAAAATGAAAGTGATGTCTGCCGTCAAGGCCGCCCTACCCTTATCTATCGCTTTCCAGACACAAGGGTCGGATGGCTTGTCCCTATTCCGCCTGTTCCAACGTCGTCCTCGTACATTGGTGGACTATCCTCATACTCGACAGGATCCAACACCGCCCCGAGCGCTGGTTCGCGGGGACCCCGCGGGCCCGTCGGGCTGGGCAAGCTCGAGTACACGCTACCAGGACTGCGTGTCACGGCGTCACCGGGGTACGGTAGGTAACCCGAGTTGGCGCTGTGACGGGGATCTTGCAGTGGAGGCACGGAACTGTCGCCGTACCCGCCACCGCCCAGCGTGTATGTGCGAGACTGAGACGGCGGCGCGGCTGTCTGGACTTGCGGGGTATAGTATGATGTGGTTTGCTCCGCAGCAGAGCCATATGGCTGTGTTGAGGATGGTAGGGGTGGTGGCGAGAAGCGTGCGGTGGCATTGTAAGTGTTTGGATCGAAGGATTGCTGTGCTTGTGGTGTAGCATACGTCCGGAAGGGATCCGTATCAGTTCCAGCTCGTGGGGGAGGGAGATTGTCTATACGAGATGTGTGAATCATTGTTTGCAGAGAAACCAGCGAGAAGGTACCTACATGGGTGCGTGGAAGGAGCGCGGTAATTGGCATTGGTGGCGTCCTGTACATATCCACCTGAAACTGGAGGTCCCGTTGACACAGCGGTGGCACCTCCATAGGTAGAAGGTGCATAGCCTGATGTTTGCTGCGAATGAGTATAGCCAGTCCGCTGCGTATTCTGCGTATACGCTGATGACGTAGTCGGCTGTCTCCTCGGCGGATATGCATTATTCCCCGCGGCGTAATACTCGTCTACTGCGCGCGTGCCAACCGGAGCAGCCGCATACTGCGCATCGCGATATGGAACACGTGATACCGGTTCGTGCTCGGCGTCCGCAGTGAGGGGCTGTGTCGGATCGTACTCGGGGAAGGAGGGCAGCCCGAGCTCGCCTTGCTTTTGTCGGGCTTTGCGATCGGCTTCGGCTTTGACCGCGTCGAGTCGCATTTGTTCTTCGTACGTCGGTCCGGTCGATTGCGCTGGCATCCACCCACCACCGTCTCTCGGCTTCATGTCGCGGGGTCGACGGCGGATGCAGCAGCGTCCGAGACCGTAGAAGCATCCTGAAAAGAATAAGAGGATCCAGGCGACGAGTGTGAGCCAGATGGCGTTTCCCATCGTGGCGCTGCCTCCCCGAACAGAGTTAATGCGAGACTTCGCTAGGAAGAAAAAGGTGATGTCAAAAATGAAGGCGAGAAGGGCGATGGATGCGCCGAGGCCGGAGATGCAGGTAGAGAAGCAGGACATGGAGAATTCTCGAACGTGGGCAAGGAGGCCGAAAACGGCGGAGATGGCGGCCAGGACAAGGGCGACGATATGTAGGACGAGGGCATAGGTTATCCACTTGACGACAACTTCAGGAATCTGGACCCTAGAATTGTTGCCCACGAGCTTGTTGATATCTATAGATGCGTTGTCAGGTGATGGGTAGCCGGTAATAGGAGCAGAAGGCTCACCGAGTTCGTACCCAACTGAGGCCTTAGAACAAGTGGTACCATTACTCAGTTGGAGGCAATACCCAAGGACACCAAAGGTTATGGAGCCATTGACTCCCTGCGTCGAAAGGGAAGCTTTAAGGAGATAGATGGCTTTGAACCACGGCACGGAAAACGAGACGATGGCGAGGAGGATAGTGGCAATTAGGGTTGCGAGGAAACCTGGGGTTGCGGGTCTCATCGAGGAGTAAAAGAAAATATCCTCGAAAAGATATTTGTTTTTGGAGGGGGATTAAGGAAAGTAGGATGATGAGTGAGAAGTAAAGGGAGGTAACAGTAGCGACGGGTCATAAAAAGATTGATGTCCTACTGAGGCTGTGGGCTACCGTGGGAATGCTTCATCGCCTCTGCTGTGTCCCTTCCACTCGACAACATGCACCGTGTGCACCCGTCCGGTGTACTCGCCCTTGGTAACCATTCGTACGCAATCCACCACCGTCTCCCGCGGCACAAATCCATTCTTTTCGAACACCCGCAAACTACCAGTGTTCCCTTCCAGCACCGATGATCGCACACAGCGGACGTTCATCCGTGGTACACCCCAAGCTTTTAGCAGAGTACCTACGACAGCCGTCATGATCCCTTTCCCATGATGGGATGGCCTGAGGTAGTCTGAAATGGCATCGCATCAACCCTCGTTGGATGAGTTTGAGCACACATACTTCCCATGGTCCAAATAATGTCTGGGTCTCCCGTCGGTCTCGCGTTGTTCTCTTGTAATAGGTATGTGCGCTCTTCGTCATCCTTAACATCGTCGAACTCGTAACGTTCAAGACTACAGGTTCCCAGGAACGTATATGTTCCATCGTCATTCTCTTCTAGGATCGACCTAACTGGGCATCCGCCGACAATCTTGAGAGGACCGTCTGGACTCTCGGCCCCAGCCTTTTCCAACTCATTCCAAATCTCATCCGCATCAGCCTTGACCTGTGTGAACCATGATACGGCGTGTTCCATCGAGTAGGGGTATGGGGGGGCCGTAACCCAGCGATATACGCCCGGGTCATTCAGTATTTCGAGGAGCTGAGGGCCATCATCCAGACGGGGAGCGGCTATGATTATCCGCTGGTGTGGTGCGGGGAGACGCAAATATGGTCGATCGTTCTTGTTGTCGATGGAGATTGGACTGAATTGCATGTCCTGTTAGCTGTGATGTTACAGGTTACGTCGATGGTGATGACCAACAGGATATGTGTATCACGTGGTCGAGATGACCTACCCTAAACATGGACAGTCTCCCAATCGATAAACAAAATCTTTTGCATTGACTCACTTTCGCTTCCACTCCTCACCTCTACCATCATCCCCATCGAGGCAGGCCCCTGACTGTCTGAAAACACTTCTTCGATCCCATTTTTGTAACGTTTGTAACCATGGTGTACGTCTCCTGTATTGTATGCACTATAGCCCTTTACTTACCCCTAGCCGCGATTCATCTACTCAGTAACTTCACCGTCGGTGCGTATCCGTCTCTGCGAGGGTCTCCTCGGTTTGACAACCAGGCTACTTCTTAGATCAGATACGGGCCCTCATGGACAAGCCCACAAACATCCGTAATATGAGTGTTATCGCTCATGGTACGTCATTCAGCATACCATACCTCACATCTCTTATTAACACGTCGTCGCAGTCGACCACGGAAAGTCCACCCTCACCGACTCCCTCGTCTCGAAAGCCGGTATCATCGCCAATGCCAAAGCTGGTGAAACGCGGTATACAGATACAAGAGAGGACGAAAAGGAGCGAGGTATCACCATCAAATCCACCGCCATATCTATGTACTTCCAAATCGACAAGGACGAACTCGACTCTATCAAGCAAAAGACAGAAGGTGCGAGGCACTCTCCTAACATTGCTTACACACCCACATTCTCTTATCAATCCCCTCAGGCCATGAGTTCTTGATCAATCTTATCGATTCTCCCGGACACGTCGACTTCTCCTCAGAAGTCACAGCTGCCCTTCGTGTGACAGACGGCGCCCTCGTCGTCGTAGATTGCGTTGAGGGTGTTTGTGTGCAAACCGAGACCGTCCTTCGTCAAGCTCTTGGCGAGCGTATCAAGCCCGTTGTCATCATAAACAAGGTTGACCGCGCTCTTCTCGAGCTTCAGGTGTCCAAAGAGGATCTTTACCAGTCCTTCCTTCGTACAATCGAGTCCGTGAACGTCATTATCTCTACCTACCACGATGAAGCCCTCGGTGATGTCCAGGTTTACCCTGACAAGGGTACCGTCGCCTTCGGATCGGGTCTCCATGGCTGGGGTTTCACCCTTCGTCAATTTGCTGCCCGTTACGCCAAGAAGTTTGGTGTTGACAAAGACAAAATGATGGCAAAGCTATGGGGTGACAACTTCTTTAACCCCGCGACAAAGAAATGGTCCACCAAGCCCACCGATGCTGATGGCAAGCCCCTTGACCGTGCCTTCAACCAGTTCGTTCTCGATCCGATCTTCAAGATCTTCGAATCCGTTATGAACTTCCAGAAGGACAAGATTGCCCCCATGCTTGAAAAGCTCGATGTCAAACTCGCACAAGATGAGCGCGAGCTCGAGGGGAAAGCTCTTCTCAAAGCCATCATGCGCAAGTTCCTTCCCGCTGGAGACTCCCTTTTGGAGATGATTGTCATTAACCTCCCCTCACCCGCCACCGCTCAGCGGTACCGTGTCGAGACCCTCTACGAGGGTCCGATGGACGATGAGTCGGCAATCGGCATTCGCGACTGTGACCCCAAGGGCCCCCTTGTACTCTACGTCTCCAAGATGGTACCGACATCCGATAAGGGTCGCTTCTACGCCTTTGGTCGCGTCTTCTCTGGTACCGTGCGTTCCGGCCCAAAGATCCGCATCCAAGGACCGAACTACGTTCCCGGAAAGAAAGAGGACCTGTTTGTCAAGTCAGTACAACGTACTGTGTTGATGATGGGCCGCTATGTCGAACCGATTGAGGATTGCCCTGCTGGTAACATCATTGGTCTTGTTGGCATTGACCAGTTCTTGCTCAAGACTGGTACCTTAACGACGTCCGAAACGGCTCACAACATGAAGGTCATGAAATTCTCCGTGTCGCCCGTCGTGCAGGTCGCTGTTGAGGTTAAGAACGCAGCTGACCTCCCAAAACTCGTTGAGGGTCTCAAGCGCTTGTCAAAATCTGACCCGTGCGTGCAGGCATGGATCGCGGAAACTGGCGAACATATCGTTGCTGGTGCTGGTGAATTACACCTGGAAATTTGTCTGAAGGTGGGTGACCTTACTCTACAATTGACGTTTCGATTCCAATTATTTACTCCACGAACCAGGACCTTCAAGATGACCACGCTGGTGTACCACTCAAAATCTCAGATCCTGTTGTCGGTTACCGTGAGACGGTCAAAGCAGAATCGTCCATCGTAGCGCTCTCGAAGTCCCAGAACAAGCACAATCGATTGTATGCCAAGGCATTGCCGCTCGAAGAAGAGCTCACGCTCGCCATTGAAAACGGCAAGGTCTCGGCGCGTGATGATTTCAAGCTGCGCGCTCGTGTACTTGCGGACGAGTTTTCATGGGATGTCACTGACGCTCGCAAGATCTGGTGTTTCGGCCCTGATACTACTGGTCCTAACTTGCTCGTTGATGTGACGAAGGGTGTGCAGTACCTGAATGAAATCAAGGATTCTTGCGTGGCTGCGTTCCAGTGGGCGACTAAGGAAGGTGTCTGCGCAGAAGAAAACATGCGTGGCGTGCGGGTAAACGTCCTCGACGTTACGGTTCGTTCTTCTCTGATGTCTGCCAAGATCTTTGCTGATCGTGTGGCTGTAGCTACATACCGACGCCATCCATCGTGGTGGAGGACAGATCATCCCGACGTGTCGCCGCGTGACCTATGCTGCATGCTTACTCGCAACACCCGGTATCCAGGAGCCCGTCTACCTCGTCGAGGTCCAGTGCCCAGAGACCGCTATTGGTGGTATCTACTCAGTCTTGAACAAGCGGCGAGGACAGGTGTTCTCTGAGGAGCAGCGTATCGGCACACCGATGTTCACTGTTAAGGCATATCTTCCTGTCATGGAATCTTTCGGTTTCAACGGTGATCTCCGCCAAGCAACCGGTGGACAGGCATTCCCCCAGTCCGTGTTCGACCACTGGGATATCATGAACGGTTCGCCGCTAGAGAAGGGCAGCAAGCTTGAGGACATGGTCAAGGCCATCCGTGTTCGCAAGGGCCTCAAGGTACGGGCGTCCCTTCTCGTTCCTCGAAACAGTTCTGTGCTGACTACACACACTTACAGCCCGACATTCCTACGCTCGACACTTACTATGATAAGTTGTGAGCACAACAGTTGAGAAGCGGTAGCACAGAGATTGTCACGATCACGAAGCCGTTGTTGTCACTACTATTTTGTACTTTTGTCACTGCAATATTGTTTTCATAAAGTGGCTTAAACATTTTGGAGACGAGTCATCTAGAGGACGCCGAGTCAGAGTCTGATGATTCCTCCGGGTCCGACGATGCCAAACCGATGTATTTAAATTAAACATGTCCTCAAACTCTCATCCCGTTTAAAACAGAAAACAGAAAACAGCGAGCATGTCCCAATATCCGGATGAAATTGATCTAACCACTCCACAAGGCGTCGTTGTCTACCTCGCCCCGACGCCTTTTGCGTGTGCAAAAGCCGAGCCGCTTTCTGGCGGGTCGGTAAACTTCATCTTTCGACTCCATCTCATCACGCCCTATCAAGGTCGCTCAACCCTCATTCTCAAACACGCCACCCCTTATGCAGCTGGAATACCCGAGTTTTCGATCCCCGTCTCACGACAGGTGCGTAAAAGATTCAAAAGCGATGGGTTCCTCTCCACCTTTCGACCTTCAATCGAACCACTCACGTGTCGGGTCCACCATTCCAGGATTTCGAAGTGGACGCCATGCGTCGCGTACGCGCCCATTTTCCGCCCGACGCGCCCGTCACCGTCCCAACGGTGCACCACTTTGACAGCGTTCACCACGCGATCGTGATGGACGACGCCGGCCCGCGCGCCCTGCCGCTCAAAGCGGCGCTCCTCGCGGGACGCATCTCGCCCTCGCGCGGCGCGGAACTCGGAAAAGCGCTGGGCGAATTTTTGCGCACGCTGCATGCGCGCGGGAAGGACGACGATGGCGTCGGAGGCCTGCGCGAGACGTTTGGAGGAGGGAACGTGCTCGGGCGGGAGTTGTCCGTTTTTGCGACGTATGGCAGGCTCGGTTCGACGCTCCGTGCGTTGCAGCACCCTGACGGTCGTGACGGGGAGAGCGAGAGCGAGAATGGCGATCGGGCGTTACTCCGTTCGGCGTTGGGCGACGAGCCGCTTGGCGTGTCGGAGGATACGCTACGCGTGGTCGAGGCGCTAGCCGAGCGGCGCGCGGCGCAGATCCTGGAGCCGACGGCGGGCGGGATGGACGCCACATTCGTCATGGGCGACTTTTGGCCGGGCAACATTCTAGTCGACGTCGGAGAGGAAGAGCGCGAGCGCGATGGCGATGAGCAGGGACAGGTCCAGCAGCAGCCGCCTTCTCTCGTCGTCGACTGGGAAGTCGCCAAGGCGGGCCAGGCCGGACTCGACGTGGGCCAGTTTTGTGCCGAGCTGGCGACGCTGCGACGTCTGCGTCCGGACGAGCGTGCGGAAGCGGCCGGAGAGACCTTGGCGAGCTTCGTGCGGGCGTATTTTGCCGGGGATGTCGGGCCCCGGGCGGAGGAGACGAGGAGGGTCGCCGTAGGGCATTTCGGCGTGCATCTTGCCGTTTGGACGGGGAGGGCGGTGTGGGATGCTGGAGCAGGCCCGAAGCGCACTCTTGTGTTGGATGGCGTGGCGAGACTTGTTGAGGGTGCGGATGCGGATAGGGTCTGGACGGACGAGGAGCTCGTTCAGACGTTCCTTCGCTGACCGTTCACACGTGAAGCCTAGCTGATACCCACTCTACAATAAAAGTTGATAGATTATCCTGTAGAAAACTCAACGTGGCGTACTGAGGCATTGGCTTCCATGACCAAAGAGGACATACGCGCGCATCAACACGTGGAATCACGACAAGGTGTCCCGGGGGTAAAAGGCTGAAGTTGAAGGGAAGCATCTGTTTCTAGTATTGTGCCACTGCCACGGGCTGGTAGGACAGGGCAGAGCGCTTCGCCATTGGCAGGTTAGCCAATAGCCCTACTGCATCATATCTCGTTTTCAAACAAAAAACTGGCGCTTCCTGGGGACACAATACGCCCATCAGAAAGGACTTCGGTGGGCGTTAAGCCAGCCAATCTCGACTGGTTGAGCTGCTGAACCCGAGAGTACGGTATTCGCGCTAGTGCCTTGCTGCGGACGAAGACAACCCCTGTCGGTTGCATCATGCATCACCCCCTCCAAATCTCGTTCGTTAGGCGCTGCCACTGGTGGGATTGCACCAGCTCAGCATCGTCACAGAGCACGGGGGATGGGGGGTGTTGTTCGCTACTTGCCTCGGCTGGCCTTGTATGAACCGATCGCGAGCAAAACAAAATAAACAGCGGGCGGACGGGGTGGTTGTCGAGGACCACCACCCGAGACTCCGAGAGAGCGAGCACCCAAACCGCTATCTCGGTCCGCAAATGCCCTCTCGAGACGACGTTGCACGCTGGCGGTTTGTACCTGGTCTCAGCGACACGCCTGGACCCCCAGCTGGCTCTCTAATATATTTTTTGCCCATACAGACAGCCCCGCTTGCTTCTGTTTTGATTGGCGAACGAAGGCCTGTTGATGTTCTATCAACACCTCAGGGTATCAATGTTTCGCCTGATGGCCCTCTTTTCTACTGGTAAGTTAGCGCCTCTGATCGTTGACAAACGGAAAGAGTTGGGCTTACAAAAGCGACCTTGCCCGAAGCCGAACGATGCGGCGTTTGGCGGGGGTACGTTTCATCATCAGATCAGCATGTTAACGTGTTAACCCCGGTTGGATCACCGTCTTTCCCTCGTGACTTTCATGTCGGCCTCGGTAGGGCTCGAGGCTTGGAGAGTATTGCGCACGTAAAAGGGGGTAGGGGGTCGTGAAAATTTAGTGTCTCAGCAGGAGAGAATGTTGTGCGCCCCTGCGAGAGAGGCGCTTCGGGGATGGCTGGCCGAATGGCAACCCCAGAACAGAAGACACGAATCATACACGAGGGGGAAACCCCTGGAGGCTGGGAATGTTCATTTGTAGAGTATTGGGTTTCGGCGGCATGAGTATACAGTATGCGAGCAGCGTCTTCTAGCGTGAGTCTGCTTTTGCTTTGAATTAGAACTCAACCGCGAATAACACCAGAGTCATGTCATCCAAACGTGAAAGTAACAGCGAACGTCGGCGCGTATCATGGAAAATACGTAATAACGACATCATGTTTCTTCTATGCGGCCCTGCAACGTTGGATTGTTGTTTGTGGATGGCTCTATCATATCATACAGGCACGACCAGTCTCGCATTTATCTGATTTTTTTATTTATTACTGGGGCAAACTCTGAAATCAACGATTGGTTTTTGTTGCGCGCGCGACAAATCACGATCTCGTCCGCAGAAAGAAAGAAAAAATAGAGAGTGCGCCCCCCTCATTGGAGACATCCGCGCATCAAAATCAGCGTCGCAGCACGTTAAGGCAAGATGGCACCGAACGTGAGGACCTGAATTTGTCGCGAGGTGCAACGCCGTCGCATGGATCTATTTTATTTTGGTTATGTTATCTATATCTCAAGCGAGAGATACCCACAATGAAGTGTAGCGGGAGAAAACGGTTCCTCGGCTGTTTCAGCAAACATTCATTTTCCGGGTAGAAAGTTCGAGTGCGACGTAGTTGAAGGGTTGAAGATAACGAATCGCTTATTGATGTCTGTCATGCCAACTACTGTAGTAAATATGTCGTCGGGAGTCAACTCTTGTAATTCCTTCAGAACGTAATCTTTTGTTTCCTGACTTGCACCATCAGAGTTTCGAATAGGACAGATAACTGATCAGGTCCTGGCCGAGGTCCTTCGGAAAGGGGTTGAGAGGTCTTTATCGGTGATTGGAGGTAAAATGTATCACCCTCCAAACCCCAACTAACCACGGCACCGGACATCGGAGACTGTGTCAAATTTGAACTGTGCAGGTGTCCAGCAATATGCGGTGTGGCAACAATAATAATCGACGCGTCTTATCACATTTCGCCACGAATAGGCGGAGTATTTGGAATAACTTTCGCGTACTTATCAAACGCCTCGTGCTGTTTGAAAGTCGGCTTGTTACAGTATCAGAATGAAAAGCGCGCGTTTCGGATCATCCGTCTTGGTGTCGGCGTTCACATTCTAAACCAGGCACCGATGAAATTATCGCAACTCAGAAAAGTACAGCCGGTTCCACAGCACAACGACGCCTCGTGTCGCATAATTTGAGCGCCGGCGATGGCTGGCCAAGTTCAGCCAAGGCCAAGCATTGAGAGGCTGAGATGGACCGTCTGATTTGCCCAATTCCAAGACTGCCCCGACGCGTCTGGGCCGCGGAGGACATCGCGGAGCCATAACTCTCGTTGTGGCGGGGTTTCCGTGGCAGAACGCTTTCATTCTCCAGTACGAGTGGTTTAACGAGACATACACAAAGAAACTGCTTCATATCCGAGTTCGCCGAACTGAGGAGTGATGAGGAGGCGCGAACCTGACGCAGGGATTGGTCCCTGAGATCCAGGCTTTCTCTAAGCGCTCAAATGATAAAACAAAATAGGTCGAGGAGTGGGCGTAAACAAACGGAGTGCGGATTAAAGGGCATAGCATCAACGCCAAACCTAAATAAGGGCAGTGTCTCTAGCCCAGAAAGGACGAAATCTCAGTCCAAAGTGAGAGATGTGTCAGATATCCACCTCGTGAATAGATCCTTTTGGTAAAGTGAGCGGGAGTTCAAGTCATTCGTTTCAATGGCATCGAGGAACTCACCAACGCTGCCTCTGGTTGGTCGTGCGGCACCATATGTCTAGACGGAGACAACACGGTCAGTACGAAGAGAGAAATAAAAAATTCGAGACCTTAGACTAACCCGGATTCATATACGTTCACGAAGGTGACATTACCCGCGCCGAAACCACCACCTCCGGCTGAGCGCACCTCACCAGCAACACGACCGGTGCCCGCGGTTATCCATTGGATAGACGGCGCCGCCTTGAATTCTTTGTGGAACGGTTGATCGAGTTCCTCAATCCAGGCCTCGTTTCCCTAAAGACAACAAAGCGTCATGCTCGGCACAGCTCGGTAGGCCCTCTATGAAACGTACGATATAGTTACACATCATATCTGTGGATCGGGACGTGGAGGGTCAGTCAACAATGGAGTTGCTTACTACAACGTGAAAAGCTCCTTACCAGCGTTTCCGGCGTACACCAAGAGCCGAATGCCATCCCCAATCAGTTCGGGAAGAAGTAGGGCGCTATTGTGCATGCCGTCACCCTGGTACATGAACGCCTGGTTAATCTCCATGCTGCACGATTCGAAGTTCCTTGACGGATCTACGCCAAGCGCAGCTTTGTTCTTTGGGTCGTTCATCCACGTGTCAACCCAGCCCAACTGTTTGTAGCAAAGTGGCCCATCTGCATCCTTGGAACGGTCGCACTTGCGGCGTACATCATATAGGTTCAAGCCGGTCTCTAGAGTACAGGATTATTAGTTGCCAAGACCGTCGATGGAAGCGAGCAAACTCACGTTGGAGGGGGCCAAAGAGTTGGCTCCAGCAGTACAGCCCGGCAGGCACGCAAGCTAATCTTGAGCCAAAGTCATAGCACGACTTGATAAGCCGTTGGCATGTTGGGACTTTTGATCTCAGCGCCGTACATTGGGGACCATCAGGGTCATCATAGATGGGGTAAGGGCCGTCGCAGGCATAATCAGGGACAGAAGCCATCTGGATGTACGGATCTGTGAGGCCATTTGCAAGGATGATGGACGCAAGGTTGATTCTGGGCAACCTTGGAACGGGCGCAAGAGCGAGTTCCTTGTTCTTCTTGTAGATGATGGAAGCAATGTTTGGCGCATACGTGCCACCGTAGCTTTCCGCGGCAAGATGGAAAGGCAGCTTGGCGTACTGAGGGAAGCGGGAGATGAAGAGCCCGAGGAAGGCGTGAACATCCACACCAGCAGCAGGGCTCGTGTTCACGGTCGAACCGTCCGAGGAGTACGAGTACCCGACGCCAATGGGCTGATCAAGGAAAATGATGTTGGCACGCTCGTTCCAAGAGTAAGGGTTGTGCGTTGTGTTCTTCCCTTCATCGGCGATGCGGCAGGGACCGAGTTCGAACAATAGACCAGTAGAGGAGCTGCAACCAGGACCACCATTGAGCCAGAGAACGAGAGGATCTTTGCTTGGATTGCCCCTGGACTCAAAGAACCTTGTGGCAAATGAAAAAGTGAGTTCAATACAAGGACCGGTTTAAACAATGGCTTACCAAAAGAACAAATGCTTTCCATCAGTGACGTCAAGGTAGCCAGAGTACTGTTTGACAGATGGGTCGCAAAGATGAGGCTTGGTCGTCCGGAGCTGGTAGTTGGGTAAGGCAGAGTGCTTCACAACCTCGTCTTCACGATTGCGAAGTTGAGTTAATGACACGCGCGAATTGTGAAAATACGTACACACGAGTCCATTCTGTTTCACAAATTCCTTGCCCTTCTCTTCCCAGGTTTCTACTTTGTCTTCGTTCTCACCGTTGTGTATGACAGTTGCAACGTCATTCTCTACTTTGGGAACGAAACCTTCACGTAATGCATCAACGAGTGCAGCTGCTTCACCAAGAACAATCTGCCCGTCGCTTGCAGGCGCTGCAAAGGTAGAGTGGATGTAGAGTAGTGGTAGGAGCGCCAATGCCCTCATTGTTGGTGGAAACGTAACCGAGTTGTCGCCGCACTGGAACAAATATACGATTTCATACTCAGCAGCAGATGTCATAAATATTTTAATTTTGATAACGTTATGTTAAGACACGTTCAAAAATGCAATGCAGTGGTCGTGAACCAGAAGAGCGTAGAGTTGACAGATGAGAGCGAATGCAAAAGTGCAGGCAGATGCAGAGAAAATCTCATTGTTGAGGCACTAGGCATAAAAAGGAAAAATGATGCAGATAGAGGCAGAGTTGCTGCTCGTAAGATGATATGCGATGGGTTTTTGATGGTGAAATGATGTTGAGACAGATTATGGGGATGTGGAGAACGTTATGACAAGATATTCTTGAATTTGATACATTCCGATTTTTCGTCATTGGCCGTCGATGTTGATATCGTCTTCTTGAAACGCTGCAGTAGACTCGGTGGTGACGAGCGGGTGAGACATAAAAGTAAAGGAATATCACGACTCTTGTGCGCCAACATTCTGCCAGTCGTCCTTTTTAATAGCCGTAGTAGGCACGCTATGAGATGAGGTCACAGTCAGAAACACCATGATCCACAGAAGGTCAGAAAGCTCACCATTCTGTCACTTGAGGTTTGTGCTTATTAAGCAAAACAGATTTATACTCTCCGTCCATGGACGCATCACTCACAATAACCAGATGACCTTCGAACCTGTCTTACAACCACGGAGAGTAACGATGTGCCCACGGATCGACTCGTACAAAAGCGTTCGCTGGTCCTTGTCGACCTGAAAAAGATCCGGTTAGGGTCCAGTCCACGTGGCAAGAGGTCGACACACGTTCGGAAGGACAGACGCGATCAACTGGCTCCCAGTGACTGACAAGGCCAAATCAACGACGATAGCTCTGCGGCCACTACAAAACTGGCATGTAAGCGCGCTTGCGGCTGCATTGGGAACAGAAGACGCCGTGCCCTTTGGTGGACTCAGCCATGCGTTTCACAAATCTGTCTAGCGTCTCTTTGCCGCCCTCCTTAAGCGCCTTCGTGACGGACTTTGAACCCTGCTCATTCGTAGCAAATTCGAGAAGCCCAGTGACAAGGTGATCCAACGCCATTTGGCGATGCTTGGCAGAGCCATGCTCAAGGACTAAGTGAGGAGCGTGGATGATAAGTACTTATCCCGGGATAGTATTCAGTACGTACTGTGTTGGATACAGTAAGAGCCCCACTGATTCTTGGCCACCTCGCCAAAGACAGCTGGGCCTTGATTGAGTAGTTCTTCCACAATCCCGTCCTTGGCACATTCTTCTAGATTTTCGAAAGCATGCTGCATTTGATATTAGGAGAACACTAGTCTGAGTACTCATTGTCCCACCTGTACAACGAGCGATCCCGTTTCATGACAAGCAAGTGAGGCCCATTTCCCCTTAAGTGATTTATTAACGCTGGTTGAAGACCAATCAGTTAACCCTCGCCTATGGAAGGACGTGAGACGCACTATGTAAAGATTGGTGGAGCGGGGGGTGTCCACGTCAGTTCCATTATCTATTCGACTCGTTAACACGACATTTTGCGGGAATTCATCCATCACATACCTTGCTCCAGACGTGGGATGCATGCTTATTTACGAGTGTTTGCGCGGGATCGCCAAGTAAGAGTTCTGAAACGATGAGCAGGCGAACCTCTTCCTCGCAATCTAAAGCCTTTTGTAGAACATGACAACCGTAGCAATTGCAAGCAAGTTCAACGATGCGACCTCTGGACAACGCAGAGATCGAATCAGTATCACTGGGCATCAAACCTCAAATTAACAAAACACACCTCATACACTGAACGATCTTACGCCTCTCATCGATACTAGAGGCTGCTTCCAGACACCGCTGGACTGCCCAGTTTCCAAAACTACAGAAAAATACTACGTAAGGCCCACTGGCAGTTAACTCGACGAAGGTCAACTTACCGATGCGCCATCATTTCAAATCCCCTGGCACATATAGCGTCAATGATCTTAGCGCGCTCGCTAGAATCGGCGATCTTGAGTTTCTGCTGAAGAAATATGGAAGCTTGTTGGTCCGAGGATTTAATGATGCGCGAGACAAAGAGGTGATATGGTGGTGACGAGGAAGGGTGCAAGAGCGAGAGGAAGTTGATCGGCTGGCCCGGAGCAGCCCATCAGCAACGCACATTTAGATGATGAGCTGATAATGTGGCAGTACCTCATTTCCCTGCAAGATACCTTGTGGTCCCTGGGGTGGGGTTGGGACCGTCTTCTGAGCAATGCTAGGTTCTTCTGCGACGAGTCCAGAGCAACGGTCCCTGGCGCAATCGTCGGGACGAAGCCAATCGGTGGGGGGCTGTACTCGATCAGAAAACCAAGGTAAATCCGGGGGGATACGTCGATCGCCGACATGCATTGAATTGGGGACAGGAGGGGGGAACGTAGAATGAATGGATGATCTTTCGAGGAACGGTTCATAAATCGCAACTCCTTCTTGTGACTGATATGGATAAGTAAGATGAGGGGGTGGAAATCGAGAAGGTTGAGTGGAGAACATGTCCTGGGTACGATATGCTCCGGTTTGTAGCTGTAGACCCTGAGTGGAAGGGACAGAGGGGTGATGATCGTAGGGTATGTCAATCTTGAGACACGAAGCCCTCGCAGGCGAGTCGGTGGGTGTCAGCAGCGAAGATGTCGCGGAAATAGGGGATAAATCAGGAGATGTATTGCCATGCAAACCGGGAGGTAGGACGTGTGCAAACGGAACAGGAGAATTGAGATCAAGCGTACGAAAGAGCTGTTCAATGTGCTAGAGTCAAAGCTGTGCATAAGCCAAATGTCGTATACAACGAGAGTAACGGATAAGACGCTTCACATTCTCGACAAGATCAGGGCTGGCCTTCTTCCTGCCGTCGCCGATAGCCCCAACGTCTTTTTTGTGATCGGTCCGGAAGAAATCGATGGGGCCGAAAACATCTTCGCCCTTATTGGGGGCTGCAAATGTAGGGCCGCGTCTGTCGTCAGGCCTCGCCCTAACCTTTTCCTCCTCAGCGCTCTGAGAGAAAGAGGTGATAGCCTGCTGCCAGGACACCTCGGTAGGCTGGGGCTGAGGGGCCCATATGGAGGAAGAAAGGGCGCGCGAGGGCGGGGGGATGTCCTTCAAGACTGGGATAAACGGCTGAGAAGACCCCATGGCAGATGGGAGCCAAAGGTGGGAGTCGATGCAAGAGTCGCGTTAGGACGATCCAACCTTTTATACAGCGCCTCAACTATGCGTCCAAAGTGTTCAACTTGGGAGATCGTTTTCAGCAATGCACTCACCATATTTGGACATTTCACACCGTCACACCACACCGTTTGTGGCAAGTTTCCCTTCTTCGACTGACACTTCTAGATAACATGAGCAAACTCTTTTTGACAGGCTGGACAGTTTGGAATCGCGTGGGGGAACATCGTCGAGGGGCCCTACTGGCGGTTTAGCCAGCGTGAAACGGTCCACGAACCCACCCATCTCGACGATTAGATATGTGGTCGCCGTAGGTATCATCCGAGGGTGGCGGAGATTGCGATAACGATAGCTGATAGGATTGAGAATGGGCGGTTGGGGAGGGTGGGAATGTCAATAAGAATTCATGATTCATGAAAGAATGGATCGTCAGGAGTTTGTAACCGATCAAACCCAGATCGTGTCACAGATGCGCGCTTGAACGAAAGAAAGCAAACGCTCGCAGAAATGAGGCGAGCTGGGAACTCACGCTTTCCATGCTCCCATATGGACGATCCATCGGTGGGCGCGATCAGGACATCTTCTTGTGCGAGACCGAGACGCCTAAACATATTGTTTGACAGCAGACGCGCTTGATGCGACCCGACAGACGGAACGTGAGGTGACGAGGCAGACAAACATCAGGTGGCAGTTAAGCGGTTGACAGCGTGGATAAGAAGCCCCAGGGCCCACCCAGGGTACAGCGGCGTGGAACAAACGTTTAAGCGAGTACAAACATGAGGGGGGGGGACACCAGAGTGACTCGGAATACTACCCCAATACGGCCCGGGCTAGGGGAAAGCACCAGAACAACATGTCCCCAGGTCTACAGGTCGTACAGATGGAAATAAAATCGATCTTAAATGCTAGGCGAATGTCACCGCACCACTTGGGTATGAGAAACGAAGCGAGACAACGACGCGGCATCACCTGCCCCCATTGTGTCCAACACGTATTGTATGTCAGAAAAGACGTCTCGATCGTACATACATTCGGCGTCTGCCTTTTGCATGTTCAACCCCGTCGTGAAGACACCTAACTTGAATAGGCTAGCGATCTCTGCCGCCTCATTGAGCCCAGAACGCCTTAGGGCACAACTTTGCGAGGGCTTAGTTCCAGGTATAACCGATAGGGGGTTGCAAAAGCGCCTATCACAAGCACCTCTTCTTGCTTCCTGTTAAGCGGCACGAAGGGGGGAAACGTAAGGTCATCCGACCATGTGTGCTCCACTTCTATAGCCGGGGATGCATGTTTCTTCGTGCCTCATCGATGTGCCTCTGTGGATCACAACTAAAATTTGGGCAGCGGCCCAGGTCTCGGAAATGCGGGACGCAGAAGGAAGGAAGCCCACGGCAGAGGCACAGGGCGAATCGCGTGACGAAAAGGATCAAGCACAAACCCGACATGAAATCCCAGACTTACTGGTAGGGACAACCAATTTTAACGAACGAGTATGACACCCGTCGTATTCGTCAACGACTCGATGCACATAGCCAAGTCATATTTCCAGTTTGATAGATACATCTAACGGTTGATCGGATGAAATCTTACAAGTACCTACTCGCAGTCAGAAGCCGGAAACTGATACAAGGTTTCTCATGTATGGCGCAGTAGGTATTCCGTTCTGGGACACGGAGACGACGACGCCACAAACAAACGCTCTGGACCAAGACCAAATAAACCCACAGATACTGATCATGGGTTAGTGCTGCGCTTGTGCCCGTCAGTCAGTGTTCTGATTGCAGAAGGAAAATGTCACGCACGCTCAAAGACCGCAACTGGAGCGGTGCGCGCAAACGACGCGGTCCAGCAGGTGATCTGATCGAGCCTTCGTTCGAAACAAGGTTTCGTTGTTAGGATGGGAAGGCCTGTCATAACCGTAAGTGTCTAGCTCCTTGTTGCTGACAGAAACACGGGGGGATGTGACAAGAAAAAGGAAACCTTCGTGAGAGCGGCAAGACAGCACGAATGTTTTGGAGGCAGTTCCGCAGGAACAGGCTGAGGACACAACGTGACGAGAGAAATAGAAGAGGTTGACAGACGGAAGCAAGGGTACGACGGCAAGTTGGCTCTAGTACGTACAGCCAAGGATACACGAGTGAAAGCTGGCCAGGACAGGAAAGTGGATACGCCACCCATTGTGAAACAATAAGTTCCTTGGAGAGTAGAGGAAAGGCTGGCGAAACCGATTGCCATGACAGTACACGCGTAAGATCGAATCGAGGATTGGGGTCAGGGGTGCATTCATGACACACATGAAGGACGAGTAGGCTGGTGGAAGATGCCCTTGACTTTGCAATGAGGTGAGAAAATCAAATGCAAACAGGAAGCCACCCCCTGCGACACATGCGATCGGCTTCCGTAAAGAGGAAGAATTTTCTTCGGTGACGGAACTGGAGTGCCCGATGGGGCAGTGACAAGTCGAACAGCCATGGGGTCCTAGTGTTTGCAACTGGCAGTTGTCTGACATTGATGATGCTTCGTGATAATCATCAAAGAACGACAGACGGAGCGCGCAGCGCGCAGCTGTGCACAGGTACATCCGAAGCAACGAGATTACGACATACAGGAAAAATAATTGGACATCAAGATGGAGGCACGCCGCAATGAGGTGAACCGGAATGTCCAGCCCTAGTCGAGATCATAGTTAGCTGGATGGCAATGTCTGCAGAGAGAAAAGAAGTGGTCATATGGACATGAATCAGATCAATGCTTGGTTGGGTAATCAAATGGATCAGAGAAGACCTGCGACAACGTGTCTGTGATGGAGACTCAATGACGGATCGATTGGGTGAGGAGATCGCATCCAGCCGGTTCATGAAGCCCTTAAGTCACTGTTTTTTTTGACAACGCTTCGGCGCGTTGCCACCGCCGACAAGGCATTCAGCCAAATACGCGAATGAGGAACACGGAGGATCCCAAATGGAGACGAGGGGAACAAATTGAAGGGAGTAGAGTTGTAGGGAATATGAAATAAAAATCAGAAAAACGGAGGCACGTGTCAAGTGAGGACGAAGATGAAGAAGCAGACAAGAGGAGGTACTGTATGAGGTGAGAAAGGGGATGGAGACAGTTGGGTGAAGGGACGTAAGTATGACGGTTTTTTCGGAGTGGCCATGAAAGGTTATCAGGATGAGGTATTCAAAATACAAATAAAAAAATGAGATCGGGGTTGTAGAGTACAGTACCCTTTGGTGGGGACCGAGATGCCATAGTTGACAACGGTCAATGAGACACAAGTTTACGTCAACTGGATATTTACCGGCATGGTGGATGTTTATGGGAACGGGATATTGAGGGAAGCGGAGGTGGAATGAGGTCAGAAGGGGGGACGGGACCGGCAAGGGACGGGGAGATGGAAGGGGAGGGGCAGTGGGAGAAAGGGGGGGCGGTGTGTGGGGGCTGGGTGGAAGAGAGCGCAAGAAGAGGAAGACCGGAACGGACGAGGGACGTGGCCATGGATGGCGGCGGGATTTGATGAGGCGGCGAGACGGAAATGAGGAATGAGGAGAGGGAAGAATGCGAGACCAGGGACCTGGTTCCTGGACAGGCCCGGCCGCTTGGCCTCGTTGATGGCAGGTCGTTGGTTGGCCAGAGTTGGGTCGGTTGTCCAGGGATGAGGGGGAGGGATGATGATATTGTAACTTAGTGAAAAAAAAAATTGGGATATTGGAAAATTCGAGGTAATATTAAACAGCAAGAGATTTGACTGGAATCTCGAGATAACAAGACGCCGAGAGGGAGGTCGCGCCGGGAGAGGGATTGCATAATTAATCCCCACTTGCCGCTTTTGCCTCTTATAAACGAGCTCAATGCTCCCCCGTTCACTCCCTTTCGACTCCCTCCCCGCTCGCCTTTTCTCGTCCCCCCTCCTCCATTCATGCAGTCGTCTACCTCGCCTCTCCTCAACATCCCCATAGAGGTCTTGGAACGCGTCGCTCTCGAGCTCGCCCTCTTACAACCCCTCGGTCCTCCTACAGACCTCATCGCCTTGCTTTGCTCATGCAAGTATGTGCACAACGCCTTCGCCTTCTCCCCCCGTTCGGTCCACCTCTACGCAAAAATATTTTGCGGCATGTTCGACGTGGATGCACCCCGCCGCAGGTTCGGCCGCCGTGCCCTCAAACCCCAATTCCTCGCTGTCCAACTCAAGACATACTGCACCACCCTCCAGCGTATTCGCCGCGGAGATATCTTCGCTCCAGATGTCGAGGACCTCCTTCGCACTGCCCTCATTCTCTTGATGGAGAACGACGGAAGGAACCGCGCGCAGCTCGAATGGGCCAACGCCTATGCGTTCGTCAACAACTTCGTTCGCCATCGGTTATGGCAGGGCACCGTCAATGGTTGGCCAAGGGACACCCCTCTACATGCGTTGGCACTCTGGGTCATGTGGTCTATGACAGATAAAGGTCCCCTTTCTTTCATCTATCTGTTCCCTCTCCCTTTCCCTGCTGATCTTTCTTTTGGCAGACACCCTCGAGCGCGAATCTCCAGATGACCGGAATGATCTGGTAACATCGGTTCTCCCTTACGTCGTCATGGCCTTCAAGGTCTGTTCTCTTTCTCAATCCCACTTCCCCCGCAAGTCTCATATCCTTTAGTATCTTTCATACTTCGCCCCAGACCAGCAATTCCATCTACCACTTCCGGAAGAGTGGGAACGCAACGACCTTGTCTCGTTGCAAACTGCCCACGGGGAATACCCCGTCTTCCCTTCCCGCGAGGATAGCATAGTCGAGGTGTCCCATTATGGTCGCCAGATACGCTTCCGCACACCACCCATCACTATCGCCGCCAAGCTTATCTACTTCTCTCGTCGCGAGACGATTCCCCTCACCACCCCAGATGGTATTCCCGTTGACCGGCCAGCCGCTCTTGCTCAAGGCGTCACTTGGGGTCAAACTCGAGCCGACATCATCGAGGTCAACTCGCACTTTGGTGCACAATTCGTCGACCCGTCGCATTGGGATTGGAAATCGACCCTCACGCCAGAGCAAAGGCGTATCGAGGAGGATGGCATATGGAGACGTGACCTTCGCTCCCCGAGCGCTGCTTGGGACAATGACTGGGAGCGCTTCACCACGTGTGGGAATCCCTGGGCGGACGTCCAATTGAAGGGCGTCGTGTATACGTTTGGGTCAATGGATGGTCTTTGGCAGGGTCGACTGATGGTGCGTTTCACCTTGCCTCCTCCTTTCCGGTCTAACCCCTCGGCCCTAGGTCGCCGACCAGCCAGGGTATCTCGGACTAGCGACCACCCCTAACTACCCCGAACAGTTTGGCGAGGGGGCACCTTTCATCTCTACATGGCCACTGTTCATGCGGTTAAAGGAGCACCACTGCATCAGTCCACAACGGCCAGTGCCCGCTGGGGGCCAAGACGATTCTCGACTCGATGATGGCATTTGCAACGCATGGTTCCCCCCGGTAGAGCTAGCCACGCGCCCCGTATGTTGTCTCGCCTCTTAACCCGACACGATTCAAACTTTGCTTCTTTTGTCAGGGTCGCGCAACCCTCAAATACCGCCATATGGGCGAGTTACGCATGACGGAACACGAAACTTTCGAAGAAGGCCAGCCCAACTTGCATAATGAAAATACATGCGAGACATGTCAAGCTCGCCGCGATGTGGACGAACCGATGTACAGCGCCGAAGATGGTCCCCCTCCTCGACACTCGGATTACGAGGATGACTTCGCAGAGGCTGGTCTCCCACGGTCATCGTACGACGACGATGAGGAGGAAGACACGTATGAGACGACCTGCAGCGGCATCAGGGATATCATCATCACTGGAGAGGTAGAGCCCTTTGTTTTTGCGCCGACCCCTGGCTGGTAACTGACCCTTCTTTCCACAGACGGACTCTTATCACGGCATGGCTTGGGGGCGTTTTACGTTCCTTGGCCGCGTGCGTCCATGGGACGGCCTGATCGCGCTCGTGCGTGTGCCGGTACGTATCTACCCGGGTTCAAGATTATCCTGTTCACATTCTAATTCGACTGTTCGCAGGCTGATCCGAGCCAGCGGATTAGATCTAGGTGGACCTTCCGAGGCTACCTGCACTACGGCAAAGTGTTCGTTGGCAGCTGGCGTGGCATGTCGGACGACGCCATGTCCATCCCTTGGGAGGGACCCTTCGTCGCTTCGAAGCGTGCTTAGAGGTGATGATTTCTTGGTTCCATGATTTATCCCCACCCCATCTCCCCCATTCAACCCCTACCCTGCATATGCATCTATTTCCATGTATCTTGCGTCGCCGTCTCAATTGTAAGTATACATACGTGCTTCTGCTGACATTCATCCATCTACGCTACGCATTGGACCCGTTTCCCGTTAGCGCAACGCCGCAACGAAAGGATTTTCGTTATTATGTACTATTCTCCCGATCCAACCTCCGACTCTGCGTATCACTCAACTATTCTTGCTGCTCATCTCTCTTCCACGCGCTACGATATCCATATCCATATCCATATATACGCATATATACTGTCACATGCACACACTCACACACACCTCCGTTATGTATCTCGTAGAAATCTTCTCTAGCAGAACGCGGAGACTGCCATACACGTAGATAGAGACACATAATTCAAGCACGACAACCAGGCATCATCATCATCATCATAAAAAATAAAAAAAGATGAGAAGTGAACGAAACTTCGGATAGCGTGGAGACGAACGAAGCGCGAGTTGCGGGTTCCCTTGACTCGGTTAGGCAAGCTCCACTGGGCCAAAAGCCCGTGACCATTTGCGGGTACGCGCAGTCAAACACGGCGTTAGCACGTTACGCTCAGCGCGCATATATATTGTCTATCATGCCGCCACAACAACAAAATAAACTAGATTTCGGATTTTCGTCCCCGCGCGTGTCAGCGTCACAAAACGACAAAACTCCCATGACGAGCCCATCATCACCCTTCTAACCCACCATCACAATACTAGTATGTGCGAACCCGCGAACTAACTCGATCATAATGTGTGTGTGTGCGATTCTCAAAAAATGGTGTCCAACCTCGCACTACCCCGTCCGATCCGCGGCGCACGTTGTCTGTTACACATAATTGTACTAATCCACGGCGCCTCCTCCCTTTTTCCTCCCCTCTTTCCCCTTCCATCACGGCACGACCGTACCATCGGCATTTGCACTGGTTGGCTTGGCATTGGTGATGGATGGATGGGACGAAATGGGGCGGACGGAGGAATGGAATGAATGGATGAGCGAAATGAAATGATGGACGATGACGGGGGGAGGAGTGGGTTTTGTTTCGGACCGGGAGACGAAGACGGCGATCAACCGCAAACGTTACCAAGTAAGCTTCGCGTTCGAGGTGGGTGAGTAAAAATATACGTGAAAGGGAAAAAGGGCCAGGGATACATACAGGCAGATCTAGAGAACCATGTCGACGTCTACGGGGTCTAACGGGCGCGGCCGCGGCCGCGATAAGCCTCCGGCGTTAACGGGTGGCTGGGGTTGCTGCGCGTGGGGCAGTCGTGGGGAGTGCGCGTGGGTATTTGGTAACGAATGACAGTGATTACGAACCTCGCGAAGCGGAGGCGGACATGTACAGAGTGGCAAGTAGGGTTGGCCGTACGAGAGTAAGATCAAAAGACTCCGTGTAATTGTTGATTGGGGGGGGTTGGGGCCAGGTTACACCCCCATAACTCGATTGCGAGATTGCGCCGATGTCACGATGCATTGAGTGGGTGTCGTGTCGACGTGGAGAGGGAAAGGTTGGGTTTTTTGGAGGATGGGTTCGTTTTACAAAACGTGATGAAACGGTACGGGGGCGTAAAGGGAGAGCTTATCTGGAACTGGAAAAACGGTTTTTCAGGCGATATAACCGTGAGTAATTTCCCTCGAGTCGGACGCTCTATCGTAGGTCGACGGAGGTTACGTCGAAGGGTGAAACCTGGGACCTGGAGAAGCTGAAACGCCTGGGAAAGGAAAGGGGGATCGATGAGATGTCGTGATGAATGGTCGTTGCTGACACCGCGCCCCATTGTGAAGCATAGAAGAGGACGCGAGAAGTTGAGATCATAGTCACTAATATCCCCGAGCGTGCGGCGTGTCGTCTGTGGGTTATTCCTACGAATCATTTTTGTTTTGGGTCGTGTCCATCATTTGCAATTGCTCTACTGGATGACGGGAGCAAGGGGAAAAGGGAGCAGAACGCAACCTTGTACTTGCACACATCGTCAATCTCGCAACGCGTCCTCCTCCGGCTCGTCACTCGATCGGGGCCATCGACGGTGCGGTCCGTGGTGGAATGGGAAAGGACAAGGACGGTAGATCATCATGCGGGAAAAAACATGGTCCTTGTTTGGGTCTAGAAGCACTCCCCCCAGCAAACGTTCGACGGAAGTTAAGCAGGAACATTATATTACGACAGCTAACGACACCCGCATGATCGCCGTGGCAGCGAGGCGCCAGCAGGAGCACAAAAGCGACACGCCGCAGGGTTCAGTCAATAAAGTTCCATTGGACAGGCATCACGCATTAAGATTCGGGTTGGACACTTTGCAATGATGATGCCGCTCTGGAATGCAACAGCTGGCAACCGTGACGCCATGACTCGACTCGGGCTCGGACGACTGCTCGGACTTGGGCTCGGGCTCGAACTTTACTCGGGACGGCCATCCCGAACATAATCCACATACACCCGCCCACCCACCACAACCACCACCACCACCACCATCTCTATATCCGAGTCACCGTCGATTCCCATGGACGACAATCTTAATTCGCCAAAGCATTTTTCACAAAGACGTGGGAATACCGAGGTACGGCGAAGGTGGCATGCAATAACCTGAATTGAGTAGGCCCGTCAGTTTCTCCAGCTTCTTTTATTTTTCTTTGTCATGTAAGTTGCGCCAGGACAAGACCATTCTGTCAATGTCCGGACGGGACTCGAACAGCGGTCCGGACCTGTCAAGCAAGGTAAAGTAAAGGGTCCGGGTGAGATAACGGGCGGGTACCGTACTGGGATCAGTCTCATCATTTTTAGATGCGGGTTACGACCACCAGCCGCACCACACGACCCCGAACAGGATGTCGCTACCCGGACGGGTATGCACCTGTCACCTGCAGCGATGGCAATGGTTGACAGAAACACGCTGGTGAACACATTCATACGAACAATCTAGATCACACTATGCTCGGAATAACTCGAAGAGAGGAGTCGAGGGTCGTAATCTTGCATGAAGTCACCCCAAGCTTACTGCGAACGGCCCAGTCCAGGCTGTCCACGGTCACGGCGATCTTTTTTTGGAATTATAGAAAGAAGGATGGAATCCTGCTCCCTGGAAAGAATAAAAGGAATAATAACAACACCTCAGAGGCTGGGGCCTGGCCATCTAAGATTTAAATCTCTTCATTCTTCTTACGGCTTCACTTTGGTCACTCGACTCGGGCCCACGACCCACGATGAAAAATACGTCCAGTCCAGTTCTGGTTCCAGATTTCTTCTGCGCCCGGTGGTATTTTCGAGCTTGTAGGTGGAAAAAGCAAAATCGAAATAACGGGGCCACCCTCTCGCCGCACTTCGTCCTCACGGGCCCACTGTCCGAAACCTCGGCCCTTGGCCCCTCTGGCGTAACGACTCGGTATCAATGTTCTTTCACTACTCCCCTTCCCTTACTCTTTGCGCAACTCTGATGGCGATCGGTGGGGACAGGCGCTTGATTGAACTCTGGTTGATGTGCACATGGGGTCCAATTGGACATTTCGGTGAAAGGCTGTTTGGCACCTCTCACCTTCGCGCCCGTTCTTGGGAAAAAATAACAAACGGAATGGTCTATTGTTCTCTGCTTCAAGGTTCTATTGACGTTCCTCCCCCCTCCTCCACCTCCTACATCAACACGGCGGATGAAGGAACCCCTCCCGTTCATGCGCCCATTTCCACCACATCCTGTGAGATGGGCGGACCATACACACCTGACGCTCAGCTGATTGATGATCGCATGACGGCGATCTTCGTGCTACCCCCATACTGGAACAGGCCGTGGGAGGATCGGACACTTGACTAGGAGAACTGGCCGAGCGCCCCGCTCGGCGCACCTTTGCACAGTGCGTGCCCTTCTCCCCCACTCTCACCTGCGCAGCACTCATCACGCTGTGGTCTATGTGACGGGCTGCATTTACACTGGTCCATGTCTCTCTTTCTAACGTTTCGGTGATCTTGGTGCCAAGGGGGAGGGGGTGGCACCTACCTCAGGCTTCCTCTGCTGAAGATGCTCTCGGGTCCATTGGCAGTCCCTTCGGCCCACGGTCGTTCGCATTCACAGCGCCATTGTCCCCTCTAGCATGGGTGGTGCGCCCGTTTTCCCCCTTTCCCCTTCCGATTTCCCCCGGCCAAGTATCCAGAAATGTTCGTCCCAAGCCCAGTCATCTGTAGGATTCAGATTCCCTACGTTTCAAACTCAAGATGACATTGGTGGGACCACCGGGTTCGAAGCCACAGATGGAACTTGAGGTATGCTGGTGAGGAGGGCGACGATAGATATGTACCGTAACGAAGTAGGTAAGAATTACCCATGATATCGTACGCTTTCGCCTCCGTTTATGGTTTCCCTCCCTCCAGATGGGCGATGTGTTACTGTTGTGATCTCGCGGACGGACGCACCTTTCGATTCGCTCGGCAGCTCACCTACAGATGCCCTTCTCATCGCAGCCATGAGTCATCAGCATGAATGTCGAGTACATTGCTGCAGGTCTCTCGGAACGACAATATATGAGGTGACGCTAAATACTGCCTATCGTGCCAGTTCGTCAACGCAGCAGTACGGAATTCAGGGCGAGAGATCGAAGCAACCACAAAAATACGGTCGCAACCTTACTCTCAAAAAGGCTGTGCCCCACGAATACGTTCCATACAGCAATACTGTGCGGTATTCAAACAACTGGAGCGCGTTTAGACAACACAAGACCGCATGACGCCGAACACCGCCAATGTGGCGCCCCGCCAGCTCCGCGAAGCCCGTACAGTGCGTCGGGCCGCGACAAGAAATGAATCCCTGGAGGCGCTAGGCAACATACGTTCAGGGCTACACCACTCAAATGACCCTTTTGCACATGGTGACAGTGCGCCTGGGTTGTGGCCCTTGTGGGTTAAGTTGGCGCGCGTGTGCGCGTCTGTCTACGTCCTCCCTCGGAGCTCTGGTGTCGCCGATGAGTAGAATCGAATACCCGCAACAGTCCGAGGGGCAGGGGCTGCCTAAGAGTGCGTGTGTTGTCGGTGTCAATGGGGTCCCTGCAGGGCTATGGCGTACTGAGGGACTTCGCCACAAGTACCATTACTAATTCCACTGTGTGGATTTATTTATAAGTGCCATCACATTTAGCCTCAGTTCTTAGAAAGTTCGTAGGGTTTCACAATTTACCAAGGGTGAACCCATACGAGACGCAACCAGTCCTTCTCTACATAAATACGAGAGATTGGACCACTCAACATTCAAGAAATCAAGTCAACACTTCATGCTCAACCCTCGGTTCACATGCATGTCATAGGGATCCTATTTATCTATGCAGAACGAGACATACAGCAGTGCTAACAACCGCACTCATATCATTATCAAGATACTGAACATAAGAAACAAAAATGATACAAGAGTAGAGCCCTGGCCCAGTCATAGCCAATAAATCCATCTCTAAGCACCGAAGCCGTACAGTGTGCGACCTGAACGCTTGAGAGCATAGACAACATCGAGCGCAGTGACAGTTTTGCTATACCACAAATGTCAGCAACGGGACATGAGAATAATACGACGGAGGGCTTACCGCTTCGCATGCTCAGTGTATGTGACGGAGTCACGGATAACGTTCTCCAGGAAAATCTTGAGAACGCCACGGGTCTCTTCATAGATGAGACCAGAGATACGTTTCACACCGCCACGACGAGCGAGACGGCGAATAGCCTGTGGCGTGGCAATATTAGGGACAGGAGAAGAATAACGACTTGACGTGACTCACAGGCTTAGTGATACCTTGAATATTGTCACGGAGGATCTTACGGTGGCGCTTAGCACCGCCCTTGCCCAAACCCTACAGTAGCGATCTGGTCAGTAACGTGTGATAAATGAATGATAAGCTGGCAGAGCAAGTAGTTGCTCCGTGTGCTAGTGTGGAAGTATACCCACTTTTCCGCCTTTGCCGCGTCCAGACATATTTGGTTTAGATGGGTTGGGAAGTTAGGACTTGAAGTGACGTGTGGGTGATGGTGGTATGAAAGAGAAGTGTGAGTTTGACGCAAGTCGCGACGCGTTGATTGTTTAAACTTCCATTTAAGAGTCCGCCTGGATCACGTGTCGACGTATTCTCATCACTCGCACGCGAAATCATCATGTCGATAAACCAGAAAAAATCCGAGTCAGGTCTTGCACAAAAGTCCAGTGCTCATATTACAGTGACTAACGGGCTGCCAAACTAGCCAATGTCGTGTCCTCCTAAAATTCTCGCTTCTATACTTGGTCCTCTGCCTGAAGACGTGAAGCCGGGAACAGAGCCACTTCCAGATCTCGTGCCATCCAACAGCTCACGTCCTTATGTTACTCTCACATTTGCACAGTCGATCGATGCGAAAATTGCTGGTGCAGGTGGAAAACAGCTGATCCTTAGCGGCGAGGAAAGTATGAGGATGACACACTGGTGAGCAATTACCGCCCATGTTGCTGCACACCCTCGGCGCTCAATATCGATGTCACGCAAGATAGGATGCGGACGATGCACGATGGCATCATGATTGGTATCGGCACGGCCTTGAACGATAATCCCCAGTTGAATGGTGCATATCTCGCCATTTTTCGGGTGTTGTACGACCACCAAATTAATGATCCATTTTGGCAGTCCGCCATCTCCCATTTCCTGCACAGAACACGCATTTCCAGCACTACCACCACCCGCGCCCTCTTATTATCGACCCTCATCTTCGGCTTTCACCCACGTGTAAGCTCATTATCAATGCGGCGAAGGGTGCAGGTGTTGCGCCGTGGGTCATCTCCGCAACTCCGCCAAAGATCGAGGGGTTCTTCGCAAACGAAGACGACGGAGAAAAGCGGCAGCAATGGGAGGCCCGTCGTGACGTATTACAGGCTGCTGGTGTCACCATAATCCTTGTGGAGCCGGAAAGCATACGTCCGTCTACTCTCCCGTTGTCAGTCTGCAACACCACTAACACACGGCAGATCCTGATCTTCCCCCAACAACCTCCGACCTTCCCCTTCCAGCAGTACTGCGCACCCTTCGCGAGAAAGGCATCCGCTCGGTTATGGTCGAAGGTGGCGCTCGTGTCATACAGTCATTTCTTGCCTCTAGGCACCTCGTCGATTCAATGATAGTCACCATAGCCCCGGTACTCGTGGGCCGTGATGGTGTGGGATATGATGGGGGCTTGGAAGAAGTACCGGGCTCGACATACGTCAGCACGGAGGTGCTGGGGCGGGATGCAGTGATTGGACTGAAAGCCACATCGTAGCTCGCTATACTCTTCACAAGGCTTTCTCACTTCGCCTATCGTTCTATGAGTCAGACTAGTGTTCAGAAATTTACGGCCACATAACCATGCCCCATCAATTCGCACCGTGGCGACCTTGTAATACAACGCAGTCCGACATGATGTGCACTATCGCGTTAATGTTTGGCTTAGCTTTGAAAAACGTCCGAGAGTGATCGGGATTGCATGACAGAGAAGTAGTAATTTCTTCGATAAAGGGTGATCTATTTCCAAAAAGTCGAACGATCACGAAAGTGACTATACTATATACACTTCCCCTACGACAACTTGTACTGATTGTGGAACGCCCAATGCCAAGGATCGATTGGGTACTGCGAGGCCCGCGCACGTAGGTGCGCACATGCAGCCGCAAATGTGGGGAAATATTCCGCAGCAATGATGCAAGTCGATACGGTGAAATGATCCATGACTCCATGGGCGAATGAAAAGGTTCCGTGTGACGGCCTTTCTTGGGTGCAAGATAGAATGGCACTGCATCATGATACTGTATAAGATGAGGTTTACCTAAGCCCAGAGCACGAGGCAGACAAGGGAAAGAATGAGCCAACGAACCTCTTGGGTATTTGGATGCAGGTTGTCAACCCACAAAACGCATCGCGTCGGCAATGATGTAGTATTTAGCTACTTCGCCGACTTTGGGTGGAGATGCATTATCAGGGACCAGCATAAACGTTTGGCTGAACACCCGAGGATGGCCCTCGATGTTTTTCTTGAGTGTCGTGGGAGGATTTGCAGCCGGCCCACCACCATGTGTCACATTTCCGGAGACAGTGATTAGGAGAGACGGAGGTTGACTGCCTGTCTCAACAGTAAGCAAAGCACCAAAGTGGTACACGACGTCACCCACCTGGAATTGGGTGACAGTCAAAGGACTGCACCTCGTGCTGCGTTTTTGGGATCTTCGCTATAAGTTCGCGGACGCCTTGTGAGCCTTCATACGGATTCCCATTCCAGCTCACGGCCGAGTTGGGACGATAGAAATTCGGCAAGTCGTCGACGCGCGTTGAGGAGTCGTAGGCAGAATAATACAGACGAGTGAAGTGGTCCGCCGCACGCGTTGCGATTTCGATGCTAAAGGATGCCTAGTTTCAGCCATTTTGATGGAAGTATGCGCAAAGTAATCTTACTCTTCTTTTGTGAGATTGGCCATGGCATATGGAGACTGAAAGGCAAGGTGAGTCGACACCGATACACTCCGGAGGCACGTGGTCACGTGACAACACCCTGCCATATGCCTCCGTCTCTCGTTGCTCTCAGCTCCTCATTAAGGCCTCATTGCTCTCAGCTCCAAATTCACCCCTCGCTGGACATGTCCTTCGACGAAACACACCTCAACATCTTTACTCTTAACTGTTGGTAAGTATACCTTACCCCAAAAGTACTACACAGCTCTGACCGCGATCCAGGGGTCTCAAATATGTTTCAAGGCATAGGTCCGAGCGCATACAGGCCATCACCCAATACCTCGAGAACTCCCACTTTGACATCATAGCTCTCCAAGAGCTCTGGGTCTACGCGGACTACGATATTGTTCGGTCGAGCCTTTCGAGTTCTCTACCTTTTTCAAAATTCTTCCACAGGTACATGACCACATGACCATATCCTTCGGACTACACCTCTTACAGTTTCGGTCGTAGCGGTGCCCTCGGAGCAGGTTTGGCAATATTCTCGAGATTTCCAATAGTGGCTGCGACCATACATCCCTACTCTTTGAACGGTTCTCCTCTTGACGTTCTCGCTGGGGACTGGTTCGTCGGCAAGGCGGCCGCAAGTGTCCTCCTAACGCACCCAACTCTCGGTCAAGTTCAAGTATTTAATACGCATGTGAGGACGCAGAACCCTCATACAGCGCCCGTGTAACTGAAATGACGATAAGCTCTTTGCCAAAGGGGGCGAAGGGGGCCCTGAACATCACCGTGCCCACAGATTGGTGAACGCATGGGAATTTGCCAAACTCGCGAAGCAGGCCGCTGAGCTCGGTCGCTATGTGATAGCTGTAAGGGCCTCTAATCTCCACGACTGGGTATTCTCATGACCGCATTAGGCCGGGGATTTCAATAGCATGCCGACGACACTACCAATGACCGTCATCCGCGACCACTCTTCCTTGTCCGACGCCTGGGAAGTAACACACACCCCACCTTCTCCTTCCCTCGCCGCATCAACTTCCATGCCATCTCCTTCTCAGGCCGTCGAGATGTTTGGTATCACAGCCGACTCACCACTGAACACCTACTCCGCTGGCAAATACCTCGACGTTCACGCACGCGCATTGCACGGAAAGCGCCTCGATTACATCTTTTTCCGCGACCCCGCACCCCCGCTGGCCCTAGCTGCCCCATTGCCCAGACTCGTCGCGGATAGCGCACGTGTCCTCCTCACCGAACCAATTCCAGGGTTACCATTCTCGTACTCAGACCATTTCGGCGTTGCAGCCACGTTGCGGATCGAGTACCCTGAGGACGTTTGCGACTCGACAATGGACGATAACAAACTTCGCACGGCACAAAAACAGACACCACCCACTATCTCTGCACTCTCGGCACCAGCCCCTGTCCAGGTCGCGGCACGCCTTGCGGCGGCCGACGCAAACGCCGTTCTGGGTGCTCTTACAACATGTTATCACTATTCTCGCACACGTGCGAAGCGCCACTTGTTCATCTTGGGACTCTGTGTTGGGACCCTGATCTTTTTGGTAACGACGACTAGTCGGTTCCCACCGGCTGCGACACCATTTGTCGTATTAGGAGGCGCAGCCGCCACTTGGCTAGGCACAACCATGCTATATGTCGGTTTCGTATACGGGCGCTGGGAGGCCAACGCGCTAATGAACGTAATAGAAGAACTCGAACTATACCGGAAGAGCGTAGAGGTCGTCGCGACGACTGGCAAGTTGGACGCCTCGATCAAACCTTAGGTCGTGATAAACTCGGACAGCCTAGGCCTAGATACATTATTAGAACGATACCCGATGACCATTACGCGTTCGCGTTCACGGTCTAAACGATAATATCAGTTACAATTTCCTTCATCTTCTCGAATCCCTCCTGCGATAGAATGTCCAAGTTCCACGCCCCATTCAGAAAGATCTGCAAAAGAACCCGACGAAGGCTCTAGGCATGGTATGGACGCGGGGGTTACGGCAGGTGTTGTCTTATCACCACAGTAGACCCGCACGGTACCGAGAGCACTAAGGCCCCAAAGACGAGGCACGGGACAATCGCACAGAAAAGAGCGGCACGAAAACGCGATTCAGCACTGTGGGCCCAGCGGTCCTTCTTCACCTCGGGGAAACACAGGTTGGTCATATCTGTCGTATACGGCCAAGGCGACCAAATCGACGTATTCGCGGCTGCCGCTGTAGAGCGGGCTCTGGAGCGACGTAGAGGTCTATGCCGCTCCCGAAACCTCGAAATAGTAGCCCAGGACTTTGTCGTACGGTCCTCGGTAGCGATCCTCGAACCCAACGGCACGCGTCTATCGCGGTTGCGATCAAAAATGGTGAGCGCGCTAATAGGCCAAGCATCGTCATTCTGGGTCGGCATAATACACTCTCCTATCTGAGAATAAGTGTGTGGCTGTTTTTGACCCGAAGGAGATAATAGCAGTGGTCGGTAAATAGGGGACAACGGTGGACCGTGGTCGAGATCGGGCCAAACTCAGTTCCAGACGTAGGGAGAAATTCGGACGCGCGAAGTTCGGAACAATAAAACAACCAACTTGCAACGCACGACGCCATTTGGAATGTAGGGAACGTCCGTGCTTCGGGGGAGATAAGGCATGTACGGGTGCGTAAACTATATTATAGGCGAATCAGATGGATTCGAGAGAAGAGTCCCATTAGGAACAGTGCGGACACCATCGGAACGTCTTTGGAGCTTGTTCAACGACTTTCAGTACACAGCAAGTCGACGAATGGTTCATCGTCACAGGTGGAACAGGAAGTCTTATGGTCTGGCTAGATAGGTCACCGAGCATGTCCGAGCTGTCGTATTAATAGGCTAGGTGTTATCGTGAAGGCCGTCACACGTGGTACACCCCTTCCGTCAAGGAACGTCATCCCTTGCTCTGAACGGAACGAGTACGAGTCCTTCAATAATCTCCGTGTGACGAAACCCACAGAAGCCCAGGGGTACCGGACAGACAACGCAAAGAGACGCTTCTCTGGGCTAACGGAGGAAAGGAAGAGTCAAGGAGATTAAAATGAAATACGTTCATAAATTGTCCTTACGGCTCGGATTGGGAATGCAACCTACAGTAGCCCGAGCGAGCACCCGTGACGGGAGGAAGCTTCCAGTTCTACGCTGAAAGGTCCCCGCCCTGTACTCACTTCGAGAAGGCCACGAGGCAGCAGCATAACTTGCAGAGTACACCGATGTTGTCGGCTTTTGCGTTCAAAGACGGCAGCATCTACACCATCGCAGCAATTCCAAGAATCGGTCCAAATGGAGTTTCCGCAAGAGGGACGCAACAAGCCTATAGCATTTACGTTTCCAAAAGAGAAATAGTGCCGCGCGTGGTGCGGTTGGAGCGTGTGGTGTGTTTTTCTCCGAATCTGGTTCCAAGAGCTCGCTACAGCGCGGAAGGTGAACAGCTGCGAGGATTGATTTGGGGAGGGGAGCACGTCAAACGTCATCGTTCTGTCGTTTACAACTGTCAGCTAAGCTTTTTTCTTTACTCTAATCAAAGGTAATTATAGCAATCGGAACCGTGCAAACGAGAAGAACGTTAGTCCAGTCCCCGTCCTCGGTCAGGCATCTTTGGGGGGAGGGGGGAAGATGGAACTGAGGCGGCAGTAAATCGGCCATTTCGTCAAAGTCGTCGCGACTTCCGCCGTCTGGTTCCCCCTCCGCCGTTCCCTTCTGAACCTTCGCCTCGCCCTCGCCCGAAAACCGAACTATCCCCGCCTTTACTAGATCAGATCATTGTTTCCGACTCGACCCGTGATGGGTGCGTGGGGTGGTGGACCAGTTGCGTGTGCGGAGTTTCTAGAACAGGCAGCAAGCGAGACTCGGGGGCGCCACCGGTATGATGCCATCCCGCTGCGGCAGGTGGCGATGGACCGCGGCCTTGGCACGCGCCCGCGCCCCACCGTGACGGCAGTGGGCGAACGCCCAGCGCAATGTTTGGGGAAGGCACGGTTGCGCCTCCATTTTTCGTTTTCGAGTCTTTGGGGAAGCGTCAACTTGACCCCGCGTTAGACGACATGGGGCAAACAGCGCCTCTACAGTAATGGATATTAATAGAAGGTCGTTGGAGCACGCTCGGTCACGCGACGAAAAGCGCGACCGTGAAGCACGAAAGAGGGATAAATGGGATAAAGGAACATAATGGTGATGACGAAACCTCTTTCGGCTGTTCGTACCCTCTCTCACTTCTCATCCACATCCAGGGCAGGCTAGACTCGGATATGTGTCGTGGGGCAGGCAGGCAGGGCGGACAATGAAAAAACCAAAGTGGTCGCACGCAGGCTCGCACTTATCAGCAATACAGTACAAGCATCGGTGGCTTCTGCTAGAATTTGTGGGTCCCAAGCATGCGCGCTACGCCACGGTCGATGCAATTTAGCCTTCCCCTCCTGTTCGGCACAGCTCACGCAATATCGCCAGTCTGTTCGCGCACCAGATCGTCCACGGGTGCAAAGTGGCGCACAATTGCCATTGGCCGATTTGCCTTTGCCCTACCAACCAACTCAACTCAGCAAACTTAGACAACAGATCATCGCCACCTCCTGTCCACGTTCATCATCGTGATGCTCGCTCTTTACCCCAGCAAATTGATCAGGCGTAGTTGGCCGTATTTATCGCTGTTCACTGATCAGACATTTTTGATCAGAACATTTTGACCACCCGACGCAGACGTCATCGTCCTCCTTCTCTGCTTGATTGCCGAATCACGTATGACGCGTTGAAGGCGCGGCGGGGGAAGGATAGCACCCGCACTTGGTACTTGGCGCAGCTTGCAGTGCACCCGAAGGCTGTCAGATCACGATACACTTATGGGCGCATCGCCGTCTTTTCTTTTCTGATGCTGGAAAACGCGTGTGTGCGCGAAGAGCGGCGATTGAGCGCGCATCAAGAGAACAAAGAAAAAGCAAGGAGGAAAAGAATAGACATCGAGTTGCACGCCCGCGGGTGTGTAAGTAATAATGATGATGGTGTGTTTACAGTATGTAAAAGCTCATGGACATATGCGGCGTTAAAGATAACACGATACAGTACAGTACCCCTCGACTCTCAACTCGGCCTACAACAAGAGTACGTATCAACAATGACCTTCGGGACTGTTGCGTCCCCGGTGGTTGATTCACCTTTTTTTCTTTTAGAATTTTTTGAAAAATGAAAGAAGATATCGTTCTCCTGAGCCCTGACTATGAAAAGATAAGAACAAGGACAAAAACGAGGTTCCCCTAGAGGTGTGGAGCTGAGGGCGGGTATGTTACGCGACGGTTGATGATGCCCGTCGACGGACCGGTAGACGCCAAGACAAGACGTAGGCGCCTCGACTCGCTCAAATAGGTCCCCTTTTCCTTGGAGAAAAAAGGTCCATCGCTCGCGGGAACCTGTCGCATCGCTTGTCTTTTTCCTCCAAGCGGATAACAACACAACACAAGAGCACGCGCAGATTCCGTAATTGTCGACGTCATTTCGCGTCGCCTGATGGAATCAACGTCCAGGCCAACATGGACCAGTTGCCAGCTGCCGCATCGACAACTCACAGGCTGTCAACCGCCGCCGCCGCCGCCGCCATCAGGTGCATCAAGGGATAATTTTTTTTATCTAAAATATTTCCTCACAGGCCTCATGGCCTAATGTTATGTCGCGTGACGGAGCAAACGACAGGGACGCCGGGAAATCTATTCCGTCTTCTATACGCAATTCGGGCCCTCTGGTGTCTCATATGATCATGACACATGGGAAAGACGCGATACGCCACATATATTTTTTATTTCCTCGGGAACGTACAGTATATTTGTGTGCGGTGCTTGTATCGTTTGGTTATCAGCACGCGCATGTGATATTAGCAACCGAGCGCCTGAGTCCATAAGGTCGTTGACACTTGCATACAATAGACATACTGTAGGAAACCAGTACAGTACGCGGGCAATCAGAAATGTTGGGGAAGGACTGGACTATAATTGGCAGTCAGGTGCGTTGATTCGGCTGCAAAAAAGAAATACGGACGGTATGGTCGCATGGTCCTGTGACAACCGCCACGTACAGATCGTCTCGCCGCCAACGTCAGTTTTGAATTCAACGACGTCATAATGCTCATCAGGGCGCTTATTCTGGCGGGTCCATGAACACATTGGGGATTCAGATTGCCGTACTGGGCATATTGACGAGGCACATGACATGAACAGCACAGAAACAAACGTCGGATTTGGCTGCTTACCTGAGCTATATTACACATAGCGTAGTTGGCCATATTTTTGATCACTTATCACTTGTCGGAGGCCGGAGTTTGACTCGCCGCATAGCCGGTAGGTCAGCTGAGTTGCTCAATTTTCAAACGACGAGGAAGACCGAAGGGTGGGATGGATCTCAAATCTCTTCCTTGTTGGCGGAGATCGTGGGCTATTTTTCTGCGATATGAAACAGGCGTGTGTGGCATCTTGAAAGGCCGATGTCACCGACCTGCCTAGGGGACACGGCACGCTTGATACCCCCGCTGAATGAAGAGCTCCGAGTTAGTACCTTGCCATTATGGAACGTGCGGGCGCCAGAGCGAAGGACACCGTAACCCCATGATCACCTCACAGGCGACCGCAGACTGCAAGAGCATGGGCCATGCGATGGAGAAACCCGCCGACAATAGGAGCCCAGATCCAACCGTGAGCCAGGCAAGCGTCGACCTAGAGGGTTGGAGAGGGAAGGCTGTGCATCACCACACCCTTGAGCGCATTCTACGATAAGTTCTGAAGTGTAGTAGCCTGCGGAATGAGTGTTGAGAGCAGTCAACGTTACGCGGCTCCTTTGGCGACAAGTCACGACTTTTGACAGCCTCCCCCTGGAGACTTCTAGAACAACGATTAAAGATACTAATCCTAGCTGCATGCTCGCGAGCCCGAAAATGCAACACAGAAAGATATAAACATATAGTGAGAGCCCCCGAGCAAGCAGGCGAAACAAGAGGGAATGCGCGTACTGTAGTCTTGCAATAATCTTGTCGGCAATTTCATAGTTGTCCGGGCCGACGATCAGCGCACTATCCTTTTCTTGTTTTTTTCTCATTCCGCCCGTGCCTAGCCGTTCCCGTGCCTCAACGTAGTGAATTGAGACACCGAACTGAGGCTGTGGCTGAATTCGACGGGTTTATAGTCCCAACGCTGATACTAAAACCCCCCACGTGCGCGTGTTCTACTTCACGGGGACGATCTGGTAACGCACTCCGAAACGTGCGTAAAGGGGCGGTAGGGACACGCACACTCAGCAGTAAATCCCACTTGTTGCAAAACCCACGTTTTCTCGTAAAAAGGGCACGTGGACCATATGCTAATGAAACCGGATTCAAAGGTGAACAAGTACTTCGAATGTAAGACGTGGCAGACCTACGGACGATCGTGCTGGGCTCTGAGTGGAGGTAATCATCCAAAAGCTAAAAAGTAGTACTCATGGGGTGGCACGTGGTCGGACTTGATATCTGAGAAGGAAAGTTAGAATGAAAAAAATTAGCCACCAGTGGAGACAAACCAAAACGACAGTGAAGAACGGTTTGGAACGACCCGAAGGTCTCGAGCGCGCATGTAAAGTATTCTCTCGGGAAAGATAATGAGATAAGTTGGCCCAATCACATAAGCAAACATACACCCGAGTTACAATCTAATTTCGCCTCATCTGCACTTGATCGTTGTCGGCCTCATCTTAGTGCGGAGAATACCAGGAGCATAGAAAAACTGGCACCCAAAGCACTGGTATCAGTCGGTCGATAAGGAATAAAGGCCGGCAGGGTAGCGGACACGCCCGTGATATCTTATCTACGTCGAACGTGTGCCGACATTGGGCGGCTGTGACGTTGAATGATGAGGCGATGGTCCGTTCTCTGCGCACGGTATTAACGTCCGACGTCAATGGCAGGTTCATTGGCGGATAACGTGTGCCGCCTGGTTTGGATAGAGATACACAATGTCTGAAGACAAGTGAAACATTGCATCGCTGGCATTGATGCTCGAAGTTGATGGAACACGCATCGGAGACCGACGATATCCTCGAAGTGATGAGGTGTCGGTTCTAGCTGTGCTAACGGGGTAGGCCGGTTTGAACGAAGGGATCTCTTATCAAAGTTAGCAGGGCACAGACAAAGAAAAGGGAGCCAGCACTGGAAACAGCGCGATGGCGCGGAAGCAAGGACAAAAAAATTGCCAGCAAGCGATGGCCAGATTAAGCAGCGTCAATTTAGTTTTCGGGGGGTAGTGACTGATAAGGTTAAATCGGAAGATCTGAGCGAGGGCTGAAAAGGGTAGAAGAGACACCGCGGCTTCAGACCAAGAGAGGTAATGGTGAAGGCATGCACCGCCAGTGCCACCTCGGGCGGAATATCTCCGAGGGAACATGTTCCGCAGAGTGGACGATCATAACCACAGCGCTGAGAACTGGTGGGGTCCAGAGAAACGTGAGTTTGTGCAGGCACGAGGGAGTGGAGGGAGAACCGGAGGGTGGCCTAAGGCAGTTTACGTGGATGATAAATGAACTGTTGGTAAAAGAAAGGTACGGTAACCGGGACGGTGAGTGGAAAGGCCGATGATTTGATTAGTTTTGAGTTTGTGGTGGATTGCGCGATCGGAATGCACAGGTTGCACGAAAGGCAAGTGGAGGAGATAAAGAAGTTCTTCGATTTGTTTTCCCAGCCAATGAGGGATACAATAGAAACAAGAGACCCCACCCTGGTGAGTCAAGAGCTTCGATTGGTCAAAGCGCTCAAACATCGTGAATATTGGGGGCGTTGGGGATGAAGACCTATACGAGTACGGACGAGATTGAGAGAGGAAGTGATGCAGTGATGGGCGAGAGTGGAAGGAAAAGGCGAAGACCGCTTCGATAGTGTACAGCTTGGCAAGAAAAGTCAACTTCATTTTTGATCTGAAACAGAAATCTAGATCGGCATTAAGCGCTTTGATCGATTCAAGGTATTGGAAATCCTCATAGTGGCGTTACGTACCTTCCGTTTGCGGAAAGAAGGACCGCATCGCAAAGGCGAGTTGCACGACCTGAGCGGAGGAATGGAATGGAATCGGATGCCGGCGCGTACTTGTCTGGACAATGTGGAAGGGGCGGTTCAAGGTGCGTCGAGAAAGGAAAGGCGCGTCGCATTCGGAAGAGAAAAAAAAAGAACAGGAAACGTAATGATCCTGGGAAGGCACAGTGCCTAAATGGATGTGGAGCGGAGGTAAGCAACGGTGAGATATTGGTCGGGAGGGGGCCAGACCAGGCCCGCTTGACTGTCCAGGCGCGGGGGTGAGAGGTGCGCAAGAGTGGGGTGCTAAAAAATTTTGATGAGCGGCATTGACACGAGGGAAAGAATGTAATACGGAGTGCGGGGGTGTTAAGAGTGCGAAGGAGAGGAGGTGGGGGTGGGGTGAGAGAGTGTGGACCGGGTTAAGTAGGAGGATGGTAGGGAACAGGTTGGTGAGGGTGAAGAAAGGGATAGAAGGATGACGTCAGGACACATCAATTGGAGATTGCCGGGAAACGAGTGACCCGGAGACGGACCATGGGGACGAGGGCGTGGACTTGAGACCTTCGAGTGAGATATGATAACTAGGTGCCTCCTCGAACCACCTCACCTTTTCTCTCTCTTACAAATGTCCCTCTTCCACCATCTCTCTCACTGAATGCCCTACGTCGCCTCCCGTTCCCCCGTCACTTTCTCCAACGAGCGTGGCCCCGGTGCCTTTGCACCTCTCAACTCCCTCCCAAAAAGATCCAACCCAAAAAAATCCCTCTTTCACATTCAAAGTGATGACGACCAACAAGAAGACCATTCTCCTCCTCCCTCCCCTCCTCTCCGTGCTTCCCCCAATCCTCCCCCATCTCACGCGCGTGTAGATCCTCCCTCTGTACCTTTTCCCACTACTTCCCCCGCCTCCCCTACCTCAGGCACCCCAGCACCGTCTGCACCCCCACCTATTCAGCGCACGCCTTCGTCTTCCAGCGTAATTCTCTCAAATGGCAGACCTCTCAAGTCATCCCTCAAATCGGCTTCTTCCTCTTCCATCGTTGATGACATGGCATCCCTTACCTCTCGTCATGCCCGTGCGCAGTCCATGCCTTCCACTCCTGCCTATGGCCCGAAAAATGTCCATTTCAAGGAAAAAGAGGACGGTCTAGAATCTGTTCGTCTCTTCCGTCGCACGGGTAAACCGGTCTCCGTTTCAAAACCCACATCGGATACTGAGACGGAGACTGAACCCGAGCCTGTCGGTTTCCCTTTCCCGCACGTATCTCCCAACAATTTTGGCCCTTCCGCTTCTTCATCACTCTCAGAAATAGCCGAATGTTCACCTGTCCCTGCCCCTAATCCATCTCCCTATGCGAACGTGCACTTAGAATCTGTCACCCTTCCTCCAGCTCGGCCCCCAGTTCTCCGTGGTACTATCCTTGTTCGAAATATCGTATTTGAAAAGCACGTGGGTGTGCGATTCACTCTCGATGACTGGACAACCGTGTCAGAGGTGCTCTCATCGTACGCTGGCCCAGTTGCCGCAATGGAGACACTGGCTGGCGCCAGCCACGGCAAGACGGTGGGCGATCTCATTGGTCCTTCAGACACCGTGAGATGGGATCGCTTCAACTTTGCTATCAAGCTCGAGGATTATGAAGCATACCTCTGGCAGCGCACTCTCTTCCTCGTCATACGTTACTCAGCTCCTGGTGTCGGCGAATTTTGGGATAACAATTCCGATCAGAATTATCGAATTTCTTTCCGCTCACATACCGGTCCGGCTCAACCGGAACGCAGACGGGGCATGAGTATCCCTTCAACGGCTCCCTTCCTCATGAGTGCCAGTCCGGCCTCACCCCTCGCATCTCGCATCTCCGCTCATGACCAGCCCCGGCCGACTTTTGTCTCCCCACAGCGACCCCCGACCATCCCGCGTTCTGCTTCTTCTCCAATTCCAGCAGCAAACATCTCGGGTCTTCGCCTCAATCTTCGCCATTATGCAGCTCCCGCCCCTTTTCCTCTAAGCCCGATCCCAGCTAACTTGCCTCTCCCACCACCCCCGTCAGGGCTCGGGCTACAACGTACCGTTCCTGGGGGTCAGTCCACTATTCCAACACCTCCTGAAACACCCACGTTGACCAAGGGGCCTGCTCATGATAAGGAAGAGATCGACGAGGGCTTCGCGACAGGCTCTGAGGAGGACGGCGCTGAGACTCCTCCCGCCATTCGTCCTCACCTTTCTTTGAAGATCTCACCACCTACGCCCGTAACCGTCCGACAGACGGCACCCATAAGCCCCACACCCTCTCCACCACCAAGACACCAAGGCCCATTTTCACCACGCGAGCCGTTTTCTCCAAAATCTGGAGCGGGTCCGGATGATTCGACTTATGCCACTCTGATTCGTGAATGGTGCTTCGCACAAGGTCCAGAATCCTTTGGTGCAGCTGCGACCATTGGGGCACAGAGTGCCGTGCCGTGGGTTGGTGGCCTGAGTTGATGAAGGAAGCCGTCACACGATGGGTGTGTACTTGTTTTCCTCCTCTCATCCTGCAGGGCTAATCAGGCTCTGTCTTATCTCTAGGCGTCACATTGATGACTTGGACAGATGCGTGTCACGGCTGTTTATAACTATCACTATCACGATCGTCTGCTGGTGCATTTTGATAAGGCAAATTCTTCCTCGCATTCTCTTGTTTCCTACACAGTATCCGGCGTTTTGTGTACGATCCTGCAACGCCATGAACTAGCATAGCCCTGGTTTCTTCCCACCCTCATTCCATCTCTCCCAATCTTGCATCAATTTCCCTTTATGCACGCACTTATTTACGCCTCTACGTGGATCGTCTATACACGCGTCAATTGCACTCTTTCCTCTAGTACATCATAGACACCTGACCCCTCCCATCCTCCATCTCTCTTCCTCGCTCTTATTTTGTGTAAATTTCCCCCGCTGATCGCTTCCAAGACGTTCTTTCATTTTTCATTTTCACTCATTTTTGTACCTCAACCGATTCGAAAATGGGTCTCATTGTATCCAATCAGCGGTGTTCATGAAAATGGCAGCGTGGTTCTTCATATACAGTCTTTATCGGTATCGAACATAAAAAATGGAAGACATGATAGTCAAGATGACAGACAGATGACAGATAACGCACAGTACATGCGAGATAATGACAACAGACTTAATCGGGTGTACATCTGTCATCCAGCACACAGCCGCGGAACTCCCGGGACAGTGCCTATCGCTCACACTCGATGATGTCGTGGCGTGTATCCCATATTCGTGTCCATTGGCGGCACCGAGGCCCATCACTTAGGCCTGCCGACCTTGTTCGGATTGGCGGCCTTGAAGAACTGTGGTGCGAACTCGGCGAGCCACTGGGGCTCGATCGCGAGCACGTTGTAGCAGTATTCGCGCGTGGTGCGGACGACCTCGTGATAGACACACCACTCGGGCGGGTGCCTATACAACGCACTTGAAGGGTGGATGTACACCGGCACGTCGTCGGCGAGTGTCTTGAGGCACATCAGCCGCGGATCGCGCACCGCCGCATTCCGGAAAAACCCCGAGCAGATCGCCCGTCGCACGCGGTCGCGGTCCCGTCCTGCGCTGACCACGTCGTGCTTGTACCGGTCCATGATCCCTACGAGCTGCTTGCGCACGTCCCGCGCGTGGCGCATGTGTTCCGCCTGGATGAAGTGGCCCGCGCACCACGCGTCCGAGAACCCGCTCGCTTTCCAACCCTCGTACGTCGCGAGCAGCGTCAGGTGGTCACCCTCCGGTTGGTGGAACTTGGCCTTCTTGGCGTCCGCCTGCGCTTGCTTGTCACTTGGCCGGTAAAAGACGCTCGGGACTGAGAGCATCGCGACGATGGTCAGAATCTCCTCTGAGCACTTGAATTCGACGGACACGATGAGCACCTTTGCCAGCTGTGGCTCCATCGGAAAATCGGCCATCTTGCGGCCAAGGGGTGTCAGAGAGGAGTCGTCGTCCAGTGCGGAGAGCGCACGAAGAGTCTTCACGGCAGCACGCACGATTCGCCGGGGGGGAGGGTCCATGAAGTCGAAGTCCAGGAGGTCGTCGATGCCCATTGCCTTGAGCATCAGGATGGTGTGCGACAAGTTCGTACGCTGGATCTCCGGAGTCGAGTTGGGGGACATCTCGTTGCGATACTTTGATTTGGTGTACAGTCGATAGCATTTTCCAGGGCCCGTCCGTCCCGCACGCCCGGAACGTTGGCGTGCTTGCGCCTGAGAGATCGGCAGCACCACCAGCGAGTCCATACCCAGCCGTGGATCGTACGCATTCTGCTTCGCAAAGCCCGGATCGACCACATAGATGATCCCAGGAATCGTCAGACTTGTTTCTGCGACGTTGGTCGCGATCACGACTTTACGTGTGCCTGGTGGGGTCGGTTCGAAGACGCGTGACTGAACTTCGGAAGGGAGTGCAGAGTAGATTGGAAGAGTGATTAGTCTAGACACTTTGGAACCTAACGCTTCCACGCGCTCGACTAGAAGCTGGCGCGCAGTGTCAATCTCAGCTTGGCCTGTTAGGAAGAGGAGGATATCCCCTGGTGGCTCGCGTCGGTGGACATTGATGACTGTGCTGACGGATGCAAGGACGTAGTCCATGTGTGGCTCTCTGGAGTATAGCACCTCCACCGGATAGGTACGACTGGGGATAGTAAAGATGGGACAATTGAGAAAGTATTCGGAGAACTTTTCCGCGTCGAGTGTGGCCGACGTCACGATGAGCTTCAGGTCAGGTCGTCGCTTGGTGGCGTCTGCGAACTTCGTCTACACGACACGTCAAATTGAATACTGCAATCGACGTACCTTTCAGCAGACCAAACAAAACATCTGTTGAGACCGTCCGTTCGTGCGCCTCATCCACCATGATCACGGAATATTCCTCGAAATCTGGGTCATCGAGGCATTCTCGTAGGAGCATGCCGTCCGTCATGTACTTGATCTTCGTCTCCGGGCCCGTGAAGTCCTCGAAACGGATAGTGTACCCAACCTCCTGGCCGAGGGGGCAGCCGACCTCCTCAGCAACGCGTTTTGCAACGGACATGGCGGCGATGCGACGGGGCTGTGTGCAACCTATTCTGCCGAGGTCTGCGTATCCATCTTCGAGAAGATATTGTGTCAGCTGAGTTGTCTTGCCTGTTCCCGTGTCTCCGACAACGATGAGAACTTGATTCTACCAAACAGTCAGTGATACCACCGAATAGAAGGATATCTGGATGTACATCTCTGATTTCTTGGAGTAGTCGCTCGCGCAGCTCGTATATTGGCAAGGACTTTCGTTGGTCCTGAATACTAGGACTCGCCACATCCCCGGGCGTGGTCGTCATTGTCGAATGTTGGTGTTATCTAGCGGTTATCTGAATAACACCTGTGTACAGACATGCCTTGTCAGGTCCTGGGCAACTATTGTTCGAGGACAATGTACTGACCTCAAATTTAGGGACGAAGCCTGTGTTGCTGTCCACCCGTTTGAGATGAAAGAAGTGGGTGCCATTGTTTTTATTGGGAACTGCACGTGTAAACACGCAGCAAATTACGCAGCAAAGTACGTACAACAAAGACGCACGCGAGGTATAGGTTTCAATGAATTTGTCGAAGGATTTATGGATATTTAAGTGCGCATGGTAAATCGTGGCTTGTGTTATGATACTGTACCATGCACTTAGCCTCCTCCGTACCCATTGTCTATTGGCAGCACGACATCTCTCGTGAGTGACGGCAAGGTCCAATGCAAATATGGCATGCAGCTAGGAAGGCCCCTTACGCCTTGCTGCATTCCTTGGAGCAAAAGATGTAAGAGAGGGTTATCGGGTTGGACCGTGACGGTAGGAGTAAAATTTGTTGCTTTTTGGGAAAATAGACCAAACGTCACGGGCGATGGCGAGCGAAGAGAGGTCCCGGACCATCCGGACCGGTACCGCCGAGCTCTTGGCCGAATCGAGGAAGGGACTTCATCATGAAAATGACTTTAAAGTATTATTGATAGGTCACTGCGCGGCGGAGCGTGAAGAATGGAAGATACAAGGCAGGGTGACAGATAATGCCAATAAAATTAAGCGGGTGCAAATCCAGCACAACAACAATAGACCTTCTGGGCAAATTACCTGTCACTTACACTCCACGTTGTTGACATGTACGTGCTGTGTAGCGGCAATGAAACCAGGAATGGGGGGGATATGGTAGATAGCTGAACAATAGCATACAGCTCGCAATCGCCCGCTCGTCTTAACTGAAAGTCTGGCTCGAACGCGCGCTGCGTTTGGCCATGGACAAGCGTGACTCATCTGGTCCCTCGTACTACAGAGAAGGACCGAGTCAGGAGGGAGCATCAAAGAAGGGAAAAAATCGACATACCTTGTCGTACAGCAGCTCGACCTTTTCCTGACGTCTTCTTTCTGATCTTGCTCGCGTCGGCGACCTTGAAGAACTGCGGGGCGACCTCGACGAGCCACTTGGGCTCGACCGCGAGCACGTTATGACAGTACTCGCGCTTGGTGAGGATGAGCCACTCCGGTGGGCGTTTGAACAGTGCGCTCGACGGATGGATGTACACGGACGTGCCTTCGACGAGCGTCTTGAACCCCTCCCGCGGGACCTTCTTCGCTGCATTCCTGAAGTAACCCGAGCAGATCGCGCGCCGCACGCGGTCACGGTCCTGCCCAGCACTGAGGACGTCATGCTTGTACCGGCGCATAATCCCCAGCAGCTGCTCGCGCACGTCCTGCGCTTCCTGCATGTGCTCCACTTGGATGAAGTGGCTGTCGCACCACGCGTCAGAAAACCCGCTCGCCTTCCACCCGTCGTACGTCGCGAGCAGCGTCAGGTGGTCGCCCTCCGGCTGGTGGAACTTGGCCTTCTTAGCATCCGCTTGCGCTTGCTTGTCCCTTGGCCGGTAGAAGACGCTCGGGACTGAGAGCATCGCAGCGATGGTCAAGACCTCGTCTGAACACTTGAATTCGACGGACGCGACGAGCATCCTCGCCAGTTGTGGCTCTACCGGAAAATCGGCCATCTGGCGGCCAAGGCGTGTCAGCAGTCCCGAGTCGTCCAGTGCGGAGAGCGCGTAAAGAGTCTCCACAGCAGTGAGCATAATTTGTGTTGGTGGTACGTCCATGAAGTCGAAGCTCAGAAGATCGTTGATACCCATGGCCTTGAGCATCAGGATGGTGTGTGTCAAGTTGCTACGCTGAATGTCCGGAATTAAGTCAGGCGACATCTCGTTGCGGTACGCCACTTCCGTGTACAATCGGTAGCACTTTCCAGGACCCGTCCGCCCCGCGCGACCGGAACGCTGACGTGCTTGCGCCTGAGAGATTGGCACCACCACCAACACGTCCATACCCAGCTCTGGGAGGTACATGCTCTGCTTTGAATATCCCAGGTCAACCACATAGTAAATGCCGGGGATCGTCAAACTCGTTTCTGCGACATTAGTCGCAATCACGACTTTGCGGGCACCTGGTGGGGTGGGCTCGAAGACGCGTGACTGAACTTCGGAAGGGAGTGCAGAATACATTGGAAGGGTGATTAGTTCAGGCACTTCGGGGCCCAACTCTTTCATGCGCCCGAATAAAATCTCGCATGCAGTATCGATCTCTTCTTGACCAGTTAGGAAAAGAAGGACGTCGCCTGGTGGCTCGGATAGGTGGATTTGCATGACTGTGATGAGTGATGCATCGAGGTAATCCGTCTCGGGCTCTTTAGTGTACAGCACCTCGACTGGGTAGGTACGACAAGGGATGGTGAAAATGGGACAACCGAAAAAGTACTTGGAGAACTGTTCTGCATCGAGTGTGGCCGATGTCACAATGAGCTTTAGATCTGGCCGTCGCTTGATAGCCCCTGCGAACGTCATCAGCCTCAGTTGGATTGGAATACCGCAATAACATACTCTTTAGCAGACCGAACAAAACAAAACATCTGTTGCGACCGTCCGCTCGTGCGCCTCATCCAGTATGACCACAGAATATTGGCTGACATCTGGGTCAGTAAGGCATTCTCGCAAGAGCATGCCATCCGTCATGTACTTGATCCTCGTCTCCGGGCCCGTGAAGTTTTCGAAACGGACTTTGTAGCCAACCTCCTGGCCGAGGGGGCAGCCGACCTCCGCTGCAACGCGTGTTGCAGCGGACATGACGGCGACGCGACGTGGCTGTGTGCAACCTATTCTACCATTGTCTGCGTAGCCATCTTCGGTTAGATATTGCGTCATCTGAGTTGTCTTCCCAGTCCCTGTGTCGCCGACAACGATGAGAACTTGGTGCTATTCCAGACGGTCAGTAAGCTAGTTGAAGAGTATCGGAGATGAGCATACATCTCGGATGGCTTGAAGCAGTGGTTCGCGCAACTCGTATATTGGCAAGGACTTTCGTTGGTCCTGAATGCTAGGAGTCGTAACCTCCCCGATCGTAGTCGCCATGTCTCTCTAGCGGTTATCTGGATGACAGCTGTGCACTTGGATCATGGACAGCTGTTGTTGGATGACAATATACTGACTTCGGTCTTGGAGATAAAGACTGCGCTAACGATGACATGCGTGAGAGATAGGACTATCCCCTCGCCCTCATTTCGGCTGTCACGAATAGTCATGGATTGCCACGGGTTTTAGCGCCGTTTTGTTGATTCAACTTGGCGGACATAGTTGTAGTCCAAGAACCAGAATGTATAAAAGTACGATAACTTATGTTGAAAATGTTGCATTTGTTAGAGTGGCAGCGCCGGGTGATAGTATTTTTAGAACGTCTGACGCACGCGGGCTGTAGGTACAACACTGGTACAACTCGATTGGTTCGGACCCGCGGGTTCATAACATTTACGTGCGCATACCGAATTGTGGCTTAGGGTGGCTTATGTTATGGTACCATGTCTACAGGCCTACCCCTGGTCTTCTGGCAATACTGTATATTCCTTCGGTGTCGGCAAGGTCTAACGCAAACTTTAAAATGCTGCTAAGAGGAATACCAGCACTGCCTCCTTTGGAGCAGAAGAGGGATATCGTGTCGAACAGTACGGTGGTGCATGGCGGGAGTTAAAAAATTTGTTGTTGCCTAACTTACGTTGGAGCGGCGTCGCGTGGGCAAGACTGATGCCGGTTCCAGTACCCTGCACTATATGCCAGTGGGCACTGGCACTGATGGCCTATCTCAGTCTTTAAGGTGATAAAGACAAATCAAGGGAAAACTTGAACAGCAAGTCGTAGTGTACTCTAAGTAGGGCATGTCAGGATTTGGGCGTACTGTACGATTTTTGGGAAGCCGGACTGAACGCCACCACTACAACCTGTTTTGCGCGATTCGTAGTAGCAGTCCTTGTCTCGCACTTCTGTACTGTATTTATCATATGAATATACTTTTATTTTTGGATTATTTGATCGGCTGAAGGCTACAACGTAGCATGGATGCAGCAAACTGAGTTGGAATGTGAGGCCTTCAAGTTCATGTCCATCTAGGATGCATTCTAGCTGATGCTCAACGCTCCTACAGGACCAAACCTTTCGCATGTCGCAGAGTCGCCAGACGTAAGACGAACAGTCGGAGTGACAAGAATTATCATGAGAGACACGCGTCACATCAGTCCTTTCGCCGGGCAACGCACAAAGGCTGATACAAACGGGCAATTCCAGAAGCATGGCACTATGATGGCGCAGTTGAATTGAAGATACTCTTTCCGCGTAGCCGCATTAAGAGACCACAGCGCATTTCATCAGCAGTGTTCATGAAAATGACTTTAATGTATCCACGATTACGGTGAAACGTGGAGAATGGAAGATACAAGTTGGGGTAACAGATAATGCCAATAAACATAGTGCAGATCCAGCACAACAACAATGAACTGGCAAAGTTCCTGTTACTTACACTCTGTGTTGATGACGTGTATGTGCTCATATGCAATGGCAAGGAGGTCAGGAGACGGTGTGAGATAATAGATATATAACCAATATCCAGCTCGCAATCGCCCACTCGTCCTAACCGAAAGTCTGACTCGAACGCGCGCTGCGTTTGACCTTTGACAAGCGCCACTCGTCTGGTTTCTCGTACTGCAGAGAAGGATCGGGTCAGGAGCGAATATCAAAGGAAGAAAATAAAATTCGACATACCTTGTTGTACAGCGGCTCGATCTTCTCCTGCCGCTTGCGCTTGCTGATCTTGTTCGCGTCGGCGACCTTGAAGAACTGCGGGGCGACCTCAACGAGCCACTTGGGCTCGACGGCGAGCACGTTGTGACAATACTCGCGCGTCGTGAGGATGAGTTCGTGGTAGATGCACCACTCCGGCGGGCGGTTGAACAGTGCGCTCGACGGGTGAATGTACACAGGCGTGCCCTCGACGAGCGTCTTATAACCCTCCTGCGGGTCCTTCTTTGCCGCATGCCTGAAAAAGCCCGAGCAGATCGCCCGCCGCACACGGTTGAAGTCTCGGCCCGCACTGATAATGTCGTGCTTGTACCGGTCCATGATCCCCAGCAATTGCTTGCGCACGTCCTGTGCACGGCGCATGCTCCGCGCCTGGATGAAGTTCTCGTAGCACCACGGGTTCGAAAAGTTGCTCGCCTTCCACCCGTTGTAAACCGCCAGTAGCGTCAGGTGATCACCCTCCGGCTGGTGGAACTTGGCTTTCTTCGAATCTGCCTGCGCTTGCTTCTCTTTTGGCCGGTAAAAGACGCTCTGCACTGAGAGCATCGCAACAATGCTCAGTATTTCCTCTGAGCATCCAAGCTCGACGGATGCGATAAGCATCTTCGCCAGCGGCGGCTCCATCGGAAAGTCGGCCATCTTGCGACCAAGGCGTGTCAGCAGTCCCTCGTCGTCCAGTGCGGAGAGCGCGTATAGAGCCTCCAGAGCAGTAAGCATAGTTGGCGCTGGTGGTGGGTCCATGAAGTCAAAGCTCAGAAGATCATTGATGCCCATGGCCTTGAGCATCAGGATGGTGTGTGCCAGGTTCGTACGCTGGATATCCGGGATCGAGTTGGGCAACATCTCGTTGCGGTACGCCGATTCCGTGTATAATCGGTAGCATTTTCCAGGACCCGTTCGTCCTGCGCGACCAGAACGTTGACGGGCTTGTGCCTGAGAGATCGGCATCACCACCAGCGAGTCCATGCCCAGCCGTGGATCATATGCATTCTGCTTCGAGAAGCCCGGATCGATCACATAGTAAATGCCGGGGATTGTTAGACTCGTTTCTGCAACGTTAGTCGCGATCACAACTTTACGAGCGCCTGGCGGGGTTGGTTCGAAGACGCGTGACTGAACTTCGGAAGGGAGGGCGGAATAGATTGGAAGAATGATTAGTTCAGGCACTTTGGGACCCAAGGCTTTCATGCGCTCGAATAAAATCTCGCATGCAGTATCGATCTCTTCTTGACCAGTTAGGAAAAGAAGGACATCGCCTGGTGGCTCGGATAGGTGGATTTGCATGACTGTGATGAGTGATGCATCGAGGTAATCCGTCTCGGGCTCTTTGGTGTACAGCACCTCGACTGGGTAAGTACGACCGGGGATGGTGAAGATGGGGCAGCCGAAGAAGTACTTGGAGAACTTTTCTGCATCGAGTGTGGCCGATGTCACAATGAGCTTTAGATCTGGCCGTCGCTTGATAGCCTCTGCAAACCTTGTGAGCCTTACTTGTCAAATTCGAAAACCACGATGACGTACTTTTCAGCAGACCAAACAAAACGTCCGTTGCGATTGTCCGCTCGTGCGCCTCGTCCAGCATGACCACAGAATATTGACTGACATCTGGGTCGATAAGACATTCTCGTTGGAGCATACCATCCGTCATATACTTGATCCTCGTCTCAGGGCTCGTACAATCCTCGAAACGGATTGTGTAGCCAACCTCCTGGCCGAGACGACAGCCGACCTCCTCTGCGACACGTTTTGCGACGGACATGGCAGCGACACGACGGGGTTGTGTGCAACCTATTCTACTACTGTCTGCAAAGCCATCTTCGGCAAGATATTGCGTCATCTGAGTTGTCTTCCCAGACCCTGTGTCGCCGACAACGATGAGAACTTGGTGCTATTCCAGACGGTCAGTAAGCTAGTTAAATAATATTGGAGGTGGGCATACATCTCGGATTGCTTGAAGCAGTGGTCCGCGTAACTTGTATATTGGCAAGGACTTTCGTTGGTCCTGGATGCTAAGATTTGTGATTTCGCCAAATGTTGTCGCCTTGTTAAATGTTGATGTTCTCCAACCACTGTCCGACTCTGAAGACATTTGCCCACGAAGATGGCTTCTCAGATCCTGGGCAAATACTTTGTCTGAATCCTTCGACATCGGATCCTGCCAAGGCGCGCCAAAGTCGCGCGCTTCCGAATCCGCTTTATCGTTTGCTTCCTGTTGCCTCAACTCGCGTCGCTCCTTGGAAAATGCCGCTCCGGCCAAAGCAGCGCGGTTGAGCGATCCATCGGGCGCTTTCACGATCTTGACAGGACTAAGGTCAAGTGTTCGTTTGGTCTGACCGCGGAGGAACGCCGGCTCTTCCTCCCGAACCTCAACATCCAACTCCTCCTCGACCTCTGCTCGAGCCACCGGGTTGGTGAAGTCCTCGTCAAGGTCAGGATACTCCGATGCGTCCATAGCACCAGACGAGATGAGTTGCTTGATCTCCCAACGCTCTGGTGATGTGAGCCGCTTCGCAGACCGTACTGGACCACTATCCTTTACGCCGAGAGGGAGTGCATTGGTTCCGGTCGAAGCACGAGTCGCTCGTTGTCGCTCTTCTTCGATGAGCTCAGCTTCCGACTTGATTCGAAGGTGAGGGGTGAGGTCACGCCCTGTGGTCTGGTCAGCGTCTTTCATTGACAGACCAATGCGGTTTCCAGCCACGCTCAATACTTTAACCTTGACTGGTTGGCCTCTGCTGAGGAGGTCTGCGGCAGAGTTGGCTCGGGCACCGACCTGAATGTTGGAGATATGCACCAAGCCTAGAAAAGAAATTGAGGGATGAAAAAGTGACACGATCAATGAGACACACCTTCTACCCTTCCTGCAATGCCCTCTAATTGAACGAACGCTCCAAACTCCTTGAGTCCTTGCACCCGTCCATCATAGATCTTGTACAGCACAGGTCGCTCATCTAATTGCCCTCTACCCCGGCCATTGGATCCTTTGCCATAGCCCCGACCTCGTGGTGGGCTGAGGCTGCGCCGTCGAGGAGGAGACAAGGACATCCGCCGACGTTTGGGGGGTGGTGAAGCGTCTTGGCGAGGATTTGGCCGAGAACGCTTCGACGAGGACTCAAACTGAGCCATCATATCATCAACCTCTTTCATTAACACGTCCTTCGGGACGGTGGGTTGCCACTCCTGATCGGCCAAAGCGAGGCCAGGGAACATGCGCTTCTGCTTGTCCTTCTCGTCCAATGCGTCATTGCCGTTGGACTTGGCCTTCCCATTTGCCTTGGCCGAACTCTTCTTTTTATGTTTCGGATGAAGTGTCAAGACGAGGCGATCAATGTTCTCAACGAAGGACTCTGGAAAGTCTGCGCCCATTTCCTTGAGATTCGCCTTGAAATCTGCGAGTGTTTTGGATTTGCCATGTAAATCAATGACAAACTCGGCAAGAGTTTTATCATTGTGCCCGGTGTGGTTGTCTATTTCCTGGGTAATTTTTGCGACGAGGGAGAGGAATTCGAGATTATAGAGGTCATCTTGAGCCATGGCAGTAGGTAACGAGAGCCAACTGGTTTTGCTGACTAATACGTTCTGTCCTCTTCATGGGCGGCGAGTCATGATCATGTGAGCTGTGCCACCTGCCACGCTCATTTACCGCATGTGCACGAGTCAAAAGAATCTACCATTTTATCCTTTACATTGCGCCTGGGTGTCAATACCCACACATTGAATGCCTCCAAGAAAGGGAATTGTCAAGTCAGGTAATGCCGGGAATTCCTCCAGGTCTTCAAAGGAAACGGTAGCTACCTCCAAGGCTGATGGAAGCCCTCCACCCTTGTTCCCTCCTGGATCGAAATATCCTCTGAATTTGTTGCAAGAAAGGTGCGTCTATCCCTAACCATATATGAAGAATTTTGAAAAGGATACCGTAACATATGCTCAGGTGCACCAAAAATGGTTGGGAGAGACCTGTTGTCCACACTGTTCGGTCGCTTTTCTTGAGTGTCTTGTTAGAATCGTATTAACATGTGTTTCAGCCAAAGAGAGATGAGGGCTGGGCTTTTGTTGTCACTTTAGCGAGGGCCGTTCGAACTAAGAACGGCCAGGAGCGTGAATCGGTGCGAATGGAACCCCATCCTCCATATGTCTGTAAATCTGCCTCGGAAGCCCGACAATGGGGTGCCACGTATGCTCTTTATCGCGTTCGTTGACTTTTAACTTATCTTTTTTCGCTGGACCCGTCAAACCGATTGCGTCTTTCTACCAGTTCTGCAACGGCCTCCAACTCAACCGTGTTCTCCCTCCTGGGCCTCGTGACTACTGGGCTGAGCTGGCAGCGGAACATAAGGAGGCGCCTTCGCATCAGAGCTGGGAGTATGACGCCGATCCCTTTGCTGCGCGAAAGTCCGTGGCCGAGCGCCAGGAGAAAGCAGCCAAAAAGCAAGAGGCCCAACAATCTACCAATGCTCCTGCTCCTAAAGCACGACCGAATCTATTCGATGACTCTCC
>Ga0307512_10000521_pt1 | contig 56748 bp, 55 predicted proteins | sample 14_EM_MG_FD_200267 | JGI IMG/M metagenome (GOLD analysis project Ga0307512, IMG submission 200267) | Populus trichocarpa ectomycorrhiza microbial communities from riparian zone in the Pacific Northwest, United States - 14_EM | ecosystem: Host-associated > Plants > Roots > Unclassified | place...
TGAAGATGGGTAGCTATATAGATACATAGATACATAGATGAGAATACAAACTGAATACATGACTGTGATTCGAGGTGCTCCCAGACATGTCGCCGGCGCTCCCATGTTTGTTGCAGGCGCTTCCAGGTGCTCCCAGGCTTGTCGTCGGCGCTCCCAGGCTTGTCGCCGGCGCTCCCAGTCACTCTGAAGGCCGGCAGGAATGCCCTCCTAGGGTCTGACACTCCTGAAATTGACGCTTCTAAGTTTACACTCCACATCCTCTCAGACACTCCTGGAGGCTTCCAGTGACTAAAATGCATTTTGCTGATGCTATGCAACGCAACCCGTCACCTGGGTGATAGGTAGCGTGTAATTCTTCGTCAGAGGGTATGAGGTTCTGTCAGAGCCGTCATAGCCGTCTGGAACACCTGGGTGTTTCTGACGGAGACTAGAGTTGTTGCTGATAGTTGGAGTGCGTTTGCTCCTGTTGACACCACCAGTCGGATATGTCCGGCAACCAAACTGTACTGCTAATCTCCATTTGGTCGGAGTGGTAATCATTGAGAATTGGATCAATATGCCCCCAGTTCTTTGGGGCTCCAGGCAGCGAATTCAAATAGAGCCTGGCGGCGGTCAATAAGCGTGCTGCGCGCTCGCTTTGTCCTGGTTTAGTCTCAGCCACATTGTTGGGCGTTAAGAATTCTTCATCATCGCTGCACAACTCATATTTATCAAAGGATGATTGACAGGATCCTAAAACCGTTTCGGAGGGGATAGGATTGCTCCTTGGTAGGTTTTCGTGTTGATTGACCAGCACACGTCGATGTTCGGCACAGTATTCATTCTGCACATACTGCACGAAGGCCTCTTGGTATTGGGTAGTATAGGATGTCTCGTCCTCAGGAATAATATCCATTCGTTTGTCCCACTTCCTAAAGGATCGCAACTTCTGGAAAGGATCGAGGATATGTGCAGAAATCAGAATCATGCCTGTTGATGGAGTCACTTCAGTGCGATATTTTGACAGCTTCTGTCCAGGTGACCTCATGGCGAATAATAAGTCTTCCTTCCATGGAGTGTTCTTTCTTAGCCAAAGCTCGCATCACGCCGTCCATGTGATCGAATATATCATTGTACACTGTGATGACATGATGCAATGTGACTGCATGCCACTTCGACATCCATGAGGTCCAATTTTTGAATGGCCTCAACACTTCCATGACTTACTTCACAACGGTCCAGTCATCTTGAGTGGTGGAGAGTGGCCGGTAATTGATGGATTTCGGGTTATTCAGCCACCCGTGCCTGAATGCATCTGATCGGAAGGCGCGCTTGAGCAACTTCAGTGTCGAGTTCGAATGTGTCTTCACATCCATTATTGGAAGTCCCGCTATGCGGACTTTGGTTTGTTGAAACTCAATTTACTTGTTTCGATGAGCAGGTGTCAGCATGATCAATACGGCAAGCATTCTGTACTATATGAAGGTCGGTTTCAGCACTTTCAAAATATCTTGAAATACGTACTTTCTCAATTATCTTTGCTAAACCTGGTCTCATTGCTGACACCTTATTGATTGTAGTGTTGCTCTCTTTTCGAAGCCTTTGACTCTTTCCAATGTCTATGCTTTCATTCTCTTCGAATTGCTGATTACGCTCAAGGGCTTCCCAAGACTTGGTGCGGCCTTTGACACCGAGACGGCTTATGAATGCACCTGAATCCAGCTGTATGACATGCGCCATGTGACGTATATGATTCCTCAATGCAGGCCACTCGATTCCCGAGGCCTCAAGTGTTGATTGCAGCTCGCGTGTCATCGAGTAATTTGAGGCGGCATTATCTGTCGTAATTCCAAGCAAACGGCCGTCCGTAAGCTCAACATGATCAAGAATGCCCTTCAAATGTATGGCTAGTCTTCCTCCAGTATGTTGGCCCTTGACCTATCATCCTTAACTAGCATTCCAAACATGAAAAGAACAGGCGATCAACCTCATTCAACGCGAGTTGAACTTCACACAATGCCCAATTTCGATCGATATAGTAAGCAATGACTGACGTTACGGCTAGTCTGGTCGTTGATGTCCATTCCGCCAGTGCTAAACTAACAATATTTCGTGACGCCAATTGCTTCTTAATTGCATCCACGCTGAGTGCATATTCCCTCCAGCAAATGTCACTGAGGGTTGTAGCAGATGGTAGCACTAAGTCATCTTGTAACGCCTAATATGACCGTCGTAGCTCTACAATTGATATTGCGTTTCCTGGAATATGAGCTGAAACAAATCCTAACATGAGCTAGCGATTCCGTGTATCTTGGTGAAATTCGGAAGTTTCAAAGTCCTTTGCTGCCAGTTTGGAACATTTTGGCTGTCATTTCAGGCAACACGGATCAACAGGGATGTCAAATATGATCTTCCTCTGTGTAGTTACTATTGTGATTCCTCGACTTCCTTGTCTTCTCAGAATGGCCAAAGCTGTTTCATCGACCATTGAACTAGTCAATTCAGTGACCTCCGACTCTGTTAATTTGTTCAACCTTGCGATATGAGCATTTGCTGGCAAGTGTTTCCCCATTGAGGTAGTCCCCTATTCTGATGGATGGCGAAGAACATCGTGACAAATGATACATACGATGCGAGGGCTGCTGGTTTTCTCAATTCCGCAGTGTAGATAAAATCCCACGAAGGGGAATGTCTGGAATTATTCCAAGTCATAGTCGGCTTCGAGTCTACCTTCATTGAAGCCCACCAAGTATCGAACGTGATTTGTGAACTAAGGTCACCCAAATCTCGAATAAAGACACTTCAATTTATGGAAGAGATCATAACCTTGAGCAATGAGGTGTTCAAAGATTTCGAATCCGACATGGTGGTAGGAATCAGATAGCTGGGTAATCCGACTTGGAAGACTGCCGTAAGTAACGATACAGAAAAGCAGACTGCGGGTTCCTCAATAATAACTCTACTGCTACAAGTGAAAATCTCGGATCTGTATGACATTGCATGCATATTTGTGAAGTTGTATACAAGGTTAGATTGCAAAGACTGACCGCGTAAAACTCGATTTAGGAACAGCACAATGCACTTCATTGCTGTGTAGCGTTCTGGGTCTCCACAAAAACTGTTGACACTCTGTGGGCGCTCAATTGTAGGAGGCCGACGCAATATTGTCAGTAGGATTTTTGCCAATAAAGCCTGCTGATGGGTTCATTGTGGGTTATCTACGTTCCATTGCCGTTAGATTATCCATGATGCAAGATCAAAAATCGTTGACGCTCCGTTGACGCCCATTTCGGGACATGGTAACAATCTTGTTGTAAGCATTTTTGCCTAGAAAGGCAGCCGATTGTTCGATTATTGATTAAAGTAGTCTCATAGCCCGTTAATATTCTAGATGCAAGGCCTAAAATCATTGATGCTCCATTGACGCTCATTTGTAGGGCATAGTGACCAGATCATCAAGAGCATGTTTGCCTAGAAAGGCGGCCGATAGTTCGATTATCAATCAAAGCAGTCTCACAGCTCCTTGATATTCCAAGATACTAGGGCTAAAATCGTTGACACTCCGGTGTGGCTCGTTTTCAGGGCATAGCGATGATGTTGTCGAAATCATTTTTGCCTAGAAAGGCGGCCAATAGTTCGATTACGGCTCAATGTCGCCATATCTCCCTTGCATTTTCCAAGATGCAAGGCCTGAAGTTGTTGACACTCAGTTGACGTTGATTTTTAGGACATACTAGCGACATTGTCGAAACGATTTTTGAATAGACAGGCGGGCCATAGTTTGATTTTGAAAGAACGTTGCAGCGATACCATCTGGAATTTCCATGATGCAATGCCAAAAATTGTTGATGCTCTGTTGACGCTCACCTTAGAGACATACCAACAGTCATTTGGTGCCCAACAATTGTACATGAAATCCATACAGTCATTTTTGGCAGCCAGTATACCATTTCTATGTATTATCATTCGAATCTGAAATCTCCGAGTCATCTCAGTTCCTGAGCCACCAATATTCACGTCAGTTGCATGATCAATGATGTAGGTCCATCGCGATTCAGCGCTTTCGGCTGGCAATTCACCACATAAAAATCCATGCAGTGATTTTAAATATTTATAGCACAACGTCCTCACCATTCCGTATCCAGCTCATTCTCTTCGATTTCCATGATGGACCATTAGCAATGTTTTGATTTTTCGACCATATGCAGGAGGTCTGAGCGAAGAGTTATGTGCTTGGCTGCATGGATTAATGCAGACCGACAGCTGTCTTTCATCTCGGTTTCAGACATTCTATGACCACTCCTGCTATCGGTCGTATGACATCACTGACTTAAACTTTGTCAGTTAATTTCATCTTCAATTTAGGTTGTGTTTTATCATTTAACCGTGACAGGCAACACCATATACAGTTCATTGTTCGTCAATGTACCTGATGTGGTGTCTAGAACATCTGCATGGCCCGTACGACCCTTGCACACACACTGATGAATAATCTGGTCTCACAATTTGGTCACTGAAATGCAGGAAAAGTTGACACGTAACAAAGTAGGTACAAATTGGTTTTATTCGAGATATGTCATCAAAAATACCCATTTGGATATCTATCCTTTGGGTGACGTGGGAGCCGTCACCCTGTCTTTGTCCGAATCGAATTTCTATACTGTAATTTGCTAGTCATGCAATACCCTGGGGTAAATGCTCACAGGTTGACCTGGTGTCGCAATCTCTCTCAGAGACGAATGGGGCCCTGCATCTGGCATGAGAGATACTATGTGATTGTCTGCCTGAGGTTTCTCCGAACCCAGCCTCATTTGACTACTTCCCTGTCGAGACATCACATGCGGCATTTGGGGTTGTCTGGGGACAATATCAGGAACCTGCATAAGCTCTCCAAATGTTGTCGGTGATGGTGTGGCTGCTGTCGTGTCTGTTTAGGGCTTTACAACTGCCAGAACCTTCAGTTAAGTCATCCTGTACTTCATAGCTGTCTCACAGAAGTAGTCGGCTGTATCCCCCCATCCCGGTTCCATCAGTCCGTCAAGCCTCATCAGCATCTCCCGACAGCTCTCCATGCAGTGCTTTACCGTTTTGGAGATTGTGCCCATCACCCAGCCACGTTCATCATCTTCGCTCAGCTTGCCAAGCTCTGTAACCTCTTGATCATCATCCTTGTCTTCCTCATCATCCTCATCTTCGGAAGGTGCAAGATCGCTCCGACTGTCTCGGATAGCATTCAACATCTCTCCAAAATGTTGTTTCAGGCTTTGTGGTTGTCGATCGTGCCTTTTCAACATTCCTCATATGTTCCTGCTCTTGCATAATCGCTGTCTCTGCATCTTGAACTCACTTTCTTGCCACTGCTGTCTCTCTATCCACATAATCCTCGATCCATTTAGCTCTGTCTTCGTTGCTTGAAAAGTGCGTTTCCCGTCCGTTCTCTGCCCAAAGCTTCGTTTCAGATTGTAAGCTGCGCAATGCTCCCAACACTCGGACCTTTTCTGCCTCCAAGCCACTCTTGCCTTTATTCGCTTGATGATGTCGTCGTGTCGATTTCTTCGTCGATTTGCCATATTTGCGCGCCGGAAGCGGCGAAAGTTTCTTTATCGGAGGATTGACCATTGTATCTTGTGTTGACCTTGTTGTTGGGCGAGATGTTGGATGTTGGCAGATATGGACCACATGGAGGCAAGCTGCGTCTTTTATGTCAAGGGTGGCAGGTTACATCAATTAGCACAAAGCAAAATCAGTGTTTTGACCTTTCCTTTATTGGGAATAGTCATGCTAACCATACATTAAGACTTGATTGTTAGCGTGTGATTCATGTCAGATCACAGCGATGTCCTGAGACAAACATCACCGGACGTCCTTTCCGTCGAAGAATGTCCCTTGTATGTACATCAAAAATGAGATATCAGCTGTTGTTCATCACGTTCTATCCCTGCAAACCGACAAACAACATCGGACCGACTTACTGCAAATCGCGGGACCGTTGGAATGCCCTGCAGCTATATGCAGTTCAGATATACGCAGTCAGATTCAGCTTGATTTGAAGGTCCAAGTTGCCTGTCACTCGTTTCATTTTGTATTGTAGCTAACTGTATAATCTTCAGGACTTCCCACTTCTTTTCGTGATCATCTTCTTCACCATTCCACAACCGCATGTCATGGCTCCAGAAATACTTCAACCAGGTGCGATTGAAGCCAAATTGAGCCGAACGACAGGCACCTCAAACAATGCGCCACCCGGTAAAACACAGCAGCAATGCAGACACCAGTTAGTTCACGGCGACGCTGCAATTGTAGCCACTGAAAGTATGACCCAGGACGCACATTTGAAAATAGTACGTCAAACCGGAACCAGCATGAATGAGAAGCAGCATGCAATCAGATGCGAGTCGATCCATCTCGATGTAGACGACGGTCAACTAACAGTATAATGCACAGCTGGGGTACGTAGAGATCTACATGACCAATTCATCGCTGCCCGTAATGGGAAACCTCCATGGTCGACGAAGGCATTTGTCGACACAGACAGTGAAATTGAACATCACGATGTTGTCAGTTCTGGGATTCTTGCACACGCATTGGGTGATAAATGTCCCTGGGAATAGACGAAACAGGGTATAAAGACCTCAGAGGAGGCTACCGAGTCATATATGGTTGAGGTAACAGCTGATTCTCACTCTAGAAGCAGCAACTAATTTCTTGTAGGTTTTCAAGATGTCAGCTACTATGGCAAGACAAGGAGGTCGGGTACAGCTTGAACAGTCCGACATGCATCTTGCCTTGAATATGGCCAACATGGCTAACGAAGTGTTTTCGCGCGCCACAATTGAGGATATACAAAAACGTATCAAGACACCATGTGCCAAAGTCTGAGAAGAGAAGAAGCGGGGTGTTGTGTTTCCCGGGCATAACAAGGTGAAGGCTGCGATAGAGAGACACCCGGCAATGGTTCGGGAAAATTCAACAGTCAGCTGTCTTCCTTGCCAAAATGGCACAGCAAAGAATCCACAGACTCGGTGGAGGCGCAAAGGCACAAGTGCACCTCCAGCGCGACTGGCACCACCGAGGCCCGGAACGCCACCTGCGCCATCTGATGACAGTGAGAGAACTCAACGCTTCGAAACAGAAGGCGCGCGACCCAGATATTTGTATATACATAATCCGCTTCCCAGCGCTAAATTTTTCAATCTTGATCCATATGCCAAGGATCGCCCGCGCGATAAACATATTATTCCAGATTTCCTCACTGATCAACGTCCATCCACAGATTAGTACATTATCAGCTGCGTGGTAATGCAGCTGACAGCCATTTTGTAGATGACAGCAGCCTTTTGAGTGAACATGACAGCGAAGACGAGAGTTGACTGAAGGGAACGGGATTTTCAAGTATTATCATGATATACAATTAGCGGACACTTTAATATATATATCAAAGGGTATATTTATATGCATCATTACAGAACAATGTAGTTAGAAAGGAAAATGTACATGAACAGCACAGAACGGCTGCCACAAGACCATTATTGTTATATTATGCCAAACTGAATGGTTCCATATTGCGGTTACGCCTCTGGCAAAATGAGCATCAATGGAGCGTCAACGATTCTAGATCCTGTAAGTCGGGCAATAAAAGCGTGATATGGTAGTGAATACACATAATGGAAGTGTTGCCATCCTTAATAGGCAAAAGAGAAAGCAACACGCTCCCTGCCCCATCTTGAAAATGAGCGTCAACCGAGTGTCAACGATTTTAGGTCTTGTTAGTCGGGTAATTATGAAATAGTTTTGTAGTGGTTAAACTTAACAACAGCATTGACAACCTTTAGACGCAAAAAAAAAAGCAAGATGCTTGCTCCCCCATCTTGAAAATGAGCGTCAATGGAGTGTCAACGATTTTTGTTCTTGTTAGTCTGGTAATTAAGAAGTAATTTTGCAGTGGTTATACATAACAACAGTATTGACAACCTGTATACGCAAAGAAGAAAGAGAGACGCTCCGTGTCCCATCTTGAAAATGAGCGTCTATGATGCGTCAACGAGTTCTGGTGCTGTAAGTTGTGTAATAAACACCCAACTTGGTAGTGATTATACATAATGGAAGTGTTGCCATCTTTTATAGGCAAAACAAAAAGCAACACAATCCCTGCCCGATCTTGAGCATGAGCGTCAACAAAGTGTCAACGAATTTAGGCCTTGTTCGTCTGGTTATTATGAAGTAATTTTGTAGTTGTTATACATGACAACAGTACTGACAACCTTTAGACACAAAAAAAAAAGCGAAACGCTCCCTGCCCCATCTTGAAGATGAGGGTCAACGGAGTGTCAACGATTTTTGGCCATGTAAGTCCGGTAAGAAAAACGCTATTTGGCAGCAAGTTCACATAATGGAAGTGTTGCCACCCTTTATAGGCAAAAAAAAAAGCAACACGCTCCCTGCCCCATATTGAAAATGACCGTCAACAAAGCGTCAACGATTTTAGGTCTTGTTAGTCTGGTAATTAAGAACTAATTGTGTAGTGCTTATACATAACAACAGTATTGACAACCTTTATATGCGAAAAAGAAAGCAAGATGCTCCATGTCCCATCTTGAAAATCAGTGTCAAGGGAGCGTTAACAATTTCTGGTCCAGTAAGTCGGGTAATAAAAACGCGATTTGGTAGTCATTTCACATAATGGAAGTGTTGCCATCCTTTATAGGCAAAAAAAAAAGCGACACGCTCCCCGCGCCATCATGGAAATGTGTGGCAACTGAGTGTGGACGATCTTGGGCCTTTGATCATGGTTTATCGAAGCGCGCTGTGGCTGTTTAAGTCCATATACTCAGTTTTGGCCATTTTTGTAGTCTAAAACGCTCGTGAACACATAGTTGCACCTTTGTGAATGAAACAAGTTGTTACTGTTCAGGAGGCTATCGCGGGAATATCATTTGCATATTTGCTCATGAAGGCTGGTAATCACTCGGTTATGGATACGTGCGATCAAGCGCCACTTGGATTACCTAAGATGCAAGACCATGCATTGTTGACGCTCCATTGACGCTCATTTTCAGGATGGGGCAGGGAGCGTCTCTCTATCTGTTTGTTATATAAAGGTTGTCAATACATCAGAAAATGACAATGCAGTACCATACTCAATATTTTGCAATCAACAGTAGGATGTCTGAATGCGGCCATAAAAAGACAAACCCGAAACGCAGAACCGGAGATTGGACCCAACGGCTCTAGCCAAACGCTGCGAAACCCGTGGGTTGATCGGTATGGGGCCAGGTTTGGAGCTGCAAGAAGCTGCGGGTCGGGTTTTTGGACGGTTCTGGAACCGAACCGATCCGTTTTTCCAGTCCAAACCCTGACTGCTGGCGGGTTACCGGGACCCGTTGCTAACACTAGTAGAGCAGACAGATACTATAGATTCCATTGTTCTCAGAACTTAGGATGCTGGTTGTATGATCCAGTTGCTTTTCTGTATACTTTTCATCCGGTATTTTCCACTCCAACTTTTTCCTGATAAGTTATTCTCTTTGTTGGATCAGGGGTATACACCAGATCAGAGTTCTGTGGGTCAATGATTTCTTCTTTGGGGGAATCTACATTAGCAGCAACTTAATCAAACTGGAAGCCATATAAAAATCTCCATGGCATGCTTGTCAACCACACAGGAACACAGAAATGATTTCTGACACTCCCTGACCCCCCTGAAACTAACCGAAATGCTACATGATTGGGCAAGAGAACTCTAAGGCACTCCTGAAAGCATGTACTGTTATGGATGTGTATTCAGAATGTTAGGAAATGTGACTTATGAGACAGTCCAATTTTGGAGCACCTGAGACCTCTGCACAGGCCAGTGTGAGCTGCTGACACCTTCTGCATTGAGCTGCAGAAGCACCTGAAACTGGTATTCTCACAGCAGTATTTCTCAGGACAATACCAATTGATCTATCATATTGGTCTTTGTTTACACATTTGCTTCACAATCACACAATTTGCAACATCATATCATGGCATAGATTAAATATCTAAGTCATTATATATATATATACCTACGGCCAATCTGGAAATAGACAGTAATCAAAGACAATCAGAGGAGCCGCTGGACATGGTAATTGAGTGAACCTGGTATTACTCTTGGAGATGCTAGTCGGGCAAGTTAGGGGATCGACTAAGTATTCATGACGGTATTGACTTGCAAGTCATCATTGTCCGAATTTGAAGGCTGTTGTCAAGGGAACTTTGAGATGCACTTGGAGGCCAACATCAAGTGAACTCAAAGATATACTTGAAAGTCTAGAACTTGTGTATTTGGAAATGGATTTGAAGGCTGACAATGAGTGAACAGAGAGATGCACACTGGGGCCATGACCGTGTAAACATTGAGATTTACTTCGGGGCCATGATAGAGGGTATTGGAGATGTACGTGGAGGATGAGATAGAGTGAACTGATAGATGCATTTGCAGGCTATAATTGAGCGAATTTTGAGACGCACCTGGAGGCAGTGATTGTGTGAACACCAAGATGCACTTATAGGCTGTGAGTAAGTGAGCTTAGAGATAGACTCTGAGGCCGGAATACAGCAAGTTTGGAGATCCACTTGGAGGCTATGATCGATCGAAATTGGAGGTCAACTTGTAGGGAGTGGATCTGGTTGTCGTAGATAGGAAGGGAGGTGGGACAGGAACTACTGGTTTATTCATTCGCTAGCTTGTAATCATTGGAATGTAGAAACTGGAGTACAGCAAGGTCCCCCAAGAGATAGAATGAGAGACTGTATGTGAGCGGAAGTGAGTCGATCCTGGGGTGTAGCTGTACTTGGCGTGTGCTGCACTTGGTGTTTGCAGTTCTTCGAGTATGCCGTAAAGTGTGTATGCTGTACTCATTGTAAACGTATGATAATACCATAGAGAGAGAGTGAGGGATGACACAACTGAATGTTTGCAGGAGATAGTAAAGTTTAAGCTGAGAAGTGGGGGGATCCAAGGAGAGTGGCACATCAGCATCGAAAATTGAGACGTATGAGACTTTAATGCGTTGGGCAGTGAACCATTTATGATAAGGCACATATGACTTGTGATCCAGTACATATGAATGCTGGCACAAGGTATTCCAAATCCATTTCGCCATATTATACCCCTGATGTCCCACATACCCTCTGATTATCCATATTGCATCCAAATTCATTCTACATCACTCTATCTTATCTACAAATGTATAATCATCACTGAACACAAAGTCATGTCATCCCTCGCTAAATTACCATGGAATGATCATAAGTTAACACTCAGTATGGCATATACCAAATACTCCACACACCCATGAATAGCACTGTCCATTTATTCTCATGATTACAAGTTGACTACTGGATGGATATAGCTTCAGCTTGCAGTGTACCCCACTGCATGATTGACTGCCACCAGTTAGCTCCCATCGAGAGCTCCAAGAGAATGTCAATGCATTGCATTCCCACAGTTGCGAGTTAACTCAGTGATGAATAAAGTCTCAGCACTCATCGTACCTCCTAGACGACTCCCTCCAACATGACCTCCTCCATGCCCTCCGTAAGTTTTGTCTGTTGTTTCCCTTCAAGTTTATCTGCAAACTCACTAGATCAGGCCCTGCAAGTGAATTACTGAATTCACTCCATCTCGCCAGCCATGTCAATCTCCACACTCACTCAATCGCAGACTCCAAGTGCCTTTCTTTGTTCACTCACTTGCCATGTACTGGTGCATCTCTGATTGCTCAAGTACCACCTGCAGCCAGTCATAAAATACAGTCAGTAAGTAGATAGCTGTACAGATATCTAAATACATTGATGAGAATACACACTGAATAATACATCAGTTTAAAAAGTTGTATAAGGTTAAGTTGTGACTAAGTTGTCCAGGTACACGTGCAGCATTTGCAATGAATATCCGATTTTTCCCTGACTGCTCCACAACAATTCTTGGTGCTCTGAGGCTTGTTGCTGGCATGCACAAGTACGCTGCTAGTTGTCACCAGGTGTCCAAACACCTCGCATAATTGTTGCCTACATTTATGTATGCACCTGAAGGCAACTCCATTGATATAGTGAAAACTGGGATTTGACCACTCTGGGATTCTGGTCCGAGAACTCCCAAATACTCCCAGAGGCTTCCAGTGACAAAACCTAATATTGCTGATCTACAGAGGGTGGTATAACAGGTACATTGTGTACCACTAGATTAAAAGTTGAATAGCTTATCAATGGCTATTCAACTGAACCTGCCAATGTGAAATGATCAAGGTGCAGGTCGATTGCAGCTGTTATATGGTAAAATCCAGTTGGGAAATTCTCATTCATTTGACTTTGGAGTGATAAAATGGTGATGGTGAACCTCAAACCGGATATTATCAAGTAATATCTTTCTTCTGTTGAAGCATTTAACATGTTTCTGGGAGGTATTGACCATCTTCCAACGATTGTAAGTGTGCATATTTGGAACAGTTGCTATGATTGCTTCATCGGGAGATCATTTCTGGCTGGATTGAAGCATCATGGATATTTGCTTAAAAGCAAGTGGAGTCGAGTTACTATGGCAATATGACAGACACATCGCACCCCATCAAATGAAAAAGACGAGTTAATTACCAATCTTGTTTTGATCAGCTTTGTTTATAAACCACAATATGTGTATCATATTCCTTGCCATACTCATGCACATCATCTGCTGACACTTGTTTGCAGGGAAGCGATGGTTTCATTTGTCATTAACTGTATTCAAGTTTTATTTACTTCATCAGGTACTGCTGTGATCACCATGATCAGCCTACATCATTGCAGCAAAGTAAGTTATACCTATGCTGAAGCCTCCAAGCAGCTAATGATAAACGTAGATTGTCTCAATATAATGAATAAGTGAGTTTCCAAGCTAGCTGTATGCCCATTCAATAATTATTGAAAACTAATTGGGTTGTAGGATATTTTCCACAGTCACAATATTTGAATGGTAGGTGTATCCTGACAAGCAGGACATAGTTTCTAAATGAGCTCAACAGTACACAATCACTGTTACTACTCGACTCACCGGCCTCCTATTGAATGACGTTGCAATGTTACAGAAACATATTTTAGGTGAAATATTCCTAGTCATCCTAATCATGAAACTTGATATTGTTCTTGTTGGGTTTCTGGAGATATCATATCATAACACTTGTATAACCTTTATGGTCATAAACCTCATGAAGGTGAGGATCAACCCATGATTGTTGCCTACCACTTTCCCCATAAAACAGAGAAAGGTAGGTCATGCAATGAAGGTCTCTTTTTGTCAGTAGGGTTTCATGGATCAAAGATACAGTGAAACACCCCAGGGTGTGACAACAGAATGGGATATTAGAGAGCATTATTCCTTCGAAAGTAAGTTGCCACAGTTAATATAATACTCGGTACTCCTGATTTGTTATAAATCACATATCACTGTGACATTTTTTCACCAGTTTCTGTTGTTCACAGGAGCATGGCCAATAACAGATCTGCACCTAATGCAGTGAATATGGCTCTGCAAGGTGGCCAATTTGGCTGGCAACATCACCCAGACAACAATTCCCAATCATTAGATATTATTTCTCGCATTGCCTCTGGGAAAGGCAGTCTATCTGGGAAACACACGAATCAATTTCATCTGGCACCTGGGTACAGTTACGCTCTTTCACAGCACCCATTTCCAGGTGCTCTTCGGTTCAACCACCATGTTCCTGACTATATACCGCAGTGTTTGCACCTAAGCGCCAGGGCAAGGGAAGGATGTCAATGTTATAAGCTACCATGGCAACGATATGAAATCCCCCAACGTGGTTGAGGTAGACCACAACTGTTCCACTCTCCTGAGGCCAAAGGAAAATGGCCATTATTTCCTGATGCCTGTCAAGTAGCTCCTGCACTGCCTGAACACAATTCAGTTATACAGCTGACATCTCCCAGCTTGACTCCTCCAGGACATCCTTCCAGTGCACCTGGGAGACCTCCCCAATGCCTCTCAATGAATAAGTTACAGCCCACAGCAGAACTGCCCAAGTCAGTACTGCAAGCATTGCAGACTTCCCCCCATTAGTGGAACATTCCTACTATGAATATGATGTCAATGAGTTGAGCAACATTTTGCCGGACTTGTGTGGTGCAGAAGCCAAAGCCGCAATCAGCCTGAAGCAAACTGAATGCTCTTGGCAGTAATTTGCCAAATGGATCGAGCAGCCCAACTGTGCATTTAACAAGAGTATGAAAGTATCAGTGGCTGGGTGTCTGGAGAAAATCTGTTGGGGCATTATCCAAGGGCAGAAGTCTTTGAACAAGATGTGAGATGGACCACTGCAATGGCGTCAGCGGTAGCAGCGTATTACACAATATTTGACAACTGGCTGCTCTTTGTGAATTGTGTTATTGCAGAATGAATTTTGAGACAGTGTATCAAGATGTGTTGGATACTATGTTTACATAACGTCTGTGATGCAATGAAGAGAGGATGGCATTGCAACAAGAGACTGGTGACTGATTTGGTAGATTGACCATAGCAAACATCAAGCAATAACCTCCCACATATGCCAAATACATCTTTGATGCGTTTGAATGGCTGGGTGCCAACGATGACCTTAAATTCCCCAACCAACTCCACACCTGGTACACAGATGTGGGGCACTGTGAGGAGCTCATTGATGTCTTTCAAACAGATGGAGGATTGCAAGAACCACACTGTCAATTAGTGACATTCAAGTACACCTTGGAGCAGGAAGAATTGGACACAGATGATATGGGAGTATTTAAATACAGGCAACTGATAGATGCCTCCAGATATGGCCAGATTTCATCCAACTGTTGCCTTTGAAATGCTTTCAAGTTGAAACTGGGACAAAAGTTGAAAGCATTTTTGGCAGAAATGTGGGTAGCTACAGAAAAGGAGGATGCGGAACACATAATTAGACTAGCTAAGAGAATCCCTGCTAGTCTTGTGCAGGATAGATATGTCTAACTGCTAATCATTGTGGATTGATATTGGAAGGTTCTAAGGAGGATGAATGATATGAAGGGTGAGGAGGATGGTGGGGAAGAATTGGATAGTAGTATGAACATAAGTTCTTTTTGAAAGAATTGAATTGATTATATTCCACAGATATAGATTGGTTCCAATGCTTCCCTGTGAAATTCATAACATTGTACTCAGGTTTAGGTGCACCGTCGTATTTGCCCAGCAGCCCAATATATTTGGAAGCAACTGAAAGAGATAATTGAAGATAAAAACAAAAAAGACAGAAGGGCAAGGGAGGTTCAGGAGCAAGTGCACTGCAAGGATGTTTTGAATCCTGATACTAGCAGTGTTGTATTGAACACTTTGCTACCATCAATGAATAATGAAATTGAACATGGGTGTTTTGATTAACAGGTGAGGATAATGAATGCCTGTTCCATACACCAATCTAAAAATCCCTGTGTTCCTGGCAACATGTATTCCATTCCAGCCCTACCTGGCACCAAGGTTCTGGTGCAGGAGAATTGGGCAGTATGGATTATTGTGAGCAGATGGGTTTGGGATTCAGATATGCAAGGAGCACTGGCGGCAGAGAAGATGAGTCTTTGCAAGATGTTTACCTTGGTAGCAGTGGCAATGAGGTGTAAAGTACTTACTGCAATCATTGTTGAGTGGTTGCTGGCGACAATTTTGTCCAAGAATACCCTTTGCGAATAGGTGAATATGGTACAGAATGACGCTCCTGGCAATATCAATAAATAATGAGAGTGGTATCTATGGTGGAGATTAATTTCAGTTCACCACTGTCTTTTAGCAATCCAGACAACTCCATTTGTATTACACCCAGCACTGTCTTCAGCCCTTCAACCAATCCTTGTGGTCACAAAGCCTGGAGTCACCTGGACATTCAATTCTGGCATCGACAGGATGTTATCCAATATTGATTTCAATCTTGTGAACACATTAGATGAAGAAAATATGAATCTCACCCATCACAATCTGAACACCAGTATTGATGAGCCAGTTCACAACTAAAGTATTCACTTTGTTTCATATGATATCTTAATATCCAGAGCGAAACAATCAACCAATGGACAAATCTCAGACAGTTCCTGGAGGTTGCGGATGTTTGATGAGTCTCATTGGAACAAGATGAAAGTCAGTGTGTGCAGGTATATTGGGATGAATGGTCGAAAAGCATTTAAGCTGACAGTCACAGCAATTCTGGGACTCCATTCACTCTTTGATTGGTGTTACCTGATGATATGGTATTTGTCAGGTGCGCCTCACAATGCTGAAAATGATACATTCATGGAATTGCATGGTACAGAGGAATTGCACTCAGCAGTGAACAGTATGATACATGCCATCCCGACTGAAGACAATGAATCTGAACAGGATGCAGCACACCACCAAATTGAAATTGTGAAGCCTCTGACAATAAGAAAGTCATCAGAATGAAATGTAGCCAATGGGAATCCATTGGTTCAAATGGTGTAAGAAAATGCGCACCTCACCGATCTTGAGAGGACTGAGGAAGAGCAAGCAAAACTGCGGATGTTTGGGGGACAGATACAAATTGTATGGTGCTTTAGGATTATGCAGGGTTCATAGATGGTGTCTACAATGTTCATCAATAATTTTGAGAGAATCTCAGGATTGCAATGATTTCTCACGATAATGGTCGTTCAAATGGCATTTCAATCATTGCATCGATTCCACAGTTTTTTGATGGCTGAGAGAGATATATCTGGCAATGCTGATCAACCAACCAGCATAGCTTTCTGAAACTGGCCAATATGAAGCATCAAGTGAGCTGCTACTTTCTGAACTGGAAAGATCTGAAAGTGCGCTCCTTCGTACATCTCCTCCACAACAGGTGGAACATGTTAGTCTTCACCTTGGCCAGGTCCAATATATGACATGGTAGCTAATGAATGATTTTGCAAAGTATTTAGATATATTCTAGATGGATGTGGAAATTGGCAAAATGAACGACCAGAATTGCAGCTTAGATTCTTGAATTCATCCAATTCTTCTGGGTTAAAAACAACAGCCAAAGGGCGCAGGACTGGCCATAATCCTACAGCAGCTAACTATGCAGTCACAACCCAGAAAGTGTGGGTATTAAATTGGCAGCACAGGGCATTTGTATGGGTTGTGTGGCTGTGGCAAAGCAGAGTACCACATAAATATCTATTGAACAAAGGTTCCAGTGGCAATGATAATAGAGTGAGTGATCTTTCCCAGTAGTCAGTAGTGGCCCATATGAGAGTCCTGCATGGTATATCAAGTTCACATACTATTATGTCAGCAATGATATACCCTATCTTGGAGTCTTGTAAGGAATATCCAACAAGGCTAACAGAGAATGGTGACAGGTTGCAGTTAGATAACGATCATGAACAAGAGTCTTAGATCATCCTGATGTTGACAACAAGATACGCCTCTTTAAATATTCAACCAACACAATCTTGTCAATTGACACAAATAGTTAAACTGCATCATCTGTCAGGTACACCTGTAGTTAAATACATTATTTCTCCGTCAGTTTAAAGTGAATCAAGTGTTGGAATTGTTGGTGATTCTGAATATATTATTCAGTCACAAGGAATTTCATTGGCATTGTTGGTTATTGAGTGATGAATTTAACAGAAAGTCAATTAATCTAGACATGCATTATAAAGCGAATTATTGATATTGTAGACATGCCAGTCAAGTTGGGGAGAGTCATTGGAAATATTATTCGCAGGCACTGATTGACTGATTCATCCTGAGCTGGGTATTATTTTACATGGTGTAAGATTTGTAAAAATACACCGAACTGGAGATTACAATTGGGGGTTCCAGGTTCTTCCCATAGAAAGATAAGTGCTGACAGCGGAATTAGGATATTCAACATTGCAAATGTGTTCAAAATATTCATTAAAGGAACATTTGAGATGTATCAGGATCATGATGCGAAGTAAACAATTTGCGATCTAAGACACTGAATGTGTGGCCCTTGCAGGTGCACCGGTGAATCCAGCATATGCCTTGAGTCTTGTTAAGACAGATAATGTACTGTATATTCTCCCATAACAATGGGAATGAAAGTAGTTTAGGTGATATTGAGTACCAGTAACAGAATATGAGACACTGTCCATATATTTATAGTTAATCTGCAGCTTTTACTGGCCTATAATTGAAGTTCAGGTACACCTTATAGATCCACAACCCAGAGAGTCAGATGATGAGACATCACATGGGTTTTCAGAGTTAAGCCTGTAGCCAATTCTGCCAGGTATTTCCTCGGTTATAAATGAAGTGCCACCATACCTCAGATCTGCGATCCAGTCAAGTTGGAGGAGTTTTAATTTGGATAAAGCCAACATTAAATGGTCATGAGTTGTTATTGATATATTATTTCCACCCAGCCAGGCCTCAGTGTGTATAACTAGCTACTGAGGTGCATGTACTCAGATATATAATGTGCTTTGAATTTTGTGTTCGCTTAATTTCCAGTAAATTTACTATGACTTTGGACGCATTTGACTGAGTGGAAGTAGCACACACAAAATGCCATCTATCAATGATTCCATATGTCTGAACACAGGTAGCATGTCCCGCAAGGCCCTGCTAATATATGATTCTTTGCTTGATCAATATCTAATGGCTGGCACAGATATGTCTCCAACTGTCCATTTGATGTCAACTTCACCCTTGGTGGATGGTAGCCACTGCACACTAAACCATAAATGCGCATCCCTGGCCAATGAGTCATCTCACTTAACTCGATATTGCTGATGTAGTATGTTTGGAGCTATGCTTTGCAATCCTCATATGGCTTCAGTAAGTTCAGACTCCATCAAAAGAGCTGCAGCTTCAGAGGGGGAAGTTTAAAGACATATTCTGCTCAGCAACTGTGCAGATGGCAGGCAACTCCTGCTCACTCCATGTGCCGGACTTACTCAAAGTGACCAAAGTCCTCAATGCTTTGAACACTGACATAACTAGTAGATTCTGACTAAAAGATAGATTGGGCAACCAAACTGTAAATCTTAACATAGATTATGTGATGAGATTTCGATTAAGTGAGTTTGAAGAGAGACAATCCTGAAAGCCTGACTCTGCTTAGCGACAAAAGTTGGTGATTGGTAACTTCCTGTACACTACATAGCTTGAATGGCTTAACAATATGATAATTTCTAAACTGATTTATCAGATTGCTGCCAACTTTCCACAACCCAAGATTGCATGAACTTCAATTGCTATAAACACTGGAGTTGAGAAGAGACAGCACCGAAGAGTTCAGTTAAACATCGAAGCAGAGAGCGCCGACGTTCCCAGCCATTGCATTGAATCTTCGACTACAATTCCAGCCTCAGTGTACCCCAATTCGCCAGAACTCATGGAGTCATTCCTCTGCCTGCTGTGTGATGACATTTCACAATACACTATACCATCATCAACTGCTTAAAACCCACATATTGATGTTAAGTCAACTATGTAGTAGTGAGACTGATAATGAATGTGTGTATAAATGATGTGTGATTTACTAGATATTAGATGCAAAATCTAATTTCAAGTGAGTATTTATGACCCATTTGCTAGTAATCTTGGCAATGATGAGAGTGTGAATCAATAAAATTACCCCTGAATTATCCATCATATCTTACCATTGTTTCCCTTTGCTTGTATCCCTTCTTTGGTTTACAAAATTCTCTCTTTCCACCATTAACCACAGTATTGTTGTGAAGGATTTCTGCGGACAAGACCCAGAAAGACACATGATAGTGAAGTTTTGCTCATCACATTGCCTTATCAAATGCTAACACAGCTACAGCATCCAAATACTACAAAATACTACGAAAATAATGTACTTCTTCTAATGGATATACCATATACAGAGATTTATATTACTTTCTAATCAATAACATACTCAGTTTGAATTAATATAACTCAAGTTTCACAAACAATATCCCAAATCTATTGAGTGCTACAGATTTTCAATGCTGCAAAAAATCTATGCCATTCAGTCACCTCACTTGTGTGATCGTATATGCATCAGCAAAATGTAAAATGGTTTGGAAGTCACAACTGAACAACTCAGCAACTCTGAACAGCCACACTGATCCTTACAGATGCTCCCAGATGCTCCCAGATAGGCTGAGTGCAAAGAGATGAGCTCTCAGGTGCTCCGAGACGACTTCACCGGTGCTCCTCAATGTTCTGAAAGCTGTGGAACAGAGTACAAGAATATTGTGAAGAATGTATGGTTGTCTTCGAAATGCGACAAAATCAAACTGTTAGAATGTGCAAATTTCGGAACTATTGGGAGTATTGGCCACGTCTCTAAGACTATTCCAATGCATCTCGAACTTGGAGCCGTACTCTCCATGAGTGATTATTAACATGTTTATATCAAATAGTATAATTCAATTAACCAACTATCTTCCTCCTGCACACCTTGATTCAGGCATTGTAACTTACTATACAGTCCAGTAGGTGTCTAAATCCACATGATTATTTACAAGCCATACGCTATCGATCCTATCGGTTGCAGCATTCTCCCGCACCAAATGTGCCAGTCCAACAATTGCTCCGACAGGAACAATGTGCATCTTATCAGTCTGCTTGACAACCAGGATGAACCCTTCAACACAATCAGCCCAACCATGCAGATCTTTGTACTTTGTTGGAATCACCACTGCATATTCTTGAACTTGAGGACGTAATATCCATTGTTGGGTCTTCTTGCACCTTGTAGAAAAGGTCGATATTGCTTTTGCGGTGGGTAGGGGCTCCAGAAATTGGAGGATCTGATTCGGCGGAGTCCAAGTAAAGTACAATACAGGAAAAAGAGGAACTTGGCCTTGGAAGGTGTTATCGAGGTCACTTTCCGCATATTGGATGCAGATGTTATGTGATTCAAGCATGATCCCTTGGTTGGCATTGGTATATTCTACCTTGCAATCAAGTCCCAGATGCTCAACAGATGTAGGGCAGTGAAATGGTTGACGGTAGAACGACATCCATGAGGAGGTTTGATAAATATACTGTCAAGGAGTACATTCTGATCGTATCCAAGCACCAGTCCACTAGCTTCGTGTCCCCAGACCTCTTCAATTTGTGCACGGAATAGCTGTCGAAAGTTGGGATTTCCAAAATCTTCTGATGCACTTCTGAGTGAGGTTAATTTGACACATCTGCACACTCCGCTGACATGAGTTGCTCTCAAATGATGTACCTGTGGTGACACTGGGCGGAAAAATGTCTTGTTCTAACAATGCTGGAGGTGTAAAAGATGGGCTCTGCAAGTAGTTCGCCGTGACTCGGCAGCAGATAGTAGGTTGTAAACTTTTGCCAAGTCAATATCGTACCAGCCTTGCAAGGCAAGATATGAGAGTGTCTCTTCCATATAGCTAAGTGTGGTAGACCGGTCATTGTGCTTGAGCATGTGTCGAATGCAATTGACTTTGTTGATAGATCGATATGCCTCCTTGGCATTACCGCTATGTAGCTGTTCAGAAATATCAGTGGTGAAATTGTTGTCAGAACCCATTCGCCGAATTAACTGTGATATATGGCTCACTTGATGCATCGTTGGATTTCCGAAATTGATTACACGCTATTGAATGGTTGTCCAGAGCTCCTGAACGCCGAATGCTTGCCACCAAGCTTCGAATTTGATCATGCGGATGGATAATTCCTTATTGAACCGCATTTGTTGATTCGATGTGATATGATTGATGTCTCTCTCCAGCTGGCTCACCATGCAGTCCGTATCAGCGATATTCCAGGTGGTGGCTTCAGTCTCAACATCGGACAGATGGACCTGAGATTCCACACGCTTCTCAGCAGCCATGTTTAACGCCCCACAAACATCTTCTTCGGCAGCAGTCTTCATTTGAGCAAGTTCTTTTGCGAATGTGCTTCTGGGACCGGTTGACTTAGTCCCGACTTCTTGTAATAGTTGTCGCTCATGATGTTGGAATATTGTATCGAAATGCTTGCATTTGACAGGTGTCATCTGATGGATTTCGCGCCCCAATTGCTCCAGTGCCCGCTAGCAATCAGCCTCTGACCATTAGGTTGTCACTTGTCGGGCTCTTTTCAGGCGGACCTGAAATTGCCTTGGTTTTGATGTTGTAACCTTTTCAGCCCCATACACCTGAACTTCCATTGCAGCACGGATTTTATGAATCTTTTGTTCTCATAACTGATGGGATTTCGTTGCCAACTGTTCATTCCCTTTGGCCTTCACAGGCTTCGACATTTTGTGATCTCGAAAGCCATCCTTTGTCTTGCAAAATCGCTTCAGTGCATTGTCCGTGCTGTGGGGGATAATTCAGAGTGATGTAGTTGGCTGACAATTAGAGAGAATTCACATAATGCCCGCACTGCTCCCATTACCAGTTCATCAGAGGCTGTTTCCACCGCAGTTTTCCTGTCATCCTTGGAGCCGTCAAGATTTGGAGCCCAATTCACTGCGAGTGTTCTCATCATGCCCTGGATCCCTTTGCCCTGCCAGGAGCTGCTTTTCATCGAATCAAATGGTTTAGAGAAGCGCTGCAGGCACGGATATCGTGGTACCAATGCTAATCGATTGTCAAATTGATTCTTGACATTTCTAGCTCTCAGGTATTTGAGCAGGCAGCGCAATAAGTCATTGACTAAACCCAGGTATAGCTGATGCAATTCATCAGGCTGTCAAAGCTGATAGAAATTGCAGAAAGGGAATTGCCAGAACTGGATGCAGATTGGATGAACACGAAGAGTCTGCAGAACTACAATATTAGTTTCGTCAAGACGCTCTGAGTAAACATGCTGATTACTTGAGTGATCGAGTGCTTGACAAGTTGAATGCCCCATTGGCGCTCCTCTAGGAATTTCACACATCAGGCATGAGCCAAATGAGACTTGAGGAATCATGACTTGTTCTGGATAATCCTCGACCCAGGCCGCCAAAAGAGGATAACATCATCTCTTGAATCCATCAGCACAATGCCATTTGAAGCTGGGACAAGTTATGTCAAGATTCCGGAGTGGAGACAGCACTGTTCCAAACGCGGAATGCCATGCCTCGTTCATCTTTTAGGCAACTTTCGAGGGACATGGAATCAGCCCAAAGGGAATCGAGGTGCCCTTTTCAGGTGTCCGGCGGATATCTTTTCGAATATTTCCAAATGTGAGATACAGCGGCCAGGCATGCTGATCGCCTGAAAAATTGGTGAAGTGAGTGTTGTTGGATGCACAAATGACTGGCAGAATCGTAGCTCCAGCAGGATGCTGATTGATCCACGTTTTCGTTTGTTGGCTAAATGATCGAGCCTGATAAAAGTTGTGTGCTGACTGAAACGGATGCCACGGATTCCATTGTTCTGACTACTTTTGATGCTTGTTGTACAATCCAGTTGCTTTGCCATATACTTTCCCCCTTGCATTTTCCACTCCAACTACCTGTCTATGAGCCCTCGTCTTTGTTGGATCAGGGGTACATGGCAGATCAGGCGTCTGGGGGTCTATTGTTTCTTTGTCCGGAGTATCTTCAGGTGGTGGCGCACCAGTTACATTGTCTATGGGTAGATTATTAGTTGACTAGCTCAAGGATGGCAATTCAGGTGCACCGACAGAAGTCGAACCATGATGGCTCCGGTCAATCCCATCCTGCAAGTTGTGAAATCCAGTCAGGTAATATGTATTCGTTCATCGATATTAGGTGATATTGTTGATAGTGAGCCTCGAGGCAGTTCTTGTCACATAATTTCTTGTTGCAGATACAGCACTTAACAATGTTTCTGGCGAGTGTTGACCATATTGAAGAAATGGTCAGTGAACACGTATTCAAATGCACCTCGACGACGCTTCTTCAGGGGGTGATTCAGGACCTCAGGGATATTGGGTTAGCGTATGACATTCACAGCCGCATTGCACCCCACCAAATGCGGGGGAGGGGTAAAAGATAATCACCCTATGATCAGTTGTCTTCATGAACCAGGATATATGTATCATATCCCGCAAAATAATGATGCACATCATCTGCTGAACATCGTTAGTAGAGAAGAGATGGTTCCTTTTGTCATCACTGCATTCACCACCATGGGCCTTATACTACGTCATTGCAGCATTGTGAGATATCTGTGCGCACACACCTCCGAGCAGCTGATAATGAAGGTAGATCGTCTTTATACAAGGAATGGGTGAGTTTCCTACCTAGCAGAATGCCCACCCAATGATCATCATAAACTGATAGGCTGGTAGGATCGTTGCTTCAGTAACGATCCTTGACCGGAGCGTGGATCCTGAACAGGAAAATATGTTGAAAGAAGGTCCTCAATAGGAAGCATCACTGTTGCTGCTCGACTCACAGGCCTTCTACTCAATGAGGTTGCAAGGTCGTACATGCACAACTTTTGTGTAATATCCCTAGTTGTGCTAATCTTCATACTCGATACAGTTCTTGTCAGGTTCTGCAGATATCATATCATATCCCTTCTACGACCGTTGAAGACATGGAAGCACATGAAGATGAGCATTTATCCAATACCGTAATATATTAATTCGAGCATATAACAAAGAAAGGTGGGATGAGTGTGATTAAAGTTTCTTTTTCTCAAGCCCGGGTTGGTTTCATGGATCAAAGGTGTAGTGAAACACCACAGTTCGTCACAACAGAATGGAAAATAAGAAGCCTTTCATTCCGCCAAAAGTCACATCTACCTACACTATACTCAAACATACTCCAATATATTCTACATCACATCGTGCATCTATAGTAGTTTACCACCACCTGTGTTCACAGAATATGTCGACAAAGGGATCTCCACCGAAGACAGCGACTATGGCTCCAATGGGTGGCCTTGTTCACTCACAACAGCGCCATGACGACAATTCAGGATCCTTGGATAATGGTTCATGACCTGCCACTGGCGAAGACAGTCAATCTGGAGAACACGCTAATCAATATCGACCGCCATATGGGTATGGTCACCCTCCTTCACAGCAGCCAATTCCAGGCGCTCCGCAGTTTCATCACCATTCTCCATTTGATATGACACAACACAGTTTGCAACCAACCACCAGCATAAGCCAAAGACATCCAACTTATGGGCCACAGTGGCAAGAATATGGCCTCCACCAAGGCGGTTATGGCGAGTCTCAAATGTTTCCCCAGCAGCAGTTCCTAGGACAAGGGCCGTCATCTCCAGGTGCACCAAGTGTGCCTCCAGGACCGCCAGGAAACAATCCAGTCAATTGGCCGACATCTTCCTGCTCTACTCCTCCACCTGGACATCTTTTCGGCGCACCTGGGAGACCTCCCATTAGCCTCCGAACGAAACCATTCCTGCCGCCTGCGGAACTACGGAAATCACATGTCCCGAGGATTCCGGACTTGCCCCTGATGCCGGAGATTTACGATGACGAATATGATGCAGATGATGAGGGCGACGATTTGCTGGACTTGGGCGGTGGAGAGGGTAAACCCCCAGACAGCCTGAAGCAAACTGAATTCTCCTTGAAGCAATTTGCCAAAAGGATGGGGCAGGCCAACTATAGTGCATTCAACAAGTGGAAGAAAGTATGGGTGGTTGGGTTTCTCGAGAAAAAGCATCGGTCCATCATCCAGGGGCAAAACCATTTGAACCAGTTGTGAGATGGACCCCTGCACTGGGAGACAGTGGTTGCAGATCTTTTGGAGACATTCGAGACCTGGTTGCCTGTGGATAATCTCGATAATGCGGAATGGATTCGTCGGCAGTGGCTGGAGATGTTTTTGAAGAACTGTGCAAGCGACATTCGGGAGGCGAGGAAAAAGGAAAAGTGAGGCAACAAGTGACTGGTGACAGATTTGGGACAGCGCGCGACCAAAAAGGTGTGAAGTAATCTCCCAGAGTTGCCAAATACAAAGTCCATGGTTGTGATTTGCCGGGTGTCGAATGGCAACAATATCATTCTATCCCCAAAGCACCTCCAAGCTGCGTATACTGATGTGAGGCACTGGGAGGAGCTGATTGATTTCATCAACAAACGTGGACGCCCAAAAAAGCAATTCATTCTATCATCGAGATACAATTGCAGCTTGGAGCAGGACGAAATGGACAATGAGTATATGGGAGTATATACAAACGGGCAACTGATAATGGAGCCCATATATGGCCAGATTTCGTACAACTGTTGCCTTTCAAATGCTTTCAAGTTGAAACTTGGACAAAATCCCAAAAATAATTTGATCGAAATGATGCGAGCTACTGGGCAGAATATTGCTGAGCACGTAAATAGACCGGTGAAGGTAATCCCTACTAGCCATGTTACGGCTAGATGTGCACAACTGCTAATCATTATACATAGACTTTGGTAAGTTCTGAAGAGGGTGGAGGAGAGCCGGATGGTGGGCAAGAGAATGATACTTGTATTAATGTAACTTCTGATTGAAAGAATAGAATTGATTGTATTGCATCGATATATATTCGTTCCAATGGTTACCTGTCTGTGAGACAATTAATATCATGATGGGTTTCAGGAGCGCTGGAATAGAATCCCATCTGCCCAGCTTACATCCGAGCAACTGAAAGTGATGATTGAGGACGAAAAGACCAGGGAGAAAGGTGGAAGAGAGGTTCCGGAGCAAGTTGAGGATGGTGAGGAGGTTCTCGATCCAGCAAATACCAGCTCAGTATTGAATGCAGTTCTCAGTCCAATATACAACGAATGTGAACACGAGTGCCTTGATGAGGCAGTCAGGATGCTGAATGCTCATCCTATTCGTCAATCAACAGATGACCGTGTTCCACACCAAAAGTATTCAATTCCAGGCCTGGCCGGAACTCAGTTTCTGGCGCACCAGGTTTGGGCCATCTGGTTCATTATGAGGAGGTGGGTTTGGGATGCTGATATGCCAGGAGCACTGGTGGTGGATATGATGGGTCATGGAAAGACTTTCACCTCCGTTGCAGCGGCAATGCTTTGGAAATTCGTGACTGAGAAAGTTGTAATGTGGTTGCCACTGTCCATTTTATGGGGGAATACCCTTCAAGAGTGGGTGATTTTGGCACACAACGCCTTTCCCAGCATTGTCGGTTAAGAACGGGAGTGGTATCCACTCCAGAGATTGAATTGTGTGACCCGACGCATGTTGGAGATACAGACAATACCACCTCACAGGTATCCAGCACTTGTATCAGCCCTTGAACCAATCTTGGTGGTTTCAATGCTCGGAGTGGAAGAGACCATCAAGACTGTCATCGACGAGATGACACATCGAACCTAATTCAAACTGGTCAACTTGTTCCACTCCGAAAATGCGAATCTCACCAATGAGAATCTCAATACTGGTATTGATGAGTTGGGAAACCGATGCAATATGCACCTGGTGTCGTATGATACCTTAACACCCAAAGCGAAACCATCAAGTAACAGACATCTATCCTACTGTGCATGGAGTTTTGGGATTTTTGATGGGTCCAATCGGTTCAAGACGAAAAACAGTGTGGGCTGGCAAATTGAGATAAATGCAAAAATTGGATTCAAACTTCAAGTCACAGCTACACCGGGATTCCATTCACTCTATGACTGGTGTTATCATATGATGTGACTGTTTTCAGGTGCACCTGACGATCCAGAGGATGATACTGTGATGGAAAAGCATTGTGCAGATGCATTGAATTGCGCTGTGAAGAGTATGATGCATGCTCTCTGGACTGAAGACGAAGAAGCTCAATAGGATGCAGCGCACCTGCTGATTCAGATTGCAAAGCCTTGAACAATAAGGAGGTGGTCAGAATCTAAACTTGACAATGGAAAACCACTAGTGCGGATACCGAAGGAGAATGCACACTGCATTGATCTTGAGTGGACTGAGGACGAGCAACCAAAACTGATGGCCGTGGTGGAGAGATACACTTCAGGTGGTATTTCGGCAGCATGGAGTGTTCAACGATGGCGGCTTGCATGTGTTGCGTCAGTGTTGGGAGACACAGAGGATCGCAACGATATTGCTGGACAATGGGACGATGAATGGGCGCTCGGTCCTTTGGTGGATTTGCCGGTTTTCCAATCGCTGAGAGAGACATTTCTGCCAATGCTTGTCTACGAACATGCAGAGTATCCTGAACCTGATGAAGACGACCCATTAAATGATGCGCTCCTGCCGGAACATGAGAGACACCACAATGCTCTCCCCAGTGCACCTCGTCCACAACAAGCCATGCTATGTTGTCTTCTTCCTGGCCAGGTTCGTTATTTAAAGTGGTGGATGATGAAGTATTTTGCCGATCATGTGGATATATTCCACATGTATGCAGAAGTGGGCAATGATGAACACACAGAGATGCAGCTCAAATTCCATGATTCATGCAATCCCTCGGTATTCGTAACGACAGCCACTGTAGTCGGGACTGGCCTTAATTGTACTGCAGCAAACCATGCAGTAGTAACTGAGACGTTCTGGGTATTGAATGAGCCGCGGCGGGCATTTGCACGGGTTGTCCAGTTAGGGCAAAACAGAGTACCCCCAACATGGTTACTGAATACGGGTCCTGGAGTCTATGATAACTGCGCGAGTGATCTCCATCAACACTCTGGAGTGGCCCAAATCAAAGTCCTGCACGGCTTGATGAGTCGACAGAACATCAGGACATCCATGGGTTACCAGATTCTGGAGTCTTGTGACGACCATACGTAGCGGCTGACAGAGAATGAAGACACTTTTCAGTCAGATGAGCTATCATCTTAGATTGTTAAGAATGCTTCATCAAGGTATGCCTCTTTAGACATTCAATCAAGGTAATCTTCTTAACAGATACAAATAGTTAAAAGGTCATTTTTAAGGCACACTATACTGCATAAATGAATCCTCTCTCGCAGCCATTTTAAAGCAAATCAACGTTCTGATGTTGGAGTTGTGGTGTCTTTAATCAGAAATCGCTCGAGTGGGATTTCAGTGGCAGTCTTGATTATTACTATGAGATTTCATTGGCGTTCTTGATTGTTATTATTAATGACGAATACAAGATTAAGTCAATTGATAAGCAAAATTACAAGTTCCCGGGCAGGCCTATCTTAGGATACACGGCCGAGTCAAATTTTGACAATGATGCAGCGAAGCGCTTTGAATCATTTGTCAGTAGCGACTTTGAGGTGCACCGGACACCTGTGGCCACGTACACATTTCGAAGTCAAAAGAGTTCACAATGGACAATTCAACCACTTTCAGGCGCACCGGACGATCCTGGCTGAATGCCAGATGTCATGAGTCGCGTTTAGATAGATCGCACACTGCAGATCTGGCAATCCAATCTGGCAATAAAGTAAGTCATGGCGATATTGAATAGCTGTGTCAGAATATGAGACCCTGACTCGGCTGATTCTGGGGAAAGCGGCAGCTTTTGCTGCCATTTGATTCAAGTTCAGGTGCAATGGACAATTATGGGCATATGTTTTGAGTCGTATTATGACAGATCCAGCACCGCTTATTTGCCAATCCAATTTGGCAAGGATACTGTCTAGGCGAGATTGGGTACTTGTGTCCAAATTTGAGCCACAGCTCGCGTATTCGTGGCAGTCCCGCATCCATTGCTGGCTTATGCTCAAAGTCCAGGTGCACCGGAGAGTCCTGGGCATATATTGTCATGACTGTCACTGCACAATTGCCAACCCCATTCCGCGAGCAACACAGTCTACACGATTATTGAGTTGGTCTGTCAGAATATGAGACATCGGCTCACTTATGCGTGGCAAAGCTGCAGTGTGTGCAGGAATATCATAGTCTGTTGGGCACACCTCAGATCGGCATCCCAGAGCATCGGAAATTGAGACATGGCTCGGGTATTCATGGCAAAGCTGCACCTTTCGCTGCTGGGTATGTTCTGGCCTATCATTTGGCCTATGATTGAAGTTCAGGCACAACTGAGATCTGCAAACCAGTCCAGAATGATGTTCTTGGATTTCCATGAGGTCAACTTTGGCAAGCTGCGACTCATTATGAATGTGTCATTCCAGGTCAGGCACACCTCAACAGCAATAATATGCCTCCGAAGTGTATGTTCCCCACTTCATAGTGCACTTTGTTTTTCAGTTTGCTTCATTCTCAATATGTTTTCTTCGGTGTTGAATCAGTGGACACTGTGCACACAGGTCGTCATCTCTCAAGACAATGCACATTCCAGTGCAGGCGGCTTAGCCCACTTGCCCTCTGCAAATATATCAATCGATGCTTGATCTGTATGTGAACGCCACCGCTAAAATGCCATACACTGTTAGCTCCCTGTCAACTGTCCATTGGTGGATGGTAGCCCTGCACAACAAAACCATGAATGCATAGACCTGGCCAATTATCAACATGACTTAACTCGATATTGCCTAGTAGTATGTTTGGACCTCTGCGTCCAAATCCTGAAATAGCCTCTGCATCATCGAGCTCTGTCAAAAGAGCTGCAGCTTGAGAGCGAGAATCTCAGAAGACAGATTCTGCTCAGCGACGCTACATGATGGCCGGCAACTCCAGCTCACCCATGCACCGCACTTACTCAAAGAGGCCTAAGTTCTCAATGCCGGGAATGCAGACTTAACTCGATTCTGACTAAATGTATGTTTGGGCCTCCAAAACACGTATCCGAAAATCGAATATGTCGAATCATTTCAATCATGAGAGATAGTTGAAGAGAGCCACTTATGAAAGCTCGAGTGAAGAAATGACCACTGCGAAGCTTGCAATCAACTGCCAAAGTGAGGCCAGCCTGCAATCCCCAGCGAATGAATCTTATCATAACGATTTAATCATTGGTGCACCTCAATTCCCCGGCACTGCATGCATGGATGCAATCATCATTCCTCTGCCCGCTGTGAGATGACGTTTCACTATGCATTCCTACTATCATAGCACATAGCTTTCAACCTCAACATTCATTTAAGTCTATATTGTAGTAGAGTCTCATAATGAATATGTGATTTAACGGTGTGCAACTTACTAGATATTTGGTGCAAACTCTGAATCTGAGTGAAAATTTATGAATCATTTGTTAGCAATCTTGGCATCGAGGAGTGCTTGAATCCATAAAATTACCCTTGAATCATCGATTGTACCTGACCATATTGTCTCTATGCCTGTATCTCTATGCGTGTATCTCTCCTTTATATACCAAATTCTCTCCCTCCTCCATTAACTGCAACAGTGTTGTGAAGAATATTCTGCAGACACGGCCCAGATGAACACATGAAAGGGAAGGTATGCCTACGATATTGCCTGATTGACCGCTGACTCAGCTGCCACATCCTGACACAATAGACCATCGTAAATATATGTGTGCCCTTCTGTCGGATATACCACATACGCAGATGCATATATCTTCTCGATCGATAACACACTCAGTATGACCCCTTGCAACTCAGGCGTCAATCATCAAGTTCTGCAGATTCTCAATGCTGCACCAATTCTATGCCATGCGGTCACCTCAAATACTCGAGCATTCACGCATAATTACTTCGTATAGAGGAGTCATATTCAGGGGCACCCGTTTTCATTCAGGTTCTCAGTGCTCTAATGGGCCAGCACCAAAGATCAGTCAATGACACGAGTTTTCTTTCGGTGCGTCTCATTCAGGTGCATCTCGTTGTATTCTATGAGCGTTGGCCTTTGCAAACCTCGAATTCTTGCATCCATACAGGGTGTTGTTGATAGGAGTTGCTGACATTCGGCATTAGGAATCGATCCATTCCGGCGCACCTGACAAAGAATCCATCCATTCCGGTGCACCTGACAAGATCCTAAATCGCAACACCGGACTGCCATCTTCAATATATATATGAACCATCGAAGTCATCTCTCCTGGAACCTTCAACACACACCTCAAATTGAATCCTCCTCAACTATGTGCAACCTCTTGCTCCATTTATCCCGTTTTTGTATTGCACTTCATCTTATATGCACTGCTTATACACTCTCTCCCCCATTCCCTAACTGTCTATCTTCATTACAGTCAATGGAACCTACGCCCAGCCAGGTGAGGAATCACTATTCACAGAAGAATCAAGATGCACACCTGGAGAGACCACTTGCATTCAAGAAAGCAGCCAATCTTCATTTCCCATCAAGTGTTTGCCTTCCAATGATCTGCCTTCGTGCATCATATTGCTGATGACTAATAACCCCGATTTCATTAATGAAGCAGGATGATAATACTAATCATGACATCAGTGATGAAGAAAGTGAGGGCGAAAATGAGGACACCGGAGAGTCCCTGTTATCATCTGACATCAAAGAAGATGATTTGGATCACCAGCAGCAGGTCCTACTTCTAGGCAAGGCACGCCGGGACAAGTTATTAAGAACTACAAGGGTTCCATTGCCAAAGAAATGGAGCCGTGCCGTTACTATGATTGCACACCCTCTCCTTCCAAATTCCCGAAAACCACTTGGGTCATTGGCACCACCACTGCTCAAACACCAAAAGTCAGCCCTCCCCAACAAATCATCCGAGTCTGACCGTGCACCATGCACCCAGGCGCAGCCGCAACCTAAGTCTAGTGGAGACCAGAATGCTCCGCAACCCAAGGCCAGTGCCGATCAGAACGTTCCCCAACACCAAAATGTGACTTTTGAGGTAGTGAAAAGGTTCATGGAAGCAATTTTATTTACGAAGATTCCTTAGCGAATATTGTCAGATGACAAGTACTCAATGGGTGAAGAAGCTTGGAAACTTTCCATTGAAGCTCAGGATTGTCACCAGGCATTACCAGGTGCTCCTGCAGGTTCACCATTGGTGTGTCAATTGCCCAGCAGTCCATCTCTTAAAATGGCTCCGCAAACACGTTCAGCTGTAACTTGGTGATTCTGTTTAATGCTCTTCTATCAAATTTACAATATTGACTACACCCCAAATTATACATAACTGAAACGGAAGATAAGTACGATTCAAGGACGGTTGGCAGATGGGGCACGTCGAACTGTTGTCCGGAGTTACCAGTTAGATTTGCGCTCTGAGACTGAGCTTCGGATTCATGTTTAGGAGCTCCTGTGTGAAAATCCATATCACTCCATGGTCGTTGGTGATAAGAAACCATGGTTCACACGAATGGAAGTGCTTGATCCCATTAACCATCAATTCTCCTTCACAGCCAATAGCTTGGGGCGCCAGCCAGTGACATCCCAGTATTTCCAACCCCTTGCTCCACAGACTTTAGTGCTGGTAGCTGCAGCTATTCATTGGGCGCTGTCTGAATATGCCAGTGGAAAGAAGGCCACAGTAATGTTTTCTCAAGATGAATATTGAGGTACATGTTGTCCATCCCCTATGATAAATTTTACTCTGGAAGCCACTGCACTCATCAATCATACATTGGTGGTCCGCTTCAAACCCCCCCCCCTCCCCCCCACCATGTGCTGCAAACTACGCTAGGATAGGCGCTCCTCAATCCACGTCGGCACTCCTCATCCTAGATTCACTCTCTACTATATCCTTCCACAGCCAATGCCTCCTCATTCAGCACTCCTCCGCAGGGATAGGCACCCCTTAATCCCCTCTGTCTTGATTAGAGCTCCTCCATATCATTCTGCGCTCCATACCCCCATTTCCGTGCTCCTCAGCCTGGGATGGGAGCTCCTCAATTCCCACCGGCACTCCTATATTGTATTCCGCACTCCTTACCCACCCTCCCCCTGTTCGGTGCTCCTCCGCGGGGAGAGCACTCCTCAATCTCCATCGGTGCTCCTCCACCTGGATTGGCGCTCCATTAGTTAATCAATAATCAGCAAATACATGGAGTGCCTACAGCTTCTTTCTGCCGTTGATGAATTATGTGTTCCTGCATTCGTTGCCCCTAATACGATAGTAGAAGGAGTGGATGTCATTGACACCATGTCTGATTGATATCTATTGACTGTTTAGTCCAGTTATTGTGTCGGTGTGCCTGCATTTATGTTTGAATCACTTGCCTTTTCCTTTGGTATCATAATGTAGCGAGGCAATGAATACAGTGTTGAAGAACATGGTAGCTAGTCTGATTCAGAATTAATAATAAACAATAATCCATGCATCATAATCGCCATTGAGGGAAATCGATTGCTCATGGACATCCGGAGAGTCCCAGATAACCCAGGTATCTCTCAGGGTATGTTTGTGATTTCCGCATTGGTTCCCCAACACATCCAGGTGTGCCCAAAGTTCTCTCCGGCACTCTGACGTGTTCCCAAACTTATCACAATCACTCCCATGGTACTCCTGTACCAGTCATCAGAGATCCCAATTACTCCTGTACCTGTCATCAGAGATCCCAGTTACTCTGAAGGCCGGCCGCAATGCCCTCCTAGGGTCCGATACTCTCCTGAAATTGATGCTTCTAAGCTTACACTCCACATCCTCTCAGACACTCCTGGAGTCTTCCAGAGACTAAAATACATTTTGCTGATGTGCATAATTAGTATGTTTGTGGACAACATATACAGGGGCTGGTGTTCTCAATCAGGTTCTCAGTACTCCATTTAGACCAAACAAACAGTTTGTTAATAGTACCACCATGTTAATGTGGTGAGTTCTTCTGGTGTATCTGGTGCAAGGTGCATCTGGTTCATTTCGATGTGCCTTGGCTTGGACCAACATCCCATTGTTGCATCCATAGCATTGTCGATAGGAATGCTACCATTGTGGATTCAGTATTCAGAATCCTTCTCCTCTATTTTAAGTGACACTTCTAAATTCCTAACACCAGACTAGCTATTCTTGGAATAAATATAAACCTTAGAAGCTATCTCTCCTGAACAATATCAAGGTTCAGCTTAAATTGTATCCTCCTTGACCTTATGTGATATCTTGCAACATACTTCCCATTACTCTATCTCACTTAATCTTATATTTAATGCTTATATACAGTCTCTCTCTTCTACATTCCCCAAACTGCTATCTTCAATTTCATCAACATGTTATCCATGTCCAGCCAGGTGAAAAAGCAATATTTTCAGAAACATCAAGAAGCACTTCTTGAGAGAGCATGTCAGGAAAAGCTTTGGCATTACCATAAATGAGATTTGTTTTGTGATTAGTGAAGCACTACGATGCAGTGTTGATATTACAGATTTGCCATGGCACTTTGCAGGTATATTACCATGAGTTACGGCATTTTATAGTACATTGGCTTACATTGTCACTGTTTGCAAGATTTTGTGGCATCTCGTGTGTGACAACCTCAACAAATGCACATGATTTTTAATACTGATTTCGATACTGACAAGTTGGTATTCACATACAATGACAGTAAGTCACAATGAAGTGTTGAATCAGTGCAATTATGTCATTAATCAATTTATATGTTACATTTTTGGTGTAGAATCTGTTTAGCTAAATATGTACACAAAGCTTCACTCTTCTACCACTCTTGCAATAGCACTTGACACTCCAGTGAAGCGATCTTGAATGTCAACTCTGTAACATTTTCAAACATCACTGTTCAAATGGGAAATCATATTAGGAGTGGGAGTTGCGGACACTCGACACATGTTCATCAACTCATGGCAGTGTGCAAATACCTATGATAACTTGCTTAGAGTTGTATATCAGCAGTGTGCAACCTTTCTGAGACGAAGAATATCTTTCTGATGAGAGTGGTACAGCAACAACTACGTGGTATTCATCACCGCAAAACAGTGACAATCACGGCTCAGATACACTCTCTGACAGTCGTCATCTGAATAATATGGCTCTGACATGGTCCCTGATAATCCTAGTTATTATAGTGTACTCTGACATAGTCTCTGACAATTCCGGCTCTCATGAATGTGGCCCAGACAAGTGAGGCTCTGACAAGTGCAGCTTTGACATGATCCCTGGCATGTTCTCTGACAAACCTGGCTGTGATAAACAGGGCTCGGAGAAGTGTACTCTGACGTGATCTGACGATCCCAAGTGCCATAAACGAATTCCAGCTCTGTGGTACTCGGATGGAGATTTTGTTTAACCTACCTCTGTCTCAGACCCTCCATGATTGGATTCCAGATCTAACAAATCTTTCGTTTGCTGGATTATAGAGTATATTATATTGCTAAGTAGATTGGCACTGACAGGTGTGGCTCTGACAAGTGTGGCTCTGAGAAGTGCAGCTCTGACATGGTCTGTGACAAGGTCTCTGACATGGTCTCTGACAATCCCGGCTCTGATAAGGATGGCTCGGAAAAGTGTGCTATGACATGATTTGACCATTACGGCTGCAGTAAATGTGACTCACATGTATGACTCTGAGCTGGATGCTGGCTCTGATTGGCTCTGTTCAGGTGTCAAAGGCAGCACTGGACAAAAGGCAGCCCTGCTGCGATCACAATGTCTGATCAATCTAGTATATCTTGTTTCACGATTGCGAAGGTGCAATATGGTTGAGTCGCTATTGATGATGTTCAAGGCTCGGATCCAGTTACATGGGTGTGAGAACCGAGGAAACATCTACAAAGCATCATACTCTTTGCATCGGAACTAGACACATTATCTTATCATGCTTGGTGTTTGGCATCACAGACAATTGATACTCCAAACCCTCTAAGAACAATGGATCACAATGTACTGTCCATCATATTACACTCCCATTAACGTTGGCATCCTCTGAATTGTTTGTAACACTAAAACGAAAAGCGAATAATACATTGGCAGGGCTATAGTCTTGTTGACGTACCCAACTATATTTTCGTGGCGCTCAATCTCCTTGAATGAAAATATTGTAGAACTGAATGCCTAGTCTATGTAACTTCTCCACACATGTTGCCTTTTGAACTACACCTGAATCTGGATTGTTGTGCTGCCAAACAGTGACTGTGATGACATTTGCTTGGAATATCTTATGACGGAGAATGCACAACGCACCGGCTCCAGAGGTCCACAGGTGAAGATTGGTGCATGTCTCCACTTGAAATGTTGAAAAATATCATGTCAGAGCATCAATCAACTGTGATATGCTGATACCCTCTAAAAATAACAGAGTTGCAATCAAATAGCGTTTGCTCATCACTAATTTGATACAAGGAATCACACTAGGTGATAATTTGTCGGATGCCAGAGAATCCCCCACAATATGTTTTCTGCATATATCTGCCTTCAGCAAGAGGCAATCTGATATAACAATATGCAGTGGAATACTGACTCTTGACATGATATGCATTAGGTGCACTTCCCTTTGTAACATCTGCAGAAAATAGTCAACCTTATTGGAAGAATGGTGGCCATCTGGGATGAGGTTTTTGAGAGGGGCTTCAGATATCTCAGTGTCACTGTGATCGGTAGAGCCCATTTTCCTAATACATTCGATATAGTGGAGATTTGAATGAATTTTTTGTCCCTTTCTGATTCTGTGGCTCATGCGGTATGTGAGAAAGAGGTGGATGTTACTGCTGATGCCACTAAACGCATCCTGTAGTTATTTGAGCACTGTTTCGGTATGGGAGTTGTAGCTCACCATCGATATGCAGTCAGTGACAGATTTGATGAACTGAGAGTGGTTGAGATGCCCTATATCAAGAGGGGCAAGCGCTGAAAGCCAGTCCTTCAACATGGTCTTCGGCTCAGCAATAGTCTATTGCTTCAAGTGGGGGAGTTCGTCTCCAAACTGGTGTATGATACCACAGCAAGGATTTATGGAAAACTGTTCCCCTATCAGGTCCACACCCTTTTCCTGGCCATAAATATCATTCAGAAAACCAACAATTCATTCCCTGGTGTGATCTTTAAATAGACCCTCCAGTAGCTGGTGCAACAGGTCAACACTCATAGAATGATATAGAATACAGCCTGCACAGGCATTGGCGAAATTTGCACAGTCAGTAAACATCCACAGCCCCACCACCTCAGCAGCGGTTGACAAAGGAACAAATCATTCGGGATGGTGGTGCCTGGATCCGCGGGTGAAGCTGGTCATGTCAGCTGGGTATATCTCGCATGGTGGGCACCAACTATTTTGCACCATAGTAATCTTGTACTGCTCTGGGTATGCTGCAAGGAATGACGTAATTGCGGGAAATATGTGATGAGTGCAACTCTCTGCACAAAGAGCCACAATTCCACCATTCGCCGGTCCCTCCAGAGTGTGCAATATCAGTGCAGCTGATTCACAGTAGATACACCTATTGGTGTGGGTGGTTGGTCGATACCGACATTACGGTAATAGACAGATTAGTATTCATGCATGTGGCTAAACTGATTATCACTTCGCCCCGCAGAAGTTTCCGATATTACCATCAACCAGCCAAGCCATTCTGTCACCACTTCGCATTGAGCGCATAGTTATGCCACTGCCGAGTATACTGGGGACAACTGTTGATCCATGTGGCAAAGATTTCTAGGATGGATTGGCAATGAGTAATTAGATTCTGATATCTAGAAAAATGCGGTCAACACTGGAGCTGACACTCTTGACATGCTACCCACTCTGATACAATGAAACTCTGATACAATGAAACTCTGACACGCTACTTCTGAGATGCTCGCTGACACACTCTCTCTGGCAATATGACTCTGACTGTCTCTGAAACGCTCTGACAGGCTCTCTAATATGTTCTTGCTGACATGATCTCTGTGACATGATCTTTCTGACAAAATCTCATAGACACAATCTCTCTTACACAATCTCACTGACACAATCACTCTGACACACACTCTCTCACATGCTCTCTCTGACATGCTCTCTTTGACATGATCTGTCTGACATGATCTCTCTGACATGCTCTCTCTGACACTCTAACTCACCCAAACACAATGAAAATCTGACAAGAAACAATCTCTTTGACAATACAAGGAAACTTGCATGCGTTTTCCACCGCCAATCTGCAGTGCACATCTCAGCATATGAATGGTTGCCACTGGAATCCATTTATTAGACCGGCGAGTGCAACAGATAGTCCATAATCAGAGGATGTCCAAGAATTTATTGTACCACTGCAGTAGGGTTTTGATGCCAGAACAGGATTGCTTTGCCGTCAATAGTAACAGAACTCTCCTTCCTTCCTCAGACAAGTCCATCCATTTCTTCCATGTCTGCAATAAATTGATAGAGCTAGTTGGGGTTATTGGCATTGGCATTGGGTACAATAAGTAGTCATTCGATGATGTTGTTGAGTTTTGTTTTACCTAGGTTAGTATCTACAATAGAATGACAAAGTTGCCATTGTTGGTGTGTAGCAAACACAGCAAGGGGGTCACAGTCATCATCCTCAAAAAAATGAACATGTACTGTGTCACCAATTGGGGCTTCAGTGTTGGGGAATATCGCCACCTGAGGTGGCTGGCTGAGTATCTCTTTGTCATATTGGGGAATGTTGTCTGCTTGATTGTACTCTAGCCTGTCTGACATAGAAAGATGGCTAGAATTTGAGTCAAGACGCAGATGTGTTGACCTGCGGTGATGAATGAGACCACATTGTCCTGAAAGGACTCTGCCACATAAGGTGCAAATAAAGGACTGCATTGTGGAAGGTAAAAAGTTTGAGATTGAGTGCCCCCTGGAAATTGATCATCATGAGGCTCCTATTACATGTCCCAATGCTGTTCATTCAGCCTACCCTGGATGGACTTGGACGCTAGCCTAGCCTTGTGATATTGTTGTACGACACACTATCATCAGGCTTGGACTTTACAATCTTTAGCCCACTTTGTTTCCATGTGTGGAATGCTGGGAAGGTCCACTTCCAAGCAGCATTTTCTGCAGCCCGAAACCGAATGGTGTGAGTTGATCATTTGCCTGAACTCACATCAGCATTTCCATACCACTCAACCCCTCACTTACTGTCTATCCTTATTGTGTTCGGCCTTCCAAAAACTACTGACATTTTTGCATCTACCTATTCCAATGTGTCTCAACTAACTAGCATTTTGCTTTCTCAGCCACTGCTCAGTTCAATCTGCGGTGCTTTCTCAACTGGATCGACTTGCATTTTTGCATCACAGTAGCAATGTGTGTTGTAGTGGTCATCCCATCGAGCATGGGTCAGAGCACATCTGGTACTAGTTGGTATAGATCACATTCAATCCTCACCTATTTACTCAGATCAATCAACATAAACTTGACACCCATTCTATCCATTCAGCGACCCTCATATCCAGACAGCGACCCTCATATCTATTAAATAACCATCATTATGGCACCACCATGAGTTCCATGGAGACGGCCTACCAGCATTTCGGGTTGGACTAAAAATATCACTGACGCAATGATCCAGCAGATCACCCGTGATCTAGGTGCTGTGCAAAGCCGGTTCGCATTCACTAATGGCCTTGCAACAGTGCATGGAGCGAAAACAAAATGTGACAACTCTACTGTCCCTTCATAAGCCACTATCAGATTGTACACAATGGCCCAAGGTGTAACAAAGACACATGAGCAGGTTAGTAAATCCAACTCTGACATTGAGTCTCTGACATTGAGTCTCTGAAATTGGGTCTCTGACATTGAGTCTCTGACATTAAGATGCTGACATTGAGTCTCTGACATCGACTTACATTGACCTGATAAATTGCAGTATACAGACATTTGTAACCTGCTTCTTGATACCTCTTCAGATCTCCTGCAACATACCACAGATGCAAAGTGCAATGATGATGAAGTCCGTACAATGGCAAGACTCATCTTGTGCTTACAATGAGGAGTCACCTGAAGGGCCACCACCACACCCAAGAAAGACCCACCAAGCTCCACCAGCAAATCAAATACAGCAACGAGCCCCACCGCAAAGCCAAAACTGCATCAAGCTCCAAGCCACAGATCACAATAGCTCCTTCATTGGACCATATCCTGGTCCCTCCTACTACACCAATCAAGAAATGCACTTCAGATGTTGGAGTTGGGTCTACTACACTTACAATCTCAAGCTCAAACTCATTGTGACCAACAGGAGATTCAGCACTGCAGGTTAGAAGCATCACGTATGGCAGTACTACACAATCAGCGGTATCAACTGCAATAATGTCTCGTAAGGTTTCTGCCATTTCAGGAGATGCTCAGTTACCCAGGCCAGACCCATTCCAAATCAACAATACTGCTTTGGCTGGAAAGATGTATGTGATTCCTTGTCACTTTCACTTGCAGATCTCCACAGCAGGAGGCCTAAACCTGGTGCAACCTGGTTACCGGCTCAATCTGTTGCAGGAGGCACCTCAGCGGGAAATCGATAACAGCAAGCCAGAGATGACCATATCCATCGTTTCATCACATGCGTGGAAGATGATCACCTGGTAGATATTGCAGAAAATTTGATCAGGCCTTGGGTTCTGAGAGACTTCACAGAGTATCCTTATATGCCCCTGTCTTATGACCAACATGTTCCCTGGAATACTTGGCAGTATGATCTAGGAACCTACTTGTGGGCTGTTGATTCCTGCATGGCGAGCACAACACCCACCCAGTGTGATGGTCTATTGTTCAGATTTGCACTGATCGACAGTCAATCAGACGCATCGAGCTGGTTATGCTATCTGACCTTCACTGAAATTGAAGGAGAGCTCATGGCGACATTCATTACCATCAACATGATGGTCATGATGCATGACACTGACAACGAAATCGAATACATCAAGACGAAACCTCTCATTGTGGGACAAATATCACCATTTATAGTTACACAGGAAGATAAAGATAGTGACCGCTTAGTTATTGACATACTAGACAGTTCCGGACACGAAATCAGTGCCGATTAATAGGATGATATGGAGGAGGAGGAGGAGTATGCAGAAGAGACGATATAGCTACTGGGAATGCCAGATGACCGGGACGATTCCGAAGCGGGGATCATTCTGATCAATTGGAATGCACCAAAGGGAAATTCCCTCAGTCACAGTGTCAAACATAAGGACCAAGATTTCGAGACTCAAAATGTGGAGGAATTAGATCATGTAGACACTGACTTTGACAACATTCCGCAAACAAAACTTGTGGGAGCCAACAACTCCGAAGTGCAAGCACAGAAGGGGAACCAGACAGATACTGTTGATGTGGACTGGTGAGTCACTGTCCTTGTCAGCATGGTTGCTGTCTGAGCTGGTGAGCTACTGTCAGTGCTCAGCTGCTGTCAGAGCTGCTGTCTAAGCTGCTATCAGACCCGCTGTCAGAGCTCAGCCGCCGACAGACCTACTCTCAGAGTTGCTGTCAGAGCTCAGCCTCAGTCAGAGCTGCTGTCAGTGTTGCTATCGGAGCTTGGCCGCTGTCAGAGCTGTTGTTAGAGTTGCTGTCAGAGCTCAGCCTGCTGTCAGAGTAGCTGTCAGAATGTTAGAATGAACCGAGTTTTTACTTGCAGGTTAGTGGAGCTGATGGATAACCAGGAATTTCACAGATATAGCTTTGTTAGGGGTTTTCCCTTAGCAGCGGTAATGGTACATGATGAGTGATGATAAATATTTCTAAGGTCACAGACCGAAGATGCATAACGCCTATTTGTGACATGACATTATGTTTTCTAGTCAAGTGATCCGTAGTGGGATTACACTTGAGCTGCATGTTGATTAATTAAGGATTGCCTATGCGGGCCATACCTGCTTCACTTATGATGATGATACTATTATGTCGCCAGAGCCAGAGTGTTAATTAAGAACACCAGTGGTGGGCGTAATTATCATCCACACCCACTATATCTGATTTACTGAGACAACTCACAGTTATATTGCGCTTATGCAGAAGTATGTGTACAGCAGACGTTACCCAATATGCGAGTTAGCAGAAGGTTGGAGCATATCTCCTCAGGAGTGCGAACACCTCACAGTGCTTCCCTGTTATCGAATAGTCGAGACTTCAGCATGATGTGTCTGAGGGATCAACAGCATTGGCTGAAGATATGAGGCCAGATGCGATCCTGTCTATTGCTGTGAGCTATTATGCATCAAAACCTGAAGATGGTGTCATAATCCTCGTTTGCAGAGTATCGGTTGGTCGCCGACTCAATCTCGGATGCAATTGTAGAATAGCCAGATTATGTTGAGGCAATTCTATAATTGTGATAAGCACTGAAATCGTACTTGTCATCAGATGTTCCAACTCCTGAACAAACGAAAGCAAAATGTCTATGTTGAAGTTATCAGCTGTCACCTGGGTGCATTTCATATCTTGTTTGAGGAAGGCCCTAGTTGAGAGTATAGACTTCAAAACCACTCAAGTATGAACACGATAACCTCTCAGGAACTATTCGCTATGTCAATTAGGCATTTAGGTCAATGCCTTAGAGATATGCTATCTAGCAATCATGGTGTCATAGCAAGAATTCTGATGGAGTTCCATCCTGAAGACATGACTACATAGACCTCACATTGTTCCAGAAATGAGAAGAACAAAGCTCAAGCAGCAATCCACAGTGAGACATTAGCAGTGAAGAACACCTTAAAATATTATTAAGAAATCTGTTCACTATTACTTCATTACATCGCACCACTCTGAGAAGAAGATCTATCATAAAACTTTTTGACGCAAATAGCACCAATCCTTTTACTTTTGATATTGTCATATGCAGTCTCATACACCATCAGTATAGCAAGTATCACGGAATGACCAGGTCTGCCTTTTTGGAGACATATACTTGATTTACCAAACATGCTGCAAAAGGTTGCTCTCAGCATTTGTTCTTCACCTCACATATATTGCCAGTATCGACTATGAAGTCTGACGATACCTCCAAATGGGTTGCCTACCCAACGAAGAATTCGACAATTTTGGTAATCCTCTTGATATGTCGTGTGACTATTCAGCTTATTAGTTTGATCTTGTCAAACATTTCAAGAAGTTGAGTCTTGGGATAAGATGTGGAATGAATAGTAGAACGATTGGTCAACAGGTGGCTGTACTTAGTTCTATTAAAAATTGGATCGAGTGTTGGGATCAAGAACCCCTGGAACAGACTTCGAGGAGTCAATGGTATTGTGAGGCATTACCGTGGAGATCAGAATGTTCAAGCCACTCCACAAACCCACACAGTTTCAACTGACGCATATTATTGCAGTGATTTGGATGGGAGAGAAGGAGAAAAGCTTGGAGAAGAGAGGTTTATTGGCTGATGAGTGCAGTACTGGCAAGGTTTGACCCTGTTGTGCCCTTGAGATATCATGTTCACCACACTAACAATCAACAGACTCGGACAGCACCAGCTTTAGTATGTCATCCGGTAAATGTCTATGATCAAACAATCCAGAATCCACCTCCTGGATTCAACAAATGGGAGATCGATTTGAACGACCAGATAGGGAAGGTTGGATGGGGCAAGATGATCGGAAGGGAGCCACCAAAGCCATGTTGGGTGGTTGACCACCTTACATTCAGTCTATTGTATGATCGGAATATATACCATCAAAGTGACTTCAAGCTAAGTTTGAGATAGCCCTAAACTAATGGTAGCAGAATGGGATGCTGCGGTGACTAAGTTCACTGAATGAAGTACACATCGCCATTACAGCACTTCTTCATGGACGAGGGCATTCCACAGTGCCGCCCTAAATGATAAACCATGCTGAATCATTGTGATCCCGAGCACTGAGACATTCTCCCAGTGGTGCATCCCAGAGGATGCTGACAGTTCGAAATTTAGGGGCCCTGCCATACCTTGTCACATTATCTTGGATAAAGCCCATAGGTTGAGAATGAGCGGGACCCCTATTGGCAAGGTTAGAAGGACTAATGTCATGTTGTTCAAAATGGACTGAGGCAATTACGATTTGCATATGGCGTCCTGTATACTCAGTCTGGAGCCGCAAAACAAACGGATTTCAATAGCATCCCCATTAGTCAATGGCATCGAAGTGTTCCAATGACTCATGTGGTTTCTGGAAAGTTCATCCTGGTTCACCCCACACCTACTGCCAGATACATTTCACAATACTCTCAACAATGATGATGATTGGGTTGAGAATGGGAGTACCATGTCAGGCACTGAATGTGGCACAGGATTCATGCCAGTTGGAGATCTGTAAAGGAAAGGCCCAGAATTCGCATCACTTGTTCACTGCACAACAATGACTTGGGATGCATATATGTTGCCCCTAACTGGTGAAGTGGGGAAATTAATATGGGCCATGCAACATGAAAAATACTAATTGGATGATACTGCTACAAGGGAACTATCGGAATGCAAGCTGCTGCGGCTCTATGCACACCCATGCAAATGCGAACCATGCTGAGCCATATCCTGATCGAGCACCCACAGCGCATTATTAACATCCCTCCTGTGCATGTAACCACCAAACTTGTTCAATATATGAGGTCCACAAGAGCTGGCCAGTTCAACATTATTTCGGTAGATAGTAGCTATGACAGGCTTGGAGAGCGAATGACTGGGGTTGTCTCCAAGCAGATTACATTGATGGGCAAGATGAAGCCTTTTATCCCTCAATGGTAGTTTATTCACCTTATCTCTGTAGCACAAATTCCTGACTCCCTGGATTGAACCAGAACCATCTTGGTCAAAATGATGATAGACATTACCTTCTGTGCTTGCAGACATGGCAGACCGAACCTCATCATGCTGAGTATGGTTATTTCTGACTGTGCAAAAGCTTTTGCAGTGAAGCCAGACCAAATAATTCAGGCTCAAGAGGTGAAAGGTATGATGTACGATAAGGTCAAAGCTGCATTGCGGTTTGTGGCTCAAAAGTTGGCTTCGCTCACTCAATATCTGTCGAACACCTTGACTGCAAAAGACAATTGAGAGACGATGATTCTGTGGGCAGATTGGTGACCTACCCGGTGGCTCCTTGCACAGGTTAGCACTCCTCCACATTTCCACGTTCTGCCACTCATATCAACTCTGACATGCAACTCTGCCACACTTCAACTTTGCCATTTAACTGTGACATAGACCCTTCGTATAAGAATGATCCTCGCTGTGCACAGCACTGCCACCACGTAGGCAACAAACATTTTCCAGTCCATAGCTGAATAAGTGCTGATGTGTGTGCCTCTCTGAAGAAGTCATTTATCAAATGCAGGCAGGTGAAGGTCTTTATCTTGTTCTATGTCAGAAGCAATGAGGGCTTGAACCTTCATTATAAATGCCGAAATTCCGTCATGGCAGAACGGGGTATAATAACCCCATGGGGCATCAGGCATGGTTCCATGTCCTGCAGATTAGTCAGGAGCAAACGCAATGTACAACTCGAATGGTAATTCTCCTCACAATTTATCGGTACAGTGAAATCACCCAGCAGTTGATGCAATCACTAATGCTACATGCACTTGAGGATTTGACTGAATACTGCCAGTGCAGACATCAACCTCGAAGCTGCTCAAGTGTATGATGCCATCATTGGCCAGATTTCCCCACTAAAACACCGGTCTGCTGTGATTGGTCAATATAATGATTCAATAATGGATGTTAGTCAATTTGTGATCATTCTATACTTTCCACTTTTGGGTCTGCGCTGTTTTTGCTTGTGGGTTATTTGATATGAGATCTCTCTTTCAGGTGCACAGTTTTGGTGTCTGCTTGGGTTTCGGTTTAGTTCGCTCGGAGTTTGGTTTGGTTTCCACTCCTTCAGGGTATCTAATAGATATCTTTTTGACAGGATTCAAGCTGAATAGATAACTAGATCCAATGAATGGACTAATTTAGTCGCTAGCTTTGACTGCCGACCATCCCGACTGTGACTCTAATGCCAGCAACTCTGACAGTAGCCACACTGAAAGCAGCCACTTGCACAGCAGCCACTTGGACAGCAGCCACTCTGATAGCAGCGACTCTGTCAGAAGCTACTCTGACAACAGCTGCTCTGACAGAAGCCCACTGACAACAAGTCTGACAACAATCTTACAACTGCTCTGACAGTGACTCTCAAAAGAGTTTGCCATGACCATGTTCTATGAACAAAGAGTCTTCATCACTTAACAATTCGAAATCGCTGGTAATAAGGAATTTTCAATCATCTCACCCAGCGTGTATGGTACAGTCAATGTGACAATGAAAGATGGTTCCGATAGTTGCTCAAACCATATTGAATGGACATTGTGATATTAAACTATAATGAAGTCCTACACTACTGATATAAGCTGAGAGTAACGCCCAAAGACATCAACGAGTGAACATAATCAATATCTACTGTGGAAGGACAATTGTCCTATCCTGTGAGATTTCCATGTCAGCTGGTTGTGGACTCATATGTGAGATTTGGGTGTATTCACTTCGGAGATATTCAAGACCTTCCCAGTGCCAGCCAGTGATGCCACAACGCTGACAAAGAAAGTCTTGACTTGGCATAGATTTGATTGGCTTGGCTGCAGAACTGATATGTAGTGTTAGCAATGGGTCCAGGTAACCTGGCAGTGGGCCGGGTTTGGACTGTAAAAACCAGTCGGTTCAGTTACGCAACCGACCAGAAACAAAATCCGCTGCCTCTTGGCGGGCCGAACCCGGACCCGTACCCACAAACCTGCGTGTTTTGCTAGGTTTGGCTCGACCCGTCGGTTCCAATCTCCACTTCTGCATTTTGGATTTTACTATTTATGGTCGCATTCGGATCTGCCACTGTTAATCTCAAAATATTCACATTTGTACGTCACTGTTTCTTTTTGATGTATGCATTGCCTCAATGATCAAAACAATCAGAGACACACACCCTACCCCATCCTGAAAATGAGCATCAACAGAGCGTCAATGATTGTTGGTCGTGATTATTGGGTAATCTGGGGGGCGATGAGTTGCGGACAGTCATATACCAAGGATTGGCCACCTTTATTGGAAATAGAGAAAATAAAATGCTCTCTGCCCTATCTTGACAATGAGCATCAATGGAGCGTCAAGAATTGTTGGCCTTGCATCACGGTTAATCACAGCGTGATGTGGCCGTTATTATTTATCTACATCAGTTTGACTGTTTTTGTACATTAAAAGGCTCAAGAACACTTAGTGGTAGCTCTGTAAATGAAATAAGTTGTGACTGTCCATGGGGATGTCGTGGGGATATCCCGTGCTTATCCGCCTATAAAACCTGCCATGCCCTTGTGTATGAATGCTTGTGATCAAGCGCCACTCATATTACCAAAGATACAAGTCCAAAAATTGTTGATGCTCCATTGACCCTCAATTTGATGATGGGGCAGGGAGGGTATCGCTATCTGTTATTCCTTTAAAGGCGACCAAAAATTCCTGTATGACTGTCTGCAATTTATTGCCCGTCAGATTACCCAGGATACAACACACAAAATTGTTGACACACTGTTAACTATCATTTCAGGATAGGGTAGGGAGTGTGTGGCTATAATTTTTGCCTATAAAGGCGGCCAATACTTCGATTGTGTATAACCATAACAAAATCAGTTTTAAATTACCTGACTTACATGACCTAAAATTGTTGATGCTCAGCTGACAATCAGTTTGCTACAGGGGTATCTGCAATATGCAATCATTTGATTTGGCATAGTATATCATTCACATTGCTTTGGCAGCCTTTCTAGCATTTTCATTTACTTTCTCCTTCATCACTACATTCTTCTTTAATAATACATTTCAATATGTAGTTTAAAATATACTTTACAGCGTCCGCTAACTGTAGATCATAATACACCGAAAAATCCCATTCCTTTCGATCAGGGCTCGTCCTCACTTGCGTGTTCTCACAATACACTGCTCTCATCTGCAAAATCGATGTTAGCGGAATTACCACACAGCAGATAGTGTACTAACTAGTGGATGTTCCTTCATCAGTCAACATATCTGGATCAAAATCTGTATCATGCTGGCTATCCAGGGGCAAATGCATCAAGATTGAAAAATTGATTGCTGGGAAGAGGCATATATGAATACACATAACTGGGTGGCAAATTGTCAATTTGGGAAGATTGAGCTCCCTTATATTCACCGTGTGGCGCAGGTGGCGTTACGGGCAGAGGTGGCATCGGGTCAGGTGTCAGCTGGGTGTGTTGGTCGGGTGGAGTTGCACTTGTACCTTTCCTCCTCCAGTGGGTCTGGGGATTCTTTACAGTGCCGTTATTGCAAGGAAGACATCCGTCTGTTTGGTTTGGTGAAGCATAGTCAGGCGTGTTCATATTGCAGCCTTCGCCTTTCTATGCCCGGAAAACTCCACTCCCCGCATCTTCTCTTCCCGGACTTCAGCGCGAGGCACCTCGATCAGATAATGTGTTTTCTTTCTCGTGGCATGTGGAAATCCTTTTTTGGCCAATTTGGCCAGATTCAAGGCAAGGCACATGTCAGATTGTTCCAGCTGTACCCGACCTCCTAACCTTGCCATAGTAGCAGATATGTTGAAAACCTACAAGAAATCAGTTGCTGTGTCTAACAATGAGGTTAAGCTATTACTTCAACCATATATACCTCCATAGCCTTCTCTAGAGTAATTGCAACCTGTTTTGTCCACTCTCCGGGATGCTTACGATGAAATGTTTGCATAAAAATCCCAGAGCTGACTACATCATGATATTAAATTTTGTGGACTGTGCAGACAGTTGCCTTGGTTGACAGTGGAGGTGTTCCGTTATGGGCAGTGATAAATTGGTCACGTAGCTCTCTATGTATACCCGCTGTATGTTATATGATTAGTTGATGGCTGATTACCATCATATGGTTGTATTCACATTCAATTTCGTTCTGCTTGTTATACTTGCTGCTTCCAGAACTGATGGATGATTTCTAAATTTGCATCCTGGGCCATAGTGTCGGCTGCTACATTGACAGTGTCGCGGTGGACTGACTGGCATCTGCATTGCTGCTGTGTGCAACCGAGTGACACATTGCATGAAGCGCCTGTCGATCTGCTCGATTCAGATCTGCTCTCACCTGGCTGAGGTGCTTCTGTAGCCAAGATTTGCTGGAGTGGAATAGGAGAGGAAGATGATAACGAAAAGAAGTGGAATGTCCTTAGGAATATAGAGTCAGCTTCAAGTCAGAATGGAATACGTAACAGCCAACTAGTACATTCTACTCAAGATGAATCCTGCCGCCTATGGCTGCAAGTTGCAGGGGTTTCCCAGCGTCCTGCAATTTGCAGTAAGGCAGTATGATGTTGTTTGTATGTTTACAGGGATGAATTGTGGTGTATGACAGCCGAAATCTCATGATTGCCAGATATGAATTGTCGATTCTTCGAGGGAATGGAAGTCTGGTGATGTTTGTCTCAAAAAACCTCCAGGGTATTGGTTGAAACTGACACTAACAATCAAGTCATGATGTACGGGACGCCTAACTATTCCCATTTTAGTGACAGTCAAAACATGGATTGTGCTTTGTACAAGTTGTTCAAATGTACCAACCTTGACATAAAAGACACAGCTTCCCTCCAAATTGTCCATATCTTGCAATATCCAACATCTCGCCCAACAACATAGTCGACAAAAACTATAATGGACAATGATCCGAACCACAATTTTCGCCACATCTGGCGGACAAATACAACAAATCAACAAAGCGTTCGAAATGAAGATGTCATCCAACAAGTTCAGGCAAGACTGGCTTGGACACAGCAAGAGTCAGAGCGCCTGGGGCATTGCGCGGCACTCAATCGAAAAAGAAGCTTGCTGCGGAGAAACCACAAGAAACACAGTATGTAAGCAATGAAGAGAAAGATAAATGAATGCAGGATTATGTTGAGAGAGGAACCACAGTGGCCAGAACGCGAGTTGAAAACGCAGCAACCACAACTACCCAGGAACAGGAAGATATCAGGCAAGCTGAAAATGTGGGATTGACAAGCAGAGAGCTTAAAAAATGTTTCAGGAGATTTTGGTTGCCTTCAGAGACTGTCTGAGCGATCTTGTAAGTTCCGATCAGGAGTAGGATGAGGCAGATGAGGATGATGAAGATACAGAGCTGGCCAAGCGGAGCGAAGATGGCGAACCCGGCTGGGTGATGAGCACAGTCTCGAGAACGGTACAGCAGTGCATGGAGGGATGTCGGTCGAAACAGATGAAGCTTGACAAATTGACACACCCGGGGTGTGAGGATACAGCCGAAGACTTCCGCGAAAGAGACCGGAAATATGGCACTGTAGACGTGAAGGTTCCTGCTGTTGTTAAACTGCAACCGGATGATAGTGCAGGGGCATGAGGACACACAACATCTGGAGAGCATATGGAGTGACTTGACATCGTTCTCAGAATATCGCAAATACCGCAGGGGACTTCTCGACCAGCAAGTAGTCAAACAAGGATAGGTTCTGGGAAGCCACAGCCAAACAAACGCAACATGTGTCTTGCGCGCGACGTGGAGCACCATTCATCACATATTCACAGAGCGAAGCCTGTTCAACCCATAAGGTTTTACCCCTGCATATTCCCTCCACAGTGATTCACCATAGTGGAATCGGATTCGGATGAAGAAATAGTGACAGCTTCTGCGTCACCACAAGAGTAGAGAGGCAAATTGCAAGTTTTGACATCATATCTTGATCAAAAGCTATTCATGTACCAATTTTGCTATGTGTCAGCTTTTTCTTGATTTCAGTGACCAAATTGTGAGACACAATGATTGGTCTGGACATGTGCAAGAGTCGTAACCACCATGCAGGATTGTGTGAATCAAATTCAGGCGGTAAAACGACCAATAAAACTCGATATTTGTATGCCAATTACTGTTAAGTGGAAAACCAAAACCTGAATTAGTGACAACATGTACTAACAAAATGTAAGTGACTGATGTAATACATGTCATAGAAGGAGTGGTCAGTGCTCAATACACATCTGTCTGAATAGTGACTGTCATGCTGAATTCATCCATGCATCCAACTGCATAACTCTCCGTACAGACCTGATGCACATGGTTGAGATATTCAAAGATGCTTATGGTACATCATGGAAATCGAGGAGAAGGTGCTGGATGAGGAAAGGTGTGACAGTTGGGCTATATTAATCAAAGACTAGTGAGAAGATCTACCTGGCATAAATTGCCAGCTGAAAGCGCGTGAATGTGACAGGGCCATGTCATCCATCAATCCGATAACGTGGATAGTGGTTGATCACAAATTGAGGAGCCACAAAGCTTCTGGATGCAAATGTTAATACCTAGAAACTCTGTATTGGTTGCCAATGATGACTCTACAATTTGTTGCATACACTCATTGAGAGGACAATGATTGTATCGATGTGTTTAATGTGAGCGTCAACGGAGTGTCAACGATTTTCAGTGTGACACAATTGGCGATCAAAGGGCAGCATTGTCACGTCCTTCCAGAGTAAATGTTTTGGTCTGCTTTATGGCTAAAAAGGTAAACGACAAACTTGTTCCCCAATCCTTACACTGAGCGACAATGGAGGGCCAACAATGTTTCGCCTTGCATCTTGGACAATCCAAGGGTTGCGCGATGACATCAACCTATAATCAAACTATCGACTGAATTTCTAGGCAAAAATGCTTGCATCAACATCACTGCTATGTCCCAAAAATGCGCATCAACAGAGCGTCAACAATTTTTGATCTTGCAACATTCATAATCCAAGGGCTGTGCATTGACATTAACCCATAATCAAAGTATTGGCCACCTTGATGGGAAAGAATGCTACTAACAATTCAGCTACCGCCTCCTGAAAATGAGTGTCAGTGGAGTGGCAACAGTTTATGTGGGGTTCGGTATGCTGCCAAGCAATGAAATCAATTGCGTCGTTCCTAATTTGAGTTTTCAACAGTCAGACATCTCACTATGTCCTTGTATACAACTGTACAACCACCCATGCAATGTCTCATAGGTTATACTTTTGTCTTTCGTGTAGCTCCAGAGTCAATATTTCACAACCAGCATTCTACTTAACAATAATGTAACTTTTGACAGTCTCTCAACTGGAATTACGCAGCATTGAAATTCCTACCACCATGTCGGATTCCCAATCTTAAAATAGCTCATTGCTAGAGGTAATGATATCTTCCAACAATGACCATGTCTTGATTTGTAATTTGGATGGCTTTAGTTTACATATCAAATTCGATGCTTGGTGGGCTTCTATAAATGTAGGCTCGAAGCGTCCTGTTGCTTGAAATGATTCCAGACATGTGCCTTCATTGCGTTTCTATTTGCATTGTGGGATTGAGGAGACCAGCAGCCCTGGCATCATATATATTGTGTGTCATCAAGTTCTTCGCAATCCATCAGAACATGGGACCAGCTCAATGGGGAAACACTTGCTGGCAAAAGCGCACATTGCAAAGTCAAATGAATGAACAGAGTCGGAAGTTTCTGAATTGACAACTACAACCGTTGACGACACAGCCTTGGCCATACTAGATGAACAAGGTAGTCGACGACTTACAATTGTAAGTCTGCAGAAGAAATTCATATTCGACAGTTAGATCTTATCTATATCTATCCAATGGACAGACAAAGTGCTCCAAACTGGCAGCAAAGGACTTCCTAACAGCCAAATTTCACCAAGCCACCTGGAATCACTACCTCATGTGAGGATTTGTTCCACCTCACTTTCCATGGAACGCAATATCAAGCCTACAGCTACCGGGGTACTATACAGCATTACGCAACGAGCTGGTGCTTCCATCCGCCCGCACCCTAAGCAACATTTGCCGGAGGGAATACTCACTGACAGTGGATGCAATTAGGAAGCAACCGCTGTCAGGAATTGAAGTTAGCTTAGCTTTGGACCGGTGGACATTAATGAACATATTCACCATACCGTCGGTCACATCTTACTATATGGATCAAAACTGGGCATTGAGGGAAGTACAACTTACTTTTGACAAGGTTGATTGCCACTTCTTTCCCTATTTTGAAAGCAAATTCAGAATAATACGTCAAGCGTCAACACACAGGAGCAAGGCCAGCCACACATTCCAAGGACGTTTTTAATTGTTTTGAGCTTACCAACGGCCGTTTACATGGAAATACAACAGATAATGCTTGTTCAAATTACTCCATGACTCATGAACTACAATCGACCCATGAGGCCTCCGGAATTGACTGGCCAGCAATGAGAAACCACATACCATGCATGGCGTACGTCATTCAGCTTACTTTGGGTGAGTTCATGAGCTGGCTCAGTGTAAAAGGCCTCACCAAGTCTTGGGAAGCCAATGAGCGTGATGAGAAATTCAGAGAGAATGAAAGCACAGACATTGGGAAGACTCAAAGACCGCGAAAAGGAACCAATGATAGAATCAACTAGGTGTCGGCTATGAGACCAGGTTTAGCAAAGATTATCAACAAAATACGTATTTCAAGACATATTCGAACACTTGTAACTGAACTTGATAATGCAGAGAATGCTTGCTGTATCGATTACTCTGCCACCTGGTTATCGAAACGAGTTTATTGACTGTCCAAATGCGAAAGTACGTATCGCAGTACCACCTATGATGGAACTGGAAACATGGTGGAATCCGACACTGGAGTTGCTTCAGCGAGCCTACCGATCATGAGAATTCACCCGGCAGTGGCTCAAGAATCCAAAGTACAGTGATTACCAGCCACTCTGTACAACACAGGATGAATGGACCATTGTGAGGTACGTCATGAAAGTGTGGAGGCCATTCCGATACTCGACCCTTTGGACCTCGCAATGGCATACAGTGACTCCGCCTCACATCATCGCTGTCTACAATGACATGCTAGATAATATGGAAGGCGATTTGCGAACTTTAGCTAAGAAGATGACTCAATGGAAGGAAGACTTATACTTTAGCATGAAGTTTGTGTGACAGAAGCTGTCCAAATATTATGCTGAAGTAACTGCAAGGACAGGGATGATTCCCATTTCAGCACATATCCTTGATTCTTTCTGGAAGTTACAATCATTCAGGAAGTGGGACAAGGCAAAGGATATTCATCCTGAGGATCAGAATTGTATACTACCCAATACCAAGAGGCCTTTCTCAAGTATGTGGAGAACGAATACTCTGCGAAACATCAACAAATATCTGCCATTATACCTGAAACTCTTCCGGGCCTCAAAATTTTCCCCTCTGCAAAGGCTGGGGGATTTGGTCAATCGTCTCTTGGTACATATGATTTGTGCTGCGATGAGGAAAATTACGTCACGCCTAAAAGCTTAGGTGAAACGACACCCAGATGAAGCGATTAAACAGCACTCTTATTGACTGCCGCAAGGCTCGATTTGAATTCACCGCCTGAAGCACGAAAGAACTGGGGGCAAGTTAATCTCAATCTTCATGATTACCACTTCGACCATATGGAGATTTGCAGTACACATAGGTTACCGGATATCACCGACTGGTGGCGTCAACAAGTAAAAACGCACTAGACTTACTCTGATCCGTCCAATGTGACCAGCGACATCGTCTCAATCATAACAGATGGTGTCAGAGTGGAGTCGTGTTCTTCCCTTGGACGCGACATTATCGGCTGGAGACAGTGTAAAACCACGGGCGAGAAACTTCGGGAAAATGTCGTAGAAAGGCAATTTGCTCTTGCCAATAATGGTATATCAGCCGGCGATTACACAGCATTGGATACCACGGACAATGAAAATGACTTGCAGTTGAAGAAAGCAGTGGAGGAAAGAACATTGCACAGACTGGCCAAGGCCCATGACTTTATGGAGGTGTGGCAGTGGAGCCAAAACCTACGTGCTACACAGATGGAATCTCTCGCTTAAAACTAAAAATGACTGACATAGGATACATTTTGGAGAATGAAGGGATTGTCAAACAATCCGGGTCACTCATTCAACATGATGGTGCGGCTGCATTTAAACTGTCAGAAAGATAACCTGTGCCACCAGCTTTGTCTGCAAAGGACCTCCCTGGAGGATGAACTCAAGTACAAAATTTCTGCCGAATCAGAAGCATAGACTGTCACCCAGCCCAAAGTGATGAGGATAGTGCACCTGAAAGCATTTCTGACAACAAAAATTGGCTTAACTGGAATGGTGACTTGGATAATGCAAACGCGAGCAAAGACCACTGGGAGGCAGATAATGAAGCTGATATAGAGTGGGACAATTGCATCGAGGCTCTGGAAAGCCCTGTGCATCAGGTTGTGAGTGCCGCACCAATTGTGCCTGGATTGATTCGGCCAACATGGAGGTCAATGACACAGGCTCAAAAGGGGTTGATGATGGTCACTGCATTGGACAGAAGGAGGAATCAGGGAAACAAGAAAAAGTACGACAGGATGGGTCACTGTGTTTACACCAGGTTCTATATGTTGGTTGATGGAGAATTTCATTTAGAGAAATTTTATGGCAGAATATTGTGCAGCCACATGTGAATATTTGTTCATAAACAAAAGTATAGAGGGCGAAATGGATTTTTCAGCAAGATATATCAATTTTCGTAGAATGAGAGCGACCCGTGCAAGAATACTACTGGGCTTGGCTTTGCCAAAGGGCTGAGTCTCACTTTGCCAGAAACGCAACCAATAAGTCCAATGAATCATTTATACAAGTATCGATGGGAGCAGATATTGACAAGACAATACATCACACAGCGGGTTAATGGAGCAGCAACAATTTTTGATATTGCAAGCAAGATTCGTTTGAAGTGAGTAGGTCACTGTTAAACATAACCGATGCATTGGTATGAATTATAGACAAAACAGCAAGCGACTGTTGTACGGTGGCGTGTGCTCGAGTAGTCAAGTGTGCGCGGGCGTATGCGAAGGTGTGTCTATTGTATCGTGTAACGAGACATGTCGCATCGACATAAGGTCGATCGATGACTAATGGTGCTAACTACAAACGAGGCAAGTTACATCATAGTCCTTGGCATAGTGATATCCGTACTCCCAATGAGCTCAACTCTCCTCCAGAACGGCTATCACGTCCGTTTCAAGCAAAAAACAGTAAACAAAGGAGAAGAGGAGCCAATCAAACATTGTGGATCTCCTCGAAACAAATATGCCCAATCAATTTACTTTCCGACGGCATTCCCGATGCCATTTCCAGTTCCAATTCCGATACCATTT
>Ga0307512_10000522_pt1 | contig 56566 bp, 54 predicted proteins | sample 14_EM_MG_FD_200267 | JGI IMG/M metagenome (GOLD analysis project Ga0307512, IMG submission 200267) | Populus trichocarpa ectomycorrhiza microbial communities from riparian zone in the Pacific Northwest, United States - 14_EM | ecosystem: Host-associated > Plants > Roots > Unclassified | place...
AATACCCTCCCTGCCCCATGATGAAAATGAGCGTCAACGGAGTGTCAACGATTTTTGGTCATGTGTCTTGGGAAATCACACCTCCGATATGTTGTATTCAGTCATAAAGGAATTATTGGCCGCCTTTATAGGCAAAACAGATTGCAAGACCAAATCTCGTTGACGCTCTGTTGACGCTCTGTTGACGCTCTTTTGACGCTCATTTTCAGGATGTGGTTGGGCGTGTGGGTATGTTTGTTTTGCACATCAAGGCGACTAATACGTCGAAAATGAACCGTGACGTACCAATGTCAATATTTTACGATTAACAGTCGCATATCTGAATGCGACCATAAATATGAAACCCGAAACGCAGAACCGGAGATTGGAACCGACGGGTCTAGCCAAACCCGGCGACACCTCTGGGTTGGCGGGTCCAGGTCCGGGTTTGGCCCGCCAAGTGTCAGCGGGTCGGGTTTTTGGACGGTTCTGGAACCGAACCGACCCGTTTTTGCGGTCCAAACCCGGACCGCTGGCGGGTTGCCCGGACCCGTTGCTAACACTAGCGATGACCTAGCATAGGATACGATGATTACTGAAAGCAGCTTGGTAATCAAGAGAGAGGCGGAGGAATGGGAATTGAACTGAAAGGCCGAGATCCATGACTTTTTGGAGATGTGGCAGCGCAGCCAAAACCTACTGTTGGGGGTTCTCCCTTAACAGAGGTATTGGTACTTGCATAGGGCTGGAGGACTTTATATCTATATTGTTAGGTATACATAACACCAAGTCTAAACAAATGCAAGAGGCCAGCCCCATAGTCTGTGGCGAGATTTTATGGGAGCCTCGTGTCAATTTGATTCCAAGTGAGCCTCATTGCTAGCGGATTCATTGAAATTTCTTATTTAGAAGATCTGATTTGATGATGCAATAACCTTGGCCAGTCACAAGTAATCAAGACTTGGAGATGCCAGTTATTTCCTACCACATTCACTAAATGAAACTAAGTGGGACTAGATACGTCGACTGCACTTGTGCGACTGGCCTGTCAGGCAGACGATAGGCAATATGCGATGATGAGGGATCTCAAGCCAATCCCTAGTGGAGCGGAACAACCTGGGCACTCCCTGGTCAGTGAGAACGGTCTCGGCCTTAGCATGGTGTGGCTGATTGATTCACGTTGAAGCCTTTGAGGGGTTAGTCAATTGACTGTCAACAGAGCAATGGTGGGTCGCCATGTCAGCCTCTGAAAAGCAGATAAGCTAAATAGCCTGAATGGTGAGGTGGTGTCTTAATTTATTTAGCAATCTGGCTTGAAACCTTTCAAATAACCACATCAGGCGAGAAGAGATTTTTTTGACTATGCGACCATACGAGTTGCAAGATATCTAAGTTGAAGTTATTGTTTGATTACATCTTATTGCTGATAATGGCCGGAGAGGGAGCAGAGTGCTTTGTAACCAATCATGCAAGTACACGATAACCTTTGGGAAGTGTGGTCGTTATCAAGAGAGATTAAAGCTCTTTAGGAGTACTGTACAATATGACAGATGAGATCATAGCAATTCTTGATCGATGATGATGGCCCGGTGGGGAGAGTAACTCTTTAAAAACCAATCAAGCGATTCCAGAATGCTATAAAGAGACAGCAGTGCTCTGGCATTGTAAGAGTAGCCCCAGCAGCACAAACGATACCTACCTGCGAAGAGGAAACTGAAATATTATTAAGTTTTCAGTTCTTATTATTATTATCATTACTGTCGAGGAGATTGGAATTGATTATTAGGATTGTACGTGGTTCCCCCACCCCATGATTAAACATACGGTGAATAACAAATGCAATGTTATACTGTGCGCTTTATCTCTTTTGTTGGATCGCCCCAAAATGGAGGATCAATTGTTTGCCGTATAGTGCATCTGGTGGCTGGCAAGTAAAACCCAGTTTACTGGGTTAATAATTTACTATCGGCACAATAAAATATTCTGTTCGGATTATGTTAAGAATCTTGTGGCTATGCCACTACCGAATCGATTACCATCGGAGGACACAATTCCCAATAGTAATATTCCGGAATTAGATTTAGCTACGCATAATATTCCCACTCCATCTAAAGAAAGATATATTGAGCATCCGTCAAGGAAAAAGTTCTTTCCTAAGGAGTCTAGCAATAATTCATCGATCAATAGGACTCAAACTGGGCAGGTGTTGAAACCTGAGAGACTGGACCAGAAGGATCTTAGGAAACGATATCCGGGATTTAGAAAAAGCAACTTGTTGAAGTTAGCAGGTCCTTGCAAAAAGACTGACTAATATGATAAAACAATTGAGTAGCGTGTAAGCTTAGTACTTACAGTTGAGTCAGAGTAGACATTGATATTTTGGGAGATTATGCTTAAGACGGAATATTGCTGATAGTATCTGAACCCCAGATTTATCAAGGAGATAGGAAGAAGAAAGTTGTGAAGATACGTGTCAATTTGGATTACACTATCAACGGACCTACGATATTAATTTATCACCGAGATTAATTATACAAATATACTTTACGATATTAAATAATCACCGATATCAATTATTCAAATATTCTTTACTATATTATTCAATCACTGAGATAATTTATACGAATATATGTACTGTCAGTATCTTGTCACACCATGATACTGCTCAGTTGCTATTTACCATGAAGAGTCTGACACAAGTATACATATTTGTCCTCTGTGTGTATATGACGTATACAGACTCCCTGTAATTGTGTTCTGGAGATACACAACACAGATTCTGATAAGAACTGCGGCCGTGTACCTAGTATGTACTTTAGTATCTATTGATACTAGTAATATGTATTGTTACTGAGGTGGAAGCACATCAGCAAAAACTAAATCTCCTTCATTCAATTTATTTTGTTTATTGTACCCACAAACTCAAACAAATGAAATCGAGTTTTCCCTGAAATATGGCATTGCTTTACAGTTCCAGAGTGTACTTTGAGTCATCGCGATGCTGGTTTTAAGCGTCATGTAACGGCGCGACTGCACGCGTCATGTACAGGCCGGGTAACGGCCATTCCGTAGAGTCAGCTCAGCACGAGCCTTAGATCTCTCGCGATAATCTTACCTATACATCTACATGTCTACATATATACTCACTCGGGTCCATGTTTGCAACCATATCCCTATGCAGCCGGACGCTGGCGTATGCGTCCTTACACTATTATCGCTTTTTCAGTAAATGGATATGTTTCGCTCAGGGGATTTGCGAGCTTACCCCTATTTCGACGAATACGAATGCGAAGGCAACATCGCGAAAATGCGCTGCGATAAGAGTCCAGATACCTACTGATTATACATGCAATGAGTCTTAAGACATTCATCGTTTGATGAGGTGAATTGTCAAGAGCAGAGACGATTTCGGAAATGCACTTGGCAGCAAGACGCATTACAGGCCACCAATGTCGACAATTGCTACAAGTCGAGAGAAAACTCCTACACACATCCAACAAAAGGAAATCGCAAACATCCTATTGCGACGAGCACAATTACCATCGACTGCAGTCAATTGAGCAGCACCAAGCGATACAGAGATCGCGATTGATGAGAACGACGATATCACACCTGAACGTGTACGACTGACGAGAGCCCAATGAGAAGTCTACTTCGCATGATCGAAGTGCGCCTACGGAGCTCACTGACGATGAGAATGAGGATATTGTGATCGGATACTCGATGTCCACCTACGATTGCCGCGAATACCCACCGCAATGACCGCGTATGCTGCATAGAGCAAGATGGTTGCCATTCAATTGACACCGCCAAGCTCAATTCCGGTCGAGCGAATACCGATCCCGTGAGATTCAATTTAGTCACCGATACCTACGATGCTACGAACGCTGACTGTTGACGTGCATACCTGCCAAGGCTACAGCTGTGCTGAGCTCGATGACTGTCGGAAGCACTGCGGACACTGCACCCGACTCCTGACAGCAATTCGGAGGTACTACCAGTGGTGAACTATCAAGTGACCTGGAAACGAGCGAATTTCCAATTGATCCTGCGGTACTACATTGACCGCTAGCCTTTCCCTCCATCGAGATGGCAATCGGGTGTCTCAATGACTAGCACTGGGGGCCCACAAATACCGAGACTACTTGATCTCGAGGCTATTTTTACTTCATAGATCACCTGTGCACGGGTGAGGAAGATGCATGCAATCTGAATTTTGAGCTCTTATGGTTCCAGCTCGGAACTAGTTATTGATAATAATCCGCGGCGGTTGGATGGCAATTGACTGCTGATCCTCTAGACCCTGCGAGGAGTTCACTCACGATTGTCCAGTTGTGAACTGACAGGCATCGTCCTGGAGCCAGCATTAGCCACAATGTGTGGAGCTTGCGATGGCCTTCGTTTCTGAAGCCAACTGAGATTAGAATTGCTAGTGCTGCGGTAGAGTGGAACCACGGAGGCTATACCTCAGATGTGGTAACCCTCGTAGGCTGGATGAGCGAGCAAAGAGCAGCGGCAGTAGTTGCGGCAGAAGAGCATCCACATGGGATCCTTGAATGACTGCTACTGGCTAGCCGAGGCACGAAGAGAGTGTCTGGACGGCGGGGCTTGGTCCATTCGTGAGCTAACCGCTGATGACAAGGCCTCCGGGATTTTACCCTTCATCGCCTCCATCCTCTGTTGAATCTTTCGCTAATGGAGATGATAGAGCAGAAGCAGTCGTACGAATTTGTGCAATCTGTATTTCAGAGATATCACGACTTGCAGAGGGGCCTGAGATACTATGGCCCCTGAGTGATCGAATGGCACAATCAACGGAGACTCTTCTTCATAGGACTTCACCATCGAGCATCTGGCAGGAAACAGGAACCCGGCAGATGGACCCTTTAGACGTCCTGATTATGAGAGTCCTACTGCACTACTTTTAGCAACTGTTGCAGCCGTTGAACCTTACGATGACTACTGGATATCAAGAAAGCCCAGGCTACCGACACAATGGCTACCGACGTGAACAAGAGAATTGTCATTATCCCAACGGTCGGTTACCGTGACCTGACAGAGAACGGTAGTGCGGAGGGTGCAACGGACTCGCATAAGAATCGGGAAGTCGTCTCAGGGGCCCTGATCTACGAAGGGAGGAGATACTCAGGCCCGCTTCATCCATACAGACTGAGCGCGAATATGACTACCGAAGCAGCTTCCAAAGCAGCAACAATGATCACTTATGGGCTAGGCCTGCGGAGTTTTTCCCGAGGAATTGGGAGAGCTCGAGTGCTTGCGCACTTGAAAGTATGGTGAGTATGACAGGTTACCGGGATGCCTACAAGTCAGATATACCGATTCAATGGCCGATGGTGCTGGCGATGGCAACTGCAATGGTGATGATGAGCAGCGAGCGGAAGCAGTTCCGAACGGCATACCGAACAGAATGCCGAACCACCGTACCAGAGACCTACCAAATGACTACCCAGAAGCCAACAGATAATCCACCGAAGCTGCCTACCAAGATGGCCAGAGATGTCGACTAAGAACCCACTGAAGCCGAAGAATGATATGTCTGCAGATGAAGTGAAAGCCAAACCACATTCCGTGTCGAATCACCGAGAGATTTCGATTACAATCCCGATTCAAGATTACATTGCGACCGAGCCACGATGGCAATTGACAATCGATATATATATATAAGTCGTCGATGGAGCAACAAATTTTCAAAAGGAGGGAGTTAGCCGTGTCAGATCAGTCAAGTCCTACCGACAAGTCAAAAGCCCACCAGCAGGCAGTCTACCGAGATACGCACCGAGAAGTCTACCGAGAAGTTGACCGGCAAGTCTACCAAGTCGACCAGGATTCTACTCAAGCCGTCAATCATGAGCGCACCTATGAAGTCGCCCGGATGGTCACCGAAGCAGACTTTGAAAGATGATTACCGAGTACCGATGACTACCGGCTGCAAGATATACTCTATAGAGCTTGCCGAAGAACTGCTCAGAGCTCAGACAGCACTAGCGCGCTTGAACTTGGTAAGTATAATCATCTTAGAGAAGCTTACGTGTTAGATATCGGCGAATAAGACGCGGTTGACGCATACGATTGACGGCTACGACAGATGCGGCAGCAGAAGCTCCCATCAATCCGGGGTCATGAGCGGAAGCTCTCTACCACCCTGATGGATTCCGATGATGACCTACGTCGAGATACGAACTACGGGAGTGATGGTCATTGGAGCATGGTTATGAAGTGGAGATCTGGAGGACGGGATCACTTTTGGATGTTTCTAGTTTCACTCTTCTCTCCTTCTCTTCTTTGGATCTCGGCCCGGTACAAATGGCGTCAGCACGGGTTTAAACCACCTTCGGAGTCAATCAAGCGGAGGTGGAATTTTCCCCTGAGCCACATACGCCGAAAGGTCGTCTTTGAGCTGTACCAATCAGTTGTGAGACTTATGGGTTCATACGATTGCGTACGTAAGATTATTGTTTCATTCTTTGTTTCCCTTTCCTTCTTTTCTCTTACACTGGCTTTGGCAGCCCAGGAGGTCTGCGCTGAAAGAGAGGGATAATGTAACGGCACGACTGCATGTGTCATGTCCTGGGCCGGGTAACGGCCATTCGATATAGTCGGCTAGCCACGAGCCTTAGATCTCTAGCGCTAATCTTACCTATACATCTACACGTCTACATATATACTCACTCAGGTCCACGTTTGCAACTATATCCCTATGCAGCCGGACACTGGCATATGCGTCCTGACACATCACGACCAGTGTACCCACGCTTGCAAATGTGACAATGCCCACTTGACGAACCGTTCACCCTTTGTTTGGCAAGATCACAAATCAACTCTCGGCATACTCCTATGTTGCCCAATTTGATTACTCCTCGCAATGATGATAGTACTTGCTCCATACGTTCAATGAAGCATGTTGTTCTTGTGTTTAAAGACTCTCATGGCTGAATTTGACCAATGATAGTTACCATGCAGACGGGGTTCATGATATTTAATTTTTTGATACAAGATTGTCAGTAGCTTGGAGTTCGTCGCGGGAGGGTTATACATCATCCCAATTATGATTTCACATGTTTGAGATCAGACTTCAGTAAACCATCACTTTGATTGCATTTTCTACTATTATGATATATCGACGAAACCTAGAATAACATAACACACAAAGGAAATCCTAAATCCGATCACTGACACCATTTATAACCTCCAAGCCACATCGCACTCTGTACAATCGTACTTCCATCGACTAATCCCGTATTCTCAATGCTGGTTATGTTGGTGATTTCGTTGCTGTTGCTGTTGCCGTCGCTGCAGGGGACGGGCCGGCAGTTGCTGGCGATGGCAGACCCACCCATAGGCAGAACAGCTGAGAATCGCATACTAGCTTCAGTAGCAGCAACAAAGATGCTGAGACTATTAAACAGAATTGTCTGGCTGCTCTATCAGCTCCTCTGGGACGTAATCAAGGAAGTCCTAATCAAAGCTGCCCTGATTGTTGTGAGGTTGGGCCATCACTGGGTCTGTTCCAGTTGAGTGGATCCTTCGCCGGATCATACTGCGGATAGTTTCTATCTTTTCAGCTCGAACCTCTGGGGAGGAAGAACAAAAATCTGTGTCGAGACAACGAAATACATCTGTGCATGCATTATTAACCGCCTGATTATTGTTTCTTGTATCGCACATATGTTGTGCTCCACCTCCCTGACCTAACTCTGGCAGGACCCTAAACTTGCCTGTTTGGCAGGCTGACAGACAACGGTGGATGGCCGTTGTCGTGAGGGCAATGAATTTCGGATTGATTTTATCAATCAGTGATGTATCTTTCATTCCCATATGTCGTATGCCATAGAAGTATGTCTGGTGAATCAGATCCACAAATCCAGTCACTGCAAATCGGAACTTGGACTTCTGAATTGATTGTCAACACAACAATTGAACAAGAAGGGAACTGTGAACTTACCTCACGAACGTTTGTGGGGCATGTAAACATGTCCTTGGCCAATAGCCAGGCTACCCTTTTCGGGATCTCTGTAGGCGACTGTGTTTGAAATCTGTAAATAGAGTCGATGGAGGTCTTGCAGCGGTATACCATTGCTGCAGTTGTGCATGTGATCTTTGCGACATCCTGATGCACAATGTCACCAATGAAAACAATTGTTGAGACGATTTATTGACCACTGAAATGTAGTCACGTGGAGGGTCTGAGTTTCTCTGGGCTGGATCAATCCTGTCAATTTCCTCATACCAGCAACTATGAATCTGGGTGGTCTTCACCGCATTCGTGGCAAAGGGATTCACAAACATCACATAATTGATAGCTATAGGCTTCACACGTGCCATGACCATCGCCGGAACTCCTGAAAGGGTTGGATGGCCATTGTATTCTGCGCCAACAATGAAGCCTGTCATGTCGTCAACAAAGGGCTCATATCGCCACAGATTTCCAGCTTTCCATGTAACCAATTGCACACCTAGTGTTAGCAACGGGTCCAAATTCCCGGTTCGGTTCTGGGTCAGGTTCCGACCCGGAACCGGACCGTTGCAACGGGTTTCCACACAAAACCCGCTTCTCAAAAGTCATCATTTCTTGCTCCAGTTAAGTATTGGAGTTCTCATCGTATCACAACATAATCTTTAAGTGAAATATCCAGATCGATGCCCTCTTTCATCTGCCATTCTCCGATTTGCAATTGGCTCAATAGTCGTTGAGTCGCGATGGAAACCCGGTCATTTTGGCATGATATTCAGCTTAGTATCCAAGCGACTCAACGAATATTGAACCGATCGCAAATCTGAGAATGGGAGATGAAACAGGGCATCAATCTGCACATTTCACGTATAGATCATGTTGCGATACAATGAGAATTCAAATACTTAATTGGAGCCGAAGTTGTAGGAAGCGTAAAACGGAACCACGGTCAGGTTCGAACCCGTCCCAGAACCCGCTGGGTTTACCTGTGTTCCGGGTATCAACCCGGACTCAACCATCCAGTCCGGTTCCAAACCCGGACCGCAGCTGGCTAACCCGGAACCGTTGCTAACACTATGCACACCGGCTTCAAATGAATCCTTCCTCTGGTAAATAAATACATTAGCGGGACTATTCAATCATTGGAACGCTTGATTGCATACGTTCTTGAATGCCAGCGGCGCAGGCTCGCGTTCATCCTCCTCCTCCGAGACAATATAGACCTCCCGACACTCAGAATGTAGAGGTTACACCATCGTAGGATTTAATTGAGTCGCCGCGACTCGTTTTCCAAGTGTTGATGTGAATGAATCTGTTGATGGCCGCTTGCCCATTGCGTTCCTAGACAGTCGCCGAAGAGGCTCGTCGTCGGATTCTGAATCGTGATTGTCGGTTATCGTGCTGAGATCGTCATCGAGATCCTCATCATGGATGGATCGTCTGCTTCTCCTGGGACTGGAAGGAAAAGGAGGAGGAAAATTGCGGCGCCTTCTTGTCATGATTTAAAAAGGCGGAGAGTGATAAGTACAAAAAATTGAAGGAGTGACTAAAGGAAATGTGAATGAATGTAGAGTAAATGAATTAAAGCGTTGTGTAAAGGAAAGAAAGCATTGATATGATTGAAACCATCGTCGTGATGCGTCTTTTCATCCTGTCGACGATTCAAGGATCTTGGCTTGTCCCGCAACGTACACTTCCAACCCCTTGCATGGACGGGAACTCGGAACTAGGAATGGCGGGTGACAAGTATGCCGCAGGGTTGTGGATTGGATTTGTTTCACAACAATTGTTATCGCAACGAGCTAAAAAGCGTTTGCGTTTCACTAATCATTCGGGTTGACTTCTGCTGGGTACAGATACCAAACCACCATATACATGATAGCCATACACGGAATCCCATCGCTGCCACTATGCCATTCCCAAAAATTAACGTCTCAATGATTAATCCCAACATCATGAACTCTCAACACAGCCCTTCATGCATGAATATGAATGATGGAATGATGAAATACACACAACACCGAAAAGAGACTGAAAACCTCACCAAAAAACTCCAAATTATCATACATCCGTCCACCCTCCAAAGTGCCAGAATGATACCCACCCACAACGCAAATTCTTGAACAACCGTCCAGCCAGTGCATTCCATCCTCACAACGACTAATTTGTAGCTGGGCTGCTGCATGTACGCTTCCTATTGGCCAAAGAGCCTGCAGCGGGAGGATTGACAATGTAATCGTGCTCGCGTAGCCAAGCCACATCCTCGTCAGCCACAACGCTTTGCTCGTAATCGGCAAAGAGACCAAGAGCATAGTTCTGGATGGCTCCAAGGTATCGCTGCTGTCTGAGAATCCTCTTTTGAAGCTTCCATTGAAGCTTTTGGAAGCCTGTTTTTGTAGTTGGGAAGCTTCTTGGATTAGGGCGCCGCATCTCACCATCATCATCCGATTCCTCCCCGATATTGTCGATCATATCCTCGGCTGGAGGTGGGAGGATGTCATCCAGAGGAAGGTAGCTGCACCCACCATTCAAAGGCGTCTGGGCACCCTCTGTGCTGTCGGCTTGTCGGCCACGATAAACGACGCAAAAAAGCGTTGGGTTGCTCAATTTCATCGCGGCCTTTACCCATCCGGCAGCAGTATTGTTATCGATGATTGGGGTAACATTCCGGGCGTACTTACCACCATCTCCTTTAGGCTCCTCCAGGCAGCCCCAAAGCTCTCGGATTGTCTGGCTGGGGTGTGGCAGACCGGTGATTGCAGCATTCACAATTGACAAGATGGTTGTATCGACCATTGATGTAACTATCGGAAGTATCGATTCATCATTCCCAGGCCAGTGCCATGAGAATAGCTGAGTATTCTTTTCACCCACCCTCTTCCCAGCAATGTCAGGATCCACATAGGCAATGGTAAAGCTGAATGGCTCGACAAGGAAATTGTTTGAGGCGTGGCTATGCACCTCAGTTGGCAAAGACCTGCGACCCGAGGTTTCTTTCTCGTCATCTTCTGGATCTACACATCATCGGGAAGAGCAAAAGAAGCATCAGGGCGATGAAATACATACCAACTTGCACAAGTTTCCTCTTCTTAGTCAGGGTTTCTTCGAGTCTATTCTTCCTTGGGCGAAGGCCAACCTCCATGAACTCGGCCAGTGCTGCCTTGAGTTTCTGACCATCATGGTTAGTCTTGTCTGCCATGTACTGTTTCCAAAGCAGCCTTTGAGACTCGAGATCACTGAGTAGGGTAACACAACGATCGATTAGGAGATCCCATTGCTCGGGGCTGGCGCCTTGCTTGTTGATGATTCTCATGGACTGGGCAATCTCCCAGACGCACTCCCTCACTTTATTATCTATCCATTGTGTTGTCAAACCACCCTTATGCTGCCAAATCTCCATGGTTTCTGTGGCCCATTCGCTGACTGCAATACCAGCGTTCTCGGCCCAGACGCAGACTTGTAGAGTCGGCATCTGGATCGTATTAGCATCTGCGATGACTGATTTCGGCAACCAGAACGCATCACATTACATTGTAGGTTCTCAACGGTGGTCAATGATTGAGTGGTGGATATCAAATGCTTGTTACTCTAAACAAGCATCGGGAGTGTTGAATATATCCTCAAGGGTGATGCCATGTGGTAGCAGAGGTGAGGAGGTTGTGTCGAAGGTTCTGGAGATTATAAGTCAGGTGGGCAGGCAAGGCAAATATATATATGGGCTTGGAGGGTTTTCTTGATCCGGTGACATCATCTTGGCTGCAATTCAGCTAGGAGGCAATTTGCTTAGCATCATCTAAGCGCCCTGATTCATCGACCAAACGCTTAAGTTCATCACAAAGACAACTACAAGCATGCTCTGCAGTCATGTCTCACTCGTTTGTCCTTGCTCTATTTCTTGTACCCCATGATGACGTTGCTGGGTTGGTATCTAAGGAGAATGCACAGTTCATGTAATGTACAGGCTTATCATAAAGTGACCACCATAAATCAGGCAATGGGCGTAGGAGGGTCTTGTAATGGTGCAAAACAATTGCCATGATGAGCTGAATGCAGATGCAGTATGTTCTTCGAGATCCAAGGGATGTTGAAATTGAGAGAGCGAGTAAACACTATGCAAACGGGTGACAGAGGATGAGAGACATCATACGAGAGTGGTAGGACCCCTTTTTGGAAAAAGTGAATCTTGGTACCGCTTTTTCCGAGGACAGCCGGCTTGTAATGGTGTGAGTAGCTAAAAGACTGTCGAGACGCTGCTAAACGTTGTTGCGACATTTCATTTCGCTAATGAAACATGGATCTTCGTCAACAGTGTCTTGACTGCTCGAAGACGTACTCCTACATCGGCGCTTACATCACTCACCTCCATCGCGACCATGAAGAAAGGATAGTTTATGTATCAGCCGAACAACTGCCAGATGATGGTGTTGCAATCGAGTATGATAGTATTGTATTTCCATTCATTCACGAACCGCATCGCAACCCTATTCCTCACCCTTCTAACTATAATTCCAGCGATACAGAAGCCTACAGCACAATGTGTGTATCGATCCAGAGCAACCTCCTGATTGGACACGTATTTGTGGTACTCCACACTTGGACAACCATCTAGCCGGCAAGCCTATTACTAATGAGTATTTCAACATCTTCGACGATGAAATGAATGTATGGTCACCATTGCCCTGCGAGGAGGTGTATCGATCAGCGTACTGGTGCGTCAAGCACAACTTGAGCAGAGCAGCTATGAACGAGCTTTTCAGGAACCCTACGATGGCAACCGTCACCAACTTCACGTCGTCGCACACTGTATTCAGAAGGTTCAATGGAATGTTCTACGCGATGGGCATCGACTGTTGGAAATCCAGGGAAGTGTGTTACAATTGTTCGGCCAATCCAAACAACCTTCGCAACGATGATTACACACATTTCTTTTACCGCAATCCTGTTGAATGCATTGAGTTCCTCATGCAGCAGCCTGCATTCAGGGATCATATGTCGTATGCTCCAGCAAAGAAATTCAATGAAGCTGAGGTACGTATCTACTCAGAGGTGAAATCAAGGGACTGGTGGTGGAATGAACAGGTAGATTGCTTGAATTTCGTCATAGCTACGATGATTTCGACCGCTTCTTCAGCTTCAGTAGCCGCTTGGAGCTACAATTGTCCCTTGATTTGGCAGTTCAGAGCAGACACATCTTACAAACTATCCGGGCGACAAGAAGGAATGGCCAGTATATTTGAGTCTTGGAAACATCGACTCGACGATTAGATCAAATCCTTCAAATCTTGCAAGCATCCTTGTTGCCCTTCTTCCCGTTCCTCCGAATTATCACTTTAAAGAACATGGAAAAACAACGGCCGTGAAAGAACAACAAATCCACAATCGAGAGGTTGTTAGAAGGGTCATTGAGGTTATTTTTCGTCCCCTCGACGTGCTTCTCATCGCTGGAATGCTTATGGCTTGTGCGGATGGTTGGATGCAGCGATGTTATCCTGTCATCTGTGCATGCACGGCTGACAACTTCGAGAACGTTCACTTGCATTCAATCAAGCAGCCCCATTGCCCTGTGTGCGAAGCACCTAAATTGTCATTTGGAGAAGGGAATACATCCTCGTGACGATTGAGAGACTATCGGCTATACTTCCAAAAGATGATACTCGCGAGTCAGGGAGATGAGACTGAGAGACGGGAAGCAAAACAATATCGGGAAGATCGAGTGGTTGGAACCTCAGAAGGCGTCTTCTGGAATATAAAATGTATCTCTCCGATGAGTATAATCGTACCCGATGTTCTTCATACCGTCTATCTTGGTATGCTTAAGCATTCGATGGACTGGGTAACATCCTTCCTCGAACAACATTCCAGGATCGACAAATTCAACCAGCTCTGGGCGATGATGCCTCCATATCCTGGCTTCGCTCGATTCAACAAGCCACATAGCCAGGTGACGCAATGGAGTGGAAAGGAGATGAAAGCACTCGGGCGTGTGATTGTGCCAGTTCTCGGGGCGACTCTTTTACATCCTTCGGCACGCCAAAGGATTCCCTTCACAGAAGCCCTGTTGTTCGTGAAGAACTTAGTGTATTTTCACCTTATGGCACAGTACCAGTACCATACTGAGGCCATGATCAAGTACATGGAGAATTATCTGCAAGAGTTTCATCGTCACAAGGATGTTTTCAGTCGATTCCGCGCCAGTGAATCTACAAAGAAAGTCTCGGAAACCTTGGAAAAGCAGCTTGCTTCAGTCAAACAGGAGGAATGGGAGAGTGACCCCCCTTGGAACAATCTCTCTGCGGCTGCAAAGTGGTGTCGGGTTGTTGAAGAAAAAACACAGATCGAGTGAGAAATTGCACAACATCTTGTCGACGAATTGGATTTCAACTTTGTGAAGATGCATCTCCTGAACGACTTCTCTGACCACATCCGCCAGCTTGGCAATCTCTTAAATGTAAGCTCTGAACTCCCAGAAAACGCGATGATGGATCTTAAACAAGCGTATCGACAATCAACGCGTCATTAGGCCTCCTTCCAGATTTTGTAAACGAAAGACTGAAGAGAGGTGTTTCAGTATCGAGAGCTCAATGCAAACGCTGCAAACAATGTCGCGACGATTATATGCCTCTAACCAAAGTGCCTCTCAAGCGAATGATGAAAAACCTGCAACCAGAAATCAAGACCCTTGATGACTTGGCTGAGTGGTGTGCAATGCCAGAAGGGGAGCTACAGAATCACATTGCTTGGTGTTTCAAGAGATTTGCTGACTTCACAGACTACGTTGATCACGATCAGTATTTCAGTTGTCTCAACAGTGTGAAATACATTTGGTACAGCACAGTAGCAATTCCCGTGACCTCTTTTCAATGCGACGAGCAAGCAGTTCATATGGTTCGTTGCATTGGGTCCACAAGGTGGAGAAAGCATAAGCCACCAGGAAATGATACAGTGCTTCTCTGGATGGGGACAAGTCCAGATAGCCACTTTAAGTCGACTGCGGGACTCATTCCCGCATGGTTAAAGTCTCTGTTCGGTGTTGAGGATGCTGAATCGAGCGTTGAAGGCCTTCTTGCCTTGGTTCAGACGTTTGCAACAGGGCCAATACGTCAGACTGCTGGTATGGTGATTGTCGAGGGGAGGCATCAACCTCCGATGGAACCCTTGCACAATGGAAGCTACCGTCGTGAGGCTCTTTTCGGCGTCGGAACCACAAGTTATATCGTCCCTATAAGCGCAATGCAAGGACCTATACACCTTCTTCCACTGACGCCGCCGCCAGATAGCTTGCGGTGGTACTTGAGCAACACAATTGATGAGAATGCTTTCAATTTGTTTTACATGTAGATTATTCTACTCGATGCTTAAATTAATCGTTGCAGCGATATATAGAAATCTGATGAGTGTTTACTCTGGGTGTCTTAATTTTTGTAATGGGAGTTGTGCAAGCTTGTATATAATCGATGTCTCAAGGGATTAAATAGTTAAGGATATTGTTGAAATCAATGGAACAGTTCAAAAAACTGTCGAAACAATTACAATCTAGAGGATCAAGGTGAAACAAACAAGTGCAATGAATTAGCTTAAATGAATAAACACATTTTGAGATGTTGCGACGACACGATCATATCGTTGAACGCTTCGAAGCATCGTCAAAGATTGCAAATAAGTCACTTGGATTATTTGTGGCGAATGTGGAGAAGGCTTGGTGCGTGGGGTCCATTTTCGGAAACCAATTTCACATTTTGCTGATGCACCCACGTAACACCTACGTGCTACACAGGAGGACTCTCACGCTCAAATTGTTCAAATGACCGCTGTTGGACACATTTCTGATACTGAAGAGATTGTCAAAGTGTCCTGGTCAAACATTCCACAAGATGGTGTTGCTGCATTTAAATTGTCAGAAAGATCACCTGTGCCACCAGGTTTGTGAGCAAAGGCCCTCCATGGAGGACGAACTCAAGAACTGAATTTCCACCTATTCAAAAGAATCGACTGCCATCTAGCGGAATGCGATGAGGATAGTGCTCCTGAAAGCATTTGGGACACCGAAAATTGGCTTGTCTGGGATAGGGACATGGATGATCCAAATGTCAGCCAAGACGACTGGGAGGCAGACAATGAATCCAACATGGAGCCAGACAATCGCATGGAGGAACCAGAAACCACAGAGCAGCGGCATGCAAGTGCTGCACCGAGTGTTCCCGGATCGATTTGGCCAACATTGTCGCCAACCAACATGGCTGAAAAGCTGTTGTTGACTGTTAATACAATGGAAGTGAGGAGGAATAAGGGGTCCATACAAAGTAGTACATTATGTGTCACTGTATTTTCACCAGGTCCTTTATGTTGTTTGACTGAGAATTTCATTTAGAGAAATATTATGGGAGAATATTGAGCAGTCACATGTGAATATTGGTTAATAAACAGAAGTACAGCGGGCAAAATGCGTTATTTGGCAACATGTATGAATTTCAATAGAATGGGAGTGACCAGCGCAAGAATATTACTGGGCTTGGCTTTGCCAAAAGGCCGAGTCTTGATCACACAGAACGGCAACCAACAAATTCAAATCGTTATGAATCCAATTATCAATGGCAGCAGATTGTGAATGGACAATGCATTAGAATGAGCGTCAATGGAGGGTCAACAATTATGGGTCCTGTAAGCACGGTAATTAAATAGTAATTTGGTCGCGTTTATGCATAACTGACATATTGGCAGCCTTTATATGCAATAGAGACAGCGACATGGTCACTGCCCCATTGTCATAATGAGCTTCAACCGAGCGTCAACAATTTTTGGTCTTGCATCTTGTGTAATCCAACTGGCGATTGGTTGCAAGTATCCATAAATGAGGTATTGGCTGCCTTTAGGGGCAAAAACAATAGCAACACACTCCCTTCCCCATCCTGAAAATGAGTGTCAATCAATTGTCAATGATTATTGGTCTTGAATCTTGGCTAATCTAAGTGTCGCGTTGTGGCAATAATTTATATGTGATGTAATGGTGGCCTCTTCAACTGAGACAGTGCATGACATATATGTTATCCCACCACGAAAATAACCATCGATGCAGTGTCAACAGTCTTTGGTCTCGCATATTGGGTAATCAAGGCATTGTGCTGATACATGACCTCATAACAACGCAATTGACTGCCTGTATAGGCAAAAATACAATAAATTAAACAAAAAGCATGGATTCAAATATAATCGATATCACAAACTACAACACATGCACACACAGATCAGTGGCTGTTGAATACACGATTTCAATAAGATACTATTATCAAACTGCAAGAGCAAGAGCCTAATATGAATCTGTAAATGGACCCGCTGAACAACCTGCTGACAACCCGCCTCATTCAGACGCGTTGGGAAATTTCCATTAATCAGTACCCGAGCCGACAGTTCCGGTGTGTTGATAACCAGGACTACATCAGCAACAACCCTAGTCTCCGTCTGAAACACCCAGGTGTTCCAGACGGCTCTGACGGCTCTGGCGGAACATCGTACCCGCTGACGAAGAATCAGACGCCACCTGTCGCCCAAGCAATGGGTCGCGTTGCATACATCCCTCACGGCGGATACTATACCATGCCTCGTATTGTTGCAGCGCGTCGCGTTGTATATTACACTCGCCGCTCCGGCATCAGGCTTCCTTTACTTTGCGTCCGGAATGTGGTGACGTATACGCACCATCAGAACAACACGTATGTTACACTCTTCGCAGGGGTTGCAGTTATGCAGTAGCCATTTACACAACGCCTTGCGATGTTTATGCCTTTCTTCGGCCGATAGCCACATACTGCACTCACATTTATGTTTAGCTTTGAGATTTTGTCACTTATTGCAATACAGTGTTCGCTTCGGATACATCGCTTGCCGTTGCATTTGCTTTGCCATTATCGTATTTTACATGTCTGAAATATACTGTCCAATCTTCACACTCTCTAGTACTATGCCCTCAGTCCTCCACATTCTGCGTTGATCCATCATCGGCTTGCGATGCTTCTTCCTCCTCATCTGCATCTGCATCATCGCCATCCTCGCCCACATACCTGTCGACATCACTGGTTCCCAGGTCAAACCTCTCGAGTTCAGTCGCGGCCCGTCATCGCCAGCTGGCGGTGGGAATGGCATCGCTTTCGTCACCTTCATCTTCGGAATCCCAGTTGCCACCTGGCATCCCGAAATGCAGTTCGTCATCCGTGCAATTGTTGTTTATCGGGATGTTTGGGTCAGTGCTTCCGATCTCAGGTTCCTCAAGCGCCACTTCGGAGGTCAAAGAGTGAAGATGAATAGCATTGTCAACACGCGCTGCTTCCACGCTGATCACCACGGCAGGCGTTGGGTTCTCCGCCTGTTGGATCTGACGCTTGACAGTGGCAAGAGTGTTGTTATACACCCTCTGCTGGTAGCTCTCCAGTAGTGTGTTCCAGGTATTCATCAAGAATGTATACGTGTCTGCAACGCCAGGCGAGGTTAACACCTTGCGACCCGTTACAGCGCAGCAGGATGCGATCTTACCACCGTCATTCTTGCAGTTGAAGCAGTTCGAGTGATCAGGTCTGTCCGCTTTCAGCTTTGACTTGGAAGCTTTCGGATGAACACCTTTGTTCTTTTGCCACTCCAGGAGAGCATGGCGGAACACGGTGCAGGTAAACATGATCAGTGGCGAGGGTATATGACCGTCTTTGTCGTCAATCATGGAATAATAGAATCAATCAGCATACTGACCGCGGTTATTCGCCCGATGATGATATTTGATGTAGATAAACCGCGCGATTGCTTCCGCCAGGAAGTCAAGTGGACGCTAGCCATTTGTTAGCAGCTTTCGACTCTCTCTGCGTTGGATTTGGACCGCGCCCGCCACCTTCCACACGCTCTGCGATAGGAAAAAGGTACGTATTGTCTGCCAGAAGGGAATCAATTAATTCCAAACGCTCTGCGGCAGATTCAAACCGGTGGAGATCATAAAGCTCTGCAATGTTTTCCCTTGCTGATTGAATAAAATTGGATTTTACCTTATTGACTTGTGCTCGAACCTGGTACCGGTTTGAGCGTGAAATATCCAACATGGGCCGTTGATTCAGCATACCTCTTTCAAGATCTCCTTTCTGCGTGCCTCGAATGCTATGAACCAAATGTTGTTTTGCTGCATAGAGGTGTTCCAGTACGTCTCTATTATCTGCCAGTGTGGGCGTTCAGCTAATTCTTTCGAAACGCGTCGCATTGCATAACTTACTGTCTCCAAGTCGGTTGCACTCATAAACGGCCGTCTGTTCCACATGTAGAGCTCCACGAGTCTGCCCGTTGCTAACAAAAGACGCGTCATGTCTGAGTGTCCAAATCAATGGATGCTGCGACGGCCGGAGACCGTTGATCGAGGAGTAGACACCGCCTGCGATTGCAATTGCCACTGCCTCTGTCTCTGATTCTTTTCAGTAGCTCGTTGTCGGAGTGGATTTGTGATGATCGGGCGGGCTTCTGGATTAGGGATGAGGGTAGGCAGGTTATCAAGACCTCGGAGAGGAGTGGGAGTGATAACAATGCCAGATGCGGGGCTGGATACAACACGATGCATTGAGGTTCCTCCGGGTGCTGGTGTGCTACGACTGATTGTACCCGGCGTGGCGGTTGGAGTATTTATTGACCGTCGCTGTGTAGCGGACGGGGTAGCAGTCATGCTTTGATTGATATCTGCAATGCGAGAATTGTTCAGCGAAGATGAGGGGGTGGAGTTCTGACCTTGGATTGTAGAGGGTACGGAACTCCCTCCTTGAGAGGAATCCCTCTCGCCAATCGGTACAGAAACGCGTCTCCTAGCAGGCGGAAGTTGAGAATTCCCCGAAGGCCCACGCTTTTGTTGATTCTGATGATTCGCAAGACTTCGAACATTTCGTACGACCAGAGTTGTGTCAGGGTGAGGGCTTTGGGAATGCATAGTCCAATATAGATGTTCGACGTTAAGAAAGTAGGAACAATTGCCTGTGCATGCATATGCAACGGCAGGCGAGGTAGACTCCTATTTGAGTGACCATGGAGGATTTCGATAAAAATAGGAGGCGCAGTGTCGACCGCGCTGGACTCTAAACCATGACAATACTCGGTGACAGGATCCCTTGAAAAGCATTCAATTATGGGGTTCACTGCGATCAGATTAAACTCAGATTAAACTCAGATTAAACTGAGCATTGATATTGACTGTTACAGCAACGTCTGAAGGTCTATTTGCATCGCTTGAAGGGTGTTTATGCCATGTTGGCGCGATTATCATTGTATTGCACTTGTTCTTGGCACAATACTTCGAACCAGCGATTGTGTATATCTTCAGCTTCCCTGTGGAAATCCCCCTTTGGCAGAGCTACAAGCATCACAAAACGAACAATGACGTATTCTCTATCCTATGACATCAGTTGCGTGTGCTTTTTCCACTGCTAGGCGTTGGTAGCCGTATTCGATGGTTGCACAGTTGGGACAACTTGAGAACTACTCAGTTTGCTCCAAGATGGACAAGGTCTGAGCGGTAAAACTGATGGATAATGCAAAACCAACGCCCAGCGTGGTAAACTGTCCTCTCCGGGACTACTAAATCTCATCTCAAGGCTTGTCGTTCATGAGGTGCCTGGTAGTTCTGCAAGATGAAGGCTGGGCCGTTTTGTGTTCGTTAACCAACAAAACTGACAAGTTGAACCTTGAACCAAGAAATCGCCGGAACTCGAGTATATATATCCCTTCTTCCCACCTCCACCTCCTTTCTCTTTTCCTCCCGTATTATACACACCGACAGCATCCTGATCTCGACATCACTTGACTTGCACAAAACAACGCCTCTCGGTTCAAAACACACCCGATAACCTACACAACTTTGTACTTCCCATCCGGGCTTCCTTCCGCTACAACTGTATCAGAATGCTAACGTTTCGGATGGAGATTTATTTTCAACTCACAGTGATGGCACCAACGGGCAGCAGCAAAGGAAAGGGGAAGGCGAGGGCAAAGATGCCGACATCGGTTATAAATCGACGCCTTTCGTTGAATCGGGACCGTATAAAGAGATTCATCTCGGAACACATCCGTGGACTCATACAGATATACAATGTTCGCAGCGTGAAGGATGAGAGGGCATGGGACCTCTTTTGTGATATAATCTTTCTTGATCCAGTCAGGACTCGCTACTTTTCATAATTCCAGCTGATGTGGCTGCACCACAGGATAAGGAGTTCGCCTTTTCAGGAGTGGTGGGCTGCCTTCCGATCACATATGGGGCAAATGTTTGACAAAACCCGCAACTAAATGAACAATTGGAGGTGAGACAACCCCCGTGCCTTCGGGGATCAAGTCGATCGCTCCAATCCGCAGACAACCAGCTCGGGGAAGGTTAAACGCACAGGTGAGCATTTCTCTTGGTACGGTAGCAATGATCTCAGGGCAAAGATTGACCCGCCATGCTGTCGCCAGTACCAACCAGGCGACTTCCTGGCCGTTAGACCACTGAATTGGGATGAGATAATCGACGAGGATGATGATGATGACAACTGGGCAGAACCCGGTGCGCCCAGCGGTGGAAGGAGCCGTCCTGGCGATGGCAATGACAATGACGATGGCGAGAGTGAGGAGGACACGCAGGGCGGTGAGAAAGGGACCGGGAAAGGGAAGGGAACAAAGGATGGGAAGAGGAAAGGGAAGGCGACCGAGGATGGGATGGGGAAAGGGAAGGGGAAGGGGAAGGAAAACGGTGAAGGGAAAGGGATTGTTAAACACACCCCAGGAGGAGATGATATCTCTCATGCCGTTGCATTGCAGTTGCAGAAGGAAATGTCACAGGCAGACTTGGACATGGAGGGCTAACTGGAGCGGGTATACTTAGAGCCGGAAGCATCACCCGCCGTGTCAATTTCCTCAGATGATGATACCGACTCTACCGAGTCGGACGGCGAATATGACTCAGAACTGGATGTGGATATGTGCATGGAGGATGATGTGAACGCACCGGACGGCATTGACATCGACGGCGATGTGGATATGGAAAGGGACGGTGAAGATGAGGAAGATGAAGAGGAGGAAGATGAGAAGGAGGAGGAGGTGGTGGATGAGGATGAGGAGGAGGATGAGGATAATGGCAAAGAACCTCGGACGATTGGCCAGGGAGAGATGGTAAATTCATCGGCTGACGATGCTGATACCATGGTAGACGATGAGCCAACCGTGCTACCTGAGCAAGGCCAGGAGATGCACTAGCATACCCAACGGCCACAACCTCCGGCGCCTGGCCCACAGCCACAAACCCCGGTGCCTCCCCCACAACCACCAACTCCGGAGACTCATACCCTCAATGGGCTTGAGTTTTTGGGGCTTGTGAATCCGCAAAAACCTCGCCCAGCGGCGCCAACTCTGCGAGAAGCTGAGGCAGCCGGAAACCCCTCTGATGTGGATGTGGAGCAGCAGCTACTCGGCGAATCGGCAGGTGGCAACAGTCTCCCCGATGGCTCTCTCCCGGATGTCCCTCTGCCGGATGTCCTTCTCCCCAATGTCCCTCTCCCCGATGTCCCTCTTCCTGATATCCCTCTCCCTGATGCACGCCTGGATGGCTCGGTAGGTGAGGAGTGAACCAGTCCTCGCGTTGCAGAGGAGGCGTGCGTTTGGGTTAGAGTCGGGTTCTTGTCTTGTGTGTTTCCTTTGCTGTAATCTATTCAGCTCAGGCACTGATTAAGGCACGAGTGGAGGTGTTATGTTCGTTTGGGTTAGGGTTGCGGGCTTGTGCGTTTTCTTTCTTCAAATCTATTCATCCCAGGCATTGATTATTACACGCGTCGCGAGGTTTTTGGATTGCTCAGGGTGTATTTTTTATTTATTCATAGTATTATGGGACATCGCGCATGCAGTGTTTTTGCATCTCCTGGCATGATGGTGTTGAGGCTCATTAAATCTCTCAAGTATCATGAGCTTATACCCACACCAGACTGCTCAGGCCCAGCACCAACGTTCGTCCCATTCTACAGTGAATACTCCACTCCTCCCGTGTCGTCAACAATGCCAGAGAAGACCCAATTCCGTTACCCCGAATTTTCATGCCGAAAGAAGTTCACCTCAGACAGCTGGCAACTTAAACATATCAAATTATACCATTCTGAACACCTTCAAGTTGCAAGGAATCTGACTATTTGCAGCGCGCCCCGACACATAGAACCTGCTCAGCGTCGTGAACTCAAAGCTAACAAAGATTCAGTCGAAGACTTGGACGCGTTTCCCTACCTCGACCACGTTGAAAACATCGCAGACTCGGAGTCTCAACCACCACCACCTCTTCTGCCACAGACGGAAACATACCCCAGTGCCGGTGCGCCGCTGAGCGATTACATAGCTGAGCCATGGGAACGCATTGCTCAGGGTTTCGTTGAGACAAACCAACAGAACAATCCTTACAACCCGTTCGCGACGCGTGAAGAGTACAAATATATCCAGTGTGGGATCAAGAAGAAGGGCATGAAGACATACTATGACAACGTGCTGAAGGAAGAAAACACTGCTCTGCGTTTCCCAAGCTTCAAAAACGGGGATCGCATCCAGAAGCTGGTGGCTAGCATGCCAGATGATCTGGCTCTCGGGGAGTGGGAACTACACACTCTCGAGGATATGAGATGGAATGACACTCACCAACACCCTATCAAATACTGCAGTCGAGACATCATCAAAAGCATGAGATGATTGATGTGGCAGCCAGCGTACACCGAGCATCGTATTTACGCCCCTCAGCGTTGCTTTAACAGTGATACGCCACCGAAACGCCTCTATACCGAAATGCACACTGCGGACTGGTGGTGGGAGACACAGGTAAGGAGAGATACTCCAGGATAATAATGTGCTAATCAACGTTTAGGCAACGCTCAGAGTGGGGGATACACTGGTTCCCTTAATCTTCATGTCTGACGGAACACATCTCTTGAATTTTGCTGGCGACAAGAAAGAGTGGCCTGTATATATGACAATTGGCAATCTATCTTCGAAGATCCGCCAGATGCCCTCAATGCATAGCGTCGTGATGGTCGCTCTCCTGCCGATTCCAATCAAGAACGGCAATATTCCTCAGAAGCAGCTGGATGAGCAGTGGCAAACAAACCGAGAGGTGCTGAACAAAGTACTCCGGCGGTTACACCAGCCTCTCACCTTCAAGCACAATCCCAGCGCCGAGAGCGGGTATTACAATGTTCTCTGTGCAGATGGCAACTTCAGGTGTTGCAAACCGGTTTTAGCAGCATGGCTTGCAGATTGCCCTGGGAATAGTGACCTACATGATTTCGGGCGGCATGTCTGTTTTCGGTGCGAGGGTCCAAAGAACGAACTTGGAGATTATGTCCCACCTGACAAGCAACACCCCCGGCGGGAACACAACCTATATCAAACACTCAGCGATGCCAACACCAAGGCAGCCGATGCCGAACTCTCGTCTCGCTGTGTTCACCAAGGATTCAACGTGTTTCGACATATTCCCTGTATTGTGAGCGACCTCCCTAAGCCCAACCTCCTCCATACAATGCAGATCGGCATGCTTGACCACCTCCAGAGATGGATTTTCCACTTCATGAAGACCCACGAACGGCTCGACAAGTACAATGCAATCTGGTTATCTGTGCCTCCTTACCACGACCACACACCAAAAAATACGTCATATGAAGAAGTTTCTCAATGGAATGGGAAGGAGATGAAGGAAATGGGCCGGTACCTCCTTGGAGTTGTAACCCAGTCTCTACGAGGTGGAAGTCCCGCTCAGCGTCCCATATTCAATCACGCAATTGAGTGCACACAGGCATTGTTAGAATTCTATATGTATGCTCGATATACATCTCACGATGATGCAACATTGAGCTACATGGAGGACCCCTTGCATGGTGTTCACACCTTCAAAGATGTTTTCTTACTCGGGCGAGCCGGCAAAAAGGCAAAGGCCAAAGCCAATGCCCTGAGAACGGAACTCATGAAGAAGCGAAAGGTAGACGAGGAAACAAATGCTGAAACTTGGACGCCGTCTAAGAAGTTGCGCGAAATGAACGCCTGGCGGGATTATATCAGCCACAAGATAGATGTTTCAACGAAGTTGGATGCCGACTTCAACTTTCCGAAGATCAACTTGATGTCTCAGTGGGTCGAACAGATTCGTCGATACGGAGCCTTGCAACAGTATTCGGCCAAGAGAAATGAACAAGCACATAAAACGAACCTCAACGCCGGTTGGAATGCCTCCAATCACAATCTCAACTACCTGCCACAAGTAATCACCTTTCAGCATCGCATTCTCTGCTTCAAAGTCAGAGAGCTCAATCTCCAAGCCCTCACTCAGCGTCGGGAGAACAGCGCTGCCGCATGCAAAGTCCTCCTTTCCGGTGCTGATCTGGCTGCCCCCCTGAGCCACCAGTCATATGCGAAGCCCGGATTCATGGGACCCCAAAACCGCCATGATGGAATGCATCCTGACGATATGATCGAAGACTTCAGAGCATTACTCGACAATACGGAAGACGCAATGCACCGTGTGGCAATATTCAGTGGCACACGGGAGTTTATCAAGCATAAGAGTCGTAACATGACGTATATATCGGATGAACAACTGCACGCAATTGAGCTCTGCGTTCACCATGGTATTAAGGTTCAACTTGAGGGTTTAGATGGTTAACGCATATCTCAGATGTGTCAATGCACAGGAAGCCAGAGCTGGCGCGGAGGAGATTGAGGGAATGACTGGGTGTGGGTAAAGCAATGCCCGGGGAGGTGATATGGCGCGCTGAATGGGCGTCTCCCGTGGCAACTGCAATGACTATTCAAAATCAAACTCCAAAACAAGGATGGAGCTTTCGTTGAGTACTGGTTAGCCCTGGCGCTCACCACAATACCTCAAAACTCGGGTAACTTGGATCCAGTCTCAAAATTTGTACAACTGAGAAAAGCACTGGCAGCCGTTGCTTTGCAAGTTTTCAGCGTGGGAAATATTGTCGGCTGCACGCACGTAATTCCAGAGATAGCTACTAGTCGTAAGACAGGAGACGGACGGAATGAGCGATGGATTGTCAATAGCCACATAGATCTGGCAACCTGGAATGATGTTTATAATTAGTAAAGGGAGAATTGCGTTTTACGTGCAGATAGAAGGAACGCGAGGAGAGATATTCGCAGCGTCACCCATTGCATTGCGATCCCGATGCAAGCGCGTACCCAATGAACTCATTCTGACGTATTGTCACAGTTGGCCACAACGCGAGAGTGATCGTTTAAAATAGGAGACCGACAAAACGCGAAGCGACAGTGAAACACCGATCGGAGGGCGATATACAACGCGACGCATTGTATTGACGCTGGGCGCTGAGTATTCCGCCACCAGGGTGTCTCCGACGGCTCTGACGGAGCGCGTCCACTCTGATGGAGCCATTCCTCCCGAACGGAATATTTTTTTGCTGATGTAGAGTTAGCAACGCTTCCAAATCCATGGTTCAGTTCCGGGTCCGGGTTGGCACCGCACTTCAATCGTTGCAACAGGTTTCACCCCATCAAAAATCCGAACCTCACCGAACCCGCAGTTTTTCGGCCGGTTCCACAATTTCACCCACCCACCTCGTTGGCTCCAATTAAGTATTTGAGTTTTGATTGTATCACAAAATGATCTATATGTAAAAGATGCAGTTTTGCATGCTCTTTCACCGCGTATTCTTCACTATGCAATCCAATTAGTATTCGTTGCGTCACTGCAAAAACGGCCAATTTTTGGCGTTTTCCTACAGCAAGTCAACAAATATTGATTGGATCGCAAAGTGGAAAATAGGAGGTGAAAGAGCATGCAAAACTGCATGTTTTACATATATATCATATTGTGATAAGATCAGAACTCAAATACTTGAGTGGAGCCAAAGTTCTGAGTTTGCGAAAAGGAGGCTCTGCTGTGGGTAGAACCCGGCCAAAAAACCGTGGATTTATGTCCGGTCCCGAAGTGACAGTCCAGAACCGTTGCTAACAGTTCCCAGTCATCCATCTCTCAATATAGATCTGCAAACATGACAAGCTGTAAGTCTTGAATTCTGTTCAATGCCCTCTATTAGACTCACAATACTGACTGTGCCACAAATTATACATAGTTAAGATTGAAGATTAGTACCATCCAAGGACAGATGGCAGATGGAGCTCATTGAACTGTTGTCCATAGTTACCAGTTGGATTTGGGCTCTGAGACTGGACTTCAGATCCATGTTGACAAGCTCATATGTGATGATGCTTGTCTCTCAAAGGTTGTGGATGATAAGAAATCATGGTTCAACTGAATGGCAGTTCTCAATTTAATTAACTCTCAATTCTTCCTCACTTCCAATCGCTTGGGACACCAAACTACTACATCCCAGTTCTTTCAACCTCACACTGTGCAGACTTTGGCACTGTCGGCCGCAGCTATTCATTGAATACTTTCTGAATATGCTAGCAGACAGAAGGCTATGGATGTGTTTTCTCAAGAACCATCTCAAGATATATTTTACCCACCCCCAATGATAAATTTAACTCTGGAAGCCACTGCACTCATCCATCACACATTGGTGCGGTGCTTTATACCCCCTCCCCCACCCTTCTGCGCAACTCCAATAGAATAGGTGTTTCTCAATCCACATTGGTGCTCCTCTGCCTAGCTCAACTCAATTTCATTATACACTTGATTCCTCTTCTTTCGGTGCTCCTCCACTGGGATAGATACTCCTCAATCCCTGTCAGCACTCCTGAGCCTGGATTGGTGCTCTTCAATTTCATTCCGCACTCTTCAACTACCTTCTGTGCACTCCTCTTTTCCACACAAGCACTCCCTATCTTGGTGCTCCACTATTCGTTGGGTAGTTGCTCCCCTGTTTGATCGCAATATATTATCATATTACCTTTCAAACCCCATGTTGATTTGCAGCTAGCTGACATCTCATTACACCATTGTCAGATGTCACAAATTGAGCCACACATCATTTGTATATAATTTCACCCACCCACAAGGTTCAAATCATCAGCAAATACAAGGAGTACCTCCAGATTCTGTATGCCATTGATGAATTGTAAGCTCCTGCTTTCGTTGGCCCTGATGAGATGGGAGACGTAGTGGATATCATTAACACCATGTTCAATTGATATCATTTGATTACTTATTTGGGTTTTTGTATTGGTGTACCCACTCTTCTGTGTGAATGAGTTGCCTTTTACTTTGGTTCCTGAAAGTAATGATCAAAAAAATAGAATGTTGAAGAAGATATTTTTCACTGCTACAAGAAGTATGATTTAGAAGTTATTTTGAATAATAATCCATGCATTGTATTCATCATGGAGTGTAATCAAGTACATATACACCTCTGGGCAGTCTCAGATAAAGCCTGCACTCCTCCGAATGAAGATCTATAACAACCCAGATATCTGTCCGACTTTGTTTGGGATTTCTGTATTCGTTAGGCAACACTCCCCAGTGCTCCCAAAGTTCTCTCCAGCCCCCCAACCTGTTTCACAACATATTACATTCACTCCCAAAGTGGTCCTGTATGAGTAATCTGAGATCCAGGTTACTCTGAAGGCCATCTGAAATGCCCTCCTACGGTCTATTTCTCTTCTGGAATTGAAGCTTCTACGTCAGCAAAATGTACATCGGTCCGGAAGCAATACGCAATTTTCCCAGACACTCTGTGCGACCTCACCAGTGCTTCTAGGTACTTCTAGATGCTCCCAGACCCCCCGGGAGCGAGGCGAAGTGCGTTCAGACGCTGCAAGGGAATTTTCAGGTGCTCCCGAAATAGTGTTAGCAATGGTTCCAACCCGCTACAACAGTACCGGGTTAGGGTTGGGACCGGAACCGAACCGTTGCAACTGGTCTTACCACATGAAAACCCAGACCTTGGCCATTGGGCCGGTTTTACCACCAAAACCCGGGCCATTCAAGTCCACGATTTTGCCTCTAAATAAGTCTCTGAGTTCTGATTGTATCATGACATGATCAGTAAGTAGATTGTGTAGTTTCAGCCCCTCTTTCACCTCCCGCTCTCAGATTTGCGATCAGACCATTATTCATTGAGTCGCAGTTGAAAACCCGCGAATTTCGACTGAAAAATGATGTTATTTCACAGCAATTCAACAAATATCAGTCCAATCGGAAATCTGCCACTGGGAGGTGAAAGAGGGCCAAATAATGCACAATCTGCATATTGATCATATTGTGATACAATCAGAACTGTGATACTTAATTGGAGGCAAAGGTGCTGGAACCGTAATATGGAACCGCGGTCCTGGTCCAACATGGCCGAAAAACCACGCGATTTTTTCCGGTCCGGGTAACAACCCCGCCAAGACAAAGTGGGTCTGGTGGTTGGCTGGGTTTGGAACCAAACCGAACCGAACCACCAGCCAAAAACCGGACCGCCGGTGGGTTACCCGGACCCATTGTCAACACTATCGAGAAAGTACCTGCAGTTATGGAGGTTCCTTCAGGATGCTACGAAATTTCACTCATATGATGGTCAAATTTTGCAACTCCTGAGGCCTCTGCGCAGATCTGAGGGAGACTTCGATTGAAGCTGTGACCACTGCTCAGCTCTGTGGGAGACTTCGTGCCGTATCTGCACAGTTGTGATTTATACATAACCACAAGGCATTTCGTCTTATCATATTGGTCTTCGTTACAGTCACAAGATTTGCTACATCATAATATGGCATGCATTATGTAAGTATCACTATATATATACATACAGTCAATCTGGCTGCAGATGGTAGTCGAGCATAATTTGAGGAGCACCTGCACATGCCCATTGAGAACTCAGAGACACACCACTTGGAGGCCGTTGTGGTGAAACGATGTAGCTGGAAGGCAGAGAGCACACCATCAACACTCCGCCTCACCTCTCGCAACATCTAACTAGTATTCATCAGAATGAGTGTTTCTGGTTGGATGAGGGTAGCAATTGGATGAGAAGATATGATACTGCCTGGGATTGAGGATCCACACAATTGCAAGCATCCACAAAATCTCAGACAGAGCAAGTGAGACCAAAAGTTGGGAAAGATAGAGTGTGTATATTCATTGTATGATAAGATGAGATGGAACTGAGATTATGTCTATCTACTCCAGGGTCTGCTGAATATATACTCCTTGTCACTCTGTCCACCTCCGTTACCCCTGTATCTCTGTACACCCGCCGTCACTCCTTAAAGATTTACTTGGAGGCTGTGATTGAGTGTGTTTGAAGATGCACTTGGAGACTGAGATCGAGTGAGCTTAGGGATGCACTTGGAGGCCGGGATCGAGCAAGTTTGGAGATGCACTTGGAGACCAAGATAGTGAGCTCCGAGATGCACTTGGGGGCCATGGTCAAGCAACTTTGGAGATGCACTTGGAGGCCGAGATCAACTGAACTCAGAGACACCATTGGGAGCCAGGATTGAGCATGTTGGGAGATATGCTTGGAGGCCATGATCGATGAAGATTGGAGGAGTAGTTGGAGGCGGTTCATCTGGAGGCGATTGATCAGAAGGCAATCAAACTGGAGGCAGTCAATCTGGAGGCAGTGAATCTGGAGGCGGTCAATCTGGAGGCGGTACATCGGGAGGCATGTGCAATGGAAGCTGAGACTCTATTCATTGGTTAACTAGTAATTGTAGCAAATTAGAGAATTGAGTCCAAGAAGGTCCGCTGAGAGCTGAGAGACTGGCTGGGAGCGGGAGGTAGTCGAACTTGGGATGATGCAGTACTCAGTGTATGCTGTACTCAGTGTTAACTCATGACCACGGCATGGAGAGATAGAGAAGGATGACTTAACTTTCTGTTCTTAGGTGATGGTAGAGTTGAGAACAAGAAAGAGAGAGATGAGAGGAGATGAGGGAAATAATCATGACAAACTGGGACATCAGAGGATTTCTTGTGCGAGTGAATGTACCATCGTCGATACTGCAGTTATGAGTCCCAATCTGATGCCTAATGACACTGATACGAGTCCTTCCAAACCCAATCAGGCAAGTCGTACACCTGATGTCTGATATCTACATGTAACCTCCATATCGTTCTCATCTCCTTCTGTCGTCTCTCACCATCTCATCCACAACTCTACCATCATCGCAGAATCAAAATCAAGTTATCCCTCTGTATCTCTCTGTTGTGTTGTGTCCACTGTGCAGAATCTTTCTATTGACCTAAACTCACTAACTGTCTCTCAGTCTAATTGAAATGTACACAAAAACAAAAGTGCATGCAGCTCAGCCGTGCATAACCTTAATCCTACCCATGTGATGACCGCACTCAAATCCGTCTCCACACTCCTCCAGGGTGGTATCACAACCGTAAGTGCTAAACTCTAAAGACAACAGAGATAGAGCTTTGCCTGAAGCTCCTCCCGAACAATCAACCTTGCATGGAGCTCCTCAGAAACAATCATCCTCTCACTCAATGCCTCTTTCCTGCAACCATTACATCCAGCTGCGTCACATCCAGCCGCAAGAACCCAGCAGTCTGGTGTGAAACGGCCACGAGATTGCCTCCACCTCGATGAGTACTCTCAGCTGGCGCGCTGTCGTAGATCTTGATCCCATACTCGTTGACATGTACAATCTGTAACCCCCGATCCATATGCTGCAATTGTGACAGCAAGTTGTGTGCTCCATTGATATGCAAGACATTTCTCACAACATCCTGATGATTTCTGCGGTATCCTGGCAGCTGAAGCCTCAATCGCAGGTCTCCATATCCGATGGCCTTGCCTGCTACTCTTCCTGCAAAGTCACGAATGTCCCGCACTTCTCTCTTGGTATACTCTGCGTACCCTTCGAACTTTTGCTCCTCACCTCAAATGTGAGAAGTGGTGGCACAATCGAAGTACTAGCTCTGCTTCGATGGGCTCTCTCGATTTGAAACGCTCAGCCAATAGTTCTCAATTAATGTAGTCATCATCGTCGTTGCCACTGCAGCTGTCTCTGTCAGTGCTGCGCTCTCCACCGGTGCAGTGCTTGGACAATTCCGTGCAATGTGCCCCACCTTATGTCATCTGTAGAACTCCTGAGTATGCCTGCTGCGAGGCATCTGAATCTCCGAAATACTACCATCGCACTTGATGCTGCTATCACGGGACTTCTGGGACATCCGAGTCTGCTTCGAGTTCCAATTCTCACTCGTCGTCTGTAGCTTTGAGAACATGAATGCCATTTGTGAATCATCTTCCTTCTGTAATCGCGTGGTGTGGGCTTTCATCTTGGTAACAACCTCCTCCAGTTTGTTGGCCAGTGTGTCAATCATGTCCTACATCAACTGGGTGAAAACCCTCCAATCATCATCCTTCGGTACACCCTTCATCAGATTATATGTGTGCTTGCTCTTCGTCATCATACCACTACCAGTACTTGAGGTATCTGTATCGGCGCAAAGATTGAAGTCATTCACATAACTCTGAATCTTCGATGAGTACTCCTGTACATTCTCGCAATTGCTCAATCTCACAGCTGACATCTCATCTCGCAAAGCCCAAACATTCAGCTTCACCTTCCATTTCTAGTCCTCCTTGAACTGATCCTACAGTGCCTTCGAATGTTTCTGAACGCCATACTGCTGCTGCAATGTCCGCTTCATCGTGAGGAGGATGGTCGGCCATGGAATTCCATGCTGCTTCTTCCATGCTTTGAACTCTGTCACATTCTACGCGTCCGGTGCTTCCTCTGTACCGTCCACGATGCCGAGAACCTCATTCTCCTCCGAGAGCATTTCAATTTCCAAACTCCGGCACTTGTAGTTCGTACCATCAAACTTCCTAATCAATATCACTGTCAATTCGGCCATCTTGTTGCCTGTACACCCATCGAGTCTGTCTTTGCTCCTTGGAGAGATTGTCAATGATGCCGCAATTTGAGTCAAGTTTGTCAAATCAGCAAAGTGCCCGGGTTCACAACCTGTTGTGTTGTGTCCACTGTGCTGAATCTCTCTATTGACCTGAACTCACTGACTGCCTCTGAGTCGAATTGACACATACACAAAATCTAAAGTGCATGCGGTTCCGCGGCGCATGACCCTAATCCACACAACGTGATGACCGCACTCAAATCCGTCCCCACACTTTCCACGTCATGTTAATGAGTTCTCACCGAGTACAGCATACACCGAGTACAGCATCCACCAAAGATTGTTGGTCTTCCTGTCATTCTCAAAATTCCAAGTTCACCCGTGAATGTATCTGTGGATTCCGGCATGCCTCCCTGACCAATCTACCGCCATCAGTCATCTCTCCGTAAGATCTCAAAGGTAAAGTCAACTTGCCACATTCCCACAGTTGGGAGTTACCTAACTGAAGAATAGCATCTGAGCACCCTGCACTCCGTCCATCTACCGCCTCCAAGTACTCGTCCAATTTCGCTCAATCACAGCCTCCAAGTGTATCTCTAAACTTGCTCGCTTACATCATCCAAGTGTATCTCCAAACTTGCTTGATCGTAGCATCCAAGTGCATCTCCAAACTAGCTGCCTCAGGGCCTCCAAGTGTATCTCCAGACTTGCTTGATTACGGCCTGGAAGTTTACATGGACATGGCTTCCAAGTGCATCTCCAAACTCGTTCGATTACAGCCCCCAAGTTCAACTGAACATGTCCTTCAAATGCATCTCTCAAAACTCACTCCATCACGGCCTGCAAGTGCATCTGCAAACTCGCTCAATTGCGGCCCCCAAGTTCGCAAGATCATGGCCTTCAAGTGGATCTCCTTACTCACTCGATTATGATCTTGCAGTTCATCTCTAAGTTTACTTGATCACGGCCTCCAAGTGTATCTCCGAATACACCGGATTACTGCCTGCAACCCCATCTCCAAACTTGCTCAATCACGGCCTGGGTGTGTATCTCTGAGTTCATTTGATCATCATTTTCAGATGCACCTCCAATTGCTCTAGAGCACTGCCTTCAGCCAGTCCAGATATACCGTGTGTAGATGGGTTGCTATATAGATACATAGAGGAGGGTATAAATTGAATACATGAGTTTTAAAAATTGTTGAATGATAAGTATTAGCTATGATTTCCAGGCTCACCAGCAGCATTCCCAAAGAAGATGTTGTTTTTCCCAGACTGCTCTACTGTGATTTGAGATGCTCCCAGACCTGTTGGCAGCGCTCCGAGGCTTGTTGTTGGCACTCCCAGGCTTCTCGCCAGCGCTCCCAGGTGCTCACAGGTGCACGCAATGTTCTCTCTGGCGCTCTGAGGTCATTCCAAACTTATCCCAATCTCTCCTGTGGTACTCCTTGACCAGTCTTCAGAGATCGTAGTTGTACCGGAGGCCGGCCGGAATGCCCTCCAACTGTCTGATACTCTGCTGAAAATGACACATCTAAGTTTACACTGCACATCCTCTCAGGCACTCCTGGAGGCTCCCGGTGACTGAAATGCGTTTTGCTGATGTATGTTTACAGTATCTCCTCACACACACTCCTGGAGGCTTCTAACTACTAAAATACATTTTACTAAGGTGTCATATTTCTGTGTGATGTTAATTTAATACTTCTGCACACTGTGTGGATATGGGTTTCTCTTGAATAATGAACCTGTCATGATACTGGATGGAAAAATGAGTCTTTGTGACAATGTTCAAAACATAAAAGATTGGGTCTGTGTGTGTTTAGCCATTTATCAATAGCAGACAGTAAGTTGCAAATTTTACAGAGTCAATATCATACCAGCCTTGAAAGGCAAGCTACTACAGGGTTTTCTGCATCTGGTCAAGACCAGTACACTAGTCATTATGTCTGAGCATCTGTCTAGTGTATTTAACATCATTGCCAGCTCAATAAACCTCTTTCACATTGGTGATATGTAGCCATTCAGAAGTATGATTTGTAAAATTGTTGACAGAACCCATTTGCCAAATTGACTTTGATAAATGGCTCCCAAGATGCATCTTTGGATATCCATAATGTAGTATGCATTGATTGATGGTTTTCCAGCGCTCATGAACACCCAATGCCTCCCACAAGCTTCAAACTCCATCAAGCAGATGATAATTCCTTCTTAAACAGTACTGCTCATTACCGGTGATGTCATGCATCTCCCTCTCCGGACAGTCTGCGACGCCGTTCTAAACGGTGACGCTCCAACTGGCGGCTTCTCCCTCAGTATTAGATTGACAGACCTGAAATTCGACAAGCATGACAGGTGTCACGTTTGGTGCCCCATAAACCTCTTCTGCTGCCACAGTTTCAATTTACACAAGTTTTGTGGCAAATACACTTCTGGGACCATTTGCGTTACTCCCATCTACCTGTGATAGTTGTCATTCATAATGTCGGAATAATTCATAATGAAGTTTGAGTTTAGTAGGTGTCACCTTATGCATTTTATTTTCAATTCGCTTTGGTATTTTGTCCCAATCAGCATCTGACCACTTCGTTGCCACTTGTTGGACTCGGATCAACAACAGCTAAAATTTCCTTCATTTTTTTTTGCTAACCTTTCCAGCCACATACACACAGACCTCCATTGAGGAACTAATTTTATCAGTCTGTTGTTTTCTAGACTGATGGGATTCTGTTATCTACCATTTGTCCACATTGTCCTTTGCAGACTTTGACATTGTATGTTGTGGCAAATCACCTTTCATTTTGTAAAATCGCTTTAGCGCATCGTCTAGTGCTTTGACCACTAGATCAGAGTCATTTCAATAGCTGACAAGTACAGAGAATTCACATAATGAATGCACTCCTTCAATTGCAATTTCATCGAAGGCTGTTTCTGCTGCTGTTAATCTGTCATCCATAGAGCAGATAAAGGTTAGTGCACAGTTTAATGCCAGTGTTCTGATTATTCCACAGATATCATATCCCTGCCAGATGCGGCTGTTCAATGAATCGAGTGGTTTGGATGAGTGCTGGACGCCAGAATACATCAGCAAAATGTATTTTAGTCACTGGGAGCCTCCAGGAGTGTCCCTGAGGATGTGGAGTGTAACCTTAGATGTGTCGATTTCAGGAGAGTATCAGACCCTAAGAGGACATTTCGGCCGGCCTTCGGAGTAACTGGGATCTCTGATGACTGGTACAGGAGTACCTTGGTGGTAATTGGGATAACTTTGGAAACACCTCGGAGCGCCAGAGAGAACTATGGGTGCACCTGGGAGCGCTGACAACAAGCCTGGGAGCGCCTGGGAGCGCCTACGACAAGCCTGGGAGCTCCTCGAATCACAGTACAGCAGTCTGTGAAAAACATCATCTTCTTTGGAAACGCTGCTGGTGCGCCTGGAAATCATAGCTCCTACTTATCATTCAACAATTTTTGGAACTCACGTATGCAGTGTGTATTCTCATCTATGTATCTATATAGCTACCCATCTACACACGGTATATCTGGGCTGGCTGCAGGCGGTGCGTGAGTGCAATTCGAGGTGCGCCTGAAAATGAAGACCAAGTGAACTCAGAGATACACTCCAAAGCCATGATCGAACGAGTTTGGAGATGCACTTGGAGGCAGTAAACAATTGTCGTTGGAGATTCACTTGGAGGCTGTGATCGAGCAAGTTTGGAGATATGCACTTGGAGGCCATCATCGAGCAAGTTTGGAGATGCACATTGAGGCCATGATTGTGCGAACTTGCGGGCTGTAATCGAGCGATTCTGGAGATACTCTTGGAGTCCATAATCGAGTGCGTGTGCAGGTTTGCACTTGGAGTCCTTAATCGAGTGAGTTGGGAGATACACTTGGAGGCCGTGATCCAGCAAGATTGGACGAGTACTTGGGTGAGGGGGGTGCTTCCCTTATATGTGTCGTTACTTATGCACGGCCCTAGATACTCGCAATTATTTGTGGCATATCGTCACCTGAAATGAATCAGGTGTAGTGTTAGCAACGGTTCCGGGTTACCCGGCCACGGTCCGGGTTTGGAACTGGACCGGATGGTCGGGTCTGGGTCGCTAGCCAGATAACAGGGGTACCCAGTGGGTTCGGGGATGAGTTGGAACCGGACCGCAGTTCTATTTTACGGTTCCTACAACTTTGGCTTCAATTAAGTATTTCAATTCTCATCATATTGCAGCATGATCTATATGTGAAATGTGCAGATGGATGCCCTGTTTTATCTGCCATTCTCAGATTTGCAATCAGATCAATATTTGTCGAGTCGCTTTGAAATTCAGCCGAATATCACGCCAACATGACCGGGTTTCCATCGCGACTCAACGACCATTGATCCGATTGCAAATCGGAGGATGGGAGATGAAAGAGGGCATCAAACTGCATATTTCACGTATAAATTACATCTCGATACAATGAGTACTCCAATACTTAATTGGAGGAAGAAATGTTGACTGTTGAGGAGCGTGATTTGTGTGGAAACCCATTGCAACGGTCCGGTTCCGGATCAGAACCGGACCTGGAACCAAACCGGGAATTTTGACCCGTTGCTAACTCTAATCAGGGGTGGATCTAGCTCAAAGACTCAAAGAGGACCAATGTTAATCGTACTTTCCGATGCTTCCAGACAATATCAACCAAATCAAATCGAGGTGTCAAACAATATTGACAGTACATAAACTGCCATACTTCCAGTCAAGCTTTTCCTTGGATTCCCTTCTTCGTTTGTAGCCTTGCTAATCTCTACCTTTCAGACGTAAGTTGCTTTTTTGTCTTAGGTAGTTGATGGATTCTTTCTTTCCAAGTTTGTCTTAAGGGATTCGCTTGATACTGACTATCTACCGGTACCTCGTATTCGTCTGATGCTGAGTGTCGTTGAATGTCCCGAGGAGTTGAAGAGATGTCCCTTTCAATAGGCACTTGTATCGGTTCCCGTATTTTGATATTTTAATCTGGCGAAGGAAATTTCTGAATATCAATAAAGTATCGTAATGCGGGATCCAACTGAACCAATGCTGATATCCACCAGATGCACAGTGTGGCAAATGACAATTGTCATTCTTCAAACATAACTAACAATCTCACAAATGTCCAACGTAGTACGTCAGCCTCGTTTGCAAAGGTAATACTCATCTGAGGTACGCGGCCACCGCTACAAAAGCTAATGATATTTTATATAATAATAATAGATATAGGTATCATAAAAACGCAATAGCATTTTAAGGTCTTCTTTGCTCGTTGCTTTTTCTGACTATTTGCTGCTAGAGCTTATTTTTCTCATTGCCGCAACAATGTGAGTTCTTTATAGACGGACCCTCAGTTCATGCTTGACTTCAAAATCTCACTATGACACCATCATTGCTTGCTAGCTTATCTTCCGAGAGCATCTTCAGTGCCTGATTGATGATTGCCACGCTTCTGTTAGGTTATCGTGTTTATGCATGAGTGGTTGTGAAGCCTTATGCTCCTTGTTGTTGTTGTTGTTTAATCATACTGTATTGACTCTAATTAGAGTATGACAGGACCCTGATATCCCCTCCGTTATGCTCCTTTATTGGGCCATCCTCATATCAAGATATGAAACGCACATAATGACAACTCGTACCTTCAACTTCGACATCTTGTTTCCCGCATTATTGAGTAGTTGGAACATCTGCCGACACATAGCCTGAACAGTGCTTTATCGCAATTTATAATAACTCCAAGTTATTGAATTCCTCGCCTTTAGTATGGCTATTGGGCAATGCCTCAGAGACTTAGTTGGCGACCAACCGATACTTTGCCAACGTAGGTTATGACATGTCATTACAATGTTGCAATGCATACTGACTCAGTTCAATGAGCAAGTTTCATTCGGGTCTCTTATCATCAACCAATGCCATAAATCCCTCAAACACCTCAAACTTAGGTCTCGTTCTTTCGTAGACCTTGGAGAGCAACAAGGTGTTCCGACCACTATATGACTGGGATAGCAGATCCCTCTTTCTTGCATATTGTGTTACGTCTGCTGCACATGTAATTCTGTGTAAGCGCAACTGAACTGTGTGTTGCCCCGCTGGATAAGATATACTATGTGTGGCCAATAACCATGCACACTGCTGAAGGTTTTTCGCTTCCCAGTAATGGCGACAGAATTGAATCATCAGAAGTGAATCCGCTAGAGAGGGTGTACCTATCGCGAATTGATCGACATGTGGCCTAAGTGTAATCCCGCTAATGATCACTCGGCTGACGAATGTCATGTCGTTCTTTGCACAGTAGGTGTTGTGCATACTGCCACCGTAGTTGTGGCAGCATGTACCTGCCTGTGATCCATGATGTATTATTACCACTGCTAGGCTGAACCACTACCAAGTTAGAGGTAGTCAACCAACGGCGTGCCGGGTGCTGAGACTCTATTCATTAGTTTGCCAACTTGCAACCGTAGCAATGTGACAAGGTCACTTGACCTTTGAGCTCTCATGGAGAGCTGGGTGGTGACGGTCGATCGTGTGGGGAGGTACGCCAGAAGCTGAAGCTACATTCAGGGGTCAACTTCTAATCGTGATAATGAAGGGAAGACAAACAATCTGGGGTGGATGCTGTACTCGGGGTATGCTGTACTCGGTGTATGCTGTACTCAGTGTCAACTCATGATCATTGGACATAGAGATCGAGAGGGATGACTGAACTTTGTCTTCTGCGATGATGGTTGAGCTGTGGATGAGAATAAGAGAGATGGGGGATGAATAGGAGAACGATGAGGAGGATACGAGCGGATATGAGAATTCAGGAGTACAATTTGCCTGTTTGGTTTGGGAAGACCTTGAATCGGTGTTATTACACACCAGATCAGGACTCAGACCTGCCGGATCGTGGATGGTAAATTGACTCACGCACAAATTTCTCTTAAGTCCCAGTTTCTGATGATCATTTCCCCCATCTCCTCTCATCACTCTCTTTCTCATCCTCAACTCTACCGTCACCTAAGAACACAAAGTTAAGTCATCCCTCTCTATCTCTCCATGCCATGATCAAGAGTTAACACTGAGTACAGCATACACCAAGTACAGCATACGCCAAGTACAGCATACACCTAGTATACCATACACTGAGTACTGCATACACCGCATACTGCATCATCCCAAGATCGACTGTCTCCCACACCCAGCCAGTCTCTCATCTTTTGCCAAACCATGTTGTACTCAATTCTTTACATTCCCACAATCACGAATTAACCAATGAATACAGTCTCAGCTCCCATTGCGCCTCGCTTCCGAACTACTGCCTCCAAATCGACCGCCTCCAAGTGCTCCCCCTATCTCACTCAATCATGGCCTGCAAGTGCAACTCCAAACTTGCTCAATCATAGCTTCCAAGTGTATCTCCAAACTAGTCAGATTACGGCCTTCAATTTCGCAAGATCATGGCCTGTAAGTGTAGCTCCAAACTCGCTCAATCACAGCCTCCAAGTGTATCTCCAAACTCGCTCGAATAGGGCTTCCAATTTCACACGATGACGCCCTCCAAGTGCATCTCCAAACTCGCTCGATCACTGCCTCGAAGTTCGCACAATCACGGGCTCCATGTTCACAAGATCACTGCCTCAGAGTGCATCTCTATGTACATTTAATCACGTTGTGGTGAAATGGTGGCGCTAGATGGCAGACAGCCCATCATCAACATCCACACTCCACCACACCTCACATGGCATCAGGAGGGAATTCATGATCAAGAGTGGTTCTTGCTAGAGGAGTTTGGGAAGAGGGTGGAAGAATATGAAGGGATACCCGGCCATGATAAACCACACAAATTGGGTCGATCTATGAATGCTTGGCAATGGCGTGTGGGACAAAGAGCTGGGAAAGATAGAGTGTGTATTTCGTATAATGTAATGATGTCTATCTACCCTGGGGTCTCCCAAATATATACTCCATGTTGCTAAATCCATCTCCATTATCCCTGTATCTCTGTATGTATATATATAGAGAGACTTAGATAATACATGCCATATTATGATGTAGCAAATGTTGTGACTGTAACAAAGACAAATATGATAAACACAATGCCGTGTGGAACCCTAAGAACCACTACTGTGACAATACGCCACCAAGTCTGCAGCAGAGCTGCACAGCGGACTCAGCTGCTCTCGAAGTTGCCTGCAGAGCTGTGCAGTGGTCTCAGCTGCTCCTGCAGTCTCCCGCAGATCTGCTCAGAGGTCTCAGGAGCTCCGAAATTTGACTATCCTAACAGTCAAATCTTGTAGCATCCTGAAGCCACCTCCATAACTGCAGGTGCTTTCAGGATCACCCAAGAATGCTCTTGCAGACTCTGAGAGCACTTCGCAAAGTTCCAGGGGGACCTGGGAGCATCTGGATGTACATAGAAGCACTGGTGAGGGCTACCGGAGTGCCTGGGAGGTTTGCGTGTGGCTTCCGGACCTATTTACGTTTTGCTGATATATTCAGGTACTGATGTGACTCGATTTTCAAACTCATCCTTTACATTTCTGGCTTTGAGGTATGTACGCAGGCAGTGCAATTAGTCCTGAACTCAACCCATGAGCAGCTAATGCAATTTATCAGACTGATAAAGCCAATAGACAATCCAGAGAAACTATTGCCAGAACTGGTTGCAGATTGGGTGAACACCAAGAGTGTACAGAGAATCAATATTAGTTGGGTCCAGAAAGTCAGAGTAAACATACTGATCTCTTGAGTTATTGAGAAGCCCAAAAGTTGAATACACTATCAGCGCACCTTGAGGGATTTCACACATCAGGTAATAGCCATATGAGACTTGAACAACCATCACTTGTTCTGGATAATCCCCAACCCAGGCACCCAACAGAGTGTCAAATTGTCTCCAGAATCCATCAGCACAGTCCCAGTTTAAGCTGGGACCAGTTATGTCAATATTCCTGAGTGGGGACATCATAATCCCAACAACATTATCCTAAAATTCATTATTGTTTTTGATACCATTTCGTGTACATTGGATCAATCTAGTGTTAGCGATGGTTCAGGGCCATCACTTCAGGTCTGGGTCCATGTCGGAACCGAACCGTTGGCAGATTGGCGGTCTGGGATGTCAATTCACCTGAACAGTCAATTGGGGCACAGTTTGATTAGAATCTGCCAACGTGTCTGAATAGGGCGTGTTGTCAGTGGGTAGCCCAGAGGGTCCATCTGTAGATTTATATAATGATCTTGTTTTTGCAGTTGGATAATGGTATGGTATTAATAGTAGGTATTCGACAGCCAATAATCTCTGTGGATGTTTTGCAGTCTGCGATATTGATTATTTTTGAATTCGTGTTTTTCCTGTTAGACATTGTATTTTTGACTATAAAGGCAGTCAATAGTTCTGTTATCAGCTCATTTATCTGCGCAAAGCCTTGATTTCCCAACACGCAAGACCAGATATTGTTGATGTTCCGTTGAAGCTCAGTTTCATGATAGGGTAACGTATGTATCATGCACTGTTTGAAATGAAAACGCTGCCATGATATTGTATATGTATTATTATCACATTGCAACACTTAGATTTGACAAGATGCAAGACCAAAAATGATTGACACTCCATTGATGCTCATTTGCAGGATGGGGCAGGAAGCATGCCGCGATTGTGTATGCCCCTAAGGTAGTGTTAGCAATCATTCCGGACTGTAACTTTGGGTCCGGGTCCGGGTCCAATCGGAACAGGTACCACTTTGGCGGTCCGGGTTGTCAATGACCCCGAACCGTCACCTTGGGTACGGTTCGATGGTAAACTCCCAACCAGTCTGAATTGGGCGGGATATCAGTGGGTCACCCAGTGGGTGCATCTATAGATTCGTATGGGGCTCTTGGTTTTGGAGTTTGTTAATAGTATCTTATCAAAATCGTGTGTTCAACAACCAATAATGAGTTTTTGCATGCTATGCAGCTTGCAATATCGATTAATTTGGAATCGGTGTTTTACCTTTCGGATATTGTATTTGTGGCTATCAGGGTGGTCAGTAATTTCGTTATGAACGCGAAGATCCGCACAATGCCTTGATTACCGAACACGCATCAACAAGAACAGTTGATGCTCCATTGACGCTCGTTTGCAGGATACAGCAGGGAGCATGTCGCTGTTGTTTTGGCCAATAAAGGCTCCCAATATTCGATGAATGGATGTCTACAACCAATCGCAACATAAATTACCCAACATGCAAAGGCAAAAATTGTTGACACTCTGTTGATGCTCATTCTCAGGATGCGGCAGGGAGCATGTCGCTGTAGTTTTTCCTACTAATGGCTGCCAATATCTGATGAATGGATGTCTCCAACCAATCGGAACATAAATTATTCAAGATGCAGAGCTAAAAATCTTTGACGCTCTGTTGATGCTCATTCTCAGGATGTGGCAGGGAGCATGTCGCTGTAGTTTTTCCCTGTAAAGGCTGCCAATATCTGATAAATGGATGGCTGCAACGAATTGCAATACCAATTATCCAAGATGCAAAGTTAAAAATCGTTGACACTGCATTGATGCTCTGTCTCAGAATGCGGCGGTGACTGTGTTGCTGTCTCTTTTGCCTATAAGGGCTGCCAATGCATCGGTTATGCATAACAGCAACCGAATCACTGTTTGATTACCATACTTACAACACCACAAATCGTTGACCCTCCGTTGACCCTCATTTTGATGTATTGTCCATTCAACATCTGCTGCCATCGATAATAGTTTTTATCATGATTTGAACTTACTTGTATTCATTTTGAGAGATTGAGACTTGGCTCTGTGGCGAAGCCAAGCACAGTGAAATTCTTCCACTGTTCACACTCACACACCGAAAATTGATGTATCTTGCCAAATGCTTCATTGGGCCTGCTATACATCTATTCATCAACCGATATTCACAAGCTACTGCTCACAATTCGCCCATAATATATCTCTAACTAAAACTCTTGGTCAAGATACATAAAGAAGCTGGTGAAACATTGATGCATTCTGTCCTACGTTTTCTTCACACCCTTATTCCTCCTCATTTCGATTGCATTGACTGTCATCAACTCCTTTTCAGCCTGTCGCTTTGACTTCCATGTAGGCCGAATCAATCAGGGAACATTTGGCGCTGTGGTCACATCCTGCTACTTTGGGTAATCCGGATCCTCAATGCTATTGTCTTGCTCTATATGAGATCCAACGTCTGCGGCGCAATCGACTTCGCTGTCATTTGGATTATCTAAGTCCACATTGCAGTTAAGCCGATGTTCAGTGTCCGAAATTTTTTCAGGTGCACTATCATCATCACTTTCAACTGGATGACAGTTGATTCTTCAGATTGGGCAGACATTTAATATTTGAGTTCGTCCTCCAAGGAGGTCCTTTGGAGCCAAAGGTGGTGGCAAAGGAGATCTTTCCAACAATTTAAATGCAGCTGCACCATCATGTTGAAAGAGTGACCATGATGCTTTGAGGATCTCTTCAGTGTCCAAAATGTATCCCACGGCAGTCATCTTCTTGTTTCGAGCGCGAGATTTCTTTGTCGGTAACACGTAGGTTCAGCCTGCACTGCCTAGTGTTAGCAACGGTTTCGGACCGTCACTTTGGGTCCGGTTCTGGGTCCAACCCGAACTGTTGCCAAATTGGCAGTCCTGGTTGCCAATACACCCGAACCGTCAACTTGGGTACTGATGAATGTTAAACTCCCAACCTGTCTGAATCGGGCGGTTTCTCAGCGGGTAGCCCAGCGGGTCCATCTATAGATTCAATTAAAGATCTTGCTTTTGGAGTATGTGAATAGTATCTTATCAAAATCGCATTTTCAACAACCAAGGATATGTTTTTGCATGCTTTGCAGCTTGCAATATCGATCAATTTGGAATCGGTATTTTACCTTTGATACATTGTATATTTGTCTGTCACAGCGGTCAATAATTCCATTATGAACGCGGAGATCAGCGCGATGCCTTGTTTACCAAGTATGCAACAACCAAAACTGTTGATGCTCCATTGACACTCATTTTCAGTATGCGGCAGGGAGCATGTTGCTGTTGTTTTTGCCAGTGAAGGCTGCCAATGTTGGATAAATGGATGTCTGCAACCAATCAGAAAAAAAATTACCCAAGATTCGAAGCTAAAATTTGTTGACGCTCTGTTGACACTCATTCTTAGGATGCAGCAGCGAGCATGTCGCTGTAGTTTTTCCCAGTAAAGGCAGCCAATATCAGATAAATGGATGTCTACAACCAATCAGAACATAAATTACCCAAGATGCGAAGCTAAAAGACGTTGACGCTCTGTTGACTATCATTCTCAGGATGCGGCAGGGAGCATGCCGCTGTAGTTTTCCCAGTAAAGGCTACCAATATCTGATGAATGCATCTCTGCAACCAATCGGAACACAAATTACCCATAATGCGAGGCTAAAATTCATTCACTCTCCGTTGACGCTCATTCTCAGGATGCGGCAGGGAGCATGTCGCGGTAGTTTTTCTCAGTGAAGGCTGTCTATATCTGACAAACGGATGTCTACAACCAATCGGAACATGAATTTCCCAAGATGCGAAGCTGAAAATTGTTGACGCTCCGTTGATGCTTATTCTCAGGATGCGGCAGGGAGCATGCCACCATAGTTTTTCCCAGTATGGGCTGCCAATATCTGATAAGTGGATCTCTGCAACCAATCGGATCATGAACTACCCAAGATGCGAGGCTAAAAATCGTTGACACTCTGTGGACACTCATTCTCAGGATGCGGCAGGGAGCATGTCGCTGTCTCTTTTGTCGATAAAGGCTGCCAACATATCGGTTACTCATCACAGCGACCAAGTTGTTGTTTGATTACCATACATATAAAACCACAAATTGTTGACGCTCCATTGACGCTCATTTCAATGTATTGTCCATTCAACATCTGCTGCCATTGATAATAGTTTTCTTCATGATTTGAACATATTAGTAGTCTTTCTGCCAGAGTGATACTTGGCCTTGTGACAAAGCCGAGTGCAGTAACATTCTTGCACTGTTTGTTCTCACACGACCCAAATATATGTATCTTGCCAAAAGCTTCATTGGGCCTGCTATACATCTGTTTATCAACCAATATTGACAAGCTACTGCTCACTATTTGCCCAGAATATATCACTAACTAAAACTCTTGTTCAAGATACATAAAGAAGCTGGTGAAACATTGATGCATTCTGTCTTACTTTTTCTTCACTCCCTTATTCCTCCTCGTTTCGTTTACATTGACCGTCATTGAGACCTTTTCAGCCTGGTTCTTTGACTCCCATGTAGGCCGAATCAATCTGGGATCATTTGGCGCGGCGCTCACATCCCGCTGTGCTGGGCAGCCCAGAACCTCGATGCTATTGCATTGTTCTATATCAGATTCAACGTCTGCCCCGCAATTGTCTTCGCTGTCATTTCGATTATCAAAGTCCCCATTCCAGTTAAGCCAATCTTCAGTCTCCAAAATGCTTTCAGTTGCGCGATGCTCATCGCTTTGGACTGGATGACGGTTGATTCTTCGGATTCGGAGGACATTCAATATTTGAGTTCATCCTCCAGGGAGGTCCTTTGCAGACAAAGGTGGTGGCAATGGAGATCTTTCTGACAATATAAATGCAGCCGCACCATCATGTTGAAAGAGTGACCAGGATGCATTGATGATCCCTTCCATGTCCGAAAGGTATCCCACAGCGGTCTTCTGCTCGTTTTGAGCGCGAGATTCCTTTTGGGTAGCACTTAGGTTTCGGCCGCCCTGCCACATCTCCAAAAAGTTGCGAACCTTGGCGATTCTGTGCAATGTTCCATCCTCCACCTCTTTCTTCATTTCCGTTTCGTTTTCTGTGTTCATTGTATCCAATTCTGGGTCAGCGCCTGCCAAAATCCCGTAATCGGCTAGAGCAAAGTCCCTTGCAATGACTCTTTCACAGAGAGTCTCGCCTGCAGATTTCGACTGCCTCCAGCCGATAACATCTCGGCCCAGGGTGAAACTGGCCTCAACTCCGACATCATGTGGTATGATACAGAATATGTCGCGTTCCACTTTAGAGAGATCGGCCTACTTGGAGTGCCATTCCTCCTGTTGACGCTACCAGTCGGTTATTTCTGGTAACCAAAATGACGTGCTAATCTCCATTGGGTCGGAGCGGTAATCATTGAGATTTGGATTAATTTGCCCCCAGTGCTTTGGTGCTTCAGGCGGCGAATTCAAATAAAGCCAGGCGGCGGTCAATATGCGTGCTGTGCAATCGCTTCGTCCTGGTGCAGTCTCAGCCACATTGTTAGGCGTTAAGTATTCTTCATCATCGCTGGACAAAGTATATGTATCATAGGATGATTGACAGGATCCTAAAACTGTTTTGGAGGGGATAAGATTGCTCCTCGGTAAGCTTTCGTGTTTATTGACCGGCACACCTCGATGTTTGGCACAGCTTTCACTCTCCACATACTTCAGAAAGGCCTCTTGGTATTGGGTAGTATAAGATGTTTCATTCTCAGAATTAATATCCATTCCTATGTCCCACTTTCTAAACGATAGCAACTTGCGGAAAGGATCAAGGATATGGGCCGAAATGAGAAGCATGCCCCTCGATGGAGTCACTCAGCGTAATCTTTGGACAGCTTCTGTCAAGCTAACTTCATGGCGAAGAACAAGTCTCCCTTCCATGCAGTCTTTTTCTTAGCTCACACTCGCATCACGCCATCCATGTGATCCAACCTATCATTGTACACTGTGATAACGTGATGCAATGTGACTGTATGCCTCTTCGACATCCACACAGTCCAATATTGGAATGGCCTCAACACTTCCATGACATACTTAACAATGGTCCATTCATCTTGAGTTGTGAAGAGTGGCTGGTAATGACTGAATTGTGGGTTTTTGAGCCTGTCGGGTGTGAATTCACGTGATCGGAATGCGCGCTCGAGCAACTCCATGGTTGAGTTCCAATCTGTCTTGACATCCATAATCAGAAGTACCGCGATGCGGACGGTGGCTTTTTGATAGTCAATGAACTGGTTTCGACGACCAGGTGTTAGCGTAATCGATACAGCAAGCATTGTCTGCTATATGAAGGTCAGTTTCAGCACTTTCAAAATATCTTGAAATACGTACTTTCTTAATTATCTTTGCTAAGCCAGGTTTCATGGCCGACACTTTATTGATTCTAGCATTGCCATCTCTTTGAACCCTTTGACTCTTCCCAATGTCTACGCTTTCATTCTCTCCAAATTGGTGATTGCACTGATGGGCTTGCCAAGACTTGGTGCGGCCTTTGACACTGAGACTGCTCATGACTGCACCTAAAGCCGGCTGTATGAAGTGCGCCATGCAAGATATGTGGTTCATCAATGCTGGCCACTCGATTCCAGAGGCCTCAAGTGTTGATTGCAGCTCGCGTGTCATTGAGTGATTGGAGGAGACATTATCAGTCGTCATTCCAAGCAAACGGCCGTCAGTAAGCTCAAAACGATAAAGAGTGTCCTTCAATTGTACGGCTAGCCTTGCTCCAGTATGTTGGCCCTTGACCTATCATCCTTAATTAGCTTTCAAAAGTTGAAAAGAACAGGCGACCGACCTCATTGAACGCCAGTTGAACATCACGTAATGCTCAATTTGGATCCATACAGTAAGCCGTGACCGACGTTATGGCTAGTGTGTTCGTTGATGTCCATCTGTCCAAAGCTAAACTAATTTTATTTTGTGATGGCATTTGCTTGTTGATTGCATCGACGGTCAGTGCATATTCCCTGCGGCAAATGTTGCTGAGGGTCATAGCAGATGGCAGCACTGAGTCATCGCGCAACGCCATATATGACCGTCGTAGCACTAGATTTGATATCGCATTCCACAGAATATGAGCCGAATCAAATCCTAACATGAGGTAACAATTCCATGTGTCTTGGTGAAATTCGGATGTTTCAAAGTCGTTCGCTGCCAGATTGGAACGTTTTGGCTGTCATTTCTGTCAATATGGATCAACATGGATGTCAAATCTGATCTTCCACTGCGAACTTACTATTGTGATTCCTCGACTTCCTTGCCTCTTCAGGATGGCCAAAGCTGTTTCATCGACTGTCGAACTAGTCAATTCAGTGACCTCTGACTCTGTCAAGTTGTTCAACTTTGCGATGTGAGCTTTTGCCAGCAAGTATTTCCCCATTGAGCTGGTCCCATGTTCTGATGGATGGCAAAGAACATGATGACAAACGATAGATATGATGCCAGGGCTGCCGGTCTCCTCAATTCCGCAGTGTAAATAGAATCGCCACGAAGACGCCTGTCTTGAATTATTCTGAGCAATTGCCCGCTTCGAGCCTACATTCATTGAAGCACACCAAGCATCGAAGATGATTTGCTAACTAAGGTCGCTCAAATCACGAATAAAGACACATTCATGTTCGAAAGGGATCATAACATCGAGCAATGAGGTGTTCAAACATTTCGGATCCGACATGGCGGTAGGAATGAGAGAGCTGTTGAATCGGTCTTGAAAGACTGCCGAATGTAACGATACAGCACAGCAGACTGTGGGTTCTTAAATATTGACTCTACTGCTTGAAGTGAAAAAATCAGATTTGTAAGACATTGCCTGCATATTTGTGAAGTTGTATACAAGGTTAGATTGCAAAAACTGACAGCGTAAAACTCGATGTAGGAACAGCACAATGCAGTTCAATGCTCTGTAGCGTTCTGAGCCTGCACAAAAACTGTTGACGCTCTCCGGGTGCTCAATTGTAGGAGGCGGACGCGATATCATCACTAGCATCTTTGCCAATAAAGGCTGCCGATGGGTTCATTGTGGATTACCTACGTTCCATTACCGTTAGATTATCGAAGATGCAAGATCAAACATTGTTGACACTGCATTGACGCTCATTTTGGGACATGGTAACAATCCTGTCGTAAGCATTGTTGTCTAGAATGGCAGCCGATAGTTTGATTATGGATCAAAGTAGTCTCGTAGCCCCTTGATATTCCAAGATGCAACGCCTAAAATTGTTCACGCTCTGTTGATGCTCATTCCTAGGGCATAGTGACGATGTTGTCGCAACCATTTTCGCCGAGAAAGGCGGCCGATAGTTTGACAATGGCTTAATGTCACCGCAGAGCCCTTGCATTTTCGAAGGTCCAAGGCCCGAAGTCGTTGACCCTCAGTTGACGCTCATTCTTAGGACATAGTAGCGATGTTGTGGCAATCATTGTTGAATAGAAAGGCAGGCTATAGTTCAAATATGAATGAACGTTGCAGCGAAACCATCTGCATTTTCCATGATGCAATGCCAAAAATCGTTGACACTCCGCTGATGCTCACCATTGAGCTCACCGTAGTCACATACTCACAGTTATTGGGTGCTCAACAATTGTATATAAAATCGGTACATTCTTTCTTGCCAGCCATCACACCATTTCTATGTGTAATCTTTCGAATCCAAAATCTTCGAGACATCTCGGTTTCTGCGCCACCACTATACATGTCATATGCATGATGGATGAAGTAAGTCCATCGCATTTCAGCGCTTTCGGCCGGCAATTTCCCGCATAAATATCCATGCTCTAGTTTTAGATATTTATACCGCGACGTCCTCACCATTCCGTATCCAGCTCATTCCACTCGATTTCCATGATGTACCATAATTAATTTTCGATTTTCCGACCATGTGCAGGAGGTCAGAGTGGAGAGTTATGTAGTTGGCTGCATGGATCAATGCAGACTGACGGCTTTCATTCTTCCGGGTTTCGGATGTACTTTGACTGCTCCTTCTATGAGTCATATGACATCACTGACTTGAACTTTGTTAGTGAGTTTCGTCGCAAATTTAGGTTTTGTTTCATCATTTAACGGTAACAGGCAACACCATATACAGTTCATTGTTCGTCAATCTACTCGATTTGGTGTCTAGAACATTTGCATGGCCTGTACGACCCTTGCTCACACACTGAAGAAGAATCTTGTCTTACAATTTGGTCACTGAAATCCAGAACAAGCTGACACATAACAAAGTAGGTACAAATTGCTTTTGCTTGAGATACGTCGTCAAAAATACATACTTGGCTATCTATTCTCCCGGTGACGCAGGAGCCGGCACCATGTCTTTGTCCGAATCCAATTTCAATATCGTAAGTAGCTAGCGACGCTATATGCTGGGGTAAATGCTCACAGGTTGAATGGGCGTCGCAATCTCCCTCTGTGACAAATTGGGCACCGCGTCAGGCATGAGATATCCTATGCTATTGTCTGCCTAATGTTTCTCCAAACCCAGCCTCATTTGACTACTTCCCTCTCGAGACATCACTTGCGGCATTTGCGATTATCCGGTGACGATTTCAAGAACCTGCATAAGCTCTCCAAATGTTGTCGGTGATGGTGTGGCTGCTGTCGTGTCTGTTTGGGGCTTCACAACTGCCGGAACCTTAAGTTCAGTCATCCTGTACTTCGTATCTCTCTCACGGAAGGAGTCGGCTGTGTCCCCCCATCCGGGTTGCATCAGTTCGTCAAGCCTCATCAGCGTCTGCCGAAAGCTCTCCATGCGGTGCTGTACCGTTTTGGAGATTGTGCCCATCACCCAGCCAGATTCATCATCTTCGCTCAGCTTGCCAGCTTTGTATCATCTTCATCTTCATCCTCATCTTCCCCATCCTCCTTCTCTTCGGAACTGGGAAGATGTCTCAGACTGTCTCCGATAGCATTCAATATCTCCTCAAATGTTGTTTCAGGCTTTGTGGTTGTCGATCGTGCCTCTTCAACATTCCCAATATGTTCCTGCTCATGCATAATCGCTGTCTCTGTGTCTTGAACTCGCATTCTTGCCACTGCGGTCTCTCTATCCACATAATCCTCGATCCATGTCGCCATTTCTTCGTGGCTAAAAAGGTGTGTTTCCCGTTGTTTCTCGGCCGAAAGCTTCTTTTTAGATCGTGAGCTGCGCAATGCTCCCAATGCTCGGACCCTTTCTGCCTCCAAGCCACTTTTGCCTTTATTTGCTTGATGATGTCGTCATATGGATTTCTTCGTCGATTTGCCTTATGTGCCCGCCGGAAGTGGTGAAAGGTTGTTTTTTGGAGCATTGACCATTGTATCTTGTGTGGACCTTGTTGTTGGGCGAGATGTTGGATGTTGCAAGATATGGACCACGTGGAGGCAAGCTGCGTCCTTTATGTCAAGGTTGATAGGTTTCATCAATTAGAACAAAGCAAAATCAGCGTTTGGACCATCACTTCATTGGGAATAGCCATGCTAACCGTACATTATGACTTGATGGTTAGCATGTGATTTAGGTAAGATCCCAGCCATGTTTTGAGACGAACATAAGCAGTCGTCCTTTCCGTCAAAGAATGTCCGTTTCATATCTATCCAAAGTGAGATAGCAGCTGTCATTCATCATGTTATATCCCTGCAAACAAACGGACCACATCGGACCGACTTATGGCAAATCACAGGACTGTTGGGAACCCCTGCAGCTATACGCAGTGCAGCTATACGCAGCCTGATTCAGCTTGAATCGAAGGTACAACTTGGCTGTCACTCGTTCTATTTTGACTTGGAGCTAACTATACGATATTCAGGACTTCCCACTTCTTTTTGTGATCATCTTTCTCACCATTCCACAACAGCAAGCCATGGCTCCACAAATTCTTGAACCAGGTGCGATTAAAGCCGAATCGAGCCGAAATGACAGGCGCTTCAAACAATGCGCCGCCCGGTGAGACACAGCAACAACGGAGACACCAGTTTATTTACCAAGACGCTGCAATTGTAGCCACCTAAAATGACCCAGGACGCACATTTGAAAATCGCACGGAAAACCGGAAGCAGCAAGAATGAGAAGCAGCATGCGATCGGATGTGGGTCAATTCATATCGATGTAGACGGCAGCCAACTAACAGTATAACGCCAACCTGGGGTACGTAGAGAGCTAGGTGACCAATTCATCGCTGCCCGTAATGGGAAACCTCAATGGTCGACCAAGGAATTTATCCGCACAGTCTACGAAATTGACCATCACGAACTTGTCAGTTCTGGGAGTTTCGCAGACCAATTTGATCATAAATGTCCCAAGGAATGGACAAAACAGGCTTTAGAGACGTTAGAGGAGGCTACGGAGTCGTATATGGTTGAGGTAACAGCCGATTCTCACTTTAGAAGCAGCAACTAATTTCTTGTAGGTTTTCAACATGTCAGCTGCTATGGCAAGGGATGGAGGTCCGGTACAGCTTGAACAGTCCGACATGCGTCTTGCCTCGAATCAGGCCAAAGTGGCTAAAGAAGGGTTTTCCCACGCGGCAATTGAGCAAAGGCAACAACTAATCAAGAAACCACGCGCCGAAGTTCAAGAAGCGAAGAAGCGGGGTGTCTGGTTGCCCCTACATGACAAGGTGAAGGCTGCCATAAGAAGGCACCCGGCAATGGTTCGGGAAAATCAAACGGACGGCTGTCTTCCTTGCCAAAATGACACAGCAAGGAATGCACAGCCTCGCTGGAGGTTCAAAGGCACAGGTGCACCTCCACCACCACTGGCGCCACCGAGGCCTGGAATGCCACCTGTGCCACCTGATGACCGTGAGAGAACTCCAAGCTCCGAAACAGAAGGTGTGCTACCGGGATATGTGTATATACATATTCAGCTTCTCAGCGCTCGATTTTACAATCTTGATCGATATACCGAGGACCGCATGCGCGATAAAGATTTCATTCCAGATTTGCTGACTGATGAAGGTCCATCCACAGGTTAGTACACTATCAGCTGTGTGGTAATGCAGCTGACAGCCATTTTGTAGATGACAGCAGCCTCTATATTGAACATGACAGCAAAGACGAGAGTTGACTGAATGCAACGGGATTTCTGAGTATTATCATGATCTACAATTAGCAGACACTTTAAAGTATATTTCAAAGGGTATATTTTTATGCATCATTAAAGAACAATGTAGTTAGAAAGGAGAATGTACATGAACAGCACCGAAAGGCTGCCACAAGATCATTATTGATATGGTATGCCAAAGTGAGTGATTCCATATTGTGATTATGCCCGTGGCGAAATGAGCATCAACGGAGAGTCAACAATTTTATGTCCTGTAAGTCGGGTAATACAAACACAATTTCGTAGTGAATACACATAATGGAAGTTTTGCCACCCTTTATAGGCAAAACAGAAAGCAACACGCGCCCTGCCCCATTGTGAAGATGAGCATCGACAGAGCGTCAAGGATTTTACATCTTGTTATTCGGGTAATTATGAAGTAATTTTGTAGCGGTTATACATAACAACAGTATTGACAACCTTTAGACGAAAAAAAATGAGCGAGACTCTCCCTGCCCCATCTTGAAAAAGAGCATCAACAGAGCATCAACGATTTTTGGTGTTGTTCGTCTGGTAATTAAGAAGTAATTTTGTAGTCATTATACATAACAACAGTATTGACAACGTTTGTACGCGAAAAAGAAAGCGAGATGCTCCGTGTCCCATCTTGAAAATGAGTGTCTAAGGAGCGTCAACAATCTTTGGTCCTGTAACTCGGGTAATAAACACACGATTCGGTAGTGATTACACATAATGGAAGTGTCGCCATCCTTTATAGGCAAAAACAAAAGAGACACGCTCCCTGCCCCATCATGAAAATGTGCGTCGACGGAGTGTCGACGATCTTAGGCCTTCGATCATGGTTCATCGATACACACTGTGGCTGTTGAAGTCCATATACTCAGTTTGGGCCGTTTTTGAAGTCTAAAGCGCTCGTGAACACTCAGCTGCACCTTCGTAAATGAATGAAGTTGTTACTGTCCAGGAAGCTATCGCGGGAATATCATTTTCTCATTTCCTCATAAAGCCCGCTAATGATTTGTTAATGGATACGTGCGATCAAGCGCCACTTACATTACCCTAGATGCGAGACCATCAATCATTGACGCTCCATCGACCCTCATTTTCAGGATGGGGCAGGGAGCGTCTCTCTACTTGTTTGCTATATAATGATTGTCAATACATCAGAACATGACAATGCAGGACCATAGTCAATCTGTTACAATTAACAGTAGGAGATCTGAATGCGACCATGAAAAGAAAAACCCGAAACGCCGAACTGGAGATTGGACCTGACAGGTCCGGGCAAACCCAGCAAAACCCGCGGATTGTCGGGTACGGGGCATGGTTTGGACCGCCAGGCAGCAGCGGGGTGGGTCTTCTGACGGTTCTGGAACCGAACCGAACCATGTTTCTGGTCCAAACACGGACCGCTGGCGGGTTACCCGGAACTGTTACTAACACTACCCCTGCCACATTTCCAAAAGGTCGTGGACCTTATCCATTCTGTGCGATTACCTGTCCTCGGCCTCTTTCTTCATTTCTGAGTCGTTTTCTGTGCTCGTTGTATCCAATTCTGGGTCAGTGCCTGCCAAAATCCTGTTATTGGATGGAGCATACTGCCTAACAACCACTTAATTGCGAAGCGTCTCGCCTGTGATTTTTGGCTGCGTCCCGCTGATAACATCTCGGCCAAGGGAGACACTGGCCTCCACCCCGACACCATGTGGAATGATAGAGAATAGGTCGCGCGCCATATCTGAGAGATCTGTGTAATGTGAGTGCGTCTCCTTATGCTGATGCCACCAGTTGGCTATGTCCAGTAACCAAAATGTACTGCTAATATCCATTGGGTCGGAGTGGTAATCGTTGAGATGGGGATCAATTTTCCCCCTGTTCTTTGATGGTTCAGGCGGCGAATTCAAGTGGAGCCTGGTGCCGATCAATATGTGTGATGCATGATTGGTTCGTCCGAGTGTCGTCTCAGCCCCATTGTTAGGCGATAAGTATTCTTCATCATCGCTGGACAAATCATATCGATCAAGAGATGATTGACATGATCCAGAAGCTGTTGTAGAGGGAACGAGATTGCTGCTGGGTAAGCTTTTGTGTTTTTGACCGGCACACCTTGATGTTTGGCACAGTATTCATTCTCCATGTACTTCAGAAAGGCCTCTTGGTATTGGGTAGTATGGTATGTCTCATCCTCATGATTGAAATCTATTCCCTGGTCCCACTTTCTAAACGATTGCAAATTCCGGAATGCCTTGAGGATATGTGCAGAAATGAGAAGCATGCCCATCGTTGCAGTCACTTCAGCACAGTATTTGGACAGCTTCTGTCGAACTAACTTTGCAGTGAAGAAAAAGTCTTCCTTCCAGTGAGTCTTCTTCATAGCCAAAGCTCGCATGGATGCCATCCATCATCAGCAACACCCCAAATTTCCGTCTGAAACACCCGGGTGTTCCGGACGTCTCTGATGGCTCTGACGGAACCTCGTACGCTCAGACGGAGAATTACACGCTACCCGTCGCCCAGGCGACGGGTCGCGTTGCATATGTACCTCCTTTACTTTGTGGTGACGTATACGCATCATCAGAACGACACGTGTGTTCCATTTTTCGCAGGAGCTGTAGTTATGCTGAAGCCGTTTACACAACGCCTGGCGATCAACGACAAGCCTGGGAGCACCTGGGAGCGCCGGCGACAAACCTGGGAGCGCCGGCGACATGTCTGGGAGCACCTCGAATCACAGTCATGCATTCAGTTTGTAGTCTCCTCTATGTATCTATGTATCTATATAGCTACCCATCTACACACGCTATATCTGGACTGGCTGCGGTCTGCCGAATATATACTCCCCGTCTCCTTGTCCACCTCCGTTACCCCTGTATCTCCGTACAACCGCCGTCGCTCCTTGAAGATATACTTGATCGAGCGTGTTTGAGATGCACTTGGAGACGGAGATTGAGTGAACTCAGAGATGCACTTGGAGGC
>Ga0307512_10000523_pt1 | contig 56448 bp, 52 predicted proteins | sample 14_EM_MG_FD_200267 | JGI IMG/M metagenome (GOLD analysis project Ga0307512, IMG submission 200267) | Populus trichocarpa ectomycorrhiza microbial communities from riparian zone in the Pacific Northwest, United States - 14_EM | ecosystem: Host-associated > Plants > Roots > Unclassified | place...
GCGTGAAGGGGGAGGGGGGGGGGTAGGAGTTTACGGGTTTACGGAGTTTCAGTACAGGATGGGTTTGGGATTTTTTACTATGAGAATCGTCCCTTTTCGAGCGGCTTTTGAGGGTGCGGATCTGTGATTATTGCCCGGGTTCACATTTTGGGGCGCCAACATTTCAGCGGAGTCTACATATTTGCCGGTAGTCATCTACTTGGCGGTTATTGTTGCAGTTGCGGTGGCCCTGAGGAACCTGGGGAAAATTAATCCCGTTATTACCGCCCACATCTCCCCGAAGACTCATATATCGAATATTAAGATCCTGGGGTTCGTGGCGGGTTGTGGTCACCTTTTTCATCCATACCCGAATCGGATGATCCTCATTTTGGGCTGTTTCCCGTCCCATCGATAATTTTGTTCCTGGCTCATTTTGCGGATATACCTTATGGAGCTGCACGGAAATATCCGCCTTTTATTGCTTGGGGTTTTGTAATATAGAAGCTATAGGGGGGGGGGTATCGCTACAACTTGTGCTAGCACATGCCATCACTCGATATTAATACTCATCACAACCCGCAGCACAGCAGTTGAGATGCAGAACATAGCTGTCAAATTGATCTAGGCCCAGGAACATCAGAGAATAACTCTTCCTTGCTACTGCCAGCCGATCCAAGAGCTTACTGTACATATTCCCACTACTCTTCGTTCTCGAACTGGAGGGGCAAGCAACTTAGATATGCAAGCCCTCGGGATGTCTATATGGGTTTCATGCCGATCATATATCACCTCACCCTGGTATATAAAACGTTGAGTATTATGTGATAGGTAAACGCACGGCAATGTCAGGAACAAATCCGAACCCAGCACCCAGGAAAGTAAAAAAGCCAGTAAATAATAGTCAGAAGTGATCCCTCTCTTCCATATGCATTACCCCTAAACTGAGTGAGCTATCGAATGTTGCTTGCGCGTAGGCAAAGGGAGAAATCAAAAATATATACATAAACGTAGATATACAAACCAAGCTTGCATCCTGCAACGAAATATCATCCACAACAAAGAACCAGCCCCACCAGTAAGAAGCCAGAAGGTGTCATCAACAAACTACGGGGTTAAAAAGAAAAGAAAAAAAGGAATAACTTTGTCTAGCCAGAGGGGAAAGAAAAGAAGCGATGCTGATGAGATGAACCACAGAAAGGAAGAAAGATAAGGAAAAAAAAAAGAAACCAACCCTTTTTGTTTGTCTCCCAATCTATTTCACCCTGCCTCCCTTCCATTTTGCCCTCCAATGCCACCAGACTCCAAACAACATTCCCCCAACCACCAATCCTCATCCCAACCGTATCTTACCGTGCTCCCCCCCACTCCCCCCCACTCCCCCCCCAACTGCCTCGCACCACACAAAGATCCCGCGGCAACATCATATGCCAGCAAACTATCGTAAAATGGTGCCTTTTCAAAAGGTGAAAGAATGTAAACCGAAAATGCCTTTTTGATGGATTGAAAATGCTCAAAGACGATACAGAAAGGAAATATGAAAGAAAAAGTGGAAGAAAATCCGATAGCCAACAAGCTTATACGATACACACGCCATGCTAATAAGCAAATAACATATGCGAAAGGGGGGATATTTCAGAGTAAGAGGCTAGGAAGATAGGAAAAATGAGAATCCAATACAAAAACCCCGAGGTGACCCCTTCTATATAACACCTAGAAAACGAAACCTCGTACATGCAACAAATGGTGGAGGCATTATGGTGAGTTGTTGCTGTAACTCATGTTGGTATCACCATCTATTTGACCGCCACTGCCGAGCCCAAATTTCTCTAAAAGCTTTCCAACAAGATTATATTCGTCTTGTTCCACAAAGCCCATTGGTTGCTGTCGAAGAAATGATATGACCACTTCCAATGCTTTCTTCGCATCATCCTTGGTTGGGGCAACGCCTGACGGCGTTTCCAGGTTTCCGTTGACAGATAGGGTAGTGTGGGAGGATGATGGAGTCATATGCGGCGATGCTAGTGGGTTGGGCACTTCCGGTGCAGGTGAGGCAAGTGGCACAGTCTGGTTCAACATTTTTGGCGTAAGTGGTTCTGAAGATGGTGGTGGAGAGATGTATGTTCCATCAATGGGCATGAGGGGGAATGTCTGAGATCGTGGTCGTTGGTGTGTACCTGGTGCCATACGCGGAAAGCCGGGGCTTGGATGGGCCGAATCTATGCGGCTATCTGGAGAAAAAAACGGCGACGATGGTGAAGTAGGCCCTAAAGTTTCTGTATCGGTAAACGTCGCCTCCGATAATGGGGTGGAACTGTCTGAACCTGAGTGCTGATGTTGGAATGCCTTGTACCCTCCCCCAAAGTCCATTGGCATGTACGAATCCGGAGAGTCTGTGCTCGTGTGATTACTGTCTTGACTTTTTGAATGCTTCATCATGGGCGAGCCACTTCCATCGCGATGATCACCAACACCATTCGCATCTGGTGTAGATTCTGTTCTCGCGTGACTTAATCTTGGGGAAAGTACTGTAGAAGACCTCCTCGCGATTCCGGTGACATCGCTTTCAGATCTACCACGTCCATTCGGGTGGACGTTATTCTTATGTTTAAACTTTTCCAGCCACCCTGCGCTGTTGGCCTTGAAGTGGCTGTCCGAGATACCCAGACTCGTTGCAAAAAACCTGGCTTTCTCCCGAATCATCACGTCCGTCAAGGCGATGCCTTGCTTCCTAGTGTTCTTTGCCCACACTGACAGTGCACGCTCTATATCGGGGAATTTGCCCTTGCTGCGCTTGACTGGCGACCTACTGCCATCATCTGGAAATAGGTATTTCTCCTTTTGCCGAAGGACTTTCGAGACAGTACTGGTTTCAAGTTAGTGAACGTGAACTTAAAACCCCAATTAGCAGGGGATAATTTTCTGTACCTCCGTTCAACACCAAACATCGCTTCGACACGCCATTGAGTTAGCCAATTGGGTCCGATATACTACGACGAAATATTCATACCTCCGATCTCGGTCTGCTTCACATTTGGATTCTCCTCGTGGAAAATGCACATCCTCCGTCGGTCCGCATCCGTCAAAGTCCGCCGCGGCGTTGAAGTAGACTGCGTGGGATTGCTAACTGTAGGCGGTAAAGCTGATGCAGCCGCGAGCTGCGGAGGTGCTGGAGCAATTGCCTGCGGCATTGGAGGATACTGCTGGCTACTCGTCACAGGCGGCGGTGCTGGTGGAGGCATCGTCTGCCCCCATTGCTGGGACATGCCCAAATAATTGGGAGCTATCGGGAGAGGTGGAGGCTGTAGTCTGAACGGTGAGTCCGGAGGCGGGAAGCCTGGGGATTCGACGTATCCGTAGTGCGCGCCATAGTCATGCTGCTGCGGATGGTGCGCGTGAGCGTGATGGTGAGGCGAGAGAGTATGCTGTCCGTGATGGTGCTGCTGCATACCCAAGTCAACCCATTGCTGGTTGACATACTCGTCATGTGGGTTCTGCACACCGTCCATTGCATGCAAGCAGGAGGAGCTATGTAGGAGGTGACAGGTTTGGGTAGCAGTGGCGGCGGAAAGCAATGGGGATAGCACCAGCAGCAGCGACGGCAGGCCGACAGGGGGTAGTTGGACGGGAACAAGTCGCTTTCGTGGCCGAGTAGTCCGTCGTCAATTGCGTGTGCGTGTGCGTTTGAACAGAGAGATCCGTCGCCTACTCAAAAGTAAGTCAAATCCCGTACTAGACCCCCAGCAGAGTAGCCTACCTAAAGAAGCCCTGAATTTCCCCTTCCCCTTCCTCGTCCAGGACGCGAGGTGAACACTGAACAGTCAGCGGAGACATTCTCTAGCTTGTACTCTATGTATAAAGTACCAGGTACTAGGTACTAGGTACTTTCTTGGCTGGTTATGATTATTTATTTATTATTTTTCTCTGCTGCCCTCTCCCTGCAGCATAGTATACATACCTAGGTACCTCCTAGGAGCGAGAGGATACGTATGCGAGGTACGAGTAACGATATTCAGCGTCGTATTCGTCCTTCGTCCCGTTGATTGAGGAAATGGATGGATGGGATGGGCGCTGTGCAACTGTTTACCAGGAACTCTCTCCTTCGAGGCATAGATAGGCATGTGGACTCTGGCGGCAGGTTGGTAGGTAACATAACAACAACGGCTGGTAATCTTACAGGAGCAACAGCCAACAATAGCCGTCAAATTAAGCCTCAGGAACACGATCCGTCTCTCTTTCGCTCCAGAATCGCCAAAAAAGGGGATGAAGGGAATTGCCAACCCCGGTTTACGAACAAGCAATATCAATTCAGATCAACAACCCCAGGGTTGCTTACCCGTGCGTGATACAACAATAGAACAAAAAATAGACAAAAAACCTCGCTCAATTTAGGTTATTTATTTAATACGTGATATTTTCTCTCTTTCTGAGACGCGATGGAGCGGCAGAGGTTATGTTATAAACCCTAACCCAAGTCATTGCGACTTCGCCTACACCTACCAAAGTAATTAATACCATGATAACATAAAGACTGGATAATAATCTGATTCGACAATTCAGATGCATGGTGCATATGTTCATGCCGACGGCCTAACGCGCGAAGCGAGTTCGGTTGCGCCGTAGCCGCGCTTATCTTACCCCAATTTTTCAAATCGATCTCTCAAAAAATCGATAGGCACGCAATAACAGCAACTTGGACTCGCGGTGTTGGCTTCTTTTGGGGTTGGACATTCAAGTTAGACATTACGGAACGTGTTCCGTAAAAAGGGGATCAGGAGAATAGACGAACCCCCAACAACGATACACAGTCGGTTCCCCTTTGTTTTTGTCGTCAACTTTTGTTTCACAGATGCGAATGCGAGCTCGTCGCAGCACGCCATAAATTATATATAGGTACCTTTCGTTTCGTAACCGAGAACATCAGCCTCAGTCCGAGCATTTGCCCTTCAGTTGGGTATCAGACGAGAGCTTTAGGTCCCTCTACTCAGCGTTTAGACGTCTCCATCGGGGTGGAGACATGGACTAACGCCTGCCATAACTGCCATAAGATCATTTCTTTACCCAGAGTACACTGGCTGGACTTACTCCTGCATATAACATCTGGAACTGGAGCTTTCTTTTACCTGTTCAAGCCAAGGATCAAGGCTATCCACGCCCTAGCCGATCGCTGTTGACCCGAAACGTCCAAACAATTGCTCACGGGAATTTACCGGGCCACATGTCCTCCTGGTTCGTCCGCCCGAGATCGTACTCGTGTTTGTCCTTGAGTCGAAGAATCAGAAATGTTGGCGCGCTCGGAGCTCACTCTTGCTTGGGAATTGTACTAAAAATTTGGAGACTATAGAATTAGTAGAAAATGTCAAAGAATCACAGTATCGAGAAACGCTATCATTTAATCGCCAGGATCACGAAGCACAGATGATGCCGGCTCAAATGTGGAAGCAGAGATTTTACCCCAGGGAAACATATATCCCGTCTGTACCGAGAATTGACCGAGAGATACTAGGGGAAGCACTACCCTAACAGCAAGGATTTTTGTTGGGAATTCGTACGTACGGTCGCCGCCCAAGTGGTGCAATCCCCATCGACACTCTAGTTGAATGACCTCTGGTAACACCACCGGATTTTAAGTTGAGACGCTCACAGAGGGAAAGGAAAGGGATACTGGGGCTGCAAGTTTTGCGGCTAGAGTCATGCGTGAAGAGGGAAGGAAGCAATCGTATACTCTGAAACAATCGACGGGATGTTCTGCAATTGAGGTCATATTTGTGCCTGCGACATCCTCTCAAATCCATTCGAACGCCGATAAAATAATGCAACACCATCAAAAGCGGGCAGTCAGAGTTCTATGTAGCGTCCATACCCTAAGTGCTATCTCCAAAACTCTAAAAATATTCACTTTTTGATTATTGTAACCTGGAAAAGCGGGGTCATTAGTATATCTTCCGAAATGAGACATGTCATAAGTTGAACGGATATAACATACCACGTCTTCGTCTTCGAGCACATGTGATAAGCCTACTCGCTGGCCCTGATGTTTCACGCTTCGGCCGTACACAATAGCACTCTTGAAACTGTCGATAATAGACTTGTGAATGGATCGACACTATGCAGCACATTGTTAGAATACAAAAGGGCATCGAGGGCGTGGAACTAACGAAATCTTCCACAGTGCATTGGCCAGAGCGAAGAACAACCGGGGCCGTGTAGTCAGGTTGTTTTCCTGTGACACCATGAGTATTTATCGAGTGGAACGTTGGTGTTTAGTCCCACCTTTCGGTTTCGTGTAAATACGCTTAAGATCTAATTTCTCCCACCTGTTCATCTGTTAGTTTCTATGATCTAATAAGGACAATGCATTCCGTACATCATTTCCAGAAGCTCATCGACGTTCCATCCCTGTTGTACTGTCAGCCGTGGGTAATGGGAGAAGCGAATCGCCGGAAGAAAGAACCTTTTCGGACGAAATTGGAACCGAGTGAGGAATTCTGTACAACAAATCCAACTCTTCAATCGTAATCGCATCAATCTTGTTTAAGGCGTAGATAACGGGGATATATCTTCGACTCCTCTCTTCGATAACATCAATCAGATCATCGATGGTGGCATCGCATCTGAATGCGATATCTGCAGACACAATCTTATACTCGCTCATGACCGCTCGAATTTCCTAGGCCCTCCCGTTAACTAACCTAACCACTGGATACTATATCCAATCGTACCTCATTATCAATGTGTGTGAGTGGCTGTGTGCTCGTGATGTTGACTCCACCCTTGTCCTTCTTCTTGAAAACGATGTTGGGAGGCTGTTTGTTTATCCGAATGCCGAATCCTTCCAGTTCTGCTTCGATGATCCTTTTGTCTGTGAGGGGCTTATTGACATCCAATACAATGAAAATCAGATTGCACTGTTTGGCGACGGAAATAACTTGACGACCACGACCCTTTCCGTCCTTTGCTCCTTCGATGATACCGGGAAGATCCAACATCTGGATCTTGGCGCCATTGTAAAGAACACAACCGGGAACAGTCGTAAGCTACACCTTTGTTAACGTAAGTGTCTGTGTCAGACATAGCATCGCAATAACGTACAGTTGTAAACTCATAGTCCGCCGCCTCCGAGTGAGTCCCGGTGAGCAAATTCAACAATGTACTTTTACCAACCGAGGGGAACCCTAGATTTTTCAGCATCTTTCAGCGCTCGCGATGTCAAGGCAGATGTACCGATGAATCCCCTGCTGACGCATTAGTTCAGAAATCAACATTGTTGAGCAATAGGCACGTACACACTTGCCACACCGGTTCTAGCAACATCGAAACCAACTATCCAATCGTGTCAGAACCTCAACCTGGAATTGCAGTAGAATTTCCATTTGCATACCTCCGGCACCACCTCCACCTCCAGACGGAGGTGCCACAAGTTCTTTCCGTAGCTTTGCAAGTTTCGCCTTCAATTGACCCAAATGGCTACAGTCTTTGCGTCAGCGCTCTGCCAGGTCCGCGTGAGGTCATGACCAACAAGGAGGTGGCTTTATTCTTTTGCGTCTTGGCTGTATTGTGTATTGTATCACTTTAGCACCACCGAACGAACAGTTTGAGTAGAAGAGAGACCGCCACATACACATTTCGTCCTCGATCGCCTTAATCTTATCCACTACGCGCCATTAGAACAACATCGAAGTAACTATCGGAGACTGCAAGCATACCGGTAGTAGCCATGGTGGAGGAGACTGTATTCTTTAACGCTTAAAGATCTGAAGATTGAAAGTTTCGTACGCGCCGGATATTCGATGACGAGGTGTACTGATCCAGATTTGTTCAGCTGAACGGAGTGTTCCCGACGGAGATGGATCGAGTAGCACGTAGCGATGTTTCGTCGGGACTTTGCCGCAGTAAGGAGATTTGGTGAAGTGGCGGCGTATGGCGGGGATCCCACAGCCCTGCAAATCGCAGGTCGCTTGTGCTAACCTCAAATAGAAAAACCGAGTGACGATATTTAATGGGCACGGACTTAGGGTTTAGGGTGCTTATTCAACATCATGGAATCGTAGATCCGGTTCCGAGTTCGGATCGATGTTCAGTCTGGTTCCAAGGAACTATGGCTGGGATTCTGCTCAATTTCCTTGGTTGGTCAAAGATTTTGAGTGATGTTGCACCTTTACATCTGTTTGTATCTATACAGACGACGATGAGCCAAGCCGCAACAAGCGGCGCAGGTTATCAACGGCAAGAGATGGCAAAGAGACTTTGCGCTGGAAGGCTTTTGGAGCTGTGGCAACATTCTAGCAGGGCCCCTTCTAGTGTGTGTCGATGAATTTGTGTCCTGAACAGAGCAACTAAAATGCTGATCAGTTACAAACTCACTTCATTAGAGCAGTTATTTTTGCTCACTAGCACTCCTAAATTTTTACAAAGTGTACAGGATTAAACTAGAGAAGCTGAGGAATCTGGTAATAAATTATATTTGTGTTATGACAAAAATTGCTTCCAAGATAAAGGAATAAGTCTTTTGACTTCAGCCTGAAGCAAAGCGATTGCTGGATGTGGCTGGTAAGCGATCAACATTGCCAAGTCTACTAAATTTGACTTCAAAGCAAAGTCTCTAATAAGCAGTTCTATCCATTGAATGAGAAGATCATGCGACACCGCTGAAACCTCTTTACTCAAGCGCCTACCGGTATCTGTGCATATGCTGGTTTGCTGTACTGCAGATATCCAATCGGTTATCAAAGGATTAGCAGCATCTAGTGCTTTAGAGCAGGTACAACGTTGACCAGAGCTACCTAGTATTTACCTTTCGTACCTAAGTAAACCATTAGCTACAAGGTACTGTCCTGCTCAGCTTTCCTTGCCCAGCTATTGTGCTCTACTATAGCTCTTCAAATCCTGCCCTTTAAAGCATCAGTTCTCCCTCAGACTACCAAGTATTTTCACTCAAAGTTTCCGAACATCTGATCTTTATCTTCCGAATATATTCCGCCCTTAATAACTACGACACTTCAGCGATACCAACTACAACGGTAATGCCAGAACCATTTCTACACTCGCGATCCGATTATCTTGCTCAGCTAGATGTTTGTACCCTGCCATCGGGTTCACTCTGCAAGAAACACAACCCCAATCCGTATCTCAATAACTTCCACCGGCTCGTTAGAGATCTAAACAAGATCCTTGGTCCCTCCTCCGGTATCGATAGCTCCGATATTGACGTCAATGATTTGATGAAAGCCATGAGCTTGTATACGTCGGCCGAAACAGACTGGAAAGAATATGCTCTTGCAGACTACAGTCGTCACTACACCAGGAACTTTGTGGACCATGGCAATGGGAAGTCGAATCTCTTGATTCTAGTTTGGTCTCCCAGCAAGGGCTCGTTGATACATGATCACGCCGGAGCCCATTGCATTATGAAGGTGTGTCATTTTGAGTCGCTGCATACCCATAGGGCTTCTCCAGTTTGATTGTGGTCATGGAAAAATCGCTAATTGAGGAGTCCCCAGGTATTAAAAGGCGCCTTGAGAGAGACGCAATATGAAATGCCGACGGTATCTGGTGAGCCATTAAGCGTTCGGAAAACTTCGATTTACAATAACGACGAAGTGACATATATTTCGGACGACGTGAGTTCTGCTTCCTGTCAGAGATAATGACACGGCTGCTTATATTGCACAGATCGGATTGCACAAAATTGAGAACGAGAATAAGGACCAATTGGCTGTATCGCTTCACCTGTATACCCCGCCCTACGCGGAGAAAAGTAATATCATCGAGACATTTACTATTGACGGATATTCTTGTGCTAATGTTATTCAGACGGATGCTATTGTTTCGACGAGCAGACCGGTAAGAAAACCAAAGTAGAGATGTGCAACTACTACTCCGTGTATGGCAAGCTGAAACCTTCGAAGGTTCGCAGCTGCTAGGCATATTATTTTCTTTCCGTATACATTATCATTGCCGAATTCAGGAAATTGGGCGGGGAGTTTTGGATTCTATTCTGGTTGCGGGTACGAATCATGGGTTTACCATGTACTGTTATGTTCTGGGGGGGGTGTAGACCATTTGTAATGATAGGCTGCTCTGGCGATGATTTGTAATATTTTAAGGGAATATATAAATTTAATGTTGATTCGCAGCTTGATTTGACTCTTAAAAGAGAGGTCTCAGCTCATCTCACTTACGACCTTCAACCATGATACCTAGATTTGTATGAGCTGTAGTGCTTTGGAGTAGGGATAGTGAGAGGTGGTAAGGAGCTTATACAATGATAACTGCATGTGCACTCATTAGCCTCTATTCATTGCAGTCAACGTCAGGACAACTCACCCAAACTGCGTCTTTATCGCCGGATTTGTGTACACCGGCTTGTCCGGCTTAGATACGGGAAGTTGGAAAGCTGCAGTTTCGAACTCCTTGACCATTGCTCCACGTAATTGCCAGCCCAAGCTTCATGCGTCAACCCATCTGTTCGTGGCTTCTGCAGCACCTCTGAAGAATTACCTTCCACCTTGTCGAGCTTTGTCTTGGCTCAGTTCTCGCGCGACCTTTTTCCACCTCAGTCACACCGTATAGACGGGGAGGGAACAGATGGAAAGCAACCTTGTCAAAGCTCTCGCCCGCAGCAAGGCGGTCCATTGCTTCTTGAATTTGAGACGCCTTTTCGCAGAGTATATGTCGGACGTTAATGCTGTTTGCTGGCTTGAGCTTGTCGTCGCCTTTCTTCTCACTTTTGCTACCGCCAGCTTTCTTGCCGTCGCCGCCTTTCTTTGCGGCTGGCTTTTTATCGTTTTTACCCATTGCGATTGTGGTGGAGGCGAGGTGAAGGTGCAAAGGTGGAAGTTGTGGTTGGTGGAACAGGGTTGGTTACACGTGAGGTTCTATTTCTCCACCATCTCTGCCGATTTGGTAGACTTGGTGAAATAATCAACGATACTTTAGCTTCGATCACGGAGATTACGAGCTGAATGGACTCTACATGTCGAACTGACTGGTCTCCACTTTCGTGCCAATCGTAGCTGTTTTGCGAACTATACATTTTTTCTGAAACTCGAAAATATCCCTAATCTATAGATATTCGGTCACGGAGAGTCGGATTTATGTCTTGAGCTAGATATCTAAGTATTAGAACATGCATCTAAGCAGACTTTGGAATCTACTACAAGTTCTTATCCTGCAACTAAAGAGCGCTATATGCTCCCCATAGCTGCGATCTACTGGCAGGAACGCCCCACACATCCACCCCACGTCGCATCCACTCATACCACACCAGAATACTGTACTGAACACCATGGTTCGGACGTTACACGTTGCAAAAGCCCTGCCCTAACAGATTTTATTAAGGATTCCGCCCACTGTTGGGCATTCTGGCCACTTCAATTATATCCCACTCTTGAATAGGAGCTTTTTGAAGCACACGCTGCTGTTGCCAAAACCTTGCACGCAACTGGTCTTGCCGAATACCTCGAGGAAGCTTTGCGCAGTGTTCCTAAGCAGCCCACCCGACTTCCGGACTTTTAGATATCTGATAGTCGGCCTGCATATCTTCAAGGCCTGCATAAGCTTTCGTATATCTTCAAAACCTAGATAAGGATGAGTATGTCTGGCGGCTGGCCTTAATTTTGCGGCCTCCGCTAGCGATGATCAGGCCTAGCTTCATGCAGGCTGGCCGGGCCTGGCCACTCAGAACCACTGCCTTGCGTAAGGTGAAGCCTTGACTTGCTTTGCTTATAAGGTGGCTACTTGTAGCAATTAACTCCCCTGTTCCGGTGGCATCACCATTTCAACAATTTTTGGGTGGAAAAGGAGCAATATCTGGCTCCCTAGCTCTTCCTCGCAGCGGTAAGCTATTTTCCTTACTAAAACGCTATATTTCGGATTGACTGGAGGTTCTCTAGCTTGTCATCGAGGATGGCTGAGATCTAGCTTGCAACAACGAGATCTGCCATTATTTGAGCAGAATTTAACAAGCAGTTCCGCAACCGTATGCTCGAAACCGAGAACCATACTACATATACAACAGCATAAGTATAGATGATTCATGAAGTGAAAAACACTGTAGTCCTAGTAACACTCTGCATCCTGAAATTTAACAAGTAAATCACCTCTTGAAGAAGTATTACGAACCAAGCTTCTGTACTTCATCTAACAGTCTAAGCGGCGCACCTAGCTATCAACAGAGTGTACACATCGCTAGTATCGTCTTCGGCGAAATACACACGTACTGACTTCTCATCTCAGTCAATTCCTTCTTATATATAAAACCCCTATACTTCACGGCGCATTTGTTTACTGTGTCGTCGGCGTTTACGGCGATTCGTGGATTGTACCCATGTGCTAATACTGGCATCCGGGAGCGGAACTGGTTTTCCTGTGATTGGGCAGTTTCTCAGAGGAAACCAACGAGGCATAGCGGTTGATGGAGCTATATTCAGAGTTACTGCAGACGGTGTGTGGGCTACTGTAGACAGTGTGCGGCGTTGATGATGCGAAAACTTACGGGGCTTCGCCATGGTAGTGAGTGTAGTGAGAGGTAGCTTCAGGGGAGATGCCTCTGTGAAGTCATGTGGAAGAGAGGGGTAGGGAAAATTAGTTTAAGATTGCGAGAAGTGTGAATCAAATGTTAGGAAAAAGAAGTCCGACAGGTAGAAAGGTTGACGGCAAAGACACAAGATATTGACTGTTCTAGATCCGAAGACGGAGAGGTGCTCATGCCCATACTATTCTTACTATCTGCCTTCCTCAACGCAATCATTTCATTAGTCGTCAGTTTCGCCCCAGCGCACCCCACCATCTTAAAACTTCAATACTTCAATAAAGCTTCCTGTACGGTGTACAGCGAGTGGAAAAAAGTATCAAGTAACCGGACTATAACCAGCAATTTACGGCCACACAGCTCAAAGCAAGTGCTTCATTTAGTCAGCATTTCAAAAAAAAGTTCCAGTTTCTTTAGTATTAAATATCAGACCATTGTTGGACATTCATTCTTACTGTATTACAAAATTTTCGCTTTGGGGGCGAACATTTGGGGATAGTAACTCCCCTTGCAGTCACCAGTTTCACTCAATGAGAATAGGTGCGAAGAGAATGAGCATCAGTGGGCATATTCAAGTGGTCCTTCTGAGCATTGTGACTAAATTTGGTACTTCAGAGAGAATTTATTCTACTATTAACACGGTTTGCCGCTTACAGTGCATTTACTTAATACTTTTTTCCACTCGCTGTACGTGCTCTGTAACCTCTGAAGTTCGAAACAAGTTCCCATACAAAGTAAGCCGTTCCGTGACTCCCTCGGCCCTTGAGGAGATGAGGTTGAACAGTGTGCGGCTGCATGCCCAAGCACAAAAGATTGGCTCTGGCTCCGATTCAACATTCCAAGCTGTTCTCTCGTCATTTCCTCCTCTCCGAGTCCTCCCCATCCATTCACCCATCAGATGTCGATCTTTGGAACTTACGAACAGTGTAGGATGTATATTCTGGGAATGCGGTTGGTAAACGTAGAGCTGTAGGATACTGACGTGAGGAGGCCTCGACAAGTTCGAGGTAAGTTATTTGAGATGCCAAGCCTATGACGTCACAGGAGCCGGCCGTGGAAAGTACAGCCGTATAATTACCGAGCGATAAGATAAGATTAGATACTTAGCCGTAATGTCCCAAAATGGAAGAATCAAAACAAAACAACGAGCAACACGTCTGCATCCCCTGTGTCATCCACTCATACTCTCCTTTATCACCAATCCCCACCAACCCCACCAACTCAGCTATATCCATCGCTTCATCGTCTTTCAAATCTAAAGCTATTAGCATTGACACCATGGTGCGCCTTCGTTCGGCTGCTAAAAGAGCTGCAGCGGACGATGCTGAGTTTGGTGTACGTATTCCTCCCATTCTTTGGCTACTCCGCTGAGCCTGTCTCTAGACTTCATCTCTCTCGGACATCACTTCTTCAAAGCTCAATCAATCTACTGCTGCGGCATCGCCGTCACGTAAAAACCCTACGGAGTTCAAGAAAACGCCAAAGTCTAAGATGCCGGTCCCCTCAACGCCGTCACAAACCATTTCCTATCCTTCTCTGGATATTGATTCACCTACAAAGAAAGAACAAGAACTATATCCTTCGCTCAGTGGCGTTGGGCCGAGGACACCTACGTCCGGTATCCCGGTCCCAGCTTCTGTGACGACTGCAAGGAAAACAAAGCCTTCTACTTCCACCAATAACTCCGGTGCTCCAATGCCTGGTGCATTCGAAGCCCCGAAGTTCGAAATACCGAGTACATCTGATTTTACATTCGACTTTAGTGCTGGCATCGGCGAGTACGGACGAAAAATGCTCGATGACATTAAGGACCGTGCTCGCGAAATTCGAGCGAAAATGGAACCCATACCTTCCACCCCAACCCAGCAGCCTTTGACGCCGACCGGCCGGGCCGTTACCACCGGTCGTCGCAAGAGGTTTTCAGATATCCACAGGCGACAATTTGCGAAGATGGAGAGCATCGCGAACCATTATGCAGCAAAGAGAACCAAGGTCACAACGCCACAGAACCCTCAGAAAGGAATCAAGAGGACTCAGTCCCAAGCAGCTTTGGAGGAGAAGAGTCTGCCACCTACCCCTTCGCCAGTTAAGAAGCAGCCAGAACAAGACTTAGAGTCGAAGCGATCAAAGAGAACGAAGATTGAACCGGTCTCAAGTTTCGCGGCCAAGATCGGTAGAATTACCGGGACACCCAAGAGAACTTCGAGACCTCCACCATCAGCTGCTCGGACTGCAGTCGCTAGGCGCGTCAGCAGCCAGAAGAAGCCCCTACCCCCGCTCCCGCGATCAGCTATTGAACCTAGCATTAGGCTTGTCCCCAATTCAGTCAACGGTACGCGGTCAAAAATCCCAGTCACCCCTTCTTCTAAAAGCACAATCAACGTTGCTCCTGCAACAATTGCAGCTGTACCGAAGTTCGGGCTTTCCTTGATTCCGCAACCCGGAACCCCCAAGCCTAACACGCCTAGTACTTCACCTCATAGAACTATCGCTCGCACTATGTCTGAAGCTAAACCTCGAGTTATCAAACAGCTTAAGAAGTTGGGCGATATGGCTAGCAAAGCTTCAGACAGAATGTCAAGCCCGCGCATGGGTGTTTTGTCTCCCATTAAGCTTACAGAAACGGTCGATCTTGAGGACCCGTTTCGTTCTGACCAGGTCCCACAATCGACCAAGGGTTGGGCATTCGAACCTCCCTCTGATTGTTCCACCATGCCGGCATTTCCCCGAGCCCCCTCCCATGAACCCGAAGAACGGGGTTCGCCACGCAAAGTAACTGGGAGGAATGCATCGCTCCCACCTCTGCCACCAGCTGCATCGGGCTCTAGGAAGCGTAAAGGATCTGTCCTGGCAACCGACCAGGCCGACGTTCAAGCCAAGGGAGAGAACACACAGAGCCCGGCTAGAAAGAGACTGCGGTTCAATGGCATGAATGCCGAAGGAATGAAAGATATGAAGGACAATGTTATGGAGAAGGGTAGGGCCCTCCTCGATAAAGCCCGGCTGGAATTCCTGGCAACACCGAAGAGGAAGATTGACGGGGTTCGCGGAACCAAGAGTACTGTAAGGAGGAGTAGTCGAAAGCCAGTGTGGAAGTAAGCTATTGCATGAGTTTCCGCAGTTTTCCATTCGATTCGATACCACATTTTTATGCGATGTTCTTTTGGAGGCGAGATTCATTATTTTGTTCTTACACTCGCTCTTCAGCACGTTCTGAGTACCTAGGGATATGGAGTTGGGGCCTTGTGGAGGTAATACGGCAATTTTTGTCACGATTAACGACTTCTGCTGTTTTGCTTAGTTTCTGCTTTTTGCTGCTGCAAAATTTTGCAAAAACATGTAATAGGGACTTTTGCTCCTGTTATTCGAGTATTTATTGTGAATTGAGTATCCTTAGATGAGCTTTATATAGATGTTTCCTGGTACCATTAAATTATTTTGAGTGATCAGTACCGTGAATATTTATTACACTGCTGTCTTGGCGTGTCTGAGAGCCGCCAGACCTTCGCCTCATCGTGTCGCGACACGCCCCCAGCTTACCATTACCATTACACCCACTAACTCACACGTGCCATTCGTTGTATCGCTCGGCCTTCAGTTTCCTTCAGCTCTTCACCACATCCACAATGTCGGGCGCACGGCATTGGGAACAAGACAAGGAGGCGACGGTGTACATTGGCAACCTCGATGAACGGGTTTCGGATGCGCTGGTATGGGAGCTTATGCTACAGGCTGGGCGAATAGTACGTTTCTTCAATTTATCCCATGCGTCGCTATGATCTGAAACAGGAGCTAACTGGCGAGAGAACAGGTGAATGTACATCTACCAAAAGACCGAGTCACGCAGACGCATCAGGGGTTCGGATTTGTCGAGTTTATTTCGGAGGAAGATGCCGAGTATGCTGCCAGAATCATGAATCAGGTCAGATTATATGGAAAGCCGATTCGCGTCAATAAAGTATGCGCGCCGCTGTTAGTCCAGAGGGTGTGATGCTAATGCGCGACAGGCATCGGCAGACAAGCAGAAGACTGTGGAGGTGGGTGCAGAACTGTTCGTGGGGAATTTGGATAGTATGGTCGACGAGAAAACGCTTTATGACACCTTTAGCACGTTTGGAAATCTGGTTTCTGCTCCTAAGGTACGTGTATCCTTCAGTGAACTTGCGCGACCTGAAACAGTATTGATGGTTACAGATTGCGCGAGATGACGCCGGTATCTCGAAGGGATTTGGTTTTATCTCCTATGACTCCTTCGAAGCCTCCGATAAAGCGATAGAAAGCATGGACAAGCAGTTCCTCATGAACAAAGAGATCAACGTGCAATACGCATACAAGAAGGATGGCAAGGGAGAACGCCACGGAGACCAAGCAGAGCGTCTCCTCGCCGCTCAAGCTCGAAAACACAACGTCTCAATGCCGGCTGCACAACTTCCACCAGCACTATTCGCGCCCCAGGGACCTGCCGGCGGGGCTCCCCCAACCCCAGTGATACCAGCCGGACCAGGAGGATACCGAGCGCCACCTCAAGCTCCCCGACAACCAAATGGCATGAACATGGATATGGGTGGTCATGGACAGCACCAGCAATTTCACCACGAGCAAGCGCCGCCGCCTAGAGGTCCGCCACAAGGGTTTCAGCAGAATCAGCTTGCGCCGCCTCCACAAGGCCTACCACCGAGACCTCCACCACCATCAGGCTTCCAGCCTATGCCTCAAGGATACCCGCAGCCGATGCCGGGAATGGCACCACCAGGTTTTGGTCCTACCCCTGGCGCACCCCCGCCAGGATTTGGAAGACCCCCGATGCCGCAGGGCTTCCAGCAGATGGGCTCTCCAGGATATCCGCCACAAGGCATGCCTGGCCAGGGATATCCGGGTGCGCCTCCTCCTCCAGCAGGGTTTACGCCAAGGAGGTAGAAGGATTGTAGATGTTGAAGATGGGTTTTTGATAATTGGGGCCAGAATTGGGATTGAACCTTTGGTGAATACTAGCGTGTAGTGTGAGCATCACAGTGTGCGTGGAAATAGCGACTCTTTACGGCTATTATGGCAGAGAACGACCAAGATGGTTGGTACTTTCATTACTCCAGGTTTTGGCCAAATGTACTTTTAGTGACAACAAAAACATCAGGGTTTTATGATGTCTAGATCTTCTTCTCGTCTCGTTTTCGTGGGTTATTCGCAAAAGGCAGGCAGGACATCAAGATTAAATAGTGCTGTAGTCTACTTTCTCGACCTTTATGTAGCATTTACTTTAACACATGCTGCCACCGCATCGGCGATTCCCGTCTCCGACCCACCTGCCGGATCCAGTGACATCAGTGATAATAATGTAACCCTGCACCCGTTTGCCAAACCACCGACACCTCATCCTTCTCCATACATCACCATGGCCGTTTCAACCGCCGTCCTTCCTGCGGTGGCCTCCCTACACGAATGCGCCAATTTCAGTCAAACCGTCTCTCCTTATCTCCACCAGCTATCACCCACCCACATCCTTCCCCTTATCCGTGGTGAGATCTCACCAACAACATGGTACCTCTCTACCAACCCGCTCATGAGTGCTCTCCTCTTCTCGCTCGCCATGTCGGTCATCGTTTTTATCGCCTCGGAGGTGAACAAAAACCCCAGCCAGGTGGACCGGTTATGGAGTATTCTCCCCGTCGTTTACATAGGCCACTTCGCGGCGTGGGCGCGTATGGCGGGCATGGGTTCAGAGCGACTGGATACGCTAGCAACATTTGCGGCGTTGTGGGGTGTAAGCTTCTTTCTTTTCCCATTCTCCCCCCAGCGGAATTGGTGCTGATGAAATGTAGCTGCGTCTCACATTCAATTACTGGCGCAAAGGAGGATACCAAATCGGCCATGAAGACTACCGCTGGAAGATTGTACGGACCAGAATGTCGCCGCTGGCATTCGTGGCGCTCGACCTCACCTTCATCGCGTTTTATCAGAACCTACTACTCCTAGCTATATCCACACCCGCCTACATCCTCCTCCTCTGCTCTACAATCAAAGATTTCCCCGCGATGACCACGACCGACACCGTGATATCTCGGGCGCTGGTTGTGATCCTTCTCCTGGAGTCGCTGGCGGATCAGCAGCAGTGGGCGTTCCAGTACGCCAAGAAGGCTTACAAGGAAACCGACAAGGAGTCGGAGTTTTTCTCGAAGGAGGATTTGGAGAGAGGGTTTGTGGTATACGGGGTGTGGAGTTTTTCTCGCCACCCAAACTTTACGTGCGAACAGGCCATCTGGTTGATGGTGTATCAATGGGGATGCTGGCAGACGGGTACCTTGTACAATTGGACGGGTTTGGGGGCAGCGGGGTATCTGGCGGTTTTCCAGGCCTCGACAATACTCACCGAGTCGATTACCGCGGGGAAGTATAAGGAGTACAAGGAGTATCAGAAGTTGGTCAATAAGTTTGTGCCAGGGCTGGGTGTTTTCAGGGGCGCTGCGGGGAAGCCGGATGTGAAGAAAGAATGAGGAAGAGGATGGGCAATGGTACTCTATACCAATCTGGCGTTAAAAGCTTGTGGCACCGGAATTTTATGATGGGCTGTAAAATAAGGATAACAATAGGTCTATGAAATTATAGTTTTGAAACTTTATCCCGCCGCCCAACTCTAAGCTTTATCGAACAATGTATCAACCTCCCTCCTTCAACCGTCCGATCCCCGAGCAACGGACCCTACGAATGTACAACACCATGGGTGCTCTTTTAATAATTCCAACAATCTTCCAGCGTCCATCCCGGAATATCTCCCAAAGACTCTACGACCTCATGGTGCTACGAAAGATCGTGACCCGGTTGGAAGAACTGGACCAGCACATGGAATATAAGCGCGAGGCCACTCGGGTGGCCTGATGGTTCTTTGGATATCGACCAAGATAGGCAGGTTTGAGATAGGTGGAGAATTGGCCAGTTTCATATTATTACTGGAGAGTATGGGGGGAGATTTAATGTCGGCTTCCAACCAACCGTATCCTTCTGATAAGGGAGTTGCAAGGAAGTTCATAAGTATACTGACCTATTCCATTCAGTACTTATGATAATGATTCCCAAACGCACAGCAAGCAACAGCCCCAGAACCTTCATCACTTCTCCAGCGCAGCCTTAACATCTGCGGGAACCAAATCCGAACCCTCCACCTTCCTAACTTTCAGATTTTTCCTCCCACTAGACACCAGCTCCGCCCTTCCTCCGACCTTCTCAACCGCATCAACAATGATCCTAAGCAAAGCCACCAACCTCCGCAAATCCTTCCGGTGCCGCTGCTCCCACTTCTCCATCTCGCCCGTGGCTTCCACATCATTCTCCCACACCTCCCCAAACACCCCATCCCGATGATATCCGACCAGTAGTCGCTCCGTCTGCGAGAACCACAACTGCGGCATGACATCCTTCAACACCAACCGCCTGTGTGTTGCCCGGGTTTTAATCTCCGCATCCACAGTACCGTAGGGAAGCCCGCCGGTTTTGTGGACCCTTAGAGTCTGGGAGCTAGCGGTATAGTCCTCCTCGCCCACATCCAGGGTATCAACCGCATCGGGGGCGACAATAGCATCAACCTCGAACCGCACCATCATCTGCAGTCCTCCAAACTCGTATGCGACAACCCTATGATGTGCCCTCGACCCGCGGACTCCAGGCCTGGTAAACATCTTCTCAAACTCGCAGCCATACCCTCTAAACTCCTCCACGAACTCGGTGCTTGCCGGCTCGCACCGCTGGAACAGAGTAATGCTACCCAGCCTTTGCAGCTGCATCTCGAATGCGTCGCGATTACTGCCGGTGATGAAGCTGAGGAGCTTGCGCAGGTTGTTGCGGTCTGTTATGATGTCCAGCCCGCTGAATTCTAGCAATGGAGGGCAGGCGCGGAAGAGAGGTTCTAGAGGGGACAGCGGGAGGCGGAACGCATTCTGGTCTATGAATCGGAGACCTTTGTCGGGTGAAAGGTCGATGGCTATTGCTTGGGGAGGTGACCAGATTGCGGCTGAGCCTATAATGGGTTAGGAAGAAATTGGGGGAGGAAGAAGAGGGGATACCGGGGACGGCAATGGTGGGAGTAGGGCAGTCGAGCCAGTTGTAGGAGGTTATCATGGTGAGGTTGTGTTTATGGATATCGACCTTGTTTGCGGCGGTAGAGATGTCGAAGGAACGGGGGATGGAAATTTCGGCCAACATTGCTTCGAGATAGAGATGGAGATGGAGATGGAGATGGAGTGTGGGAGGATAGGTGTTTTGATTGCACTGAAGTTGGTACTCGCGTTAATCATGCCTCGTCATTCGTACTTGACATTTGAGCAAACTTGACGGATCAGGTAGGCATCACAAGCTACAGCCACGCTTGAGTTCGTACTGGAGTGCTTGTTTTCGAACCACAAAAGCCTTGGGTTCCTTTACACATTCTCTGCCACCGCGTTCGAGAATCTACCACATGAAAAAGTGTGGTATTCCCTTAACCGTTCGGTGAGTGTTGTGTGGTACCAAAATGCATGGTGGGATGGTGGGATAGACTGCTGAATACCACTTATAAATGGCTATGGTTATCACCTTTTAAATGGCTACAGAATTTGTAGTGGTCCACGGCCACCATTGATCACCTGTGCAGACAAAAGCTCATGGTTTGTAGGTCATAACAGTTTTGGGAACTTGTGCTTGCCGCGTGTCATGGTGAATTAGTGCCATCACCTTTACCGTGACCGTCACCGGTCCGGTATCAGTCCTTACTGCTTAAGAACTTAGTACCTCCCAGGGGCTGGCCTTGGAGTCACCAGCCCCAGCAGAACTTCTAGTGATAGTATTTGTATCGCCATCGGTTGTGTATCGTGAGGATCATTCATCAACGCAATTCTTTTCTCAATAGGCCACCAACTGGTACACGCACATACACAGGCATGGGAGAAACATGGGAAGACTACTATCATACTCAGCGCAAAAAGTAAGTCGGAAATGTGGTCACCCCATGACTGAAAATTGCAATCTTACAGTTGGAGTACTTCAAGTGTTGACGGTTACTGCAGGTTATATTGTGTGGTATCCACACTGTACTACTTCGACTTGTCTGTTTGAGATGGGTCGGTGATAGCCTACTGGAACAAGACAATTAGGAAATCCGGAAGTCCCCTCTGATAACTAATAGTTACAAGACAATCAGCTCTGAAAATAGTCTATACACGCAACCATATTCTCTCTGCAGCTGTTCCGCTCATCCGTCTACACTCGATTATAGGATGGTATATTGTATTTTCCCAGCCGTGGACTGATAGCTAGAAGACACTCTTCAAACCCCCCACCCCCCCTTTTTTATGTAGTAGTACCCAGAGGAATGTAACATTTCGCCGCATCACAAATTCTCACCCACACCCATGTGAAATCGATAAAACACAAAACTTGTACCACAACGCCCGTGTCCCCCATAATAAACAGCAGCAGCACTTCATCAAACTTAATCTAACTAACCGCATCCCCGCTCCAACCCCGAGACGCAATGGGCCACGGGATCAACGTGCATCGATGGAAGATATGATATAAAACAAACCGACAGAGCCGTCGTCCGTGGAGGGGCACTGAACGTATTTCCGCGCAGAAGCAAGATTGGTTCTGACAAGGGGAATCTCTTAGTCGGCATAACGCCTGGACTCTCCCCTTATTCTCAAGTTATGCAAGACAGACTTCTCATCTTTGCTGCGACCAATAATAGCGCCTCCTTGTTTTTTTCCTGCACCCTAGCAAATCTCCCAAAACGGACTGAATATCCCTGAGTGACATGTCGTGATGGCTCCAACATCTAACATCACTCGACCGGCTTCTTTCACTCCGGCTCCGGTGACCAGCAAGTTTCCCCCCACGTTGCCCCGTAAACGGTAAACCTTCACCGAAGTTGCCACTTATAAATTGTCTGGCCCAACACAACCGTGCGCAAATTTTTGCCAAATCAGATTTTAGTATTGTATGTGTTGGTCACATGAGACCCTGGATACACGACAACTCCGTCCACCAAGAACCGACGAAACCTAAACTGTCCTACTGGAATCTCGATCTCTGCAGTCACATCCTTATGCGTTGCAGTAGGCCCTTTGCGGGCACCAGAGAGGATAAACATAGCAAACCTTCATGCCATAATCATAGTACAGGATAACAATTCGTAGAGCCATTGAAGCATGCCATTTCCCACCATGTTCTACTTCAATAGTAGCATGCTCCAGCGTAACCTATATAATAATACTCCGCTCCGTCAATAAAAAGTCATTTTGCCAGTAATTATTACTTCCTAAAACTCTCCAACTCCTTCAACATCTCTCTAGCAGTCTTGGATCCTTTTTTGCTCCTTTCACCGACAGATGTGATACTGCTCCCTCTTCTGACCAAATTATGCTCAACCTGCTGTTCGGCCCAGAGCTCCTTTCTTCGGTCAGGTGTTGCATCTCTAGGATCTTCCTGTCCACCACCACCAAAATTTAACGACGCAAGGTCAAACACCGATTTCTTCGTCTTCTCAGCTCGGGCCTTTCCACTGCCTCGTGTCCGAATGCTACTCTTTTTCCTCGTGGATGACTTCCTAGGCTGTAGCGGCGCTTGAGTGGGGACTAACGGTTGTGGAAGGGATTTCATAGCAACATGTTCACGAGGTGCTGTAAAGGCTCGGCCAGCAAGGTATGACTTTGCTTTGTCGCGGCCGTATCGATCTGCTATAGCCCTCGTTACATCTTCCAGGTCGTTTGGCATGATGTCGAGGGAATTCTGATTCCTTGTGTTAGTCCCACTTGCCTTCATGTGGGGAAAGAATGTAGGGATCCAACCATATGAACAATCGTCACCGGTAGCTGAACTCTCACCGTCCGTCTTCAAACATCGTCAGTTGTTCATATTTTTAGAGAATGGAGGATAATCAACACACGCCGCAGGTGTACAGACACCTATATCAATCAAATACTTGACTTCAAAGTACCGACCCATTTTCACGGATGATTGGTTCCTAGGGATTTCGATTTCGCAGGTGATCACATCAAGCTGGCTTCCTTTAACACCTCTCCAGCGGCTACCAATGTTAAGCTCTGAGTGGGATAGCGTCTTTCGCTCTATCCAATTGGGAACCCTCAAGTGACCCGCTGATTTATTCTCGGCTAAAGCCACCGTCTATTTTCCAGTTAATATCTGCTAATAAATTCCCAAGACGTTGATCCCACTCGGAGAGTTAGACTGAAGCACGGACGTTTTTGTAAGCTAATATATGCCTGCGGAGCTTGCATTTAATACTCTTCACTTTCCGGTTGGTATTATTGATGATATTGACGTCAACATAAGCAGTGGTCCCTGCAACCCATACTGCTCGATGCAATCCTGCGGTGACCTTTAAAGTTTTGTGTCCGCCGTATCGTAAGGAATGCTCTTCAGTCGACAAGAGCGGCCTTTCCAGGGGAAGAAGGGTTGTTGTTGGGTCGAGTGCAGAGATGATGCGGATGTCTCTGCAGCACCGCACAATTGATTTGCTGCCATTAATACTTATCATGATAGTGCTGTATCAAACCATTGGTTACTTATGTCGTCATTTTATGGGACGTAGTTAGAAGGAAAAAGTACCCGTGAATAACGTATCTAATTCTCGCACGTACTGAGTTAAATGGCCCAGGCCCAACATTTAGAGGAAGGTTCAACTTGAATGACAGGAATGACCGTGATGGTTTGACTTTCCAGAACATTTTCTGCTCTTCTTCAGCAGTGGCAAGCATTGCTGCAGGTGGAGGGTGATCCTCGTCTATGAGCTCGCTGGCAATGTTCATGAACATCGCTTTCCGTGTAAATGATAGCTCTAGTTATCGTGTCAATAGCCCCAGTCTCCAGGGAACTGCGGATATTCAACCTTCGATGCCTGCTATATCAATACTGACTCTTCCCAAGCGGATGTCATCTAGTCGTGTGCCTCGAATATGGATGTTGAGCCGCCCATCAACGCTGCCACCTCCGATGTACAGTGGCTGAGTAATTGATACCATCATTGTCACCCTCGGGTTGAAGATCACTGGGTATTCGAGAAGATGAGTCGGGGCTTCAGGGCGCACAAACGTTTTGGCAACCGCTTGACTTGGGTCGTTTACTTCGACGCCTAAAGCCTCTTCAATAGATTTCTTTGACCGTGTACCGTCACCAGCAGGTGCCTCGTCATCATCACCTCGCCGCCTTCTACCAGTGTCTCGGTCAGCTGAGACCCTTTGAGTTTGGCGCAACTCGTAAGGCGGAGTCGGCGAACGATCCAAGATATTCACGCCGTTGGCTATAGCCTTACGTTCGTCACCCGAAGAAAATGCACCAGGATTGAAGGTGGTGCGCAAGTCTGGAATGTCAACAAGGTCACCAAGACCAGCAGCCCTAAACTTTCCGAATGATCCCTGATGACCAGCATCCGCATGCGTTGTCCCTGTTGGCTCTCAGTTGCGGGAAAACATGGAAGCTTCGAAACTAGAGTGCAAACCCTGTCGGCTTTCCCTATTCTGGTTTGGCCCTGTGGCAATAGTACGTCGCCGATGGGAGCCTTCAGGTCCAATATCAGTAACGCCCTGAAAACCAAGCAGGGCGGAATAATGACTACTTCTACGACTTGATTCCGGTAGGGCTCCTCGATTTACGGCTTCTCGGGTCCCTGCATCGTTGTATGTCGTTTGAGGATCCGGAGGAGCTACAACGTGGATCCCTATGGTAGTTGACGTGTTAGAAAGTAAATTTCCGGTGGTGAAACGAGAGTGTCGTAATTTGGCGAGGTTACTTACCTTGAGATTGTGATGATTTCATCCACCGGTCTATGCAGTATTTCAGTATTGTATTCCCACGCTTCAACAGAGCAAATAGTGGATCCGGTCTTCTTACCGCCCGGTGTTACCGTGGCATGAGCTTCAGCACGCAATGGCGAAGGCTTGGAAAGGAATGGCCGTTGCTACGAATACCAATTCTGTAAGTCAACGTCCGGAAGGTTATTCGGACCAAAAGCTATAGCTAAGCTGCGGGGTACCTAGCTCGAGCTGGAGCTCCACAGGGAATTGTTGGGTGTTTTGATTTAGAGTAAGTACCAACCTCTGGCGACGAAAATGACATGCGGAGACTAAAGGAGAGAGATCGGTGATTGAGCGGTGTTCACTGTGCGTAGAGATACCTATGTGGGAAAATGGAAAATGGAAATGGAAAATGCAGCGAAAAGTATTTAGTTGCCGCAGCTGATGGCTTCAAACAAGGTTTCGCGTATCGAATTTTCCTACCTCACAGCACCGGAAGGATTTCTTTTCTTGCTGCAGCGAAAAATGCAAAACGTGCAAAATCCCTTCTACCGTCCGTTTCAGTCATGTCAAATTCTGTTCTGCATTTCTCTGCATTCAATATCCACACCACTCCGCCACTTCCATACTCCGCAAGCACCACGCCAAAAAGTAATTTGATTGCAGAGTTTTTCGCTTGTGCGGTACCTAGGTATAGGGTAGATCCATCCTACCGGTAATCGATAACGACGTAGGTAAACGATTCTGAGTGCCTGGTAGAGCAGAGATCAGGTTCGTCGAATAGTTAAAAGTGAAACGGTGTGTAAGGTTCTTTATACTGCTATACGAAGTGGTCGCCATCGGTACTAATGGCCCTATACGGTATCACTCGAGTACCTGAAACGGTAACTTTACATATAAGGTTGGAGACAATTCTAGCTGCCTAGTGCTATAAAACGAGAAACCTGCAAAAAAAATGCAATTGTCGATCCTAAGCGACATCTGCAACCCCCAGAACGCCGGCGACAGCGCTATCTACATTCAGAAAAGCGTCGATTTACCCCGTGACCCAATTGGCCAATGTCGCCATCCTCTCGCATAAAACCGTCAGTCTGCCGAGAGGCGAGCTCCGATATGTACAATTCGGGTTCGAGTGAACTCTACCGTTCGAATTTTCCGGGCTCCCGACAGCAGATGTACCTACATGCATGCCGGCGATCTCTTTTATTCTTGAAGGCTCGAGAACTTATTCAGACCGAACTCATGGCGACCGGAGAGGAGGTGTTCGATCAGTGGAAATAGGTACAAAATGAGACATTGCGACAGGGATTGCCCCAGAATCGTGCATTTCCGCGGAGAGTAAACCCGACAGTTAGCCCTTCCCTGAAGCCTTCCTTCCAGTTCAATTCCTGATTTTGGAGAAGCTCCAGCTTGTTTGCGACGAAGCATGTATTGGATGTATGGGCATCACCTGAGCGCCGCGTCTGGATTCCACTGCTTCTCCTTCTCCGTGGCCCAATCCCATTGGCAGCACTGTTGAACTTTAACTGCAAGCCTCAGTCCTCGAGATGCGGCTCTACAGTCCACGTTACACTGAGCAGGGGTGGATCCAAGGAATCGGAACTAGGCTTTGACGGCAGATGATGGGTGCGGAGAACACCGTACGTGCAGGAAAGACCTTGTGATGCATGGTGGAAAGAAGGTTGCTGGATGTGAGCAGTCGCAGAGCGAGGTTGAAATGATGGTGTGGTAGAGAGGGGGTGGGTGTACGGCGAGGACGGCACTGGTTGCACGAGCAGCAGCAGGAGGTTCCAAAAAGATGGTCGCCGACAAAGTATGGACCAGGCTCCCGAGCGGGTGGTTGGTTGGATCAAGTGCAGGTTGCAGCTGCTGCATAACCTCTAGGCGCCTGTCTTCTTCGGTTCCTTCGATACATGCCTAGTACATGCTTGTATATTCAATCAATTCATCAGTCTTCCAGCCTGTAGAATACATACGTTTGGTTTGCATACATGCTGCTACTGCTTGATTGCTTGACTGCTTGATATTGCCTGCTTGCTGGCTGTCGATGTCATTGCAGCCGTTGTTGTATAAGGAAGGACGGCGTCACCATCCGTCATTTTCACCGTCCCCGCCAAGTCAGAGTCAGAACCCCGCGAGAGGTGAAGCGGGTCTGCTCGACCGTCCCTCAAGAAAAAAAAGGAAAAAAACAAAACTGGGGCTGGGTTGCATCCCAAGTCTACCTGCACCCACCGCACTGCGCCAAATCCCCCCCCACTTCAATTGTCCTACATACTGCCTGGAACATACAGTTGTTCCTCCCTTCATCTCGCTTCATGGGGTATTGACCAGTCCGACCCACTTGGTTCTCATAAGACTTCCCAAAATCCGCCCTTCAATTCTTTGAGTCCTTCTGCAGTTTCCCTTCGCCGCCGCCGCCGTCTCCGCCGTCTCCGCACAAGCAGCTTCCCGTTCGTTGTCGTTGCTGTATAGAATCGTTTGCCATGGCCGCCGTCAAGACATCTCCGCCTCGCTCTACTGCATCGCCTGGGTCCTCGCCTGAAGCCACAGCGCTGGAACAGTCTCAACCTGTTCAGAAAAGGAAGGGTGGAAGGAAGCCAGTGTACGCCACCCAGGAGGAGAGGAAGATGAGGAACAGAGCAGCCCAAGCAGGTTGGTGAACTTTATTATATACCGTCAATCATTCTGGTATCTTCGTTATCTCGCAGTTGCCATGTGTCATGAAAACTGTGGTCTAAGATTGATTTGACACATCTGTTGACACACCGAAACTCTTGTAGCCTTTCGAGAACGACGAACAGAATACATCAAGCACCTTGAAGCCACCATCAAGCATCATGAAGAACAGCTTTCCGGTTTGCAACAATCATCTCGCAATGCTGCCGACGAAGTTCTCATGCTTCGATACAAGAACTCGTTACTGGAACGCATCCTTATGGAGAAAGGGATCGACGTCACCGCCGAGTTAAGGGCAGTTTCACAATATGATGACCGGCCGCCACAGACAGCTGTCACCGCCGCTCCTCCACAACACCCAATGCCCCCGCATGCAGTCGTTCCGCCATTACAACAGATGCACCGTCCTGTTGTCGGACGACCACAGGCTTCTCTACCAAAAAGATCATTGATGAACCCTGCACAGGATACAACATACATTAAAGCCAGCCCGGATGCCCTCCGACCAGTTCCTACGTCACGAAACTCATCCCCATCGGTTATTGCAATACCAACACCACCTCAGTCCTCTTTCCCATTACCTCCACAGACCACCGCACCGCAGCAGGAGTTCCAGCATCCTGGGTTGACATCATACTATCCGTCACCATATCAAACACATATGGAAGAGCTCGGCAAGCTACCCCGCGTACTTCCCGTCCTTCTTTTTCATATCTATGAAAGAACTGTGCATCCTAGATTGACTCGGCGTATATTTTAGAACAGGAATATGACGCCGAACTACTCGAGAACGCCGACGACGATACTCAAGGACACCTTGACCAACAACCTACACCCGACGACCACGGCGATTCTGACCTAAATCTGGGGAATGCGGTGACACAACCCCCAGAAACGAGATCTCCGGGCTACAGCGTCGGAATGTTTGACCAGGGTTTTGAATCGATGTTTGCTTCAGAGCAAGCACCCAAGCACGATGCGGGCCTGTCAGACATGATGCGGCAATACAACCAAATGCCCTTCACCTTTGCAACTAGCAATCTCAGATGATTGTGCAATATAATTGAGTGTTATGAGGTAGCTCCAGCTACAGCCATCTAGGATCATTTTTAGATAGATGCTAATCTCTGACGTAGGAGTCGGATTTGAGCGGGGTTTCATTTGGCGTTATTATTGTACAAATCAACTTACCTATAAAAATCTGGTTTCTTGTATCAACATCCGGTATTACGACGACTTGTATCTACCTCTCCCGACTTGAGCATTCCGAATTCGTCGAATATTGCGCCACAGCTCATCGGTTACCTTCGAGGATTTTACATCTCACGATGGAACATTGGTATTCCCACACTGCATACCTCCCGACATTCGCTTTGAGCATCGTTTCCCGACAGTATTCTCCGACCATTCTTTGTGAATATTCAATCCCTCTTCGAGGCTGCAAGCAGGGGTTTGACGAATTTCAACATTCACGTGTTTAATCTTCCTTTATTTTTTGTTGGGCGAATGGTTGGCGTATCTGGTTTTTGTGATTTGGCGTGACCTTTGTTTTGTGCGTTTTGTCTTCTTTTTTTTGAGTTGGTGTTTATATCGGCGGGTTGCAACCAAATAAAAGTTTTTTTGACTGATGGCTGGCTGGTTGTTTTGAAAATTTATGTTTCCGAGATACTATTTTGTGCTATATCAGGCGAATTGGGATGTTCAACTTGGAGTTGTCTTGTTTTGGGTGACTGAGAAATGGTAGCTTAATTAGTACTAGTCATGAGGCATAAGTACCGTGACCAGACTCTAATACTGTACCGGGATTAATGCTCCAAACGGTAATCAGTAATCAGGGTCCGTTCGGTTCATTATTTCCCGTGATTGTAATCGGAATCAAGGCTGGTTCGGAAAGAATCTTTTCTGTCATCCGGAGGACCGAGTGATCGTCAGTGGCTGCAAATCAAGCGCCACTGCACATGTGCAGTTCAAAAATTTAATTTACATGCGATATGCTACTGTACATGTCTGTAGCTGGGTTATCTCGTATGAAAGGCCTCTGCACCTACTAAGAGATCACATTGATTCCCATGTCCGTTCGAATCTTTCGAAATGTAATCTAGCCCGTTTGAACTGAAACCCGTGTAATCACAAGAACTTGTTTGGACTATTAAGCCCGGTACAGTAATCAGATTTTGTAGCATCTAGTGATAAGTCGAGGAGGCAAAAGTGCCTGACTTTGTCCAAGCTGTGTCGCCCTGTAGGAAGGGGGTGGGGAGAAGACTGTATGCCTTGTCACGGTGTACGGAGAACTCGGCGAGTCTTTGCAACTGATCTAGTCATCCAGAAATGCTGGCGGAACGTTCTGCCCCGGATGACTCGTTTGGTTGTTTATACGGCGTAGGTGTATCGCGGGACCCCTGGAGGAATCAGAAAGCGCCGGTAGCTACTTAATGTAGTCATTTTAATCCAAAAAAGACGACTACAATCAAACAACCAAAACATTCACAAAATGTCACTCGCACAGAAATATGACTTCAAATAAGCGACAATGACCGCCCGTACTGCAATTCTACCCCCGGATCCTCGACAACTAAGAAAGACTTAAACCGCCAAAAACCCTTGGTGATGCTCCATTCGTTTGTTAAAAAAGGGGGAAGAACATGAAAAAGTTACCAATACCAAAAAGACATGATAATTGGAACCAAAATCGCAATACATCATACACAAGACGGTATTTGAATTGCATATAAATGATAGTCTGTCTGTCGGACGGCTTGGATACGTACGACAAGGCATAGATGCCCATCGTCTGAAAGACTATGTAAATAGGGGTAAGTTAAGACGAACGAAGAAAACGGTGTCGTAGTCATAGATCAAAAAACCAGTATAAGAAAAAAAAACAAAGATATCGGAAGAAAGCCTATACCGAACATAAAAGAACCCAAGAAAAAAAGCGGCGAACAATAAACACACATTTGTCATGTAGACCCTCCTCTATATTTCAAGTTTTCACTTCGCCATGCACATTTCGCTTCCCCCATTAGTTCGAATCGTATATTATGATTTCCTCCCAGTTGCGGTCCCTACAACTGTCTCCACCATCTCTAACCCGCTCAAACTTGGGTATCGCTTTGCAAAGCTTCTCTCCCAATCCTCGGCTGCTCCTTCAGGTGGGTTTCCTCTGCTCGAACCGGTAAGGTCCCCTTCGCTTCTCCGTGCTGATGATGCTGGACTTCTGGGGGTTGCCGTGCTTCCGCCAGTTCTGAGTTTAGTAGGCTTTGGAGGCGGAGGTGGCCTTATAGTAGTTTGTGTAACTATCGGGGTCGGAGTTGGGACGTTGCCGGACCTAACTGGTTTCCGGACAATTTTTTGGGTTATTCCAGATGTAACAGGCCTGGCAGTCTCGATACGTTGGGCAGCCCGGGGAGGCTCAGTGGCGGTGCTTGGACGGAAGTTGGTACTGCTTTGGGTAATTCTATAGGTCTCCGATTTCGCAACCGTACGAGATGACCCATTGAGATTGGGTTGTGGAGCTTCTGCTGTGTATCGACCATACCCTTCTGCAGTTTTTGGGGGAGGGTCCTTGGTCTCATTAAGGAGAGCATGAACTCGCTTCTGTATCGAGTTTGCTCTATTCCTCCGAACAGTTTCGCCTTCTCCTCGACTCGCTAATTGTCGTTTGTACTCCGCTGTGGCCGCTGCGACACGTTTCTCTTCTTGCGACAGCTGGCGTTTTTCTAACTCCCTTTTCACTTCCGGGGGAATTTCCTGACTGCTGACCTCCCACTCGTCGCCCCCATCAGATGTACCCTGGCTTCCGCTGATGGCCGGCATGAGACTATGGTTCGCATCGGGGCTAGGGGTGCGGGCGGGATCGACCACATTTCCGGTGGTATTCCGCTCAAACCGACGGAATGCATCGCCGAACTTCCCACCCAGTTTATTTTTAGGAAGCGATATACTGGGCATGCTGGCTCGCTTGACATGTTTGCCGACAAACCCCCCAGTGACAAGTCGTTTGTCAGGCTTCTGGGCATCCGCTTCTGCTTCCATCGCCCTTAAAAAATCCACGTTCGAGTCAATATGCTCGGATCGTACAGATGCAATTGAGTGTCCTGAGTTCTGGATTCGAAGACTTCCAATAGGCGGGAACCCTCCAGTAGATGTACCTTGCGAACTGGGAGAATCCAAATCTCGGAGAAACTCAAGGTTGGATTCTACGTACACGCTGTGAGGTCTTGGTTTTGAGTTGGCTGATTTCGAGCGCATAGGTTGATGGGGATCATCAGGTTGGGCTAATATCCTAGAGATTTCGAGTGATGGTCGCGATGAACTTGGCTGCCGAGAGATTGGCACATGAGTCGCCGAACGACCAACATCGAGGAGTGCTGGTCTTTGCGGCTGCTGTGTGTTGTGACGGGTAGCTGTGACATATGCTTCGGGGGTTCGATCGTGCGTACTGCTCGACAGTGTAGTTAGTGCATGGTTTTGTGGGAGATTCTCGTAACGAGGAGGCGACGGAGACGGAGATGGGGATGTCATCGTCCCAGTCGAAACCATGACCGGCCGTTTGGGTTGTGGCTCATACAATATAGGTCGAGCATAGTTACTTGAGCCTGTAACCCCTCTGGATATGCTTTCATGATGTATCAAAAATTCTCCGGATGTTTTCGGCGAAGGTTCCGGATTTGAAGGTGACGACATTGCAAATGCATCTTCTGCAAGTCTCTCCGCTAGACCTTCATTGAAATCTTTTTTGTGATCGGGCTGCGGCGGCTTCCCCTCACCAAACTGAAATGTATTACCAGAATCATGAAGTAGCGAGAATTGCTCCACACTGGGGAACCTATTGGATAGCTCATCTTGTGCAGGCTTCTTGTCCAGTGCCGCAAATGGATCTGAGGTGGTTGGTCGGATTTGAGGGGAAGGTGCTCCGGCCCGCGTTCTTGATGTTGCAGTGGAGTGTGGAGTGGACGATGCGGGCTGGGATTTCGTTGGCCTTCCACGACGCATGGGGGTGATGTCTGGGATCGACTGTGGCTCTACATGCACAGGTGCCTGATATGCTACAACGCTAGGAGGGGATTGCACTGGAAGTGATGGCAACAGTTTTTCAGGTTGAGTGGCCGATTGAGCCGATCGGTCGGTATATATCTTCATTATCACTCGTTAGTTTAATCATATCAGGATCTATCAATACACTTACGTCTTTAATTGGCACATCTCTACCGCGCAGATAGCAGACTTCTCGAACAACTTGGTAAATATTGGGTCTATGTTGTGGCTGCTCTCGGAGCATAGAAGCTGGCTTCATCAGCCAAGTCCAAAGCATGCACTCACATAAATCACCCACCTATCAGATTCTTGAGCCGGTCAGAAAAGATGGGATGGGGGGGGAATGAAAACGAAGCATTGAGGATGGCTAGCTGTCCTTGTTCTTCAAATGGCGTTGTATAATAACAAAGCTTATAGAGAAGAACACCCAATGCCCATATATCTGACTTCTCATCAATTGGCAACCTGCGGAAGACATCAACCATTTCCGGTGATCGGTATTGAAGAGTGGTGTGTTTTTGTATATCTTCCTCCAACAACCGACACTCTACTACCGTTTGGGGTGCAGGTTTTACGGGAGAGCAAGAGCCAAAGTCGCACACTTTATAACCCCCGCTGGGAGCTATCAGAACATTTTCGACCTTTAAATCTCGGTGGAGCAATGGCGGTTGAAGATAATGCATGCAAGCAACCCCTTGAGTGACATCGCTAAAGATCTTTAGCACCTCCGGTTCGGTGAGCCGGTGTTGAAGTCGGGTGTTCATGAAGTCGATTAACCCGCCGCCTGACCGACTGGTATGAGCTGGAGCTATAAACTATAACTGGTAGATGACGTACCTGAGCAAAACTCCATTAACAGAAACACTTCGTATCCTCCACCTTTAAGATGTGATGCATGGGAGTCGATGTAGGTAACAATATGCCGATGTCCTTTTAGACGTTTCTGAAGGAACCAGAAGTTAAGAAACGCAGCGGAAATCTGTAGGAGAGTTCTCGACGAACCATTGTATCCACCTCCGTTCGCATGCTAGCTAGCGCCTCTTTGTCTGGTACAGCAACGCGCTTCAGAACCGCTACATCTGAGCCATGCACTGGATGGGTCAATTTAACCAGGTAAACATGTGCAAATCCTCCTGCAAGTTCCGGGTTGAGTTAGCAAGAGCCTCAACCCCACATTGATAGCCTAGGTAGGAGTGGGAAACATGCCTTCCGAGAGGTACCGTTCTATTGTACATAAATGAGCGCCGACAGTGATGGTGGTTCCTGGATGAAATGTTCCTGGTGGAATATTTGGAGTAGTGCCTATCGACGGGCCCCGATGGCTATGATGGTGTGAAGCATGGTGGTGTCCATACGCCGAAGCAGCCATAGGAGACCACACTGCAAGAGACCAAGTTTTCCTCCGGTCGGGATTGGGGAGATGGTGCAGTATTGAACCTTAAGTCCAGATAACGATATAGCGATCCCGAGACGTTTCCTGAGGAGGTAGAGGAGGAAGAGGTACGGTACAAGTTCAACACGGATGGTGAGTGATTGGGATGCACAATAGGAGATGGATGCGAGGAGCTCGGTAAGAAGCAGCAACGATGAATAGTCAGAGAAGCTGTAGGCGGAAGATACCGTATACCGTTATGGAGTCACCGCTTCTGCGGACCAAGTATTAATGAAGGTGGAACGCTCAGTTGAAGGTCTGGAATTGATTGATAGTACTAGTTGGAGTGCATGGGAGTTGAACGCTTCTTAGTTCTCTGCATTACACGCTGTTGCCGAGCACCTCATCACGTCGTTACCTGTGTTGTCACCACTTGCGCGGGCACTTGTCACCAGCTTTCTCATGGTCAAGTGTTTATGGTCATGACTTTTTTGATGCGCATGCGGCTCACCCACATTCTCACCACCTGGAATGACTGAACAAAAGCGCTTCCAGCAGCTCGACAAAGAGAGGCTTCAATACGCATTTCTAGCCTATCCACTCTTACACCAATCATTTCGTGGTCGGCAGGTAGTGGTCATGGAATGTCGGAATAAAATTTACTACCCGGATTCGCCAGCCGACATCAACTCGACTTCTCTCCGATAGTGTGGTCAAGGTGGATGTGTCAAAATGCCACGAGCGCCTAAACCAATATGCTCCTGCAGATTCTTCTGTATTTAGGTTTGATATCATATGTACTTATCTCTATCTTGGTTGGTCTTCACTGGATCCGAATTTGTTTGTTCGTGCTCCGCCACGTTCCACAAGCTTCAAGAGTCACTCAGTCAACCGCCGGGCCGTCAGCTTTGTGAACCCTATCACCGGAAGTATCACAAGACAGTGATCATTGGCATGGTTGATTGGTTGGTTGGTTGAATGGCGACAATGTCTGAGATCTCGGATTTGGCAACTCCTAACGTCGTTTAGAGAATGTGGCAGTCACTATAGGTATATAGATAAAATACCCTGAGTTAATAGTGAATTCATCGCCTGTTCTTTCGCAACAAAAATGCAGTGTTTTCGGCTCGGGTACCCCCCTTACTGCGTAATGCAAGGAACGTAGTGCTTGTATGGATCCAGTTTAATTGGGCTCATGCGAACTCCATTTTGACTTCTACCATGCAGCGCACATTAAGTACTGAAGCTTAATGCCGCTAATCCAAAGCAAGATTGTAGACATAGAAAGAAAAAAGTATCATCAGATTTACCCCGGTCATTGCCAACATAATAATTGCCAAGGGCAACCAGACCGCTCAAAGGTACCAGAACTCAAGTAGGTAGAGGCTGATGGTGGTAAGTTCGTTGAGTAGATTGGGGGCGTTTCTGTCCATAACGGTCATAGCGGCTTCCACGCGTTCATTCTGGTAAGGCAATAATTGGCCTGAGTGAGACCACGAGCTTTGGATTCAAGCCTTTTGACCTTAGATGGTCATTGAAATTAACAACCATGCCTTGGATTGATGATATCGGAACCGGTGAGACGCGACGGTGGCCGGATCGGTGAGGGCAGCGTGTTTGGTGGGGTTTGTCGGCTAGAAGTCGCGAGGAGTAAAGACGAATCTACAAGGACAAAGAGAACGAGCATGAACATGAACATGAACACGAACGCGGATATGGTTATCATGGGGAAAATAAAGAGAAAGCAAAAGAGAAACGGTACATGAAGGTGATGGAAGACTTCGCGGACAACGTCATGACGGTGAAGAAGACTAGGGTTCTCCTTTATTGGCGAAGAGAATCGTATGAAGAGTGGATATGAATAAAGGAGTTGATGGGTGCAATAGATACAGCCAGGAAGTATCGTGAGAAGAGTTGATGGTGCACAAATGTTTTCAGGACGAAGAGTCCTGAGGCGGGGAGAGCAAGGTATTGGCGAGGGAGGGTAATCGCTTCTGGCGAGCAGCGCTGTGGAATGAAGGAATGAACGGATAGGTGTGGATGGATGGAGAGCTTGGAGAAGAACCATGCCAGGATTAGGTTGGGTCTTGGCGATAGGCGGCGGCCTCGCGTTCCAGATAAAAGGGCTGTGGGTTCCCAAGAGTGACAGCGACAATCCTCGACTGCGCCTGGTATTCCCTGGCGTTCCCTTTCTTCAACGAGTACCGTTCCTTTTTTTCCCGCGAGTCGCTGCCAGTCACTGCCATTCCAGTCTAGTGCAACAGCTAAGCCCGGCCGCATACGCTACGCTGCACACTGCAAAATAGAACGCAGAGCCCCTTATAACAACCCGTGTCCCCGCCTCTTGGACAAATTATCCTCCACCCCACCCCAGTCCACCGGCCGATTTGATTGGACGCGCCGCAGCCATTGCAGTCAAGTGGTAAGTTCCATCGGGACTTAACTTCTATTTAAGCTACTACAACCTATCTGCTGTTGCTGCTGTTCTGCGCTACATTTATCCACCAGCAAGCAAGGCCGACATATACTTATACTAATATTGCTACTGCTCCAGCCTGTCACGTCATCGTCATAGCTTGAGCTGGAAACGTTCAAGCTTCGTATTTCCGGAAGGTCGACTCCGCCAAGGAGGGCCTTTTGTGTATCCTGAGCATCTTTTTCTTTGGTTCAATAATTATGGGCGTTGCATAGAAAAATGTCGAGGTGAGCAAGCATTCCTTAGCGAACACGTGACTCTGAGATGGAAGAGGACGGACGGGGGATTTCACTCACTGCTAGCCTGTCTCAATGGCACGGCATCCACATCCATCATCATCACTCATGCCTCTCTGTATCTTTCTTTCACCATTGACATCATCGATGTGATTGATTGGTTGAGTGTCTGTCTGGTTGATATTGGTTTGCCGATAACAATCATGATATATATGGTGATCGCCGTCACTATGCATGTTGATTGATTGATGATGCTGCTGGTTTCACGGCAATTCTTGTTGTCAAATCCATTGTCCTCGTCGTCCTCATCGTTGTGCGCGATATGCTTTGTTTGCTGTCCTCTGGCGATGAGATATCTCCTGCTGACTGCTGCCCGTGTTGTGACCTAGACTTGACCGACTTGTAACGTAGGTCCCCCATTGGTGCACTGATTTGGATCTCGACTGGCCATGCTGCTAGTCATATGATATCGTCATTGTACTAACATGTCATCTCGCTTTCACGTAGTCTACTTGATTCTGGATCGACCGCGCTTGTTCGGAACACAGCCGCGGCTCAGCTTGCCGACATCCAAAAGTCTCACCCAGACGAACTATTCAACCTCCTCAACCGGGTAGTCCCACACCTGCGCTCGAAAACATGGGAAACCCGCGTAGCTGCGACAAAGGCGATTGCAGGAATAGTAGACAATGCCGACAAATGGGATCCTAATGCTGAAGAACGTGATGTTGTGGACGAGATGAAGATTGAGCCGGATTTGGATATCAAGCAAGAGTTCGGAACTGAGAATGGAAACGCCCTCCCCACAGATGAGGATCAATTAAACTTCGAGACTCTGGATATAAATTCGGTGCTCAAGTATGGCAAGACGCTATTGGGAAGCTCTGGAAAGGAGTATGACTACTCTTTGGCGGATTTGGATCCTGCGGAACGGCTTGCAACGCAGAAGCGCAATGTTACTGCTCGGTTAGGACTGGGTGGTGAATATATGGAAGAGATTGTCACTGAAAAAGACTTTGCAGCGCTCGGATCCCATACCGTGCAGACACCCCGGATAGATACCTCTGTAGGGAATGTTACTGGAAGGCCGCCTCAGCAATCACCAGCCGTCACGATTGCTATGTCACCTATGGAACCGCCACCCCCATTCAGTGCCCAGACACCAACTGAAGAAGGAATGTCAAATCTTAGTAAGAGACAAATTAATGCCTTAAAGAGAAAGGCTAAGGCAAATGCCAAAAATCATGCGAACAAGGTGCGTGTAGTGGATTTGGGCGGCTCGCGACGCATGAGTACGGACGTCAGCGCAATGGGGAATGAGCCAACAACACCACACCCTGTGAAGAACGCCGAGAATGGTACCAGTACACAGCAAGATTATTTTTCTCTGGATACCAACGTGCCACCGGACGAGACGAAGATTGTGGTGGAACATAAGGGACCGGCACAGCCTCCTTCGCCGCTTATTCAAACGTCAGGAGAAGAAATGGATTGGCCATTTGAACGATTATGTGAAATCTTGATGGTTGATTTGTTTGATCCGAATTGGGAAATCCGACATGGAGCTGCGATGGGACTAAGAGAGGTTGTGCGAGCACATGGAGCAGGTGCGGGACGAGTACGCAATAGATGTCATCAGGAAAACGACGCACTAAACGAGAGATGGTTGGATGATCTTGCCTGCCGTCTGTCCTGCATATTCATGTTAGACCGCTTCGGTGACTACGTGTCTGATAATGTGAGTTCCCCACTGGCTGAGTTTTGTGTTGGTTTGTGCTAATTGGAATAGGTTGTTGCGCCCATCCGAGAAACAACTTCCCAGACTATGGGTGCACTATTGATCCATTTGGCTCCCAAATCCGTTCACAAAGTCTATCGCAATCTGTACAGACTAGTTATGCAGGAGGACCTTGACATATCAAAGCCTATCTGGCAAGTTTGCCACGGTGGGATGCTGGGTCTTAAGTATCTCAGCGCCGTGCGGACAGACCTTCTAACCCAAAATGCTGAATTGCTGGATGGCGTGGTTCGCGCAGTGATGCGTGGGCTAGCTGACCAAGATGACGATGTAAGAGCTGTTAGTGCCGCCACCTTGATACCTATTGCAGCGGAATTTATTACTCTACGTCCTCAAGCGGTCGACGGATTGATCAATGTTGTGTGGGAATGTCTATCACATCTAAAGGATGATCTCAGTGCAAGCACAGGATCGGTTATGGATCTGCTTGCCAAACTTTGTTCATTCCCTCAAGTGTTGGAAGCCATGAAACACAAGGCATCAACCGACCCATCGTATGTTTCACCCCGTTTTATCCAGCCTCGGCTAATGGAATTATAGGCAGTCATTTTCCTTATTGGTTCCTCGATTGTACCCTTTCCTACGTCACACTATCACAAGTGTTCGTTCTGCGGTGTTACGCGCTCTTCTGACATTCTTGAATGTCCAAGGCGATGGTACTAAGGGCTGGGTGGATGGAAAAGTACTTCGCCTCGTTTTCCAGAATCTGCTTGTTGAAAGAAACGAAGCGGTATTATCGTTATCCCTGCAAGTATGGACGGCCTTGATTACGGAACTTGCAAAAGACAGCCCGACACGCTTTGCTCAACAGTTTGGGCCTCATTTGGATCCGCTCCTGACGCTCCTGACCACTCCGATTGGTATTTCCCGTCATCCATGCCCCATGGATCCTTCGCTGTTTATTCGACCGTCCGGTCAGACACTTGTACTGCCTGGAATAGTGGTGCCACCAAGAGGTCCCTCACCGTCTCAAGTACCGACACAAGAACCAGAGCGCAAGAGGAGACGAAAGAGCGAAAAGAAGGAAGAACCGGTTTCGGCTGGACACAATGTAGATGGTCACATGATCCAAGGAGACGTCGATCTGGTTGGGCTTGAGACGATTATCAAGACAAAGATCGCCGGCGCTACTGCCATGGGTCTTGCTATGAGCTTGTGGCCAAAGGAAGGCGTGTTGGTCGTATTTCAACCACGAATAATTCCTCACTTAAAGTCACCATACGCATCTACTCAGCTAGTTGTTGCCATGACTGTTGAGGAGTATTCAAAGGCACACAAAGAGCCCAACCCACTTAAATCCGTCTTCCTGGAAGCTCTAATTGATGTCCTCAACTCGGACCGCCCAGCTTTCTATCGGGACCTTGTGTCTTATATGCAAATCGTTCGCTCACAGTGCCAAGCGTTACTAAATGCTTTCAAGTATGACGGCAAGGTGGCGGCTTCCAAGATTCCTACAATTGCCGTGGTGGTGCAAGGGGATGTTGATGCTGGCCCAGACGCTTTCGGTATCGACAAGGCAGAAAGAATCATAAACGAAGATTTCACAAGACTAAAGAAGGGTATGATGTCTGCACAGAAGTTACTCTCGTCACAGGCACTAACAGACGCACGCTCATCTGCTGTACACGCCATAGAGGAGGCCAAAACTGCTAAAGCGCATAGAGATGCTCGAATTTTAGCAGCTGCTGCTAGTGCCTACATTGCTTCTAGGGAGTTACCTAAAAAATTGAACACTATTATACGAGGTGTCATTGAAAGCGTCAAAACGGAGGAAAACTTCGATCTTCAGAAGCGATCTGCGCTGTCTGTGGCGTCTTTGGTTGGTCTCTGCTCTAGAACAAATCGGACGGTCGTTTCAGACAAGGTTACAAAGAATCTCATCTCTTTCCTTTGCGTGGATACCTCAGAGGTTCCAATATTTCATGTCAACTCGGGTTTAAGGGATAGCATTCTCTCACTTAGGAAGGAGGAGGATCGGAGGGAACACGCGGACCAAGCGACATTCGAGAGGGAAGCCAGAGAAGCGGCGGTGAAACGGAGAGGAGCTAAAGAGGCCCTGGAGCAACTGGCAAAGACGTTTGGAGCTGGTTTGTTTACTAGTGTACCCAAGATCCGGGACTGTATAGAAGCACCACTGCATACTGCCTTTAGCGGTGACCTACCTAGCAACATCACCCAAGCCGATGTTACCCTGGGACAAGAGGTTGTGGATGGACTTTCGACCCTTCGGGCACTGATACCGAAATTTCACCAGGACCTACATCCAACTATAATACGGCTTGTCCCATTGATAATAAAAGCTCTTCAGTCCACATTCTCAGTTCTTCGATACGCTGCTGCTAAGTGCTTTGCGACAATCTGCAGTGTCATCACAGTTGAAGGAATGACTGCCCTAGTGGAAAGTGTATTACCAATGATTGGAAACGCCCTCGATCTGCAGTGCCGCCAGGGCGCAGTTGAATGCGTCTACCACTTGATCCATGTCATGGAAGAGGATATCCTGCCTTACGTTGTATTCCTGATCGTGCCAATACTTGGCCGTATGAGTGATTCGGACAACGACATCAGGCTCATCGCCACTACAACGTTTGCAACCCTGGTTAAGCTTGTTCCATTAGAGGCTGGTATTCCAGATCCACCCGGACTTTCAGAGGAACTCTTGAAGGGTAGGGACCGTGAACGTAAGTTCATTGCACAGATGCTTGATGTCCATAAAGTCGAACCATTTGAACTACCGGTTGCCATCAAGGCGGACCTGCGTTCCTATCAGCAGGAGGGCGTCAATTGGCTTGCTTTCCTCAACAAATACCATCTCCACGGCATTCTTTGTGACGGTAAGTCTTCTTTGTAGGTTCGAGATGCACATGGCTTACAATACGCTAGATATGGGTCTTGGGAAGACACTCCAGACCATATGTATCATTGCAAGTGACCACCATATGCGTGCCGAGGAATTCAAGAAGACTGGATCACCTGAATACCGCCGTCTTCCCTCACTTATCATCTGCCCGCCTACACTCTCGGGGCATTGGCAACAGGAAATCAATCAATACGCCCCGTTTTTGACAGCCACTTGCTACGTTGGGAATCCGGCCGAGCGTGCCAGAGTCAAGAGTCAGCTTGGCGTAACTGACATCGTTATCACGTCCTACGACATCTGCAGGAATGATATCGAACAGATGTCAAAACTAAGTTGGAACTATTGTGTACTTGATGAAGGCCACATCATTAAGAACTCCAAAGCAAAACTTACACAGGCTGTCAAACGAGTCGTCGCCAATCACCGCTTGATTTTGTCTGGTACCCCAATCCAAAACAACGTGCTTGAGCTCTGGTCATTATTCGATTTTCTCATGCCCGGATTTTTGGGTACAGAGAAAGTGTTTCTTGACCGATTTGCAAAGCCCATTGCTGCGAGTCGCAATAGCAAAAGCAATTCTAAGGAACAGGAAGCCGGTGCCCTCGCAATCGAAGCCCTACACAAACAAGTGCTACCATTCTTGCTCCGACGGCTCAAAGAGGAAGTATTGGATGATCTACCCCCTAAAATTATCCAGAATTACTACTGCGACCTCAGCGAACTTCAGAAGAAACTTTACGATGATTTTGCAAAGAAGCAGTCGAAAGTCATTACCGAAGAAGTTGGTGCAACTAGTGGTAAGGAAGCCAAACAGCACATTTTCCAGGCTTTACAGTACATGCGGAAGCTTTGCAACTCCCCATCCTTGGTCCTCAACGAAAAACACCCGCAATATGAAGCAGTTACTCGGCAGCTAGCTAAAGAGAAGTTGTCATTACGAGATCCTGTTCATGCACCGAAATTGGGTGCCCTCCGCGACCTGTTACTAGATTGCGGTATTGGTGTGGACAGCAATGCGTCACCTGGCGAGCTATCTACGGCAGGCAATGCCATCAGTCAGCACCGAGCCTTGATTTTCTGCCAACTCAAAGAAATGTGTGACATCGTCGAAAATGAAGTTTTTAAAAAGTTACTGCCATCAGTGACATTTATGCGAATGGATGGCAGCACCGATGTTCGAAAACGACAAGAGCTTGTGACCAAGTTTAATGGGGACCCGTCGATTGACTGTTTGCTCTTGACCACGCACGTTGGTGGTTTGGGTCTCAACTTGACTGGTGCCGACACTGTTATCTTTGTGGAGCACGACTGGAATCCTCAAAAGGATATGCAAGCTATGGACCGCGCGCATCGTATCGGCCAGAAGAAGGTCGTCAACGTTTACCGCCTCATTACTCGCGGAACACTGGAGGAGAAAATCATGAGGTAATAGGCTCAATCAACCAACCACTCTTTCACAATATACTAACTCTGGTATAGTCTACAGCGGTTCAAGTTGGATGTAGCATCCACCGTCGTGAACCAACAAAACGCGGGATTGGCAACGATGGAGACGGACCAGATCCTGGACCTGTTCAACATCGGCGAGACAGTTGCAGCACCGAAGCCAGGCAGCGAAGAGGAAAGTATTGATGCCACAACTGGAGAGGTCAGACAAAAGGGTACCAAGGGTGTGCTGGATGATATCGGCGAACTTTGGGATGAGAGTCAGTACACAGATGAATATGACTTGGGCAATTTCATTGCTAGTCTTAGGGAATAGGTTTCAAACGGTGGGAGTTTTCTGTCGTTCAATTCCATTGTATAAGCTTTTTTCTTTTCTTTTTAACACATTACTTTTTCCCCTTATTGTTTCATGTGTTACCCGTTGTGTTTTCCTGTCGAGGGGAGTTGATCGGGATTTTCGTTTTTTTTTCTTTCTTTCCGATTGTATATTAGCGACTACTTGCTCGGGGATGATTGGTGATGTGGGTTTAAGTGCTTTTATTATGTGCTGTGGACTATTCTTTCTTCCTTTTTACTTCGTCATTGCGGGTTTCTCGTTTGCTAGGGGTTAACGTTTTGTTTTTGGGAAATGGAACAATGCAATGCAATGCAATGATTGTACGAAAAAAAAGAGAAAGAGGTCGGAATGCAAAGGGGTTTGCTGGGTTTGCTGGGTTCTGTCTTGCAGCTTTTATCTAGCTGGGAATAGAGAAGGGGTGTACATAGGATACGTGGTCTGTTGGGACGGCCCTTTGTCTGCTTTTGAAAGGAAATCCGAACGAGATGGTGTGATTGCAATGTTTATGAGTGAGTGATGTTCGATGTCGCCGATGCTTGAAAACTATCTGGTGGTTCCCGATCTGCGGTTAAACTCCGAACCGGGACATCTCACCAACTCCCTGGTTTCCGAATGGATTGTTTACGGGATCAAAGGTGTGGGGATATCGACCACCACGCTGATATTTGGCAAAACTTAACTTCAGGTTTAATCATAGTTTGGCTATTTCCTCTCTGGTGACAGATAAGATATGCACCCATTGTATTCTGATCGTCTTATATGCACTTAATAGAAGATCGGACCTAGGTTTGCACCTGTACCTATATGTATGAACAATCACTCAACATTGAGATTGACGAAGAAAAGAAACACCTAACCCTACAATCAACCTGTGCAAAGCACCAATATAAACATACACCAGAGGCAAAGAGAAGCATAAGCAAGACACATCTAAACACAAACATCGTATGGAGCCCACTACCACCTTGAGAAAAAGGAAAAATGGAAGGTGTAAAAGTAAAAACGACAAACACAAAGAAACTGAATTAACAAGCACTCTTAATCTTTCACACTTTCCTGGGTCCACACAAATTCTTTAACAGGTACCTCTGAAACATAACCGTGTACTTGTCCATCTTGTCCGCATCTGTACCAATGCAACCAGAAGTTGGACAGGCACCACAAACAACAATAGCAAAAGAGCGCAGAACTATGCAGTACTAGACTCAGAAGTCCAATCAATCCCAGCCACTACCAGATCAATTAATGTAAATCGTCATCACTACCGTCTTCTTCCATACCCGCAGGAAGGTTGATACCGCCGTCGTCAACGTCCCACATGTCTTCTCCCACTTCATTACCGTTCTGTTCTCTGGTGGCCCGCTGGACTGCTTTCTGTTGGTTTAGATAGTGTCTTAATTGTTTGACACCGGAACCTGAAAAGACACAAAATACGGCCCGTTGGTTTTCATTGAATTCTAAAGTCGAATCGTTAGCATTAAGGATACGAATGGAGAAGTGGCTGATGGTGGAACCTTTTGGAGGAGACCGGCAAAACTGCGTATACTCAGTTTTCCGATAGAATGCCTCGACACCAGTCAGGGAAAGATGTGTCAACCGTTGGCAGTGGTTTATAAGATCATGAATTCCCTACAGATACTAATGGTTAATACGTTCTCATGCAAAGGACCAGGTGAGCGGTGGCGTACCTCAACAGACAGATGCATGCAGTAACTCAGATGAACTCTCTCCAGTGGACAGGGAGAATTGTTCCCACGCCTAACCAAACTTTGTATTGCGAAATCAGTGATATTATTGCACTTTACCAACCCAATCCGCCTAAGTTTGGGCAATAATGCAAGTTGGCACACACTCGCATCCGTGAGTCGTAAGCAACATGCCAAATCAATGTATCGAATCCTTGTGCAAGTTGACACTAACTCACGAACAGCACGATCTGTGATATGACTACAGTGACCCAGGTGCAGATTGTGGAGATTTTTTCCCAGTCTCGTGATGGAGTTCACAGCTCTATCTGTAATATTACGGCACTTTGCAAGAATGAGGTTTCGAAGTCGAGGTGCTATCTTGACAATCTTGTCAACTGCATCATCCGTAATGAGCCCACAATCGGTGAGGTCAAGGATGCGGAGAGATTCAAAAATCTTATTTCCTGGAAGATGTAAAAATGCTTCGTCACTCAGGAGGTCGCAATATGCCAGCCGGAGTTCCCGGAGGTATTTGAGATTCGAAAGCAAGTGGGTTACAGAGTCGTCGGTGATCTGATGGCATCGGTGGAAATCAATTTCAAGAAGCTGCGGGCAGTTTTGTGCGAGTGCAAGGACAGTGGCATCGGTTATCTGGTTGCAGTCGTTGAGTTTCAACTATATCGCTTATATTAACCCAGTAACCTAATAATGATATGCACGCAAACTCACTCTGCGTAGCAGCCGTCGATTATTCGATAGTGGTATCAACGAGCCGTCTGTAACACCCTTGCAACCGGCAAGATTCAACCCCTGCAGCCTCGGGCAGTTGTCTGCCACAACTAGCATCGATTCATCTGTAATATTTTCCAACTGCGACAAATCCAACGCTTGAATCCGGGGGTTAGCCTCCAAGATATCCTTGAGAGGCGAATCCGTCAATCCCGAGCAGTTTGTCAAGGTTAGTCTCTCAAGTCGCGTGCAACGAGTCAAGGATGTCAGAGATCCGTCGTTAACTTTGTCAGCGATAAAGCTCAAGTTGAGCCGACGAATAAGCTGTGGGTAATTAAAGAAGGCGTGATCGGATAATAATGCTGCAACCATAGCTTGGTACTTTTTAAACTCTGCAAAATATGGCCGCTGCCAGAGGAGCTCAACACTAAAATGTGCCCATTGTTTGGTAACCAGCATGCAGGCACGGAGGTCGACAGGTGAAGCTAGTTTACTAAATATAGCAATCAATAGCTCCGGTGGTAGTCGATGGATGGGACTGAGTGGTTGTGTTGACTGGCTTGGAGAGACAGTCATGTTGCGGAAACTAGTCAGATCCCCGATCGAAGTCTGCGAGTCGTCATTTATCATCATCATATCCTGATCTTCGTCCAGTATTCGTTCCGGACTGCTACTCGAAGAGCTCTCGGAGGCGGGGCGGCCTGGAAAATCGGGCGTCAACCGTTGACGCGACCTCATACTGACGGGTGTGGATTCGACCGTGCAGTGAAGCCAAAAGTTGCAAATAGAAGTCGAGCCTGGATGGCTGTAGCCACAACAGGGTCGCAGATCTGAAAGGATCGAATTCAAATTTATGCGGGGGTGAGGGGGGAGGGGGTTGAAGACGGATCGTTGCGCACACGAGCGACGAGGATGGCGCAGCCGGAATCGGGAGGGGTCGACTGGAGGTCCGAGAGCCAGGGAGGAGCAGCTAACGGAGAAGAGCAGAAGGAAGGGAAGAAGGGGTCAAAAGAGAGATGGTGGTGGGTGTATCGTAGTTGGAACAGATTTTGGACCTTTCCTATGTCGTTTGTAATCAACTAATTAATTAATTAATTGGTTGTCGGTTGTCTGGCTGAGAGGTTGCGCGAGGTTGAGTGAGGTTGCGTGAGGGTTGAGGGTTGAGGGGAATCGCTTGTGCCAAGCTTCCCAGCAGAAAAGCTTGATCCACCAGCTGCGAACTTGTAGTCCTCGAGATGGCAATAGTAGGGTGCAAGTCCGATGAGAGACGCCAGTAATAGATGCCGGTACTAGCTGCTGCTGCTGCGGTGAGCACTTGTTGACCTGGAAATCTGCGTGCTTGTACCCGTACAGAACCTGTGTGCTGCATCTTGTACTGCCCACCACTCTGCACCTACGTAACTTACTCCATGTCTTATCTGCCCGCTTCACGTCCGCATCAATCCGGTGTCACCTCCCCTCCAACTCACCCTCCACCTCCACTTCCATTATGATTCCCTCTGCCGTGCTCTTTACCCTTTGTCTGTTCTTCATAGCCGTTGTCACTTTACTTCTACAGCGGCGCTACCTACCTCTGCGATCGACCCCAGAATACTTACTCGTGTCCACATTCTTGGGGCTCTTCCTCTCATCATCCATTATTGTCCTAGTGCCCATCGATCTCGCTTCATCCTCTTCCACAGATGATGGTTCTAGGGGTATACCATGGCCTTCCCTGCAGACGCAGCCTTAGTCATAGGTAGGTACTAACAGCCTTGCAGGTATCGTCCTCCCAGAGAGGGTGCTTCTCGTTGCGTGGCGCATATCGTACTGGCTTTGCTTCGTCCTTACATGGGCTATCCTTCCAATATTACTCTCCTACTCCGACTCCGGCCACCGTGATCCACAAAAACGACTACTACAGTCCCTTCGCGAAAATGCGCGCTATCACCTGATAGTCCTTTCTATCGGCGCTATCGGACTTGTATACTTCTTCCTCTCCTCGGGTTTCCATTTCTACTCCATTAAGGGACTGCTGGTTGCTCTGTCATATTGCTATGCGCTCTTTCTGGCGATCTCTCTCATGGGTCACGGACTTGTTGCAATCCCTCGGGGGCTCTTTCACGCTGCGAGCATCTCTGGGACACTCCGAAAGCTGCAAAGACAAGCTCTTAGGGCCTACGACAAACTCTTGGAAGCGACCAGCAACTTAGAGGAGGTGGAATCAGAGGTAGTAGCTGTCCGGCAGCGCAAAAATGGCACGGCGTTAGAGTTTCAAGAGTGGATAGAGGAGCTGGTAGAGATGGCGCAAGTCCCTGAGTCTGGCAGCCGTTCTGGAGCCGCCTTGGGTTCACGCTCAAGCATCCCGTCTGTTATAACGGAGGAATATCTCGCTGCTCTCACACAGCGCTTGAAGCTTTGTATCCATCGCCGTGCGCGCTTCCTTTCTGAGTGGGAAAATTTGGTTCAGTCCGCCGCTGATGCACAATCTATACTCGACTCCTCCTCATCTCAGAGGCTAACATTTACCAAACACTTTGCCTCGCCCACACTCCTTGAGAATATATCCGTCCTGAACCCATATACACGCCATATCTTCTACTTCCATTTGGTCCCCTATATGCGGGTGGCAGTGGCCAGTTTGTTATCTATGGCGTCGATCATGATTGTTTGGACAGAAGTGGTTCACTCCTACTTCCCTAAGGCTGCTGTAATCCGTTACACCGTGGTGCACCATCCATCGTCTTCGTCAGGCAAGATTGGCTTTGCAGGTCAATGTATCTCTGGCATCTGGATCTCGTATATGTGTTTCGCAGCATACTACTCATTGAGCGCAGTTAAAGTCTGGGGCTCCTACGCTCTAGTCCGGCGCGGGACATCAGCTTCGTCGGCATGTTTCTACGCATCGTATGCAGCACGCCTCACGGTTCCTCTGGCATACAACTTCGTCTCGTTTCTTCCTGAAGAAGACATCGTCAACAAGAGCGTCTTCTACAACTTTTTGGGAAAGCTTATCAACCTCACTGCTATCTCAGAAGGGTTCAACAACTTCTTCCCAGTGCTCGTTCTTATCCCCGTCTCTGCATCCTTGTTCAACTTGTACCGCCGCATCAAGGAGATTTTTGGCTTTGGAGACGTGGTGGATGAGCAAGAAGAAGAGAATGCGTTTGAAACCGGAGGATGGCGGGAAGGCCGGGATCTTATCGAACGAGAGCTTCAGGGGGCAACTACAGGTGCATTTTCGTCCCGAGCCGGTGCAGGAGGTGTGGCCCGGAGTATGAACTATGGATCTGCGGTTACCGGACCGGCAAGACCAACGGCACCGAGGAGTCGGTATAGAGATGAGCCCGTGGCGGAAGAAAATGGGCAAGATGAGAGTTATTGGGGTGGACTTGTGCATAGGGTACAGAATACGTTCGAAACGGTGGAAGCTCCACGGTGGCTCAAACCGCAGAATCGACCGCGGTGGATGGCAGGGAATTAGCTTGCAGTGTGATGATTGTATGTATGATAAAGGGCGTTCTTTGGAGTGAGGGGTTTTTTGTTGCTTTTGGTAAGGGCTGGCTATAGATCTTTAATTGCAGTTGGGCTGGGTCGGTCACATGGTTATTATGAATATGCTTTTATATCCACGATGTTTGGGGGTGCAAAAGGTTTTTGAAAAGAATATGCTCTTCGACCGTTTCGCCACTAGTTACGAATAATCTCTGGAAAGGTGCAACTAATTAGACTCGTGCGTCAATCCTTAGTCCCGGTGGGTAAGCTTCGTCGTACTAGAGCGTTTGTTAGGTGGCTGGATTTTGGGAAAAAGAGGAATCGTAACAGAAGATTAACAAAGGGTCGAAAGTGATTTGTACAAGCAACAGCATAAATCTTTGCCATATATATTTTTTTCACGTAGTTTGGCAGTGGCTATGTACTTCAAAGGTGCACATGTTGTTTCTCCAGGCCTCAGTACCGGATACAATTCGTTCCAATGGTTTTCTGTTGAATCCTGCGGACCAAACATGATAACGACGGGCCAATTAAAACCCCCTTCCCAAACCTCCCACCCTACGCCAGCCTAGCAAAACGTGTCGAGCCCAATTCACGAAGGCAAAAGCGACGCATTATTCCGGTGGTCATGCAATCATATTTCGTGCGCAACACCCCGTATAATAGTAGTATCAAACCGAACCCCGCGAGCCGTTGCTGCTGATGTTGGAAGAAAAAACAAAATAGAAAACAACCCGTAAAAGATCCCAAACAAAACAGACAGATAGCGATGGTTGGCAGCGGTGAAGAAAAGCTTTTTATTTTTAACAAGAGTAGAACACCCGTTTAATGACCAGCTCTTCTCGACTCGGCAATGACGTTAGTCAACTCGTCGACCTTTCTCTTTGCACGGCCGTAAGTTCCGAGCTATAAGTTTACTGTGATCAGCATGCCATGTCGATGTGCCCGGTGGTGGGATATCAACATACCCTCTTCTTAGCCAACTTGCGGGCACGCTTGTCCTTGGAGTTGCGGAGCAATTCGATAACACGGCGCTCGTATGGGGCGAGACTGTAGACTCCGTCAGTACTTGGACGGCGGATATGTAATCTCGCGACTTCATGGTAGGTAGTATTTACCCAGCGACCTCCTTGACGATCTCGCGAACGAAAGCAGTGCGCTTGGAGAGGTGGCCCTTGCGGCGAGAGATTTTGGCCTTGGGGTCCCGTGCGGTGAGCTTGTTGTAGCCCTTGTTGAGCCCGTAGGCAAGACCTATCCATCGCAACCCAACATTAGCACCTTACTACCATCCATCCGTCCAGTCTTCCATCCATAGCCGATTCGTTGGATATTGTGACGGGAGCGCGCGGAAAAAACGTACCGGACTTCTCGACTGCCATTGCTGTAGGTTGTTAGTACGATAGAAAATCGATTGTCGTCGTCGTGATAGGCGAGGGTTTGGTGCGGAGAGCTAAGCTGAGTGCGATGTTGCGGAGCCCAATTTGTGACGGCTAATACTGAAATTAGTGCTGAGGGGCTCCAAGCCCTACTCCAGCGACGCACAATCAACACAACGCAACACCATCGGTTTCCGCCAATTTTGCTCCCATCTCAAGTTCAGCTCCTCGAGGACAGCTAAAGACATCACCCACTACCCGCATTCCCTAACCAAAATCCGAATTATGGTATGTTTCTTCTCACAAGATGGAAAATGAAAATGAAATAGGAAATTTTGAACTAACTAGTTGGTGCACAGTCTGACGCAGGAGAGGAAGTACGCTTTACCACTACCCACCACCTATCATCAATTTCCATCCATAATCTTGTGCAATTGCGCGAGCGAAATTAGCATATAAGCCCTAACACGTTTTACCCCAAAATTATAGATTCCCCAGGTTGAGGCCGCCGAGGAGATCGAGGTTGCCGCCGATGCTGCCCCCAAGGGCCAGATGTCGGTCGAGGATGCCCTGAAAGGCGTTCTTCGTCACGCCCTCGTCCACGACGGTCTTGCTCGTGGTCTCCGCGAGGCCTCCAAGGCTCTCGACCGTCGCCAGGCTCACATGTGCGTTCTCAACGAGAACTGCGATGAGGATGCCTACAAGAAGCTTGTCGAGGCTCTTTGCTCCGAGCACAAGATCCCTCTCATCAAGGTTGCTGATGGCAAGAAGCTTGGTGAATGGGCTGGTCTTTGTACACCTCCCCACCCCCTCACCCATCCATAGCGTCGTACTAACAACAGTTCGACAGGCGTTCTCGACCGTGAGGGTAATGCCCGCAAGGTCGTCAACTGCTCTTGCTGCGTTGTCCGCGACTGGGGTGAGGAGTCCCAGGAGCGCAACGTCCTCCTCCAGTACTTCGACACCCGGTAAATGCGTTTCTTTTTTGGAAGGGATAACTACAGCATTGGCCGGAACCAAATACGGATCTAGATTCCTACTTATGCGGCATGAGTTTGATGGGGGAACTTGAGAACTGGGATTTCTTTCGGTAAAACAAAAAAGGGTTTTATTTTCTTTGGGGTTTCACTTGTTTGGCAAGGTTTTCTGGGGCGCTCATCGATCAAATCATGTCTATGGAATGGAAAAAACACGGATCCTTTGGTTGGGGAAACTCCATTATCCCCGATTAGGCGTGAAAGGCGAATGCATCAATTGACGTCTCCGAGTTGTTCGTTCATAACCCGCAGTAACCCATCCAGATATACATGCAATGAAGAATCGTCTTTTCATATCCCATGTCGCCTTAGCATACAGCGTCAACTCTGTTTCAGTCTCATTGGCTGAATCAACCGCACACCACACAAACATGATATAGTATACAGTGGGGTGTACTCGACTCCAATTGATATCTCGTTTCGGGCCGCAATCATCCCATAACGCAAGAAAAACAAAAGACCCATCCCGCAAACATAGCACACCACACAATCGTCACGAAGTCCGAACAAACCACTGAGAGTGAGATGAAGGAAAGACAAAAAGACATAGGCCGCGCCAAAGACACCTGACCGTGTAAAATGTTAGGAAACAGAAAACAGTACTAATAAAACTGGCTCAGACCAAATGAAGTAGCACGACGCCTGTAAACCAATGGGATACGCCAAAATGAAGTAAAGAAAATGACCTTCCTTCCTTTGTTTGCATCCTACAAGCTGGCCTCCCGCCGGAGCTTGAGGGTATCAAGACATGCACACATCGACTGGGGTCATACACACATACCACACACAACACATAACTCCGGGGAACGATAGACAGAAAAATCAGAGTGGGGAATAAAGAGTTTACATTCGAAAGCAACCACCGCCATCGTAAGAAACCCAAGACCCGTATGATATAGAAACAGAACACCAGAAACAGACAGAAAACCTCACGCCGAAAAACGCCGATTAACCAGAAGAGCTATTGATGCCAAACGTTGGGGGTGGCATGGATTTGGAGTGAGAAGTGGAGGAGCCGGGGTCTGGGCCCTTCAACCTTGGAGGAGATTTCGGAGATTGCATGCTAAACCGTCTCTTGATGCGGGTTGCCATCTCTTCTTTACTGAGAGTTGATGCGCCGCAGGGACTGCCTTTGCCGGGGGTGGGAAGGTCCATTGTGACATCAACGATAGTAAGAGGATGATTGAGGAGGCCCTGGTGTTTTGGATCGGATGAAATGATGGATAGAATGTCGTCAAACTGTTCAAATGCCGTTAGTTAGGTATTACATGCTAGACATGAGAACCAACTGCAGAAATACCTTTATCCAGAAGACATGTTGAATATTCAAGTACTTCTCCTTTTCAACCATGCGAGAAGCCACACGTTCTTCCATACTCTTCATGCTCCAATCCAAATCTTCGCAAAGGATTGGTGAGAGAACACTCCACATGCGCAAACGCTCATGTTCGGTTGCCCGCCGACGCTCGGTCAGTTGATATCTGCTGAACATAAGATCATTCGTCCCAAGCGCTAGGGCAACCTGAATGTTCAACACCCACTTCTCCCAGCTATGCGTGATACCATTTGGTGCCAGATTACCTAGGGCCGGATGGGATGCTGCAGGAAACGTGGCTGCGAATAGTGGGATGAAATATCGGTAGTCTTCTAGCATAAGCCCACGAGCCTCCTTCTCTGCCGCAATCCGAAGGGTATACGGAAGGGATTGAATGCGAACGGCCTCCCTTTCTCTTGCCTCCTCTTCAATACGACGAGCTTCCTGTTCCTGGGCAATTTGTTGCTGAAGTTCCTCGGCGACCTTTCTATCCCTAGCTTCCTTTTCAGCCTTTTCCCTTTCGAATTCTCGTCGTTTTGCCTCTTCCTCGGCCGCTTTGCGTTTCCGTTCGGCTTCTTCAATGCGACGTTTCTCCTCCAGGCGTTCCTGCTCAAGACGTTGTTTTTCGGCTTCCTCTTTGCGACGACGCTCTTCAGCCGCCTCTGCAGCGAGCCGTTCTTGTTCTTTTCGGCGGCGTTCTTCCTCCAGCTGGCGCTCGATTTCCCGTTGTCGTTCCTCCTCAAGGCGAATCTCCCGCTCTTTAGCCTCCCGCTCAGCGAGTTCTCTAGCTTCCCTTTCTTTTCTTTCTTGTTCAGCTTTTTCCATTGCTATTCGTTCCCTCTCCTCTCTTTCACGAGCTTCACAAGCTTCACGTTCCCGAGCTTCCCTTTCCAACCTTTCTTGCTCTTCCTTGGCTTTCGCGGCACGTTCAAGTTCTTCCTTTTCTTTGGCTTCCCTCTCTCGTTCTTCCCTTTCGGCCTTCTCACGTTCTTCCCTTTCCTCCTGCTCTCGTTCCTCCTGTTCACGAATCGCTCGTTGCCTTTGTTCCTCTTTCTCCCGCAGCCGTCGCAACTCCAATTCTCTAGTAATAACCTCATGGTCTCGTCGGTCCTTGGATTCTTTAGCAGCCTTTTTCTGAATCGAGGCCAACTCCTTAGTAAGATACTTCTTCCTCAAGACCTCCCTGGCTTCTTGATCCAGTTGATCCTGGGTCATCCCCTCCGTTTCCCTTATTCTTCTCTCCGGGTTTGGCCTTTCGTCCTTTAGTTTCCTGTCCCTCCGATCCCGATCTTCTTCCTTCTCTTTCTCCCGTATCCGTCGCCGTCGCTCCTCTTCATTTTGACGGGATTTCTCTGATTCGTCTCGATTAGGCCGTCGCGAATCATCTCGGCGCCGTAACGATTCGGATGTAGGTCTTGGATGCTGTTCCGAATGCCTTCCTTCCCTTAATCGCCTGGGCTCTTCTACAGAATCCCGCCGCCGAGGATAGCGATCACGATCATCCGGATAATCCTCCCTTTTGCGCCGTCTCAACTTCTCCTGTTCCTGCCGCCGCTCGATATCCGAACGGGGTGCTTTGGGTGGCGAACGAGTCCTAGATACGGGCCTTTTTGTTTCTCGTGTTGTGCTATCCGATCTTGTAGTTGACAGCCGTTGTTCCCGAGTGGGTTTTACCTTAGATCGATTTAATGACGGTGCATCTTCCATTTTGATATCCTCAGACGGCTCGATCTTAGGTTTCATTATTCCAGATTCAACCCTAATGGTGTCTTCCATGTCGGACTTAACTGCATTAGCTTTAGTAAATTTTCCGGATTGGCGATTTGGCTTGCTGCCACTGTCTGAATCCCGTTCCGAAAGTGGCATCAAAGGATCTCCGACTCGAGCTGCTTCTTCTTCGTCCCGAACTTTCCCAGATACAAGCCGCCGTCGTTTCTTAGCTACACCTGGTGTTAAAGTGTCCAATTCGTTGCGTTTCGGTCTGCCAAGTCTTGTTTTAGGCGGGCCGAGAGGCTCAGTAGTGGACTCGCGATCAGAGACGGCTGGAAGATCGCCTAAACGGTGAGGCGGATTCACAGACACGGAACGTTTGGTGGCTTTGTCGTCGGCGAGTCTCTTGGTTGGGGGCCGACTCTGGGTCCTCGAAGATGAAGACGCTGACGAGTTGCGTCTCAGTTGTTTTGCTGACGACCTAGACTTTGGTGAAGATTTGTGGCGAGAAGGAGATTTAGTCTCGCTTGGACTGTTAATACTTCCTGCCTTTTGCCAAGCCTCCTTCAGCAATTGAACCTCTTCCTGCCATAACTCCCCTTCCCTCTCCCGCGCAATCTCAGAATACGACCTGCCCCTGCTATCCCTTCGACGAGGGTCCACACCATTTTCAAGAAGATACCGAAGAATCGTAACGTTTCCCCGTCCAATTGCTGCAAGCATAGGCGTCTCCTCTCCAATAGGCATTGATACCTCTCTCTTTCTCCGGCTACCTTCTCTGTCCGGCTGTCCAGGCACCGGATCCGCTTCCGCTGCGTACGCGAGCAACAGACTGACAAGTTCAGTATGACCCCCCTTAATGGCACCGACTAAAGCCTCTGTGTCTGGTTTCAGTCCAGTTTCCAACAGAGCATGAACCATTTGGAGATCTCCTTCCCGAGCCTTCTCCCGTAGCTTAATGACAGAACCTTTTCCGGAATCCAACCACAACAAGTCCTTCCGGCTCTGTTCGGCTCTGGCGTTTCGACGACGACCTTTTTGTGGAGCAGGTGGAGATTGATGAGCAGGGCTGGCCACGGAAGCATCCCTCGAAGAAGGACTATCACGGTCAGCGGGAACACTAGCTCGATTGGTCTCATCGTCAGAGGTGCGTTGAGCAGGTCGTTGCTTGATGGAGGCTCTAAGGAGTGTTTCGATTTCTTTGCGGACCTCGGTAGGTTCATCACCCTCCTTGTTGGCATCCAAACAGCTCCTCCCTTGCCGATCTCGTTTTCGAGGATCCGCACCGAGCTCGAGTAAGTATTGAACAACAGGCACATGGCCATTCTCGACGGCATCTAGAAGCGGGGATTCCAGATCGATTCTTGACTGCACGTCATAGAGCGCACCATAAGTAACCAGGACCTTGACCACTTCCAAATGACCGTTGAGGGACGCTTCGTGAATTGGCATGTAACCTGCGTTATCCTCTGCGTTGATCAGCTCTACACCTTGCTCCAGTATTGTTTCAACATCCTGAACAGCCCCCCGTCCACATGCTCGATGCAGTGATGTTCGGCCCGCGGTATCTCGTTTCGGCTTATGCGACATGCTTATC
>Ga0307512_10000524_pt1 | contig 56321 bp, 58 predicted proteins | sample 14_EM_MG_FD_200267 | JGI IMG/M metagenome (GOLD analysis project Ga0307512, IMG submission 200267) | Populus trichocarpa ectomycorrhiza microbial communities from riparian zone in the Pacific Northwest, United States - 14_EM | ecosystem: Host-associated > Plants > Roots > Unclassified | place...
TGGCAAGGATGTAATGGAGCTGCTGCTAGCCAGAGATGCCAATATCGAGATCACCGAGGCGGTTCTGACGGCGGCGGGGAATTTTGGTGGCAGGGATGTGATGGAGCTGCTGCTAGCCAGAGATGCCGATATCGAGATCACTGAGGCGGTTCTGACGGCTGCGGCGAGGAATTCAGATGAAAATGATGTCATGGAGCTGCTATTAGCCAGAGATGCCAATATCGAGATCACCGAGGCGGTTCTGACGGCAGCGGCGGGGAATTTTTGGCGTGGCAAGGATATAATGGACCTGCTGCTAGTCAGAGATGCCAATATCGAGATCACCGAGGCGGTTCTGATGGCGGCGGCGGCGGAGTATTCAAATGGCAAGGATGTAATGGAGCTGCTGCTAGCCAGAGATGCCGATATCGAGATCACCGAGGCGGTTCTGACGGCGGTGGCGGGGAATTGGCGTGGCAAGGATGTAATGGAACTGCTGTTAGCCAGAGATGCCAATATCGAGATCACCGAGGCGGTTCTGACGGCGGCGGTGGGGAATTCAAATGGCAAGGATGTAATGGAGCTGCTGTTAGCCAGAGATGCCAATATCGAGATCACTGAGGCGGTTCTGACGGCGGCGGCGAGTTCATATGACAATGATGTAATGGAGCTGCTGCTAGCCAGAGATGCCAATATCGAGATCACCGAGACGGTTCTGATGGCGGCGGCAGGGAATTCAAATGGCAAGGATGTAATGGAGCTGCTGCTAGCCAGAGATGCCAATATCGAGATCACCGAGGCGGTTCTGATAGCGGCGGCGGGGAATTATTGGCGTAGCAAGGATGTAATGGACCTGCTGCTAGCCAGAGATGCCAATATCGAGATCACCGAGGCGGTTCTGACGGCGGCGGGGAATTTTGGTGGCAAGGATGTAATGGAGCTGCTGCTAGCCAGAGATGCCAATATCGAGATCACCGAGGCGGTTCTGATGGCGGCGGCAGGGAATTCAAATGGCAAGGATGTGATGGAGCTGCTGCTAGCCAGAGATACCGACATCGAGGTCACTGAGGCAATAGTCGTGGCTGCAACGGCGAATAAGAAAGGTGACGAAATAATGGAACTACTATCGCAATACCCTACAGCCCCCGTGAGCCTAGCTGCAGCGAAAGCGGCGGCCTATTTCGGAAAATATTCTTGGTTCCAATGGCTTCTCGCAAAATACGACAAACTTTACGTTACCGATGGAGGATATCAACAACTTCTGTGCGCTGCAGTGGAAGGTGGTAGTCAACACATCATCAAATCGTTGCTTATGCTTTGTAAACCTTATTCTGGCCCAGACAACTATGATTGGACTCTGCCTATGCTAGCTACTCAGTCGCGGAATACATGGGCGTTGCAACTGTTCGAGGGTGTGCATTTCTCTCACCAATTTCCATCTCGATTGAATCCTCCAAATAGGTGGTCAAAAGATCCCATACCGTCAGTCATGTCACTGGAAGATGATGGTCTTGCTATGGTCTACTCTGGTGGTTAGTATTCTACAACCAATTACCGCCCAATGGGAACTTAGGTGGTATAGGTACATCGTGCTTGACAAGGGGGTTCTCGGTGAAAGGGAACAGTCCTTTCCCCCCCGGGAATCTTGGTTTGAACTATTATGAAATTAGCATATTACAAGGCCCTGAAAACCGGTAAGTGGACATATTGGCAAAATAAAACTTAGTGCTAATGTGACGTACGTTTTATATTAGTGATCTGGGTGTCAGCATCGGGTTTTGCGGAGAACATATTCTGCTAACCAGGCGGCCTGGTTTGTATCTTTACTCATCTGCTTATTTCAGTAGTGGCTACCACAGAGAAAGCGGAAGTTCTGGGCGCGGAGCATATGGCCCAAAGTATACAGTAGGTGATGTAGTGGGTTGTGGGATAGATTGGGAAGCGGAGGTGTGCTTCTTTACTCTGAATGGTCAAAAGCTTCGTAAGTTGTTTCAGCCCCTCCGATTAAAATCCCGCTTAATCTAAGCTTCGGTCTCAGAATCAATAATGAGCAAGGCGACGAGAAGGCGAATCTATCCGGTAATAGGCTTTTGGGGAAAAGATGTTGTTCGCATTCGAGCGAACTTTGCAGGCCCTTTTAAGTACGGTATCGATGTCGAACAAGCCAGGTAAGTATAAATGCATCGACTGCATAGACTGCAATTGCTGGCAAGGGGAAGACTAATGTAACGTAGGCCGAAAATGGATTATGATGATGATCTTTATGATCCTGAGCTACAATGAATATAACGGTAGCGATTGAGAATGAATGCTTTTGGTGGGTGGGGGTAGATTCCTGAGAATGTAGAGTACATACAAATTATTGAATATTCCGAGATTTGGATTCACTGCCGAGAAGTAGTTTAGATAACGGTGTATCCGAAAACGGCTCAGTAGTTTCTTTAATCTATATTGGCGGGTGGTTCTCACTTAGTGAGGAGTGATTCATCGTAGTCGCCTAGAGTCTCACTACTCTACCCCGGGTCGGTAACAAAAACCGTTATTTAAAGCCATAAGCTAATGAATCTATCATTTTCGGACTAGATAGCATCGGGGGGGTTAGTACTGCAGTGGCGATCATACGAGAATCCCTGGTACTGTAGTTTCTTCCTTTTTTGCTGTTCTACATGTGTCTGAACAGCACTCAATCACCGCCTAGTTTTTATCTAGCCTGTCGAATCCCACACTTCTTCCTCTATCTTTCAAAGGCAGTTGAGTGTGTGAATCAAATTCACGTGCCAACCAATCACACATCTGTACTCGTCTTTTGAATTACACCCGCTGGAGGCAGTCTCCCAGGGGCGCCCGTCCCCGTCATCATATCAGTCCTTTTCTATGTGATGATGTAACTTGACGTCCCTCAGGAAGAGCACAAATAGCTGCTCTATCCCCCAAAACTGTGCATCTTCTTTTATCTCTCGCACCAATTCATCTAACCAGCTACGATACTAACGCTCGCTTTCCAATCTGTGTTTATTGATTGTACTTTCTAGCACCCATCCAGGATTATGCCACTTAGAGAAGAGCCTACCGCCCCATCGGCGCCCCCTGTCGTCCCCGTCTCTAGTACTACAGATGACAAAGAGCTGGAGGTCATAGCCGAAGATAATCCCCTCGAGCATGAATACGGCACCGAAGACCTGAGAAACGATGATGAGGTCCGCCAGGCGCGCTCGGGGTGCCGGCGGAGCGGTCATGTCTTCTGGGTTTAATAATCATGGCTGCAGCTAGTAGCACGGCAGTGCCAGATTTGGAGCATCGCCTTAACTTCACGTTCATAGACCTCACTTTGATTTCTTTGCTACTTTCTTTAGATAGTGTCACCAGCTTCAATAAAAAGTTCCTCTACAGAATAAACGTTCCTCCCTTACCAATTTCTTTTACCCCCTTCTACTCAGACTAGTTTAAGTTGGTACGCTCACATAACAGTTGTTAGAATCCGTGCACCCTACTTTCGTTATCACCTCTACTCTCTTCCTCCTGCACTCTTGATAGGAAACTCACAGGCATGGTCTGTCTCTTTGTTATACACTACGTGCGACGTCTCCGGACACACACAGTTCAACGCGGCTATCTCTTGCACAAGACGTTCGCATTTCCTTGCCTCGTTGGTTCCTGGCTTCAAAAAGAGCTCGCAAACAGTTCGTGCGGCTGGGGCGTTGGAGCGGAGGCAGTGGCGTTTGAAAAGATTTGGCTGGCTTGGTTAGTTATGTGAAACGAGGGACAGGGAAGGCACATACGTGTGCGAGTATGGCGGGGGTGAGAAGTAGAAGGATGAAGAGACGCATCGTTACTGAGGGATGCTGAGGAGGATGATGGAAGGCGGTGGTTTGAACTTAGGATGTTGTGCTGAGGCACTAGATTTATATTCTTTGCATGGTCCGTCTGGAAGAGATATGGAAGAGATACACCAAGCTGTGTCTCGTATACCGACATCGTCTGCTAAGTATACGAGACATTTTCGGGAAAGTGCGCCCATCGTTGGTATCCAAATACAGTTTTCACTCCTGTAGCGCTCGGGTGGTAACGTCGTCTGGTTACTCACTTAGAAGTTAAGCTTTTTTTGGTCCCCGATAACTTTATCCCGATGCCCGGCTATGATACAAGTATATGGGTAAGGCTACTGACAGATTACATCCCACATCAGGCGAGACATGCATATTTAGATGCCCACGGATGTAACATAGTACAAACAAATCCGAAGCTAGTGTTTTCTTCTACTCCAACACCCGGTTATAAAACTTCGTCCTCGCACCCATCTGTGTATAAGCGGCCGTACCACTCAAATAAAAAGATCAAAGCCCCTGAATAGACTGAGTGCCATGTTCTCGGTAGTGTTCCACTCTGAAACCTCTGCACGCAAAAGTAACGTCGGAAGGTCAGTTTATTTTAGGGGAGAAACCTCGAGAAGTTTCTATGTTGGACTCTTCCAGCTTCACCCAAACTTTTGTGAAACTTGGCTCTGTGAATGCCTTTTGCAAGTGCTCAACTGGTATTTGCGTGCCCGACCCAGCACCCCGGCTCTTTCGTCAGGGTATGCTACGTACGGATCTATACTACGCTAACCATAAAAAAGGTGATCCTATGCCCGATCGTACGAGGATCCAAAGCATCGATATTGGCATCTCAGGAATAAAGCTCCTAAAAGAGCGAGAGTTTGTCTGGACGTGCTACTTAATAGTTACAGCTCGTTGGCGTTGGTTGATGTGCGTGTTGTCGTTGAATGAGCGAGCACCAGCGTGATCCCTTTGTCAAAAACCGAAAGTGGTATGATTCCGTGTAGACCCCAGAACCCCACAGACAGATAATTTGTAGACATATCCAGCTCCATAGCTCGCAGCATATCATAGTTTGACAACCCTTGCCCTAAATGGAAAACGGGTGATGTTGCATGAGGCGTTGCCCCAAGCAACGTACCAGGGATCATCAACAGCGCGTTGACAGCAAGCATAAACACCAAAAAGCCACCTCTTGCCCTTCTCCCCAACCTCCAACTAACAACCTCCACCAACCGATATCCCGCAATGTCGGTATATTCACCCTCAACCATGTCACGTCCCAAACCACTGATCCCTGAATTCTCTTCCCCAACATTCTCCCCCACCGGCAGCTTCAACCCCAAGAGGGTCACCGAAGCTGCAATCGCCGCTCGCAACGCTCCCCCGAAGCCAAAGCCATCTGGGCCTTTGCTCCACTTCAACTTCCACAAAAACCCCAACGACTTCAAGCGTGCCGGTCTGCACAAATGTCCCGTCAGCAAAATCGCAATAACATGGACGCGCTACATCAGTCTTGTGTTACGACTCGGGCAGCTGCTGGGTGCGATGGGGATATTGGTGACAATGCTTCTCATGCGGAACGTCGATGAGTTCACTGGTTGGATTTGTCGTATTCCTGTTCGTCCCCTCCTGTATCTCCTCTCAGTAACCATGCTGACGATAATGATTTGCAGCCAGCGGTAGCAACAGTTCACACCTTCTACGCCATCTACCACCTCTCGGGCTCTTACCGTCTCAAGACTCCCGCCTCCTCAAAAGTCTACTTCCTCTTCTCCTCCTCCATCGACTGCGCAATTCTCACATTCTACGCATTCACTGGCATCGCCTCGTGGCGGCAACATGCAGCCGGCGGCGAGGACATGAAATGGACCACCGTCTTCAATGACATTGAAATCAACAGCACAATAGTGTTCACCGTTTTCCTCCTCGTCTGCATTACTGGCGGACTGACACTCATCACCCTCGTGCTGAGCCTGTATCTTATACACGCGCTCCGGAAACTCGCAAACCTCCCGCCAGATGCGAATCCGTTTGTGGAGGACGAAGACCCGCATCTTTCAGTGAAAGAGAACCGATGGAGCTCATCCACCGTCGACTCTGAGACGTCATTTTTGGATAGCGAGAAGCGCACTGTCCCGTTTGCGGCTACGCGCCAAAAGATGGACGCCTACACACCCCCGAGAGGTGGGAAGTATACTTACCAAACGCTTTCGCTCGACTCAATGGACCTTGGTGACAGCCGCCGTGACTCGCGGAGGGAGGAGACGTTGGGTGCTGGTTATGGTCAGGTTCAGGAGAAACCGGGTACGCCGACACTGAAACGTGGGTCGAAGGTGTCAAGGCCGGCGTCCGTATGCTCCACTCCCACCAATGGCACACCGCGAAGCGCGAAGAGGAGCAGTGTTCAGAGCGACTACACTCTTGCGCAGGAAGATATGCCGATTGCGGAGAGTCAGAGGAGCAGTGTGGTTAGTCAGAAGAGCTGGGGTAATGGAGGTGCGGTGCAGGGATACTCAAAGGCGACGCTGTTGACGCAGGGGATGGAAGGCAGGGAGGCAAGGTTTCGGAAGGTTTCTGGGGAGGCTAATTGAGTGGGTGGGATCTGCGGATTTATGAGCAACGTTTTGTTTTTTATGCGGTAAAGTGATATGATATGATACCAGGTCTGCTTTTGGATGCAACAAGGAATTTGTACGTGTGCATGATCTTGTTTTTATGATAGCTAGCTAGCAATGAATTCGAACATGAAATGACAATGGCTCCATACGGGACAATGGTGCTTTGCGCTGCTGTATTTCCAGCTAAATGAAAAGGCGTGTGATCCTCGCTCACGGGTTCTCTACCCAACAGCCACAATAAGTCCCCCAAAAGAGTAAGGAAAAATCTAATCCAAGATGTAATCTAGTGAAGGCGGAGTTATACAGGTTGTATACTGAAGCTTGTATCGCAGGGATTGCTCGCGGTACTCCCCGGCGGAGATCTGGCACCCTCACTATAATCCGCACCCATAAAAAGGACAAACCTTTCTCCCGCGTTTCTGGTTCACCTCCTCCTCGACGACCATTGTTCGTCCTCCTACCGAAAACATGCTCCCAAGCCTCGAATTATCGATTTCCCTAGAATCCCTCAACAGTGAAACCTTAGATCGATCGCACATCAGGTCGAAGCGCTATCGATTCATCGACATCAATGCCTTTATCACTGAACACCGCTTAAACGTCATCTCGTCCCTTTCAACTACTAATCGGCATATCCTTGTTACTTCTTCGGCAAAATTCGTCTGAAACCAGCTAATATCTGCGCGCAGGGGGGCCAGACGCGGGAGCATCTCTTCCGCCACTACAAGCAGTAGAAGAATGAGCAGCGAGAGCTATGGACAGCGATCGAGTAGAAAACTGGCTGGAGAGCGGGAAGATGCAGGCACGTGCAAATGTCCGAGCTGTTTACACTGAAGATATGCGATCAAGCGGTGATGGACTTCCTTGCAGCCAGAGGTCGGAAAGTTCCCACGCCACTGAGCAGAGTACAGGTTAGAACGATCTTCTCGGATTTCAAGGCAACAGTTACGAGAAGCTGTACCATCTGCCACCCTGCGTTCACCACCACTTGGTCGTCCTCCTCTTCGTCCTCTCCCACCACGCGCCCCGCCCCGTCCTCATCTTCCTGCTGTTCTCAGCCGCTGGGTAACCATAGTCCATCCATCAGACTCTGCATTCATACTCTGGTCGGTATCCATCGTGGGTTGGGGGTTGGGTAGTGAAGTTGGAATGGTTTCGTTGAAGACGCGTCAGAGAAATTAGCCTATGTCATTAAGACGCAGTGCTCGAGGTCCAGTAATCGAATAAACGGTCTTGGCTAATTACCCCACCTTGCTTAGATTTTCAACTTTACCCCACCACCCTCTGTGCAAACATGATCGAGCTGTCTCACGAAAATATCTGAGGATATGAACCATCCTGTTCACTTGGGCGATAAAATATAATGATGGCTATGTTGTGGATCACAAGCTCGGCTTGTCTCGTCCCAGATTGCTAGCCTCGCTCGCAAGCTCTGGGATAAACCCTCTCCGAAATCACATAGAGAAAAAATAAACTTTCCCTGAAAAAATAAGCTTTCTGAGCCAGGTATTTACTTTGAAAATGCTTTTCATCTAATGGGATCTCGCTGTCTAGCAACTTTTAGAAACGTCCTTAGCTTCAGTTTAGAGAGTAGAGTTTCGGGGATGCCTTTTGACTTTCGGGTTGCAGGCTTTCCATCTTCGGAAACTAATTGTAGCCAATCGGGAATGGCCTTATTTCTTTGGTTTGCACATTGGAGTTACAGTTTAGGAAACAAACTCATTCTGGGAAACCTATAGGAGATAGCCTTATATCTCAAGTTGCCAACTTCTTATCTTCGGAAACCTATTGCAGCTAATCGGAGAGGCTTTGTTTTCTCAGGATTTGACCTTTTTATAACTTCTTTTCGGGAAGGGTTTGTCCCAGACATCAGCCGCAACTTATTTCGCAGTCTAGGAACGAGACAAGCTCGGCTTTGGCGGCTATTTAACCGTTTGGCTAGCTCGAAAACTTCAAGAGAAACGATATGTTGCACTCAAGATCTTGATGGCGAATACTACACCACATCCAGAGGAAGAACTACCATCCGATGTATTATTCCTTCGACACCTGGGTGGAAACTCGATACCGTCCAGTCAAGGTTCAGTATCCGCAAGGGAGGTCTTGCCTCCTGCGGTAACACTGGCGGCATTGTACTATCTGACTTAGTGATCGATTGCCATTGTATGTGGCGACAGCGGCCTACGCACACTTCGGCAATCCAATGCTCCCCAAACGTGATGAGGCCACTTTCATGAAACTCGATAATAGTCCTCGTGTTCCACGATACTTCATCAGTGTTCTGCTTGAGGAAACTCTCTGGGATCTCTACATCAAAGTTCCAAACCCATTGTCAGGATTATGTGAGTGCAGATAAGTGGCCAAGCCGCAGAGATAAGGAAGGCGGATGGGCAGAATGCTGATGGAGCTGAAATAGTTGACTGCGCTGTCAACGAGAAAGCCAATAAATGGATACTTCAGCCCAGGAATGGGCCATACTACGCTGTTGTAGGAAAAACGACTGCCCGACATATTGGCTGTTCTCAGCACATAGGGTTTCAACGATTCCGTTGTTTTAATGATCATTCAGCACCACAGAAACAACGGAAACAACTCCGTTCAATGTCAGAGGATATCGTTTGCAGCAGTCACAGTTGCCAGATTGGGGAGAACAGGATTTTAGGGTTGGAGTTTCCTTTAGCCGAAAGGCGTGTAATGGGTTGCTAAAGTCATGAAACATAACAATAGCTTAGGTTTCAAATTGTGGGTGTTTCGAGACGATACGGAGCAAAATATCAGAATAGTTACATGCGGGGAAAGTACTATAGGATTAATCACGAAGTTACACATCTTTATTTCAACAGCCGTGAGAGAAACCTAGAACCTTGAATGTCAGGGTTCGAACGTTCTCTGTTGTATGTTCAAGGCCGCCTGTTCGATGGAGGACCCCCGGCATGTTTTTAGGTTAGTTTCGTATGGTTTTGCCGATCCAATACAACTTGAGGGAACCTGAGAAACTTGCAGATGCAGTGGCCGCTCACCTGCTTATCGCATCGCTTTATCACTTACCTCATCCGTACCACCACCTACGTGTGGCCAGTCTGGGTTCCTGTGGGCTCGCCCCTGCGCTTACTGGCTTTTTCTGCTACTACAAACACTTCTCTCCGTACCGAATCATACTCATTTGTCGTTTGTTCTATGTGCAATGGTTAGGTAAAAAAGCAAAGCGAGTGACCACTCATGACCGGTTCCTCACTTGCCTGTTCAAACAATGCAGGCGACAAAACCAAACACAGGCGAGGATTCAACTATAGCGATCCTTTAGTTTCGCTAAAGAGACCATCAGGTATATATATGCGTGTGACGTTGCTTATCGGCATCCCGTCCGTATAAACTGGCGATATCGGGATTGACTAATTTAACACCGAAGGTTTTCCCTGACGAAACCTTTTTGGTGGGAATATCCTTCGGTTCGGGACTCTTTTGCGGTTTTGGGCATGCGGCTGCCCGCAACCGCTCGAGCTGAATCCCGATTTATGCGGTGTATGTTCGGAAACAATCGCAGTAAAAGTGAACGCTACTCTCCGCGCCTTTCACATGCAAATGTCTCGGAGCAAATCTCCTCCAGAATCACCGAACAGCCAATCCCTGAACCTCACCACGTCACTCACAACAATTCGTTTACAACAATGCATCCGTGTTTGTTATGATCGCGCTGATCGAATGGTTTTGGTTCCTGGAGATGGGACGAAACCTGTGGCTTGCAGTACGCTAACTGAACGCGCAACTGCTGGTGCTGACTGGATGAGCTGCGATTGCGCCAGTTTCAACTGTCTTACGGCGTGGTTGCTATGCATAGAAACCAGTGTAACTCAGCCTAGTTCGTTAACGCGCACGACAGCGGACCTCCTCCATTGATCCTCTTGGCTTACGCTCGATGCAGTATGAAATGAGAACAATCTGTGCTCTTGGAAAATGGAAGGTATTATGCCCGAGCGCTGTCCCTACCACAATTTGCCATATTATAATTTAGTCGAGCATGAAAATTTGCGATTCTCAGATTTGCCACGATTGACCTGTCAAGCACAGCATTAACCAGACAACGGGGATTAATGCCCAATTGCGCCGTGCTGTTGCAGAGCGCCTTCAGATCTGGAAACTTTCCGCTTGATGTGAGAGGTTGGACCAGTTATTCTTCTTATTGCAGGAATGTCAATATACCCGTTGCATACACCTCATGTCCAATCACAGTAACCACAGCCGGTGTGAACCAACGAATCATCATTGACAGGTTAAAATGCTCCGTGAGAAAAACAAGCCTCGGTGAATCCAAAACTTCATAAATACGAACAAGCCCGACCTGTTCGAACATCTCGCAGACAACAAATCCTCAAGCATTCATTCAGTAATAGATCTTTACACCATCGTTTACCACCATCACCCAAAACCATTCACTACCTCGTCGAACATCCACAATGCAATTCCAGACCCTCATCTTCTCTCTCCTAGCCTTCACAACCCTCGCAATAGCAGCCCCCCTCAGTCCCCGCAGCGAAGCCACCGTCGACCACCCCGACACCACCGAGCAACCCTCCGCCCTCGACTGGGCTACAAAAACCGCCAGAGACGTCGACGCAACACATGCCTCCGCCCGCCGTGATGTGACCGACGAACCTATCGGTTTCGAGGAGGCAATGCGCATCCTCGGATACAAGGGTCCGTTTCCAGTGACGGACCATAAAGCCTGAAACGTCTCGCCTGTCGCTACCACGGGGTGGTTCCTTCTGTCGAGTGATCGACTGTGATGGCTTCATGTGCAATTGCTCGACCATGGAAGGATTCTGTTCCAGGGGGCAGGTATGAAAGGCTGCTGTCCTAGCTCGTGGAGTACATACCGAGTCAAGACGAGCTTGACCGATTGTGGCATATTTGGGTAGTATACTGGTAATGGTTACTGCGTTAGAAAATGAAGGATGAGGATGAGATGATGGTTCGGTTTTTTTGTATTGTTGTTTGTATGCATTTGAGGATAGAGTTTGATGTGGCGTGAATTCTTCCATGGGAGAGGCTTGTGTATATATGTTTTGCTCGCTCATGGCTAGAAGGGAAAATAGAGGTCACAAACAAGTGCAATTAGCAGTGGAAGGCACCACAAAGATAGAAAATTTTAAAGTAGTATTGCCATATATCGCAAGAGATACGTACGATTGTGGAAAATTAACCGGATTGCAAACAACCCTCCGATACAAGAACTACAATCCAACAACCGGCGGGAGTATCATGCATCTGAGCAAAAAGAGAAGCAAAAAACTACAGTACCCGGGATTCCCGCATGGTCACCCACTGCAGTACTAACCGGGCGATAACGTGCTTGAATATGGCTGAGCGGACGGGAAGCCTTATATTCACGTTTCTATGACCGTAGCTGCAAATGGTTCGATATAAGAATTAATGTATGGCAAAGTGCTCGAGATCACAAAAGTTGCAATGAGCTTGTGGAATTTTGACCCTCGCCATTTGTGTGTCTTTGGATGTGGAACTCGATATGACAGGAAGTGATACTGCGACACTTGTTATCCCCACAATCACCTGTGATTAGTTGCTGGCCTTCACTTTTAAACTGTGATTCCGGTTGTGAAAAGAGATTCACGGAAACTTTTAACCTTCCCATCGTATCCCTTTGTCCTGTGGGCCGCTTTCGGATCTTTGGCACCTTTTTTACTTGTAGCACTATAACTACTTACTAAGACCTTCCTTAGAGTAGAACTAATCGAGAGATAAACACCTGTAGCTTCTATATGTAAATTCTCAGCTCGTGGTTGCGGGTTCTGTGTTCTTGGGTGCCATGTAAATATATTACATTTGTGCTGTGGTGAGGGTAAGATTTATGATAATTAGCCCTCCATTTCCCACCTGTAGGTTCCACTGCTATGAGAAACAGGCTTTAAGCTATCCAGGCACCTCTAGATTTGATCTGTATATCAAATATAAAAATTCCGTACAAATTTGTTGCATCAGATATCACTCGCCAGGTACAGAATGATGCTTGTTGCATGTGTACTTGGGTCGTGAGTCTCAGCACCGTCTGATGTCTTGTATGAGAATGAAGACTTTGTATGAAGATGGTGGCTGTATGAGGATATGCATCAGGACCAGGGTGATGCGTCTCATGTCAGAGCATACGCGTACGCATATGGGAGATTGTACATATACGGGCCTTTGGTCCTCGAGATCGAGACGATCAATCAAGTCAATCAAGAAGTCACCGAACCATCCAAAGTAACAATGCTTGTTGCATGAATATATCTCAGCCTTCGTATGGCCGGAGATGATGCCTCGTATGGGAGGCTGGGGGATTGCTGTCTATTCAGCCGGACCTATACATAGATGAGTACGTACGCATTCGCATTTGTATGACCATATATATGGCCTTGTGGCCCTCTTAGATAGTACACAATCAAGCTTCTCTAGCATCACTATTTCAACAATGCTTGTTGCATGAGCACCTGCACTGTAAGTCTCAGGTTCATTTGCTGGCTCGTAAGCAGTTGGTGGGTTGTATGAGGATATGCATACACCGGGAAGAATGACCATGCGCGACGCGCAGCTCATAGAGAAGCTGTTTTTCGGACGGTATCCCATAGCATTTTTGACGCACGGCACTGTGAAGTCCTATGGACCTGCGCAGTGACTAGATAACTATGATACACAGGCAAATATCTGCACTCGATACTATACACAGCACACTTGACTCTATACTTCCAAATGCACTTCATTGCTCGCTCCCAAACACACTCAGCTTTAGCGCGCCCACCGCGATAGGATCCCACAATGTCTCACTGTCATGGTGTTGACAATTGCAGCCTTAGATTCTGCAGCAAAGGTAGACAATTGAATCTAGGGGAGAACAAATCTCCGACTCAGTTTTTCCAGCGGAATCTGCAGCCCGATTCTCGTTGATTTTGGACGTATGCATATGCACCTGGAGCTGCTCATGTAGTATGATGGTGATGGTGATGGTGGCGGAGAAGTATAAACGTCAAAGCTTCCACAGACTTAGAGCTTCCTATCTGTCAGAACTTCCACAAACTCAGTGTTTTCCATCAGCCCAAAGCTTCCCGTGGAAAACACTACTTCTCTCGAAGTGCGGCTCTCTCATGCAGGCTCTCAAGCGCGCTCTCAACGATAGTATCCTTAGTGTGTACAGTACCAGCGAAGCCTGCCAGCTGTATAGACTGGCTGAGGTCTATAGACTGCCGGCCGTATATAGTTCCATAGGCCCACGCGCAGTTAGTGACACATCAAATTTTCAATGACTACACATCAAATTCTAATGACAACACATCAAAATTTCAATGACTATCCATCAAAATTAAAAATAACTATAAAATCCCGCCAAGTTCCAAGCAAACTAAATTCAGGAACAATTACTCTACTCTGAGTCCGCTCACAGTTTTACAAGCGAACTTTTTGTTATAGTATGTCGTCGTCGCATTTTAGTTTTTGAGCTTTTGTACTTCGAAGCTGCCGCCACCATCACTCACCAATCACAACCATTTTCAGTGCACCTCACTCTCAATTACTCACTAATCATAATCTTCATTGCGCCTCATTCCGACATACTGTGATATAATGCCGTCGCTTGTGAATGAAGGCGAGAACAATTCCGAAGCTTCTGCCAAATATCTTGAGGAAGGAACAGCGGAATACATTTGTACAGTTTCTGAATAAGTACATTGGAATGCAGGGACTAACATCCTATCCTTGAAGTTGTTCCTCTCCATTCTATCCCTGGTCAGGTCCCTCGTAAGGATATGGACGTTACAATCATAGTTTCGGAGCACAATATGAAGATACTCGACGGGTATGGAATTTTCTGCGGTTATATCCGCATTAGAGACAAAGACAAGATCCGTGCTATTGCTAAGAACATGGTTGAGGGCGACTATGACATTATGGGGCGTATCGCAAGTGTCGACGAAACCTGGACATACAGCGGTCAAGGATGTGCCTCTGGAACTGTCAAGCTCAAGGTCGTCTTGTACTTCTGGGGTTGGTAGCAGATATACTAGCAGCCTGTAGGGGCATTCGATATGGCCTACAGAAATGACGATAAAAAGCTATTTGCGGCAATAGTAAACGAATATAAATTGAAGTTGACACCCGTACAAAATAAAAACAGACCGTATCCCAAGTTCGTATACGCAAACTGTAAACGCACCGTACCCCAGACCGCAAACAGAAAAGCAGGCTTCCTAGCCGTCCGTCCCGGGCAGAAATCTCCGGGACCAGGGCCCGGTACAGATAACTATAGCCTTGACTGGGGTCGGATATACTATATCCGGCTCGGGAATGAGAGTTCCGGGACACTGGATCCCGGCACAAACCTTCAGCCGAGATGAACTTGTACCGAATCGGGGAGTATAATTCACTAATTAGGTTTACTAGCGCAGTAAGCTCAACTTGAAGGGGCACGGTAACTCTAGGTTCTCTGGCACGGTAAACAGTAGGTTCTCCAGCATGATAAACTGTAGGTTCTCCAGCACGGTAAACTCTAGGCTCTCCCAACTACACAATATTCTATGAATCAATCTATGGTGAGCTAGAACTCGCAGGAAGCTTTAATGCATACGTAGAGAAGGAGGCTGTTTCTTGGGACGATTTTGTTCTGCCTAACTGTCAGCTGCGGATCCAGCTTCGTTTCCTCGGGTTGAGAAACTACCGCTGTATGGATCCAAGTATCGGATATAATTTCAGTTCCGACCTGCAGATCCCCAGTTCTGATGACAACGCTTTAATAAAGAAAAATTCTTCTTCAAATGTTCCGTAACTTTTACTTTCTTGCGATAGATTGCTGGACCCATGTTAAGACTTCGCCATTGAGATCTTTGCACGAACAAACACTCGCCTAGTCTCAATTATCATACTGTACACATAACATCAACCGTTCCAAAAACTCTATCGGTATGTGAAGATCCAATACTGCTTATATGTTCTCAACCACAACCAAAAATTGATGTACCAGAACGTACCTTAGTTTTGCTATAACTTTTATTGAGACTCTCGGCCTCTACCGCCTGTTTGCAGCATATTCCCCCTTCTCTGCCCGAGGCTTCGGGATATGTCCCGGGGTGCCCATGTGCCTTAGTTGCGGAGCGGTAAAAGTCAGATCGTAGTACCGGCAGCCGTGTCCTGTGATTACAAGATAGCCTGACCCAGGCCCCAGGCTACCCGTCTTCTAGGATGCGGTGTAGGTGCATTATCGGCAACCGATAGCGGGGGATCGGAGAAGGACGGACGAAGCCGAGAGGAACAGGACACAACGGTGGGGGCGGAAGGAGGGGCAAGGTTCCAGTGTAAACTTTTGCCGGGATCGGATGTTTACCGTGCCAGAGCGGGTTGTCACAGCGTTGCTCAACACAACTTGTTACTAGTCAGATTGTAACCGTGCCATTCTAAGTTTTGGGAAGACGACGACTCTACCTAGGTACCCAGCGAAATAAACGAAGCAGCAACCTCACGAGTGCTACGCCCCCGGAACAAAATACACGCTCGAAACACATGCTCAAACCAAACGCGGGTATGCGAGGGGAGCACTGTGTCCGAACCACAACACCGGAAACACGGAACGGCACGATCTTCGCGGGGATTGCCACAGACAAGTAAGCAGTGCCTCGTGTGCAGGGCTTCGCAGCGAGATTGGGGAGCACGGGGTTGGAATAGAGCGGAATTCGGAGGACGTGGTAGTTCCCTCCACACCGCACAGGCAATTGTGTGGCGGCGGTCTTTTGTACATGGCTAGTTACGAGTACTACCTACGGGCAGGGTGGTTTCCGCTCCTGTAGCAGATACCGAACCTAGGGCGCAGATTTTGGGTGCGAATTTGATACGAACCTGCGGAGTGACTGGAGCTTCTCAAGAAATGCTTGGAGACTACGGCGGCTATGAGGACTGCTCGAGCCGCTGTCGGTGGATTGATACCCCCATGTACTAAGTGGTTTCGGACTACAAAGTGAATGGGTACTTCTGATCTAATAGGACGAATGACGTTGTCTGTTCTAACGCCCGCTAGGCACTTCTGGTCACTCTGGTGTTGAAGAAAGAACTCTGCTTGAAACAAAAACCCGTTCGATTGCCAAAGGAAGCCATCCCCCAGCCGCCCTAACCGCCAACCTCATGCACACATACAGTAGATTAAAACAAAGCCGCCAACCATCACCCCACCGCCAATCACCGCACCGCCAACCATCACCTCAAGCTCTAATTATTGAGCTGAACGGTAGAAGCAAAGCTACTATGACACAAATGGTCCATGAAATCCTTCAGCAGCGACGACTTGCTCGACACAGTTGTACCCCGAAAGATAATCATACTGTCGGCCATCAGTCTACCGCGTCCGAACCCTTTAAGAAGCCACCTCGCGTTCCTTTCAATCGTTAAATCCTTGCGGATGACACTAGACATCACTCTCCGTGTAGCCCAACACCACAGGTGTTGGTTCTCGCACAGGACTTCTCATTAAGAGAGGTCCTGCGTCTTAGCTCTGGCCACTGCCTCTTCCAATCTCATCCTTGGAACATTCCGAGCCCAACACGGTCAGACCGGAGCACTGTAGGAAGTCAATCAAGCGTTGATTCCTGCATTCGATTGTCTGGCGGGTGTCAGCTGTTGATAGAGTCATAAGGTTCGTGACTGCTCTTTTAGACTTCACACTTTACTCTTCCCTTCCCTACGCATCTTGGACCTTTAGACCTGTATCGTACCATAGCCATTACACACGGTTCTCTCCTTCATAATCGCAACAGGTTATGAGCCCGGAGGTCGCTTCTCTATCTCGACCTTTATAATCCTCGAAATGTCGTTACACGAAAATCTCACAATGTCGAACCCTTCCCCCTCCTCCTCCTACAAACATCTCGTGCCGACGCTCACCGGCGCCAACTACGCAACCTGGAAGACGGAAATGGAGATGCTGCTCATCCGGGAAGGTCTCTGGTCGATTATCTCTCAACGCCTTCTACGCCCTACAGTTAGCTCCGGTACCGGAAATGCCAGCAGCAGCCGCACTCGACCCAGTACCTCAGGTCTAGCAAACGACACCTTGCAGCCGCCGCAATGAAGTGGGACGAAGACGCCGAACGGGCCACCGCACGATATTCCTCCACCTCGACGAACGCGCCGAACGCCGTGTCGAAGCCATCCGCAATCCAGTGAGCTGTGGTCGGAGTTGAAGAATCTCTACGAAAGGAAACGGTTCTCTGCTCGGTTCTGTCTGTGGCAAAAGCTCTTTACTCTACAGCTTGCCGCCTGAACTCAACGGAAATGCAATGGACCACTATCTCGATGCCTACCGCTCGCATATCCGGCAGCTTCGCGGCTCTGGCGCTACGGTCGGTAAGGAGATGGGGCTGGAGTGCTTCTTTATGGTCTGGGAAGGCTACGAAGGCTTGTTGTCGCTACTACCAAGCTTTCTGCTAGACAGATAACGCCGAAGTCGATGTTGACCGGCTGGTTAACCGGCTCCGTGATGAAGACCGCCGACGAGTACCTGGAAAAACTACCGAGCGAGGCGGTGCCAGTATCGCATCAGCTCTCTACTCCAAACCAAAGCTCCGGAAAGGTCTGCCAATTTGGCTGTAGCCGGTCATGACATTTTTGTATTGCAATTATATATGTTCCGTCCGATAGACGAACTATGCCCGTTCGTGAACTTGAGAGTTCCATTCGCGAATTGGCTCCAGTTCGTGAGATTAAAGACACTTTCGCGAACTGGACAGAAATATCGCGAATTTTTCCTGCAAGTTTGTCACTTGGTTCCAATTCACGAATCGGTCAAAATTATCACAAACTTTCCCCTCCAGTTCGCAAACTGGAGGGTTCGCTCATAGGACGGAACATATACACATGGAACTGTATATGCATTGTCACCACGAAGCATTCTCATTGGTTAACTCATGGCACATCCTCGCAAAAGCATTCATCTTTGGTTGATTGATGATATGTACCTACCCCTAAGAACTTCCACATACAAAATCTTAACATTCAAGTTCAGTTAAGTCTGCGAGCTTTACTATGATCACAGGCAGGATATATGTGATATGTATATAATTGATCCTACTGTCACCTTCCAGTCTTCAAATTACGATATCTTCAATATTGGAAGAGCAGTAGCGGATACACAGGGGCATGATATACACTATAGTCGATCCAAATACACAGCGGCAGATATAGCAGCAGTAGTTAGGTGGCAGATATACAGCGGTGGATACACTGTTGCTGATCCAAATATATAGCAGATACACCGTGCCATGCCAGCAGAAACGCAGCAATGGATATACAGCGGTGGATACACTGTAATGGATCCAAATACACAGCAGCAAATATACAGTGGCGGGTACTCTATGGCAGATCCAGATACATAGTAGCAGATATACAGTAATGGACACTGAATCTCTACAGTTGCAGATAATTCGATTCTCGCTTAGGGCGCCGCCGCCGTCTCCACTACTCGTATGTTATATAGTAAGAGATCCCAAATGATTAGAGAGTTCAAGGGGAATTGAGGGATTGCTTCCGAACTGAACATAATGCTGGAACGGATCATAGTCCTCCATCTCTTCAACTTCGTCCTCACCATGATCGGGAATAACTCCACGCTCTGCCTCACCAGGAGCAAGCACAAATTCATGCTCGTCCTCAGGTGCGGGCATCTCATCTTCCGCGTCAGCATCATCCGCAGTAGCCTTTCGCTAATGTCAGTCCCCCCTAACACTTATGGATTTTCCGTGACTTACATCATCACCATCGAAGAGCAGTTCTTGCATACGAGCCACGCTTCCGACGGGATCTTGTTTATCGATCTTGGCGGATTTGAGCACACTCTGTCTTAGGAGCTGAGCGTACCTGTACCTCTCACCAGGCGACATACGAGTCAGAGCAGCCATCCAGGTTGTACATGCCTCGGCGTGGTCATCAACGTCGTCGTCGTCGACATCGTCCTGAGCCTCCTCGTCGTCGTGTTCAGTAAACCACGTCTGCAGGTTCTGGCTGAACTTGAGTTTCGCGGCCTTTTTGCTACATTCCTTCAACACAAGGTCCGGGTAGTCAATGAAGACCGTTATGAACAGCTTGCGCAGTTGTTTGTGCACGCGGTGGGGTATGTGGTGCTTCCATTGGATGTCGCACAGCTTCATTGCTCTGCCTTTTGCGTTTTTTGTTGGGGCGTTGGTGAAGTCGTACATTTTGAGGATGTGGAGAGAGAATGGTAGTTTGAGAACGTGAAGAGAGAATGGTGGAATGGAAGGAAAGAGATGGGAGGGCAGAGATATATAAATGGGCGTTTCTGGCACAATGAGGGGTAGGGTTATGAGCGCCTTACTGGAAGAGACGCTATAAATATGTATCAACTTCGATCGAAAACATGGAAGGAAAAGTGTTCTAGTCAGTTCACAAGGATGTTGCTCCATAGAGTGACCGGTCAGTTGGTGGAGTTCCCACCTTCCGTGAATGAATATTTCAGATCACGGCTCTGCGAACTGACGGAAGATAGTATAATGTGCTAAAGACACTCAGGAATGGCAATTGCCCTTGTACACTATCCCTATCTGCTGCAACCCTTAACCATCGGAACAACCATTATCACACTATACTCCATATCATCTGGAACCTTTCTCCTTGTCCTCATTATCCTCCGGATTTTCATCCTCGTCTTTGTCCTCTTCTCTGGCCGCATCTGCAGTCTCTTCACTCGGGCTTTATCCTCACTAGACCTGAAATCAGTTTGCATGCTTGAACCCCCATGGGTGTTCCCTCGACGGGCGTTTTGGGTTTTGACGAGGTTTTGACTATTTGTTTATTCATACTGTATTTACTCTATCTAGAGTATGACAGTGCCCGATCCCCCCTCCTCTACGAACGGAGCCACATATAGTTGGATCAAAGACATAAATACAAGCGTGACGAGATAGTAGATTTGCCGGCGCCTGTGCTTGCGCTACATGCGAGTGAGTTGAGTGGTAACAAGTATGTCATGCAGTCTCCGCCGGCGGAAAAGTTCGTGCTAAGCACACCTCAAGTCAACCCTCGCGAGTACACCCGTGCATCAGTATCCCGCCGTTTAAAGCCGAAGCTGTTGGGGAGCCTTCTGTTCATCAATTCGCACTCGCACCAGGTTGACACGTGCCCACTTTCCCAAAGCGGCATGCCACAAATAGATCAGCACACGACACCTCTCACCTCGCGCTTCACTCATAGTCCACTAGCCCACACCATGCCGCGCCTCACGACGACTGCCGAAACCGCAGCCGGTCTCTGGCGGCACCCCTTCACCACCCGCTCCCGGCGCCTCCTCTTCCCGGCCATCCTCCTAATTTGCATCCTCCTGTACCTCCTCCCCCTGCCACACCTGCCCTCCACTCCCCCTCCTCCCCCGCACGTCGCAATCATCAACGGCCCCCGCCACAACTTCGAACTCGTCTGGCCACTCCTGTACACCTTCACGCAGCAGCGCCTCCGCAAACTTGACCTCGTGGCCGCAACCCCGTCCACATCCCGCCATGGCATTCTCCACTTCCTTGACCTCTCCGCATCCCCAAAACCACTCAGCCTCCTCCCCCCCGACCGTATCACCCTCGACACATCATGGAACCCTGACATCTTCGTCCTTGCAAGCTGCATGCACGACATGTCCTCGGAACCGCACATCCGCTACGCCGTCGAGCGCGTGCTCACCGGCAATCCCCGTACCACCGTGGTGTGCGTGGTGAACGAGGTGCACGCGTGGAAGGACCCCAAGGGCGCGCACCGCGGGTTCATAAAGAAGTGGGGGAAGCTGGGGCGGGTGCGGTTCTTGGTGCTGAGCGAGCACGTGCGTAAGAGTCTGCGCACGGAAATCAGGAAGTGGGATATAGGCACGCCTGAGATTCTGCCGGTGTTTGTGCCCGTCTTCCCCGTGGCCGATGCGACGCTGGGGTTTGATCCTGAGCTGCCTCTAAGGAAGGGTCTGGGAATTCCGGTTTGTCCCCATGAATATACCCCAGATGTGCGGGATTGACGGTGTAGGGAAAATATGACCCCGCCCGCCCTTATAAATCCATCTTTGCCTCCGTCTCGCAACACGCACAGACGCTGCGGGATGCGGATGCGTCCCTGCACCTCGTTGGCTTCGGTACCCACCCCGGCCCCGTCGCGGATAATGCAAAAGACCTGGTCACGTTTCACGACGGCCTCAATTTTGATACGTACTGGCGGACGCTGCGGGGCACACTCGCCATTGCACCCGCGTTCGCGAACGACCTCGACGTTAAGGACCAAGCATCGATTTCGGTCGCAACGTCACTCGTTGTCGGCGTGCCGCTGATATGCAGGAAGGGCGTGCTTAAGGCGTATACGTATCTGAAGGAGGAGGATGTGTGGTTGCTGCAGGAGGGGGAGGGGGTGATGGAGGGGTTTGTGAGGGTGTTGAAGAAGGGGGGGGCGGAGTGGAGGCGGAAACGGGAGGTGGTTGCGAAGAAGAGGGAGAAGTGTATGCGGGAGAATGTGAGATGGGTTGGCAAGTTTTTGGAGCGCATGGCGAGGCCGCCGGTGGTGGTGCCTGAGAAGGTGACGGTGCCGAAGACGGTGCCCGTCGCGCAGTAGGGTGGCGGGTTGAAGGAGTGGTATGTTACCTCTGGTTTTCTCTTTGGATTTGGGTTTGGAGTCAGGCGGGGTGTTTTGAGTACCTAAAATGCTAGTAGGGTGGGTTAGTTGGATATAATGTAGTTCCTGGATCTCTCAACTGAGCGCCAGAGTATCGTCAAGTTTGGATTTCTTTCACTGCAGGATAGACTTCTTTGTGGGATATATCTTGAATACAGACGGATATAGAAACCGAAGTCTATTTTTTCAATCCCGAGCCCAAGATTCGTTTCCTACCAAGCCGGCGCCGCATATTTCACCCTCACAAGCGCATCTCGGAACTTGTGAGTTGCGCGTCCTGAAGCCGAGAATTTGGCTTACAGTGGGTGGAAAAAGTCCTACATACACGAACAACAACTAGTACTTAGGAAAGTCCACAGAATGCATCACACCGGCACCTAATTAATACACCTTTCTATGTCTTGGAGAATTAGTCCTGGATTCATATTGTGAGTTCAATCCCATTAAAGTCGATTTGATTGGGTTTTGGGCGGTAATGGATCAGTTCCAAGCGAAAATCTAGAGATGATGTCAGTCTCAGAAGTTTAGTGCTTTGCTATCAAAGCCAAAAAGGCATAACCTGACAATAAATCATGCTAAGTCCATATCGTTCCTTCTTAGTGTATAAAATCCGGGACTGGAGTTGAAACTGAGAGATGTTAATGACCTACGGGTTTGGGCTGGCCTATAGGTTTTGAGACTGCGACTGCGACTCGGTCTCAGACTCTACGGGAACTGATTTCTGCTAGCTAGACTGCCTCTGTTGCTCTACAAAATAGCTGGAAAGCACCTCTAAACTTGCAGAGCATGCGAAATAATCTCTTTCATGTGTTGGATTCTACAAAGACTAGTTCTGCTGCAGATATGGCACACTGGTTACAGCCCGTTTACCTAATGCAAGAAGTTTTTGTCCACACCGCTGTATATACCCCATACATATCTTACCAATCGCCGTCTATGACACGCGTCCCCGAAGCCGTGCCGTCTCGGCTTGATCCACCATTAACTAGAAACTTCCCGCAGAAATCTAGCATGGCTATGTTCCGGTCGTTCGCTCTTCTGTTGTCTGAGGGACGCTCACGTTTTCTGGCAAACCACCACACAGAAACGGAGTGGTGCCAAACAGTTTTAGGTGAGGGCAAAAATTTTAAAGCTGGAAAGTGCGCCTGTTGACACTTTGGACTCACAGCAAAATTTATTACCAGAACAGGAGCGTCCGAGACCCGGGTACCCGGGTACCCGATGAGGCCGCCGCTAATAACCTTTAGATATTGCGGACGCAGGCCGTTCCCGTCATGATCCACTCGGCGCCGAGTGCCCGGGTTGGAAAGCTCGCCGATATCGACTCGGGTTGAGGGTTCTCAACTCATACAAGCCCAGGACACCCCGAAGCTGCGGTCTTGGGAAGTCATGCGTCTCGGTGCGACTGCTGGAAATATTCTCCTGTATCATCATGGTTTTGTGTACTATACCTGGTTAATGGAAGACTGGCCCGGTTTTCTCGAGTAGTTACCGGTAGCCAATACCGAAAGTTTGGAACTGGAATTGTTATCACCCTCTGTTTGTGGCGCCAGGAAGTGACACGACAGGCCCCCGCTAGTTGGCTTACTCTACGTCAATATCCATCCCCGGAAAGCGCCCTTCCATCGTTCTTGGGTCGGCTGCCGTTATAGCAGTGGAAACCACCTTCGGCGGCGTGGTTGTGCGTCATTTTCACCGCTCCTGTATCATGGCTGCCGCTAGTAGCCTAAAGGATATTGTATGGAGGTGTGTCAATATCGACCGTGTTTGATAGGGCGAATCCAGCCTGTCATGCGGTATCCATCACACCCTCCCCTGTATCATGGTTGGAAGATTCAGCTTGTAGCTATGGAGGAGCTGGGTCCAGTGCTGCTCGATTGTTGAGGCCAGCTTACCACAAGTGTTTGCCTCAAAGATTTCCATCATACTAACTGAAGCTGCAGTCTTGGGCCCAGGAAATCAAGCGTCCTATCCGCTCGCCACTCGAAACGTGATTGATGGTATCGTCATCACCCCCTCCCCCTTGCCTGCCGTATCATTTGGTTTGGTGTACCTACTAATAGCTCTCAGAGCACATTTTCGAGTGTGTGATCCTCATGGAAAGATGCGCGGCCAGGTTTCTCTCGGTGCTTTTCTTGAGTACTAGTACGTAGCCAATAGGAACGGTGCACTCCGAGCCTGGAACCGGAACCGTTGTGGTGTCCACAAAGTCACACGATAAGGCAGCTGTTAGCCATAACAACATTGCTTTTCGTTGCCAGAAAGCGTCCTTCCATCCGGCGGCGTCCACAGACCAGAGTCGGCTCCATCCACCCGTTAGAGTCGGGAAACCCTAGGGCAGCATGGTTATGCGACATCTTTACCACCCCTTCCCTGCGGCCCTGTATCATTGTTTGGGAAGATCCTAATATGGTTGGTGGTGGTGTCTTGTAAATTATATATGTATACTTGATACGATTGCTACTATAGCTTTAACGATATTGCAGATGAAGCCTCATTGTGGGACCTGCTCTACTTGCGTTTTTACTGCTCTGAGTGCTTGGTTCACGATAACGGCCTTGCCAGCAAGACGGGGAGTATCCTCTTTCTTCACAATTCGTTATTGAGGCAGGGATCATGGAGAAGCACAACTCAAGCTTTTTGTGAGGTTACACAGCAGCTGATACACCCTCCCTGCAGCGCCGCGCGTACAATTCCATCGGAACAACCCGTAATTTGTGCCAAATGGTATCAAGTGCATAAATAACAAGACACACACACAAACGGAAAAACTCTAGATAACAGAAAAAAACAATACAATATAACGCTCTTCCCGCCCTCCTTTCCATCCTTTTTCCATATTACAACTTTCTACCTACGACTCATGACCCTACCTTCTTTCCGTCTTTTTTCTCCTTCTCAAAAAACAACCTCGCAATCGCTAACGCATCATCAATACTGTCCGCAACCCGCGTACACGCACAATCCTTCGTCCACGTATCATGGAAATACAAATTCTTCTTCAACTTCGAGTCCATGATGACATGCGGTGTGCCGATGATCGTGCTCATGATATGACCGTGCAGCCGGTCGGTAATCACTAGGTCCGCACTCGCGAGCATTTGGAACCCGTTCATCGCCTTTGCAAACGCGCGTTGGTTTTTTCCGGTTTCCGCCGGGTGAATAGTCTTGGTCCCGTCCGCGTTTACGATCTCTTCTTCATCGATCCCCGGGGTCTTGGTGAACTTCCAGTCGACTTTTCGGTAGGTTACATTGCCTACGGAGTCACCGAGGTTGATGAGGCCGGTGCCCATTGGGATCTTGGAACTGTCGCCTTCGGCTATCTCCATGTCATCACGAGCGAGGATTAGGATTTGATGGCTATTGTTACGGTCAGCGGAGCGGGGGGGAATGGGAGACGGAAAAGGGGGGGCAGACGTCTTGTTCGTATTAAGTCGGATGTCCGGGCGGTTCCCAAACATGAATGCAATATCGGGCACCAATGAATGCCTCACTTTATTCGGCTGCACACCCTGCGCGTTCGGTCCAAACGTCTTCTCCAACCACTCATAACTCGGCCTATCCCTCGCAGCTAGTTGCAAGTCATTATGCGCACCAAATACCTCCTTCGTACGCTGAATCATATCCGGTTTCTCCATATGAATACTCTGTGGGAACGCGCGTATCGGCACATCCTTAAACGTCTCTACCATCTTTATCCGCGACGGATGGTCCTCAGTGTAGTAATCATTGAAATTCCCGCCGCCAGCCATGATGATCGCCGAGTATGGCTTGTGCTCTTCCAACACGCTCTTGAATTTTTGTAGATCGCACCCTTGGTCGAGGAACCGACAGGCCTCCATCGATGTGACTCCGAGCATGGTGAGGAGGATCTGCTGGGCCGCCCAGATCGCGGCATCGCCTTTGTTCTCGGTCTCGAGGTACCCGTAGACGTTGGCATAGTGGATACCCTTCAAATGTACGGTGTAGGCGGCGATCAACTCGCGTTGCAGGTCGTAGACGATGTCTTCGCAGCCGGCGGTGAGAGGGGTGGTTTTGTCGTATGAGATTGCGGTTTTTTTGGGGGAGGCAGCTGGGAGAGGAAAATTGGCTGAGGGCGCGCCGGCGGGAGGTACGTCTGGCACGGGCTGTGGCCGTGGGGGGACGCGGTTTAGAGTGGGTGGTGGACTGCCGTTGAGGAAGAAGATCGTTGCGAAAAGGAGCAACACCGCCAGTAGTATTGTCGTTAACTGCCGAGTTGACAGCATCTCGCCGGTGGGAGGAAAAGAAATATGATGGGCCGATCACGGACGGGATCGACAGTGAGTGTTGGAGATGGAGATATTAGTTATGTGATGTTGGAGGCTGAATGAAGTCTAATAAAGGGGCTAGAGTTATAGTAATAGTATCGGTTATAGAGTAGTGTGAGGAATTTGGGCGATGTGGAGATAAGATTGAGATGATGAGATTAGATGCAAATTAGATATGGCTCCAGTTATTAATGGTTCATCTTATCTTATCATTCTCTTTGCGCCTGTTACACGAAGATCATCCATGCTTGTACGTAACCCCTCGGGTGAACCTCACACTTTGTACTCTACAGTTTTGCTTTTGGGAAGATATCTGCTGCTTTATCACTAGAAGACGACATGCCCGAACTAATACGGGGCAAGAAAGGGAAGGAGAGGAAGTCCTCCGCATCCAAACCCCCAACTCTGCGTTCAAAATACCTCTCCTATAGCGCACAAACAGTCAAACTGCTCCAGTATGTTTTTTCCAACGGCTAGCCACAAACTACACGATCTTGCAACACACTTACACGAATATATACTTTCTCAAGATATGAATAAGAGACCCAACATCGCAAAAGCTATTCAACGAAAAGCAACCACGCTCTTCCACAAATCTGCCTTTTCAGAATACAAAAGAGATCCCCGGCAGCTGTTCGATAGTGCCTGCAATTCCATCCTCCTCCTCCGGATCATCAAGACTCTGGAACCAATCCGTATCTTCGTCATCCACCTGGAAGGCTACAGACACGTCCTCTTCCTGCGAAGTCAAGTGCTCGTCGTCCGGTTCACCAAAGGTTCTTCCATCTGTGTATCTCGGTTGATCCTCGAGCTTGAAGTCCCCGAAGCCCGATAGCAGCTTTCTCCTAACACACCGATACTCCACTGCAAAAACATGCCATCCCTTGCTGTCGCCTTTCATGCTCGTGTCTGCGGAATGCTCGTTCGAACTCGTGATCGCAACTTTCCCGGGATTGATTGGATTAGGTATACCGGCTGCGGCTGAGGGATCTTTGAGATGGATTTCGGCGTCGGCAGAAATGTGTGTACTGGAGTGGGACTCAGTCGTTAGAGTGGCGTCCTTCCACAACAGGACGCTGACGATCATGAACGCCGGACGGCCACCTGGAATAAGCCACTTCTTCAACCGCTCGCTGACTTCATCATCCTCGACCATCCGTTCGAACATATCTTCGTATTGTTGCAGACGTTTGGCCCGCAGCTGTTTTCCCGAAAGGTCGATTTTGGTGTCATTGTCCGACTTGGCTGAGAAACCAAAGATTGCAAATAGGCGAGCTAGTAGACTCTTGTGATCTGTCGATTGGACAATCGATTCGAAGTCTGTTAGAGAGCTCGTCCGAACAGGCTCTGTGTTAAATATCAAGGCATCCTTAGGGACATAGGCTTTGAACGGGTTGCCATAACTCTTGACGATCCGCCCAAGCATATGATCGGCTTCAGAACCCAGAGGGAAGTCTGGTCCTTTGAGGAGGAAATAGACCGGGTCGTCTGCCATCTCGGATAACCAAGCAGTCCGATGCAGAAAGCTCGACGGTAACAAGTTGTTGCTGCTTTTATATGCTAGACTGAGGGGTTTTCCTCAGCCCCGATTAGCCTGTAAAACAACAGGCTGTGGAGGGATTTTCTCTTAAACCACTGAGTTATGTTGCCTAGTTTCCCTTTTCATCTTGTTGCATATCTACCTTGGTATGTACGAGGCTGTACATATGTTGATTAATCAGCTTCATGTGCAAGAACAACGATCCCCGCCCGTGAGAAACCACACTAGAATCTTGGCCTCCGCAAGATGACGACGATACGCCTCCTAGGACAGCCTCGCTCGTCACCTGCTCATGCCGTAGACCAAAAGTTGGGACAAAGACACTGGTCCGTTAGTATTTCTTGGGAAGGAGAGCATCAGGATGTCCAGATAGTCTCCCCAGCCACATCCGATGACGAGCAGCTGTTGCAATGGTACCTCGAGGACTTCGCCATCCAGGATCCGTTTGACAATTTGAGAGCTTCTACGTCCCTGAAGCTCATCCAGGACTATGGACACCAGTTGGTAAAATCGCTTGACTTGAGCTCTTTGCTGCCAACAGAGCACCTGCAAGATCACATCGTCTTCGAAATCCAAGAACTAGGCGAACAGCAGCCAAGCATCCATGGAATTCACTGGGAGATCCTTGAAAGCCTTGATATATGGCCTAGTCCGGCTCCAAAGAGCGTCTGCATTATACGTCTTGGTCACGGTACCGGGCAGACACTCCCGATTGATCCGGGTGCTGCATTGCGGGATGGAGAACATACACTAGACATTGTGGTTGTGTCCGCAAGGCCACAGGGAACCAACGATATTCCGCATCGGATCGTTTCTCGGCAAATCCTGGATGTCATTCGCAAGCTTCCTGATGACAAGGCGCCGAATGTTCGGATGCATGTCGTTCGCCCTGGAACCGTCGCTGCCCTCGAAAGCCACCTGAGCCAACTAGACAAGAAGGGTCATGTCAACCTTGTACACTTCGACCTGCACGGTGAAGCCGACAAGGAGAATGGAAGGTTTGTATCCCAGAATTGGATCCCCTGTGCCGAGTGCTGAGAAGTGATGTAGCGTATCATTGGCATTCGTCGCCGTGTCAGGAACTCGCATTACCCGCGAACTCGTCTCAGCCGACGATGTTGCGCGCTTACTTGTCAAGCACGGTATTAGGCATGCCATTCTGAATGCTTGCAATTCCGCGAAAGAGTTCGGAGTGCGGTCGAACATTGCAAAAGCATTAATTAAGGAAGGTTTAGATACAGTTGTTGCCATGTCTTTCAAGGCAATAGCCTCTTCAGTAGAACAATTCATAGCAGTGTACTATTCGATGTTACTTCTTGGGGAGAGTACAATGGTTGAAGCCACTTATGCAGCCCGTAAAGCTCTGCAGCAACACCGAATGAAAGACACCCGATACGCGGTCAAGGTCGAAGTAGCCGACTCCATCGTTCCGGTAATCTACCGTAGCGCATCGCCCACTCAGCCAGTTGACATTTCGCAAATCACACTACCATACATTGAGGGTCTATGTCCGCCGCTGCCATTCGATGTGGATCGAGTTGATGGTAGGGAAAATGACGTCTTTCTCCTTGAGACCTTCCTTCTGCTGCAATCCAACGTTGGCCTCATCGTGGGACCCGCCGCTGTAGGAAAGACTGCCTTACTTAAGCACCTGTGTTGGTGGTGGAAAAATACAGGCTTCATCGAGGAATCTCTAGTGTACGACATGTTCCTACCAGAGAGCGGTCGAGTCGTGCTCTTGCAAACTGAAGTCGTGTGCAAAGTTTTACATCTCAATTTCCTTGGAGAGCTCGGAGAAGAGTCGGATGACATTGAAGAGCGAGTTATTGAGTTTTTCCGAAAGCATAGGTGTCTTCTCGTCTTCGACAGTTTCGATGCTGCGTACGTCTCAGCGCCGCGGGATCGACAGAACTTTATCACCCGCTTCCTTCGTAAGCTCGTCGGTGGGCAGAGCTTCGTCCTGATCGCTTCGCGTCGTTCGGAAAAGATGGGCTCCTTGCACTGTTTCACGCATGTATTGAGTGGAATAGGCTTGATACCAGCTCTGCAGTTCTCTCGCGACCTCCTTGAAGTCTATTCACATCCTATTTTAGACGGTGACTCTGAGAGCGCGGCTTATCTTGAAAGGATCCTCAAGCTTGCGGATGGTAATCCTTTGGCGATTCAGCTCCTACTGCATGACCTCAGTCGGCACAAGCAATGGACAACGAAGGACTATTTTGACTCTATCTCTGCTGGAAATCCGGTTCACATTGACCCGGTGTGGATCTCGCAGCCTTGCGACAATGGTGCAAGGAGTATCATCGAGCTTCAATCTTTACTCGCGGACTACTCCATTGAGCACCTAGGTTTGTTCTGGCATCTGCTACCAATCGACGCTTTACCGGTTTACCTTCTTTTACTTAGCTGGGAAATGCAGTACCATCTCGAGGCTCGTTGGCACTTTCGGAATTCCTCATTGCTAGTAGCGGCAGGTCATGGCACACTCACGCCAGAGCTAGTATCTCAAGCTCGTGACTCAATATCCGAAGCGTTGGATATCCTCCTTAAAGCTGGCTTTCTCCAAAAGTTGAAACTTCGCACACGACAACATTTGACGCAACTCGGTTATGCGAAGGTTCATCCTTTGTTACCTATTGTCTCCCGGTCAAACGAACGATATCAGCGGACTGACTACATGGCATACTGTAAGTCAGGTTTCGTGATGTTCTACGGCTATCTCTCCCGTGATTGGCCGTGGGAACGTCCTGCTACGGATCCACTGTGGAAAACTCCACGGTGTGTTATTGAAGATGACTTTGTCAACATCCTTAGCGCTGTAAACATCCAATTGTCCGCCCCATTTCGAGGAGCATCCGTCAGGTGGAGCCCGAATCGACTTCTCAGTGCCCCGGAGAAAGGCACCCTCCGGGATATCAGTAGACTCGAAGTTCTTCTAGATGTCTGGGACAGGACCGTCGATAGGTACTGGGAAAAGCTCAAAGCAGACACAGAGGGCACTGATCGACCATCGTATTGCAAGGAGATCTTCGGACTGAAAAACCCCACGGCAAAGCTTGGCGAGAGCTCATCAAGTGAGGACGAAACAGACATCTCTTCAGAAATCGCCGCCTTGCAACAAACTGTGGATCTTTTATGTCAAGCGCAACTCGTCAAATATGCAGACATACTATGGCGGCATCATGCTCATCTCGCATCAGGAAATGAGAAGAAGTATGAGAAGATCATTGGATGGGTCAAAGCCCACCGAATCGATGTCGGAACCGATCAGCGAGAGGAGGATATAAAACTACAGAGTGATATCGATGATATCCTCGAAGCCGAGCGTGGTCTATCAAGAGTAGAATACGGGAAGTTCCTAGCTGAGTTCTGGAGTCAGAGAGCAACAAACGAGCAAGACAATGACTTCCTTCCTGAACTCTTTGAAAGATTCAGAATAACACATCCGCCGCATCAACAGTCGAGGGTCTCTTACTTCTTCGCCAATATCGTGGAAAATACGAATGTCGCGAGAAACATACAAGGCCTTCTACATGAACATAAATTTCTTGAAGCACGTCACCAGCTCGAGGCAGCTCTAGATCGGGAGATCAATCAGCGGGGCAACAACCCCGGGAGCAAGATTATGTTACACTTTGGGCTTGTTGATGTCGCAAATCTCTTGAACGACTGGCAAGCTGCTCTTCAACATCTGAATCACGTATTTTCAATCAGATCCAGTATGCCGGAACGCCCAATCCTAGATCTGCCAATCGAAAAGTACGCTATGCTAGTGAACCAGGCGCTGGCCGGCGGTGACACGAGAACCGCAATCGGTTGCACACGAGTGATCTTGGAATATGCGAATAAATGCCATGCAGAACCAGCGGTCACAGTACAGGCTCTTCTTGCATTGGAGAAAGCGATGAGCATGTGTTCTATAATCATAAACCTACCGATTTCTAGAACGTTTCTTTCCGTCCGAGCAATTATGTCCTCATACTATGACCAAGGGTTGCATTTTTCAGCTTTAAGCGATGGTCCCTCCTTGGAGCAATTAATACAAACTGCCAAAGAGGAGCAGTCGAGGATGAATAAAGCGGAGACTATTGAACAACAAACAATTTCTGAGATGCTGCGGCTTCTCAATGATAGAATTCAAGGGGCACTTGATTCATATCGTGATACACATGGTGATGTCTCTCGAAAAGCCTTGGATGACCTCCGGGCCATCCTTTTCTCTCCTTCCATTCCTCAGTCAACTTCAGATGTGCTTGGAAACTGGGCTGCCGATGTGAGTTTCCCTTTTTCTCCGCTCGGCTTCATTTGGAGACCTGTAACTGACCCACCATCTCAATAGAGACATCTTTTTCAATCGATCAACATCAGCGGATCGAAACTCTTGGCTGGGGAGCGGCTTGTCGAACCGCACGATGTGGAGATCATCTCACCTGTTGACGTGCATGGAAAGGAGAGCTTTCGTTTCCGCTTGGATGCAATGCTTATACTTTCTGGATACGACACAAGCCCGTTAGATTGCCAACTCGAACTATTGAAGATTGCACCACTTGATGAAGGGGAAGAGGATTTTCCGGTGGGAGTTGAGGGAGACGAGATCGGGGGTCTCGCGATTGAGTGAGCGCAGCATGCGAGGGGTTGGAGATATGGGAGTGCGGATGAGAATTATTGGTGGTTGTTGGATCAACGGGTATCTAGGCGGAGGGTCGGAGGAAGTTTCGATGCCCAGGACGTGAAGATCGGGATAGGAGAGATGTCTGCTGCGATAAAAGATGGTGGCGAGAGGTGTGGAAGTTTTGGAAACATGAGGGTTGAAATTAGCGTTTAGTTCCCTGCTATATCTAGGAACGTAGGGCATAGGTTCGCATAGTTCGTGATCAGTTTTTCCGAACTTTGAGGGCTCGCTGGCGTGCGTTGAGGCTACTATGTCGTAGTACTAGTCAGGCGATAGTGCTAACAGAAAAGATGTGTCGGTTCTGAAAGGATGGAGAATGAGAGCTTGCTTGGTACGAGAGTTCTTGAAGAGTAGCTAGATATACCAATGCAGGAGTAGTTAAGTTTAATGCGGTTGTTTAATAGTAGACAGGTAATAACGAAAAGTAAAATATTTTGGGGTATAATAGGGAAGATGCTAGGAAAATCAAGCTTTTGTTCCAGGGTGTTGCTTTGGGTAGTCTCGGTCCGACGCATTTTCCCGCTGCGCGGAAGCTTCACAGCAACTTGTTGGGTGAGTGGCTGATCGTAACTCTGCTTTAGGTTGCTTTGTTGTACCGGCTTTAATATGAGACGAGCCGAGGCCGCGCTCGAGGCAGTTAGCGAGACGTAATGAAACGTCATATATGTTAGATTACTACGTCTTAAATTCCGGCTCCCCACTTTTACGGAACGACGGCAGAGCCGCTTCTTCACTCTTAGCCTGCCATCACAAAGCTATCACCATTGTCGCCATGGTGCCGGGTGTCGTGGGAATTGTTCCGAATGATGAATTTCTGACTACCAAAAATCGCAATCCTTTGTCTCTAGGAATTGCAGATTGTATAATATGCATTAAATTATAGCTATATATCACAATATTGTCTAAAAAGATCAAACAGACAAGCTCGGAGAACCTGGAGCGTTCGCGGCGCTATAGTGAAACTGAAAGGTCAAGAAAAAGATAAAGTGAAATTTTGTGCCGGCTTGCAGTGTCTTGTAAGATTTCTCGAGCCTGACCAGAGTGATCTCGAGGCGCCTTGAGACGTCTTTCTGTTATCACTAAGTATCTCGTCTAGTGGTAAACGGTATTTCAATGTCACCGATCCCGCGTAAGATAATTATGCATTTAATTTCTTCGCGTGAGTATTAATAATGCTCGCTAGACTTTTATGTAAATCCGTAAGAGCTGGTAGTACTATACATAGTCCGCAACCTCTACTATCTGCCCCCAAGTCATCCATCCTCATCCTCCGAGTCGTCTTCTTCTTCCGAACTATCAAACAAGCTCGTATTCCAATCGCTATCGTCCGACACTTCACCTATGAGCTCCTCCCACAACTGCAATATTGTCACGTTACCCGTACTCGTTCTATACACGCCGTCCATCATATAATCCTTGGACACAAGATATCCGTAAGGATCACGCCCCGCAAGCATGACTCCAAACTTGGCACATGCAGCTTTCAACCGCAGAGCAATCTCCATTGTCGGCTGGGGGTGGAAAACGTAATCTGATTGCTCACAATTCTCTACCGCCCTAAGCATTGGGAACCGACCCAGCCTGCGTGCTCGTACAACGTCATACAGTTGCGATAGATAAGCGATCAAAGGATGCTCAAAATTTGTCAGTGCTAGCCATCTTAGGCTGTCGGGCAGTACATCTACTAGCTTCACCGCCGGGTCCCCCATCTCTTTCGATCCCACCAGCATCCCAAACTCGATTCGCAGATACTGCAGTTGGCGGAACTCGCACAGTGGTCCGAGCGGTCGTAGAATTTCATCCCAGCCATTGTCTACCTCCCAGTCAATATCGGAGTGATCCAGCTGGTCCCCGGCGAGCGTGAGTTCTAAGGACTCGAGTGTTCCACGGAGCTTCCAAAGGGACTGGAAAAAGCGCTTTCGCTCGATTATGTGGCTATAGGTATCACGAATGTATACAAGGCGACGCAACTGTGGGGTGCGCGAGAGGATTAGCTCCTACTATTTCATCTTGATGCTGCTTTGGTTAAATATCATCTGAACTAGGTTGGGGAGGACGGGAAACGAAGTGTCGTCGCTGGACGGTAGAGAGTTTTCCGAACATACTAGGCGGCCGGTGAAGTGCTGCAAAGTTGATGCAGCAGCGTTGAGAATTGGGAATGTGCTAGAAATATCGAAGAACTGATCTTCCGCAACGCAGGAGATATCCAAGCGAGTTAGTGCTCGGAGTAGATTATTTTTCCAGAGCTGTGGGGACATGCCAATTCGTGAGAATCTGCTTAATCCAGGGACTCCAGTACGACTCGTGCCTCAGGACGAGAGAGCGCAGCTTCGGAAGCGTGTGCAACAGATGTGGAATGCATAGCTTATCGATCATTTGTTCGGTAGGCATGGTATTAGGTGTGTAGTTCAGTGCTTGGGTATGCAACGAGAAAATCTCAAGATCTTGATCCCGTTCCGCTCTAGTGTAACGTCGGTGGATATTCCCGTGTTCAATTGGGACAAGCAAGATACTCTTGACTGCAGGCACGAAGGATGGGTTGTTGTGGAGCAGACCAAGGAATTCTTGTACGCGCTTGGTGGTGGAAAATGAGAAGCGACGGTAGAGGAAAGGGCGTGCTAAGATCGAGAGCAGGCGATTGGTGAGGCGGAGGTTGCTGGCAACCTTTTCTGCGGGGTTGTCGGTGGCGGAGTAGATGATTTCGTTGACAAGTTCTGGAGGCAGTGAGAGCAACATTATGGTGGTGTCGAAAGCGGGGTTGAAGGGAAGCAGAGTTCGATGGAGGGGAAGAACGCTGGGAGTCTATCTGGAGGGAATAGATAGATTAGGAATGAGATGGATGAGATTAGATAGCTAATAGATCACGTGCTCGTGGAGATGAGTAGAGACACATCTTCCTCTTCTCATGCACTTTTCGTACTACAGATAGGGTTCTATACTCGCCGGATTTCAAGTCTCCGGGCACCCTTGTCGTTGATTAGATAACTTCAATAAGATTTAGATTACATCGAGATCTCGCCCGCCTTAGTGCCCTGCGGCCTGAAATCACCAGCGCATTTCATGGTAACGCAGCGGAGTATGTGTTCTTGGACTCCATTGCTTCTGCAGCTGGTAGCCATTCGACTGTAATGTGTCGTCATTGTAATTAGATGGGTAGTCGTTGTAAATTGATGTGTCCCCAAGGGCGCTTATAATGAAGTGTCCCGAGACTTGATAATTCGACGAGTAGATAAAGATGTAGTTAGTTGTTTTAATACTACTATTATAGTACATTGAGTTTTAAGACTAGCCTTGCCCTCGTGTTACTAAAATGAAAATTGTAAGGGAACACATTTTACCATTGCGGTTGGAACGAATGAACTCGGCAGCCATCAGCAATTCATTTAGACACCCAAACCGGCACTTCTACTCTCTCGCTGTTTGGAGGTCATAGGAAGCTGTCTTTGATCGTTTTGCGGCAGATTTATTGGCGGTGTTATTGCGCGAACTGTGCTCTGCGAGCCAAAACTACCATAAGCCGATAGTCTGAACAGAGCGGCTGCCAGAAGACCTGTGCGCCCAGGACAGTCTAATAAATACATTTGTCAAGTTAAAAAAGACACCGGTGGTTGACGTCGTGAACTTACTGCTGTGAATGTTCCCAAAACAAATCCATCGATAGTCTAGCAATACTGGAGTAAGCCTTATGGAGCCGCTTGTGAGAGCTCTGTATGCCGTTTGCGGCTATGATTGCAACGTCCGCATTGGCGAGGTGCGAGTCGGTATTTTGAGAAATGACCTGGAGCTACTTCGTAAGTTTACCGAGTTTTGATTGATCGTTGGTCTCGAGGCTAGCAGATGATTATTGACTTTATTAATCTGTTACAATGAATATTAAGGGTAGAGGGAGAGGATCTACCCCATCCAGTTGGTCCGGAGGGGGAGAGGTTAATAGGCACTGCCATACTCTAGATAGGGTGAATACAGTATGATTAAACAACAATGAATATTAGCTAGAGCAGCTGGAATAAAATTGTTAGTAGCTATGTCTAAGTACATTGACCTGTGTCTACATTTGTCGGTCGAAGAACATTTGATGGTCGAAGAACATTTGATGGTCGAAGAACATTTGATAAGCCGACAAACAAGGAGCCAGGTATCAGCCTACAATGCCAGAAACTTTTGTAACCTTAGCTAGCTAAATGCCTGAGTCTTAGAAATGGCACTGGAGGGAGTCGGGTTTGGTTAATCTGCCATTAGTTATGAAAAAACTTCCCCGGTAGTTGACAGTTACAACTCAAATCTACCTTCGTATGAAACTGTTCTAGTACAATATGCAGCTTTGCGGCATGTGACCGGGGTTAGCAATGCGCCTCTCAGTGTTCCAAAGGGCCGGCCGGCGCCCTTAGCCCGGGCTTCTGGAGAAATAGTGCGGGCACTCGCGGGCCGAGTGACCACCATGCATACTCTAAATTTGTATCCTGTTACTAAAGATAGCACATTCACCAACGAAATTGACCACTCACCGCTGAAAATAATGTCGTCTGCCACCTATACAGGATAATTGTTTGCTGGTTTTCGTATTTCAGATATGCAGGTCAGCCCGGGGGCCCTGACAAAGCCTACCGGCGTTCAAATACAAAGCCGGGCCCATGCGGGCATTTCAAATTGTCGGCGCAGCCCGGCCGGACCTGTTGGGAACTCTGAATGGGGAAATAAGCAGGATGCAGGCGGTGAGCCTTAGCGTCAAATAAGATCAAGGTACTTTAGCGGGGGTCCTCCGTTTCAGGTGAGGCTCATATGAGGCGCATATGAGGTTGATCTTGCAATCACCTTGATTTAACTTTACATACTCATGACAGTACTAGCACAGTTAATACCAGATAAATTTGCAGCAGTTGCAGCCAGCTACAACCATAGCACTCCTAAAAGTCTGTCATGCCTGCCAAACTCATATTAAAATTCTGACAAGATTTTAGTAGCCATAGCTGCACTCACAGCCACGCTTCAAGCACCAAGCTAGGAATGAGTAGATTAAGTACACAGCAGCACACACCTTTACCATAGCCCATAGATCCATAACAACCATCATCACCATCACCATCACCACATGCACTACTACCACCATTATCACTAATATTCTACCACCCCCCCCACGCACATCTGCATGTTCAAAATCGCGGATGCAGCAGGAAATAATTGTAGAGCTAAAACAAACTCCCAGAAGTGACAACCCCATCACATAATAACTGTTATGTAATGTTTTATTTGGCTGTGAAGGTAAAGAGTTTTTAGTTTTTGCAGCATTGCATAAGAGTCTCCAAAATGCTGATTGTGAGAATACTTAAAACCTGCTACCTGACTAGTTACTGTGGCATGAGAATTTCGACTGAGGGTAGTGTGTCTCAACTATCACCATTGCGGTCTGCTGCAATGGTGTCAAATCTGCGTGAATGATTTGTGTGAGTGACAGTGGCAGGATAGTCATAAGTTTTAGAGGTTACCATGAGCCAACAAATATCCTCACATTAACATGATATTTCAGTCACCCTCATGTGAGGCTAATAGACGTCTACCGGCCTCGTATGAGCCTCACCTGAAATGGAGGACCCCCGCTAAAGTACATTCTGACTCGTGATAGGCGTTAGTCGAGTCGGCTAACTGAGCCGTGGATTTGCGAGTCGGCTCGAGCCGACTCGCGCCCAACACAACTACCTATAACCTAATCCAATACAAACAATCCTCCAACTTGTGAAGCAGTTGCAATCATGATTGACTGGCTCAACTCTCACTTCTTTATTCATAATCTGCGACTGCGATATGAGATTATATGAACCAGGTTGGTGCACGACATGCTGCAAGATTATACTCTATTTTACGATCCATTCGGGAGCGACTCTTCAGAACGACCTCTCCATATCCGGCCGCATTCGACAACACTCTATTGAAGCCTTTGATCTTCTTGGAGTTCGGAGGATATGCGGTGTACTTAATAAAGGGGCATCGCTGCCCACACAAATGAGTCGTGCACTCTTCATCGATGAACCAATCTTTGGTAGTCATATATGCCTCTAGACCTGCAGCCATCCAAAATTATCTATCATTGTCGTCGTTGAGGCTGCTGCCGTTTCAGAATTTGTACCCTTATTCTTATCCGATGACTTGTTAGGCTTGGGTGCTGCCCGCTCTCCACGTTTCTTGCTTGGGACTCTTTTGCGAAGTGGCCGTTGTTCTGGCAATAGTGGCATTTCTTGTTTTTCCCTTTCTCATCACTAGACTTGCTATTGCTGCCACCGCTGCTCTTGCCCTTCTTCGCAAAGAGCAGCGTATCGAGTTTCAGACTTCTCGAGCTTTATATTTGACGTCTCCAGACTCTGCTAACTTTAACTGGAACAACCCTCTTCTGATCTGGGACTTTGACCGCTTGAATTTCGATTATAGTCATATAATCATCTGTAAGCTTCTGCTATAGCTCCTTGGTATCCTTAATCTTCATGTATTCCAACTGAAGACGCTCCTCTATGTAGGCTACCCAAATGTTCATCCCGGGCGGGAGGATGTCTACCGATCGCGGACTGCGATTTATCGGGCGGAGGTATTTTGGACTAGGGGACTACTAGGCCCGCATGTAAGCCGAGTGATGGGAGTGATGCAAGAGTGACTGGCCTTTACTCGGATTTGTGCTTATGTACACCTGTGACAAGGTTGCTGTGCCTAGCATTGGGACACGAGAGTTATATGCTATGTAATCCGTTACGAAATGAATGGTTTTCAATATAAAAAACCCCAAGATAGGGAGCCTACTTCTGCCAGGGCCCTCCATGTTCCCTCCATTAGTTGCCTAGCCCCCCCTCCCCCCAAACTTTCTTCACTATGACAGAACCTAATTGAGACCCATGGTACATGATTTCAAATTCACAAAATTCAACTGAAGATTAAAGAACAACCCAATTACAAAATAAATTTGAAAGATTTTCCACCCAGGCCGTCAGCCGATTCGAGCTATGGCGAATGCCAGCTGACAAATCAGAAGCTTCGAGAAATAGCTATCGTACAGTATTTAAGAACCTAGGCGCAGCGCAGTCCCTTGGTTCAAGTCTGAGCCTCGAGGTTGGTTTCGCGGTCGAGCAGAAGTCGGACTGTGGCCTCATGACCACTCGCAGCGGCCAGGTGCAGCGCGGTCGATTTGGCAGCATTTTGGGCCTTGATGTCAGCGCCACGGTCGAGTAGAAGTCGGACTGTGGCCTCATGACCGCTCGTGGCGGCCAGGTGCAGCGAGGTCGATTTGTCGGCATTCTGGGCCTTGATGTCGGCGCCGTGGTCGAGCAGCAGCCGGACCGTCGCCTCGTACCCTTTCTTAGCAGAAACACTTAAGGGTGGTACGCCGCGCAAATTTGAGTTGACTTGAGCGCCGGCTGATAGTAAGGTTTCAACTACTCGATGAAACCCCATGCTGGCCGCAACCCATAAAACCTCATTCCGGAAATTCTCGGCAGCTATACGCTGTTCATGATCGCACAGAATTTGTTTTAGTTGATCCGCAATCCAGTTCTCAAACAAATAGAATCCAGCGGTACCAGCAGTTAATTCCATCACAAGCTCGGATATGAAAGATGAATCGTTCAGGACTTCAGGACACCTGCTTATGTGATATTTAAGGTAGCCGACAACGTAGTTGATCAACGGCCTCTCGTTGAGATAATGGACATAAGCCTCAGAATGTTCTGGCGTCCAAATCTCAACAGCTGGGAGTTCGGTTTCCCCGGTATTGGTATGTGCAGCCACAAACAGGAGGTACCGAATACCAGTTGTGATTATCGTCCTTTGTGCATCATCCCCACCCACACTAAACCTGGAATTTGCTACAGACCGATGCAGCAGGAACTCCCGAACCGTCTGGTGCATAACTTGAACAATAGGTTCTGTGGGGTAGATAAATCAGATCACGTTTACAAAGTTGTTCCGAATGGGTTATACCATTGTGGCCCGTGACTTCAAGAAAATTGTGACCTAAATGAATGATATATTTCTCTATATGCACAAGCAGGCTCTCCTGGAAAGATTCATTGGAAGGAGTTATCCCGGCATTAGCAAAATCTGCGATGGCGAGAGCATGCTGGAGCTCAGGAACTGTAAGGGGACGGCAGGCAAATAGAACCTGTTGGAACATTCTATTCCGGAGTGCAACATCACTGTCGTCTTCCAGATCCTTGAGTATACGTTGATAAAGGGATTCTAGCCCTGTTGGCAGGCTGTCCAGAAAGCTCAAGAGCTCACCCCTCGAGTATCCCCATTCAACGTATCTCATCAGTTCGTTTCTGACAAGATGCACCCAGAGGAAGACACCCTGAGCATTCGCAACGATGTATTCTTCGGCTTGGTGCAGGAGATTTTGTGGAAGGTCGAGCTCGAGACTTAGGAACGAATGTACAAAGTTCTGTATGTCCGGCCGATTCTCATCTTGCATTCTTATTACCGTATGTGACTTTCTGATTAAAGATTCGAGTTCTACAACAGGCCTACTTGCGACGAAGACCTTGATAATGCTGCAGTGATTGTTTGAGCAGAGTTTGAACAATAACTGGAGGATATCCTGCCTGTCTTCATCGCTAGACTCATCTACAGCGTCGATAAGGAGATACAGTCGTTCCTTTGTTGGATAATTTCCGATGGATCGCAAAATATTCTTCAAAGACTCGTAATGGGATTTAATATGATCGCTAGAGTTCTTTACTAGTGCCTGATATTTCCGGAACTCAGGCTGGAAGTGATAAAAGAAGCCCTCATTCTGCTCTAGGATGTCGTAAAGTATCGATCGGAGCATATTGTAATGACTTGTTTGATTCTCGCCCTCTCGGTAACTGTAAAAAAAACTGGCTATGATAGCTGAGTTTGCATTTGGATCCCGCTTGAGGTTATCCTTGAAGTATTTCACGAGAGTGCTTTTGCCACTACCGGGCTTTCCTTGAACATATAAAAGACAGGAGCTATCTGATCCTGACCATGTCTGGTATGCTTCATGAGTCCAGAGCCATTCGAAGGAACCTTTATACTCCCCTGATACCTTGTCGTAGCGTGTATTGTCAAAGCGAAGAGTATTAAGGCACTCTATTTTAACCAATTAGCCTTTAAAGGGAAAAAAGAGCTTCATTGTCCTCACCTCTCCTTTCCTTATCGTATTCAATAGACGGCAGCCTGCCAATTACATTTCTAATATCAGAGCGCGGTCGGCTTGTAAGAAAAGCCTTGAACTGTGGGATAGTTTCTATCAAGTGCTCCATGAGCGTAAGAACTCCTGCAATAAATCCAGTTCTTTGTTGTCGAATTCTGTCTAGTCCATCGATGATCATCGTCAACTTTCCGATTTCTTGCATCTCGAGAACTATCGTTATAGCCTCCCAGAGTTCATCGCTCGAAGCATCAAGAATATTTGCGATTGTCGTGCGTAAAAGAGCACCTTCTAGAAATCGTAATGGATCGCGACGGAAAATCCTGCCTAGAAGTGTATTAAGGAAAACAGTTACAAACGGTTTCGCATCAGTAGCTGTTGCATGGCGGATAATTTGGTGAAGGAGAGTGTGAATAAAGCTGATGAAAATCGAGTCCTCCCATTTCACAGCCGAGCAAAAAAAGTACAACACAGTACCCTTCGCTCTGGAGGCGTCCTCATTCGCACGGTCAATGACAAATGATGATGCCTGAGACATTCTGCGTCCTGAGGGCCCAGATAGCCAAAGCACGTGTGAGTTGCCCTCCGATTCGCTGTTGCTTGATTCCCATCTGTGAAAGTCGACATTTCTAAAGATCCAGTAAAACCTCGGCTGATTGTAGTCGATAAGCTGGAATTTGAGCTTTTGCGATTCTTGGTATTCTGCAGCTAGCATAGCCAAAAACATCTCTGGATGAATAGTTTCTATGGCATTTATAGCCGTTTTATCTGTATTCATCATGTATTAGTGTCAAAATTTGTAGAGTTGCTACTTTAGCATCATATTTCTCCACCTAGGAATTTGAAACGGTGCTACACACATGATTCTGAATCTGATATTTCTTTCCCGAGGATGCAGTTATTTCGTGGCTGAAACATTTGTTAATGGATCATTGTAGATTTAGGGGGTTTGATTTTTGCATACTTGTGCAGACTCAACGCTAGGGAGACGAGAAGTAGTGCAGTCTTCATGAAATTGAAGGTTTGCTGCGCCGACATCAGTTGTGACGTTACTCGCCTCTCGCTCTGACCAGGTAAAGGTCTGCGGTAGGTTCATTCTGTATTTTATCAACCAGGTTCGGTCTAGTAATAGGATCTCGTTTGTATCCGGTGTGCTACTAGTCGTCCTTCAAGGGGGAGTGTTGAGGTGCGCAGAGAAAAATACACAGAAGGTGGGGTTAACTGAGGGGTTTGTTAGCATACAGCCCACCACCGCCACGCTCTGAAAGTACCTATATTGAAAAGCGACTGGGTAGGTAAATTTCGGAGGGTGCAGCTACTTGCATTAAACATTAGTCTGTCATACGACTTTTTTTTAGCTAGACGCTATTAAGAACGGTTTTGGGTGTGTAGGATCTAGAACGTGCCGACAATTGATTGGAGGCAATACATGCAGCTTGTTTTGCTGATTTCATTTGTTCAACAGAAAGTACCCACCCCATTCGTTACCCCACACATATCAGCAATGCGGCGAAGCGCCATCGCGCCATTGCCCCGCTTTTTACAACTTAAGTCAAGCTTGACCGAAGTCAGTTTCATCATTATCATCTGTTTCCCAAGCTTCACATAAATCTCCCGCCCGATGATGCCTAAGTGGTTACGCCTCAAGTGTCTGTGGCGTAGCTTGCGCGATATCGGCCGGCCGCGGCCGACTTTGCCAGCTCCTCTTGAGCAAAATCAACCGTTAGTAACCTCCATCCCCGCTGATGTATACACTACCGACCGGAGAAGACCTCAACCCCAGCCCCAAGCACCGTCATCCATAGCCCCCACACCCGCAGACGCGGATGTGCCTCGACGCGCCGATCCTGTTGCAGATGTCCGTAGTACTGGTGATCCACATCTTACCGACGTCCCAACGGGAAATGCAGGGCCTATGTGTTTTCGAATTGCCAACATACCGTTGGATTGGAGCGAAAATAAGCTGCGTACTACTCTCAAAACGATCGATCCGTTGTTCGATGATCAAAACTCTCAGCTGTCGCTCTATCCGGCATGCCTCGATCCCACCAAGTCCCAGATTGCATTGCTCAACATGAGCACCTCCACCGAATACTTTCGGCGTCTCAAATCAGATGATTTCAATTATGAGAAGGCCTCGGACGGAACTCTTCTTGTGATCGATAGCCACTTTTATGACCTCACACCATTGAATTCCCCCGAAGGCGGAATCGCTGCTGAGTTAGTCCACCCCGTTGTCCTATATTTGCTGGATACTGATTTCAGATTGGTTGCAGCGTAGTTGCAGTGACAGGCCTTGCGGGTCATGCTTTCTGGTCGTGGAAAAGCCGGGAGACCCGCTTTATGTGGCTACAGGACTTTTTGCCGAAAGATTTCAAGAATGTCAGAATCATGGCCTACGGCTACAACAGCAGCATTATTGGGCCCGAACGGAGTGAGACAAGAATGATTGACTACAGGAGAAACTTCATCGAGCAGTTGGAAACATCAAGAAAATTAGCCAAAGTATACAAGGATCGATTGACTGCGACATGAGAACATGTAAGCTGACGTTACTAACGTGTATCAGGACCGACCTATCGTATTCTTGGGCCACTGTCTAGGGGGGATTTTGATTCTACAAGTAAGTATTACGTAGTGGTCTAATGCTTAAATTTCTACTCACAATCGGAGGGTGGCAGATCTTAATCGAATCAAAACAGAATCCCCACTACCAGTCCATTTTAAATTCAACGCATGGGATATTCTTTTTTGGAACGCCGCACCAAGGCCTTCGGACAGATGAACTTGAAGGAGTAGTGGACGTCGACTCTACGCAAAGGCATAATTTGATCATGCAGCTGAAAGAGGGTTCTGAATTTCTAGAGACTCAAAAGGAGCATCTCTTACCCATTTTTAAAACGCTCCAAGGACTGAAAGTTGTCAGCTTCTATGAGACTGTGAAGACGGCGTCGGTCGGAATGGTAATTAAAGCTTTGTGTGCACTATTTCCCTCGGGAGACTACTTACTTCATATAGTTGGTATCAGGCGGCATAGGAAGAGATGACCCGGTAATTGAGATGGTCCAGAGGTTCTCTGCTGAGCTATTCTGGCCATTCGAATACCGAATTCCGATCAACAAAAACCATACTGATATGGTGAAATTTCCTTCCGCAGTGGATTCGACGTATCAGATGGTCGTTAAACACATGAACGAATGTATTGGTGCGTTGTGTATTGGTATGTCGTGTATAAGTAATAGGTAAAATTCTATTTGAAGCTGACATAGTAAAGAAAAATTGCTCCGTTTCGCTATCGACAATGTGAATCTAGAACACTTCTTGCAGATGCTATCTGCAGTCGATCAAGAAAAGCATAAATCCTCAATACCATTTTCAGAGTGTGACCAGCCGAAGTTTCATTGGATCTTTAGAAATCTGGACTTTGCTCATTGGCGCTCAGCCGATTCGGAGGTGCTATGGTTATCTGGGCCGCCGAAATGTAGCATCGAGGAAGCTTCATCACATATCGTAAACCTATCAAAACACAACACTTCGAAGACAGAGCATTCAGTACTCTACTTTTTCTGTTCATCCGTGGCTACAAGCAGTCAAGAGCAATCGTTTGCCGTCGTGTTTATCCGTGCGCTCCTTCTTCAAATTGTCAGCAGCTTACCAAATCTCGAGAAGAAGAAAGCCATCATCGTAATATTTCTTTGCTGCCTTGTCGATGCAATCAACAGCAAGGAGCTAGCTCTCGATAAGGAACCATACCAGTTCCAACAGAAGGATTCCCCACACCAAGCACTAAGTAAAGTCCTTAATGTGTCAGGCGGCCAACATTGGGATGCTCTAAAAGCAGTTCTGGATTATCAAAAACAGGGACTGTCCATAGTCATCGATGGCCTAGACAAAATTGAGCATCAGAAAAGCAACTTCCTCAACGAAGTATGTGGATTTATCGAATATCTGCAAGGGAGATCCAGATATTCCAAGGTTAAGATTTTACTTACAAGCCGGCGGCAATCTAAGATTAACATCCTACTCGACAAGTTAGAATGCACCTGCATCGAGTATGATAAAGAACGAAAGGGTTCGACTACACTCTACATTTTGTTCTGCGTCAAGCTTACTAAGTAATGTAGACTGTTTGAATTCTCTTCGTTTCGATAATACACGCTACGGCAAGATTTCACAGGAGCATAAAGGTTCCTGTGAGTGGCTCTGGGCTCATGAAGAGTACCAGAAGTGGTCGAAGTCAGACAATTCCTGTCTTTTAACAATTGAAGGAAAGCCTGGGAGCGGAAAAAGCACTCTCACGAAATACCTCAAGAACAACCTCCTCAAACGGGAACCGCATAGAAGCTCGGCTATTATAGCCAGTTTTTTTTACAGTTACATAGAGGGTGGGCTCCAAAGGAATCACCACAACATGCTTCGGTCAATCCTTCATGATATTCTGGATCAAAATGAGACCTTCTTTTTCCACTTTCAGCGTGAATATCGGACGTTGCTAGCCCCGGCCGGCGGAGAGCTACATGAATGGGACTACCAGTCCTTGAAGAATGTGCTTCTGTCATTGGGAGACCATCCAAGACCAGAACCACTTTATCTTCTTATCGACGCAGTGGATGAATCGGATGAAAGCGACAGATATGATATTCTCCAGTTGCTATTTAAACTGTGTTCAACGAAATCCTGCATTGTGAAGGTTTTCGCCGCGAGCCGACCAGTTGGCGAGCTCCAAACAAGTTCTCATAGGGTTATAAAAATGCAAGATGTGAATAAGTCCGACATATGCAGCTTTGTACATTCGTTTCTTCCAGCTATAGACTTACCAGAGCATATCCGGGCGCGAGCTGCGAAATATATTGTGCATAATGCTGATGGAGTATTTCTATGGGTGCACTTGGTTGCAGTCGAATTACGCAATTACGCTATAAGGGGTGGTCGTAGCGGCGAAATCTTCGACTTCCTACGAGGCCTCCCCCAAAAATTAGAGGGGCTGTACGAACGCATTCTTGAAGACCTAGAGAGGAATGCGGAACCTGATATCCTAGATGGAATAAAAATATTCCGATTTGTTCTATTTGCCCATCGTCCATTCACGGTTTCAGAATTGCAACATGCTCTCGCTATCCCAGATGCCCTCTATACAGACTTTACTTCGACCATCGAGTGCTTTCAAAACAATGAAGTATTTGGAATGAAGAAACGAATTATATACTGTGGAGGCAATTTGTTGGAATTCAAAGATGGTATTTTCATTTCCTCGATGAACCTTCATCTCTTGTTCATTCTAATACCTCTGCAGATAGTACCGTTCAGGTAATGCACCGAACGGTCAGCGAGTTCTTCCTCCGGTCGGAAGGACCTTTAGCGAAATCTAGATTCAGGATGAGCAAGGATGATGCTTATACGACAATTGTCACAACTTGTATCCGATATCTCATTTTCTGCGCTGCACACACTGCTCTCAGTCAGGAGAATGAACTTCCGCATATTGAGTTTTGGGCCTCGAAACACTTCGAAGATTATGTTCGATATCTCGACCAAAGGCCATTAATCAACTATGCGCTGAGCCATCTTAAAGATCACATCGGCAGTGACAGTCAGGCTGCGAACATTTCCGATTTGGTTTCTCTACTCGTTAACGGAATATCTAGTACTACAGCCTATTATCTTTTTGATAGCTGGGTTACTTCGCACTTGAACCAAACACTCCCCGGCGACGATCAGGAACAAAGTAAGATTGCAAAGAAGTTCAGAAATACTCTACTACATACTGCCACAATGCTAGGGCGTTCACGAGTAGTTGATATGCTATTGACTGCTGGTGCCGAGGTGGACGCCCGTTTACATCACAAAACGCCGTTGATTATATCAGCAGAAAAAGGGTACGAGACAACGGCACTGGTGCTACTGGACCGAGGGGCCAACCGGCAGGCTGAGGACAGTGACGGACGAACAGCACTACACCTCGCAGCCGTTGGTAAGGGGATGGAGCGTAGACTGCGCCATGAAGGAGCGACCAGCTGGGAGGGTGACGGTGACCAGCGACATGAACGGTTGAATTTGACAGCTCGCAATGGACATGAGGCCATATTACGGATACTGCTTAATCGAATGGCTATAATCGAGGCCAAGGATAATGACAAGCGAACGGCGCTGCATCTGGCGGCTGAGGGCGGGCACTACAATATGGCTAAGTTGCTGCTCGGGAATGGGGCTGACCCAGAATGCAGAGACTCCGACGAACGAACAGCTCTACACCTCGCAGCTGAGGCCGGCCATGAAGCTACAGTCCGCGTGCTTCTCGAGAATGGTGCCAAAATCGACTCAACAGACATAAACAACCAAACGGCACTGCATCTGGCGGCTGAAGATGGGTACGAGATGGTGGCCAGTTTGCTACTCGAGATAGGGGCTGACTCTAAGCACCAAGACTTTGATGGACGAACAGCGCTGCACCTTGCAGCTGAGGGCGGCCATGAGGCTACAGTCCGCTTGCTCCTGAGGAAAGGTGTTTTTATAGATGTAAAAGACAAGAACGGCCAGACTGCTCTACAGGTAGCAGCTTGCCAAAGATACCAGGCAATCGCACAGCTAATCAACACTGATTCGTAAGCTAACACACACCACCGACTACCAACTCGCCGATACGCCATTTATGCGGAACGCGGTTTTCACGAAACTATCTCTTTTGAGTGGTAGCGGCAACTATGCGGACCTCTTTCAACACTGCGACTCCTCTTTTCAATCTTACCACCACATCACGCCCGGACATGCGCAAGCGATGCACACATAAAATCGCAACTTCCCGGTACTGATATTCCCAAACGAACCTCTTACGATGATAGGAATGGAATGCTGGTGCCGGTGCTAGTGCTTGGAGTACCGGTTAGGGTATTTTACTGCGATACTATCCATTAGGCTCTACATTTCAGAATTTGAGTAGAGATAGTAAGGAAAATGATTTGTAATTATTTAGTATGTAGACTGGTTGTGACAAACTTTGTTAGTTATTAGAATTGGGGCTGTGGTAGTGATTGTGAGTGGAATTTGTGAAGTGGAGGGTGGATTAGATGATTTTCGTTTGTTTTGTTTTTGAAAGTTGGCGGGGGGAGGCGGACCGGCCTGGATCCCGGTTGCGTAGCGGTAGTAGGTGAGGAAGCTACAAATTGGACTCGGAGGCTTGCTGGTAATGGAAAACTTTCTGGTTATGTTACATATATATTCCGACTCCAGGGAGCCTGTCTGTGAACCAACGAGCGTCGCACTCGCAAATGCGATGCGATGGGATTTACAACTGCATGAAGGAGGCCGGATGTAGTAGGGACTATAAACATATGTAGATATTTAGTCGCACTGCATGCATATAGAGTAATAGTATCGGTTATACATCATGCTGTAGAGACGGGAAGATAAGATGGCGTTTGTTAAGCGATGATGATATATAAGTAGATACAGATTAGATACGCTCATACGATAGGGCGCCATCTTATTTATACTAACGATCTTACCAGTAACTGCTCCAAACCCAGATCTCACTCACTACCCACACTACTCCTTAGGAAAATGCCTGCCTTTACCACCAGAAGACGATGCCCCAAACCAACTCTTTTTGATCAAGGAGACTCAGCCGCCTTATCAACCCTCCATTTGTTCATTGTTTGGCAACCAGAGCGTACTTGGGAGCGTGCAATGAAGTACATTTGGAAGCATGAATTCAAGTGTGTTGTATGCAGCGTCATGTATAGTATCAAGCGTAGATAATTGCCTGTGTATCACAGTAATCTAGTCAATGCGCAGGTCTATAGGATTTACAGTGCTACACGTCAAATATGCTATGGAATACTGTTCGAAAAACAGCTTCTCTATGAGCTGTGCGTCGCGCATGGTCATTTTTCCCGGTGAGGTGTCGACCTATATTGCCAGAAACTTTTGTGACCTTGGCTGGATAAGTGTCTGAATCTTAGAGATGGTGCTGGAGGGAATCGTGTTTGGTTAATCCGCTATCGGTTATGAAAATACCTTTCCGGTCTTCCATACTGGTTGACAGTTACAACTAAATCTACCTTCGTATGAAACCGTTCGGTACGATATGCGGCTTTGCTACCTGTGGACGGGGTTAGCAATGCACCTCTCAGTGTTCCAAAGGGCCGGGCCGGCGTCCTTAGCGCGGGCTTCTGGAGAAATAGCCCCACCGGCCTGCAGCTCAACAAGAGAACGTATAATAAGATAGGTACGTTCTGACTCGTGATGGACGTTAGTCGAGTCAGCCTGAGCTAAGCCGTGGATGTGCGAGTCGGCTCAAGTCAAAAATTTATAAGCCCGAGTCTTGACTCGAGCTTTTGTCAGATGCTTATTTGGGGTGTTCCGGCTGCTGATCCATCCGATCTCGGGATTGTGTAGACCGCGGTACGCCCGGGTACTGGCCACAACTGATGTCACAGTGTATTCTCTCTATTGCAGGGCGAAGTATATAGACTGCATTCCTCTAGAAATGCGCTTACTATTGGTTCTTGAAAGCTCGTTTAAGCTCAAGCTCGTCGAGTTAACTCAAACTCGTGCGACCCTTCCCCTGTGAGTCGAGCCGACTCGCGCCCAACACTAACGGTTGTGGTAGAACACTGGATGTTTATGCACCTATACTCGAAAACATTTTATTTGCTTTACCACCCACAACACTGACATAGCCTTTCACAAGTCCTCTGCCACCTGTTAACAACACTCACCACCCATTTCCGCCAAACACTACAAACGAAATGGAACGACACTCTAACAACGATAAGCATGCCCAAGGGGACATTCTTAAACCAACAGGACCTACCTTCATATTAGTCCATCCACTACAACACCTACTATGATCCGACCTTTTACAGCTGCTAACGACCACACACCACAAAAAAAGGGTGACTCCGGCAATGACGACTAAGGGGATATTTCGAGTTCGCCTCACAAAACTCAATCCAAGATCTAACATCCTCGAGCCTTCAAATGCTACCTACTGCTCCCATAAAACCTTATTTTCGCCGTGGTATGCGACAAGATATAGCCGCAGTAATATGACGTCTTACACCACCAACTTCGCAAGTTTACTTAGAATAGGCAGTGAGGAGATCATGGTTGCAAAGGCTACCTACGAATGTCGTGAAAAAGCAATATTCGTACTATAGCAAACCATCTCAGCTGAGAGTCCTACCCCTCCCCTAACATCAGCTCTATCCCATCGCCCTCTCCATAACACTCCACTGAACACAAGCATCGTTATCACGCAGAAAGGTAGCACCGATGGAAGCAACCACAACCAGTCCGGAAGTTGTTCCGAGCCGAGCGGATCTAACAGTATCAAGTACCGAGACAGAAAGTGGTTGTAAGGCTGCAAGGCTTTACCGAGCTTCAGGAAGGCCAGTCGCCTGTAGCAGAATAAGACAACCGACAGTCAAACGGTTCTAGACATCTCCGCTTATCATGTTATTAGGTTTAGCATCGTCTTTATCCATGGTCTCCAGGAGACCCTCGGAAGACTTGGACATATGCTGGAAAGCGAGTGGAATCGCGGATTTCAATCCCGAAGTGAGGACTCAGTAGCTTTTTAAACAGGAAATCATAATCTGGATCAGCTAGCGTCAGTTCCGGAAGTTCTTCGCAATCCGACGGCGTTTACTGGCCCGAAGATTTACTGGCGGCGGATATTCCTAACGCTCGAATTCTCACATACGGCTACGATTCTTATGTTAGTTCTTTCTTTTCTGGCGCAGCGAACCAGAATAATATTTATCAGCACGGTCGAAGTCTCTTGAATGGCCTTGAGGGAATTTAAAAATCCGACGCGCCCAATTATTTTTGTTGTTCACAGCCTCGAGGGTATCATACTTAAAGATGTATGTACATTTGCCAACCGTATGACAATAGTTTGATACTGACAATACTTCAAAGGCGCTACGACGATCGCGAGGTGCTAGGGAAGAAGATAATGATCTTAAAGATGTATTTCGCTCAACATTCGGAATTGAATTTTTCGGTACTCCTCATCGTGGCACGTCAGCTACTTCATGGGGTTTAATAGCAAAAAATGCTGCTTTGGTCGCCGGATTTGATGCTAACGACAGGGTATTGAGGGACTTGAGTGTTGATTCTGGTATCTTGGAGTTTCTTCGGGAGGAGTTCAACAAAATGTTGGTGGATAAGGCTTTCCAAGTGTACACCTTTCAAGAAGGCAAAGCATACAAAAGAATGCGTGGTTTAAGAGGAAAGGTAAGGTGTAAAGCCTCAAAACATCTAATACAGGGCCGTTGTACGATTGCTAATGCCGCTCAATTGCTTGTAGGTCGTGGATGACGCGTCATCGGGATTGGAAAGTGGTTCTGAAAGGAAGGATATAATAAACGCAAACCATATGGACATGCGTCGTTTCAGCGGAGAGGCGGATGAAGGATACAGAAGAGTGCCCAGTGTGCTGTCCAAATATATTGCGGATATAGATGCCACGGAAAATGATAGTCGACATGCATTAGCAGCAGGTATGTAACACAGACTACTACCAGTAGAAATGATGTCGGAGCATAGAGCTAAACATGGCTGGGGCAGAGTGCAGTGCTAGCCTTTTCCAGCATGAGATGCATTTTCGATACGACCAGATAGTGGAAGCACATTCACATACATTTGAGTGGCTGAGAATACTTCTCTGAAATTTGAAGGCTTGCTTCGCAGTGGTCCTGGAATCTACTAGATCAGTGGCAAACCTGCCTCCGGAAAGTCTACACTTATGAAATACGTCTTCTCCTACCCGCGAACTTCCGCTGCACTTAGCGAATTGCATTTAACTAGTACCCAAGTGATGGACGGGGTTTTCTTTCACGAGCGAGGTTCAGCAAACCAAACATCTTTGACAGGACTTTTGCACTCTATTTTGCATCAAATTCTGCATTGTGCTCCTCAACTCACATCAACGATTGCACCCTATTACACTGCATTGCACCCAGACCAAGCCGGTCGCAGAGTGTGGACGACATCCACCATGAAGAAGGCAATTCGTGCTATTATCGACCAAACATGCACTGATGTTAATATCTGCCTAATCTTAGATGCCTTGGACGAATATGATGGCAACTACATCGATATTGCGGCCTTTCTGAAAGACCTGGTATCCATGACCAACATCAAAATTTGTCTCTTGAGTTGGTGGGAGTCGTTGCTTATCGATCTATTTGGTAGCAATCCCGGGTTTCAGATTCATGAGCATACACTAGGCGATATTTCGATCTATGTCCGAAGTAGGTTGGAGGACCATCTGAGAATGTCGTGGCCTCGTACCCCGGCCCTTGATCTCACGTGGTTTTATACTAACCGAAATGGTGAGTCTGATCCAAATCGGGATCATGAAAAAAGTGAGGTGAAAGGGCCTGGAGACATCACTCTACCAAAATTTCAAATTCCCTGAGCTTTGAGGGGTATTAGGTTACATCTACCTGAGTCAATACCGTGTATTTTTTAAAGAATTCCACCACCTGTGCACTCACTACAGCCATAACCCGAAGCTGATCCAGGCTTGATCCGGGCTTGATCAGGATTGTTACCAGCTTGACCCGGTGGCTCTCGATCACTTTACACCACAAATTTTGTCTGACTTGCTTAGTGCCCCATATAAAGTTTATTTCTTTTCCCTTAAACTCTTCTTTCCATGCAAACCCAGCTCAAACCTGTGGTGTTGAAATTTTAACCGGGTTGACCTGGGAACTTGTGTGGAGCGAGGTCTCCAGGCTCTCTCTCACAACTTCGCTCCCTCGCCACACTATTCCCTTTGTCACTTCCATTTTCATCTTAGTGCACTCGTACAAAATTGAGAGCCTGATTTGAGGCCAGGTCTGATCAAATACATCGTCACCGATGCCGAAGGTGTCTTTCTGTGGGTGTCGTTTGTCGTCAACGATCTACTGCGTGGGCTAGCCGATGGTGACGACATAAACCGGCTTCAGACACGGCTAAACGCTCTACCGAAGAACCTGGAAGGATTATATCGACGTATACTGGAAAGAATACCTGAAAACTATCGTTTAGAAAGTTATATGATGCTGGAAATAGTTTTGTGTACCAGAGAGCCACTCAGCCTTCATGGATTCACCTGTGCCTTGGCGTTGGCTCCCTTAAAGCCCGAATCGCACGTCTCTTTGGCGCAAAGCAATGAAGACCGAAACCATGCGGATATGATCAAACATCTGACCAGTCGATGCGGAGGTCTTATTGAGATCAAAAATCTTTCCCCTAGGAAATTTAAGCCTAATAATATGACATCCTTTCTGCAGTTTTGGCACCGGTCAGTTAAATAATTTCTCACCCAGCCAACAAACTCAAGAATTCTTTCGCCTCTAGCCAGCAAGCAAAGCCGTCCGAAAACGGTCACCTGTATCTTTTGAGAAGCTGTTTGCGGTACCTGATGGTGCTCCACAATGACGCTGCGGACGAGGATACCCTTAAGAGCAAGGCTGTAACCCCGATCTACAAGTTCCCGGGTTGTCGATATTATAAAAAGGGTATATTTGTAGAACACGCGACCTGCAACTGGTACAGATATGCAAAAATGAGAGAAACTACTATTGGCGAACTTCAAGTGTTTATTATCGACAAGTTCGGTAATCTGCAGAAGCAGGCATTTTGGGCTTTTGATTGGTCTGCCACATTGGAACGTTTTAATTATTCGCTGCCATCGGTCGAAGCTTTCGCGGTTAGCTGCGGCCTTGTCCTCTCTACATACAAAACAAGCTTAAAGCTGGCTTCCGAATTGACAAGGTGCCTGGGATTCCGCCCCTACTTCTTGCAGTCGATCCTCGCATGTTTCGTGTCATCCCTTCAGATCCGAATATGGTGCCCATACTTTTAGATGCAGGGGTCAACGTGAACGAAGAGTATGAGGGAAGTACCGCTATGAGACTGGTGATGTACCAGCCGCAGTTCATCAATCTGGATTTTTTCTGCCTACTTCTGCAACATGGTGCATGCCCGAACAAATTACTTAATTACCCGTACCGCGATAGGGAACGAACACCCTGGAAGCAAATGTATCCTTTACACTTGACATTGCGGTATCAGAATGCTAAGGTGGCAGAGCTTCTTCTACAGCACAGAGCAAATCTGGACATGGAGAGTCTAGATGGCGAACTCTCAATGGATATTGTCTTGGCTTTGCTGGTGCGTTGGCTGAATGCAGTCCTATTCGAACTTGTCAATATGCTGCTAGAGCACGGAGCACGGTTCCGCGAGGGTGATCAGGAAGCTGCTCTGGCGTCTCTTCGCGGTGGAATATGGTATAAAAGCAGCTGGGGCGACGAAAAGTATCATCATAAAGCCCATAACCCACATCTTGTTGCTTTTCGAGCTCTCCTTCCTTTCTTTTTATGGAGCAAGTAGCGTAAAACAGGATCAGGGCTTCAGTCAATCAATGCCAAAGCGAACGCACACGTACGACTCTAGTGTTATGGAAATATCATGCACATTTCCGGTAGTAGAGGATTCATTGCGAGAGATCATGTTTCAAGTTAGATGGTATACTGGATGTGAGTTAATTGACATCACATCCCCAGCGCACGTTTGCAAAATCCACGTTTGCAAAATCCACGCCGTTCTCAGCCGAAGCCCATCCCGTAGATAATATAGTCCCCAGCGCTCACACCAACAGAATTCATATTACGTCCCCCTCCTTACCGCACCATCAACAAAACTTGTATCATAAAGATTATGGCATAGTCGATCCGGATTGTGGTTTCCGGCTCAAAAAGCTTGCGAAGCCTCGCTTCGCGGTCGACAACTGCGATTCCACTCGCTTCCCGGCGTATGTCCAGGTCCTCCGAGGGTGTCCCTGGAGATCATGGATAAATACGATGCTAAACTCTAGTAAACATGATGTCCAACATCGTATTAGTGTCCGTTGCCCTACTCTGCCACTGGCGACTAGTCCCCATGAAGTTCAGTAAAAGCCTTACAGCCTTACAGCCGCTTTCTGTCTCAATGTATTGGCATTACTTGAAGCTGTGGATTTCGCCTATAGGCTCCATAAGGGAAATAGCGAGTGCGGAGAGAAGTACCGAAAGAAATCAGAACTGTGGAGAACCCTTCGCCTTTATCCCCTGGATCGTAACGGTTCCCGGCCCATACGGGCCGCCCGCGCAACCACCTCACCACACGTCCAAAAATGGTCATCAGAGGCCATCCTTCTTATCAAGTCTTCTTTAGTGGCAAATAAAACTTTCTGTCAAAGTGAATTGTAAATTATATGTGATGTGACTTTGTAAGTCTTACTACCCCACCAAAATTTGCTCTCTGAACTGGCAACCCACCCCATGTCTATGCACCACTACCCACCTTTCTTCTTTACAGGTGATTGAATTTCAACAAACGATGCCTTTCATTATTGAGACACCACAGTTACTTGCATTTTGAATATGCTTAGCAAAGTTTGGCTGGAGATTTGGTATTTCTGACTGGGCTTTCCTGCTGGCAAAGCCACCATCCCAGCTACTTTCCCTTCTCAAGGTGTCCTGAAAATTGCCCATGACTCCAGCTCTGGCTGAGGGGTAAAGATATGCCCTCTTTGATGTTTGACA